>Ga0153916_10000048_pt1 | contig 66311 bp, 80 predicted proteins | sample Opewatmetagenome_FD_109642 | JGI IMG/M metagenome (GOLD analysis project Ga0153916, IMG submission 109642) | Freshwater wetland microbial communities from Ohio, USA - Open water 3 Core 3 Depth 4 metaG | ecosystem: Environmental > Aquatic > Freshwater > Wetlands | place: USA: Ohio, Lake Erie...
CCCGTGGAGGCGGATGGGAAATTACTATCGAGAGCATGGATGAGGCCATATCCGCCAAGGTGAGTGCCGTGCTCAGCATGGATGCGGACAATCGCTTCATCCTGACGGTCAGCAAAACTGAGGAAGGGTTCGATGCACTCAGTCGGCAACGTCTGGAACGTTGGGCGCGGGACATGGGTGTCAATCGATTGGTCATTGAGAACAAGACCATCAACCTGGATAAGATTGTAGATGCGCCTCGTGTTGAACCTCTGCTGAGCGGCAGTGGCATACTGGGTAGCACCACTTGGTTGGCCGATCAGCATGGTCACTTGCAAGCTATCCTGCGAGCTTTTCCTGGCGCCAACGTCACTACTTCCATTCATGAGCCATTCCATGCTATCGAAGCTCTGCTGCGAGAGCATGTACCAGAGGCCGCTCGCGTGCTGGATGACTGGGCAGATACAACTCTGCTGGCGATGAAAGAGAAGGACAGCCGAATGTGGAAGCAGATCTATCAAAATCTGCCCCAAGAAGCTGCGCGTAGAGAAGTCAAAGCCCGAGCATTCGAGAAATACATCATCACTGCAACTGCGCCCAACAAAGAAGTGGGCAAAATCTTCAAGGCAATCCGCAGTTATCTGGTCAACTTCTATCGTCTGATGAAGGACTATTTCGATGGCATTTACCTGACGCCTGAAGTGCGCAAGATCTTTGATCAGATGGTAGGAGATGGTTGGAAAAAGAGCAAGGCCGACACTCTGCCTAAGCCTCCGCCGACCAAACCTAAACCGCCAGTAACTCCACCCACGCCACCGCCTGTGCCTGAAACGGCGGCAGTCAAAGCGGCTAAGCCTGCCAAGGCTGCTAAAGCTGCACCCGCACCTGCACCCCCGCCGCCCAAGACGCCTGAAGAGCGCACGGCTGAATTCATTGGATTGAAACCAGCCGAGCCAGGAGCACCTCCGCCTGCAGCGGCTGAAAAGAAACCGCTCATGCCGCCGCTGGCCAAGACTAATGTGCGTGTAGTTCACTTTGCCACACCTGATCTCGAGCGATCTATTCGCAAGGATGGATTGAAGTATGCGCAGCAGGGCACATTGAAAAATGCGGCTAGAATTTACAAGCGGGCGGAGGATGTCATTCTGGTCAGCGACGATCCCCGCATGGCTGAGAAGGTTGCTTTCGTCTTTGATATTCCAAAGCGGTCTTTGAAATTCCACAACAATCCCGAACTCGCTCCTGGAAGATTGCGCAGAGATGCACTGGTGGGTGTATACGATCCCATGGATGCCAAGGGGTTACGCAAAAAACGCTCTGAAGCTGGCAAGAGATCAGCAGCTAAACGAGCGGAGGCCAAAGCCAAGGCTGGAAAAGTAGACACCAGCGCAGCCGCCAAGACAGAAGTGCAGACAGCCGAAGAACGCACGGCTGAGTTCATCGGCCTCAAGCCGATCACGCCAGCTAAGAAAGCCAAATCCACTACACCTGCGGCGTTGGCATCCAAACCACCTGCCAAGAAAGCCAAGCCAAGAAGTGTAGAAGTACCACCTGAACCTGAAGCTCCGCCCATGACTGAGTTCGAGCGTCTATATGGTTTCAAACCTGGGGCGATCGTCAAGCCCAAACCCGAACCAGGGATAAGACCCAAGCCTGCTAAGCAAGTTGTCAAAAGGACGCCTGAAGAGATCATCGCCACACGGCTAGCAGAAGATGAGATGGAACGTACAGGTGCATTGTGGAGCCAGGGTGGGTATCTCTATCCGATGCAGAAATTGAAGAAGGACTACAGCTTGGGCGCGACCGCCCAGGATGTGCTCGATGATCGGATCAAGAAGGGCAAACGACTGACGATCAATGAAGAGATTGACATGAGCAAGATCCGTGCCAACACTACCGCCTGGGTCAGTGAGAGCGAAGATGTGGCAACTAAGTATGCAATAGGAGATGAACCTGTCGATCGAGTGCTCTATGCCAACTACCGCATCTTAGCCAAGGATGAGCGTGGCGGCTTGCTGATCCATTACTCGGTCAATCCACCACAGTTGCAGAGTGAATTAGCTCCCCCACCTGCCAGTGTGGAAGAACTGATAGAGGAAACACCCAAACCTGTTACCAAAGCTGTCGTTCCTTATCAGAAAGCTCTGTCTGTCACTGAGCGCAGACGCATGGATGCAGTCAGCAACGTGCTCGTAGATGAATTGCGCATCAAGGAGTCGTCAGGCCAGCCATTTTATACCAGCTTGAAAACTCTGCGAGAAGATGTTCGTAAAGCATTCACAGGTGAGACTATTGTCCCAACTGTCAAATTGCGCCGCGTAGCTGGCAAGAGGAAGAAAGTTGTACCTACTGAAAAAGAAATTGATGACGTTCTAGCTTCCATGGGTTTGGATACAGTTGAAAAACTGGCGGCTGCGAATAGGAAGATGGTTGAGAAATACGTCGAGAAGCCCTGCCAGCCGCTGGTGCGCAAGTTGCTCAAAGAAGGTCACATTCCGTATGCTTCCAACGCCTACGGCCCAGGCTGGAAGGGCGTATGGTATTACAAGAAGGGCATCAAGCGTGTGCCTGATCTGGGCAACGCCGACCCCGCCATAGGCTTCGCACCTTTGGAAGATTTGTCCTATCTCAACAAGGCACTCAAAGCTAAGAAGAAACCCAAGCCTGCCAAATTCGATCCCAATCTGGCCACTGTCCCAGGCAAGGTGAAATACAGACCTCGTGGAGCCGATCTCATGCTTTATCCTGATTTTGAGATTGCCAAGCGGGATCTGGCACTGCTTCGTTTTGGTGAGGATTGGACAAAGATGCCTGACGATCTGGTGGTTCGGCAACTCAAGATCCAATTCAATCTTGGCGATGACGCAGATGTGATGCTGAACAATGCCGAGGTTATCCAGAAATATGTGGAAGAACCTGCTCGCCCACTGGTCGAGAAGTTATTGAAGGATGGTTATCGTGTCACTAACGCCAATGCTTATGGTATTGGTAAGAAAGGTGTGTATTGGATTGATAATGCAGGTGTGGCTCAATTCACCGAATTACCTGATCTCAATTATCTCAGAGGTAATGCACTCTTCCAAGAAGTGGGTAGGTACAACACCCTGGCGGATCTGCTGAGTGGCCCACCCAACGAAATACAGGAAGCGCTGCTGGAATTGCTGCACGTGAACAGCGAGCGTGAGATGCTCACTAAGCTGGCGGATCTGGAGCCTGTTATTGATGATCTCTCATTCAAAATTGAAAGAGCGAATTACAAGTTGCTGTTCAAGGATTTCAATTCTGCTGAGCGGGAGGCCATCCAATTTATTGTGGACAATTACATTCCAAGTTCGTACATTCTGCGGACGGGAGTTCCGACAAAGCCAGTCCAAAAATACATTCAGCATCGCCGTAATGCTGCGAATGAGGCTTTTGATTTCTTTGCAGTAGAGTCCATCGATATGGATGCAATTACCGACCCCAACCAATTCTTCGATGTTTTCAGACAAGGTGTAGAGAACGTTTGGAATTCGCTGCAGGGAGGTGCTCGTCCTGAGCCGAGGAGATTTAGTAGTTATGTTATGGAAATCTTGGAGCAGCGTGGTTTCGTTCCAGAAGAAATGTTGAAACTCATGTGGGGTGAACAAGCGGGCAAGCTCTTGGCAGGGGGACGCGAATTTCGCGTGATCATCTCACCTGATACTCCCGAGTTCAACAGTTTTATCAATGGCAGCAAAGTCATGGACTCGACAGGTCGAATAGTTCCAATGTATCATGCCACCCCGCGTAATTTCCGCAGTTTCTTGGTCACAGAAGATGGTGGCTACCATTTTGGTGAATATCTCACCTCCATGGATAAGGCGCAATTCAATCCTGAGTGGTACGTGCATGGTTATTGGCTGGCAGTCAAAAATCCGATTGATATGCTTGATAGAGGCAGTTGGGGCATCCGTGCCCTGACCGAGGGCATGGCAGACGCTAAGGTTATTACTCGTGAAGTTGCAGACAAGCTACAGTTGGAAGCCTATCGCATCGCAGACGAATACAGCCTATTGCTTCAGTTGATGAGAAAGAATACGACTGAGCCGCTGACCCGAGAAGAGGCCATCAGGATCGTCGGAGAGATGCACGATACCTTCCCAGAGGAATTGAAGAATGGCAACTTTGGTGTTGACGAACTCATGGCCACTTGGGACTACAACTTGGCGTATCAAAATAGCAGTGGCCCAACTTGGAGGGCAGTCAATATTGGCAATCGATTTGGAACCAGCAGCATCGTGTCAAAAATGAAGAGCATGGGATACGATGGTATCCACTACATCAACAATTTTGAGAACGCAGGTTCTAATTGCTGGATGGTTTTCGATCCAACCAACATCAAACGCATTGATAATTATGGAACATACGATCAAGCTAACTCAGACATTCTATTCCAAGCTGTTGACAGACGCATCACCAACGCGGAGGACAAGATAAAAGGTAGCCGATTTATGCTGGACGTGTGGACAGACAGTGTGAATGTGCTCGTCGATAACGTCCACAATCTGTACATCGATCCGCGCACTGGTTTTCTCAATGCTGTCGCCATGGTTGAATTGCCAGAAACTTTGACTAAGCCCAACACTGCATATCTAATCGGTAATGGATTTGATTACATCTCGCGCAACTTTGGCGATGAGGCTGCGAACAGTTATCTCAATGCCCTATCTGAAGCCATGCGCGACTCGGGTCTGCCAGTGGAGGATTTCTTCCACATGGGCGGCGCTCGTTTCGTAGTGCAACTGGGTGATCCCGAGGAACTCAACCCACTTTTGGAAGCATTAGATGAAGTTCCTGCTTTCAGGCTGACAGACACCAGTGGCAAAGAATGGGAAGTTACGCTGAACGTCAGTCATTCGGATGTGCTACCCAGGAGCCAAGTAGAAACTCAATTCTATCAAGCACAGAAGCTCTCCGAACAAATCCGCGCCCAGGCTTATCAAGACTGGCTATTGAAAAATGGTGAAGTCTCCCGCTTTGCCAGCACCTATGACGCGCTGGACGGCGCAGATGAAATTGGTGCTGAGATTGCAACCCATCCATACATCAGACCAGTTGAAGAAGATCTAGAGCGCAAGAACATCCGCCCGATCGAAGCGCTCTTCCAGACAGCCGATGGAGCCAGGGTGGAAGATCAAATTGACGAGGCCTGGAGAGCCTTCACTCAAGCGCCCATCTTCACCCAAGGCAATCAGCAAGTCAGTTTGGTGGATTTCTGGGGCGTGCTATTCGGGGATGCTGAGACTATGTGGAAAGCTGGGCCGCGTGGGTTCGGCAACATAGCTGAGCGTTGGGCAGAGGATCTGCGTGTCCAAGGTCTGGTTGAGCAGGCTGAAGTGTTCAACTCGATTGCAAATTTGGCACGCAACTTTGAAGAGTATGTGGCCAGCAAAACCATTACTCTTGATAAGATCATCCCACCGCCACTAGGCATCTGGCGCTCTGATCCAGGTTTGCGTATGTGGGTCTCCAATATGTATGGTGTTGGTTCTGAATGGATGAAAGCTAGGAAATTACTCGAACGATGGAAGGACGATTTCAGCCGCGAGGTCTTGGAGTCACCTTATGCCGATCTGAAACTCAGTCAGGAAATGGACGATGTTCTGACTGAGGTTGGTCGCAGGGGCGCCAAGCTCAAACAAGATATAAAGCAGGCTGCCAATTATGGTGGAGAGATCAACGGTGTGCGCATCTCGCCCGCGCATGGTGCAGTGAATGAGACCAACTTCAACATGATCGACTACACGGACTTCAACCGTTTCGATCAACTGATGAAAGACATCGTGCCCTTCTGGATGTATCCGATCAAGTCTATTCCCTTCTGGGCTAAGACCATGCTGCAGCACCCGATCTTGGTTTCGTTCTATTACAAGTACCTGCGCTGGACGAAAATTGCTGCTCGCCAGATGGGAGCTACTACCAGCCGTGGCGAGGAATTACCATCTTTGAAAGGCTACATGCCGCTCCTGCCAGGGTTGTGGTTCAACCCGCTAGCTCCGCTATTCTATCGGTATGTATTCCCCAGGGTGACAGAGATACCTGAGTCCGACCCAGACATGGGGCCGCTGCAGCACATCGCCAAATTCTTCTTGGAAGATGCCAGTCTGTACGGTATCAATATCTCGCCAGTGGTCTCGGCGATCATGCAAGTCTTTCGCGATCCTTACTATCCAAAGACCAATCTAGCGTATGAATACATCGCCAAGCCTATCTTCCCCATCGAATACATCCCGCCCTTCATGGAGCGCTGGATCTTATCGAAGCTGAAGCAGGTCGCACAGGGCAAGCCTTCTACTCCCAGTCGCTTCATCGAGGAAGTGGATTGGCGCGACTATATGATTGAGCGTGAAATCCTGATGAATGCGCTGGAAAAACTCAACGCAACCACTGACACAGTGGAGAAAGAGCGGATTGGCACCGAAGCCTACAGCATTATTATCAAACCTGATCGGGAGAATGATCCGCACTGGATTGAGGCCAGGAACCATTTGGATAACAATGATTATTTCCGCAAGATGGCGGGCATCTTCACAGGGTTCTACGTCAAAGAATTCTCGTCTGGGCAGGCTGAACTTCAAGCGCTGCGCGATGAAGTCAATGGCTTGCGAGCAGCCATCAATGATGAAGTCCAGGCGGCTCTGTTCCTGCCGTACATGAACAGCACGGATATTTACAACTTGTACACCGATCGGCGCTACCAGACGCCTGATGGTTATATCTGGAATGCCTACACCATGATCAGTTACGTGACCGATGAAGAAGGCCATCCCGCCATTGGTCAGGCGCGGCGCGACATCATCGCCCAGAAAGCCGCCGAAGATGAAGATACTCAGCAGCGCTATGAAGCTCTGCGGGTAGCTGCTGATCTGCGCGATGAGCGCTTGCGTCAGGTGCCTGTTGGAGCCGATGAATTGCTTGGCAAGATCTGGGATGAATACTTCGCAGCCGTGGACGAAATTGACCGAGACGATGAAGGCGCTCTTTATCCGCTGGCGCGGAAGGATTACATAATCGGTTACAAACCCTGGGAGATGTTTGAAGAATATGCGACAAGCAAGTGGTGGCGGGAGATCCGCAGCACCTATCCGAACTACCAGGATGGGGAAAGTTGGGACGTTTACCAGTTGCGGTTGGAGGCCTGGTTTGACTCCCTACCCGATCTAGCTCATCATCTTGCGCCCATCTTCGAGACCTCACTGGCTTACCGTGTCTTTGACAATGAGATCAATGCGGAAGAACGCATGGATCTGGTGCCCGAATTGGTTCAAAAATTGGTCGACCAAACCAACCGCGAAGGCTATGATAAATGGGAATTGGCAAATGACACCAGCATTGATGCCATCTGGAAGGCTTATGAAGAACTCTATCTGCGGCCTTACTATGATGCTATCAACGGTAAGAAGGATCCAGAGCGCAGTCTGGCTGAACTCGAGTTCTTGCAGACACACACTTTTGAGCCGAGCATCAATGAGATCTATAGCTGGATCCAGCAGAAATACAGACTGGATCGTTTCAGCCACGAACAAATCAGCGCTGACATCCAAGGTTTGACTTTCGCCACGCCTGATGAGATCAGCAATCTAGGCAAGACTGAGATGGATAAGACAGCCGAGGAGGTCTGGAATATCTTGGCTTGGGCAGGCCCGCGTTCCAGCCAAAACTTCAAGGATCTGATAGCTGCCTATGAGTCCTTGGGTGGCTACGACTCGGACATCGATGTGTTCTATGCTATGAAAGGTGAACCTGGGCGCTACCCAGACCCAGAGGATTACTACAACTTCTTGGATCGGATGCGTGAGGCGGCCGAACTGGTCGGCGCTCATACGCCAACTGCAGAAGAATTGCAGACTGAGATCGATGCCAGGAATTTGAATGATGCCTTTCTCAAACTGGTGGATGCTGAACTGGGTGCCAACTTCACCCGCAACGTTCTCAACCCATACTTCTCCATGAGTTCAGACGAACGCACAGCTTGGAGAAAACAAAATAAGGAGGAATATGCAAAAATTCGTCGATACTATGAGTTGAAAGATGCTTTTGCAGAGCTTCACCCTGAATGGGTGCCTTATTATTACCCAAGCTACATAGCTGCGGCGGCCGCAGCAGGTGGCGGCGGTGGAACCTACGCAGACTACGGCTTTTCCAACAGATCGATCTCTGCGGAAGAAGCTGCCTTCTGGATCCCAATGGGCAGACGTTCAACGTTGGAAGCTAGAGATTTGCTGATCAGCAAACTAGGTGCAGGTGGAGTTGTTGGGCGACCTTGGTGGCCTGACTCACTCAGAGCTTTGCTACACCCGATTGCAATTCAACAAGTTGAGCAAGCTGCCAAGGGTACAATCCCGTTGCCGAAAGCAACGGTTACTTACTTGAAGAAAGTAGCGACTAAAAATCCTGAGTATGCTACGATAATCCGTGACAATTTAGAGTTGGCGACTGGGGAGTGAGTATTGACCCCAGATCATACAATTTCATATAATGGGAAAAGGAGATAGAAACAATGTTCAAGCCTGTTAGATTTGACAAACCTGATACGGGATTGGCTGATGGCGGGGGTGCAGAACCTACGCCATCAGCGCCTTCCCCACAGGGATCGGTTCCAGTAGGGACGCCTTCCCAGGTTACGCCAGATGCAGGGCCAAGTCTGCAGAAGTTGCAAGAGACACTCGCTCAGCGTGAAAAAGACATCAACAATATCAAGTCCACGCTGCAACGTCAACAAGCTGAGCAAAAGCGTCTGTGGGACGAAGAGCGTAAGCAATTACAAGAGGATCTGCGCCGAGCGCAGATGGCCAGCCTTGACGACGATGAAAGGGCTGAGTTTGTAAAAAACCTTGAATTGGAGAATGCAGGTCAGTTGCGGACGCAAGTCCAAGACTATGAACAGCAGATCCAAGAAATGAAAGCCAAGGAAAGTTACACTCAATTCTTCATCGATCAAGGCGTGCCCGTCGATAAGCTGGTCAGGAATGATAGTCTGGATGCTCTGGTCAACTCTGGTTGGTCAGGAATTCAGGCCATCATCAAAGACCAGCAGAAAGAACTTGACATGCTCAAAAATCCCGCTCCCCCTCCTGCCACTTCTCCTACTCCAACCCCTCAAGTGCGCTCTCCGATTTCCGCCGCTCCTGCACCTGCTGGCACAGGCCCGACCTGGGCAGACCTTATCCAACGATATGGTTCGCAAGAGGAGGTGTACAGGATGGTGGAGCAAGGGGATCTCCCGCCCTCTATCATTCCAATCTCATAGAATGATGGCGGGCACCATACTAAAACTCTGGAGAAACTGAGATGGCCGTTACAATTACCACCACCACGATGTCAGACGCAATCAAGACCCAATACGAACGGCGTCTGCTCTCTCGGGCGCTCCCACGCTACGTCCATGGACGTTGGGCTATGCGTGCCCGCCTTACCAAAAACGGCACCTATGAAGTCCGCAAATATGGCTCTCTATCTGCCGTAACCGCGCAGCTAACCGAAGGCACCACGCCTGCTGAGACGGCTGCACCAATTCCCACCCTGATCACCATGACGCCTGCGTTCTATGGTGCCTGGATGGGTTTTTCTGATCTTGTGGATCTGGAAGCCTTCGATCCAATCTTGTCCGAAATGACCAGTATCCTGGGCGAGCAGTGTGGTCTGTCTGCCGACACGCTAGTCCGCAACGAAATAGTCACAGACTCGACCATCAGCTACTCAGGTGGTCAATCTGGAGTTGCCACCCTGGACAGCCCTGCCCACGACTTGAGTTACACCGATCTCATCAAGGAATACGCCTATCTCGAAGCCGAAAGTGCCCTGCCTGTAGATGGTGAGGATTTCATTCTCATCATCCACCCGCACACCTATGCCACGCTCATGCTGGATCCCACATTCGTCAACCTCCTGATCCAGGAGGCTCCAGCCACAGCGATCCGCAACGGCTACATCGGGCGCCTCTTGCGCATGAAGATCTTCGTGTCATCCAACGTTACCGAGTGGGCGGATGTTGGCGTTGGCAGTACCACAGATGTGTATGCCGCGATCTTGATCGGTCGTGAGTCGTACTGCATCTTAGGCATGACAGGCTATCCTGAACCCGCTTCGGTTGACAACCAAGGCCCAGACGGTCGCCCGCTGACGGGCAACAAGATGCGCCCTGTGGAAGTTATTGCGAAGCCCGTTGGTTCGGCTGGCGCTGCTGATCCCCTCAATCAGCGTGGATCATTGGCTTGGAAGATGAGCCTGACCACCGAAGTTCTGAACAGTGCCTGGATCCGCTGCATCAAACACACCAACGTATTCAGCGATCTGTAAGCCGAGCGTCTCATAGGAGAACAATATAATGGCTACTGAACTACTCAAAACCCCACCTTACGCTCCTGGTCATCTTGTCGCTGAGTCTTTGCGTGACGCCGTGCGCGTCATGGTAACTCCAAGCGCCGCATTCAGTGCTGTGGGTGATGGCACAATCACGACCGCCCTGGTTCGTGTGCCTGCCAATACCCTCATCATCGGTGTGCTAGCTGAAGTTACCACGGCCTTCAATGGAACAGCCCCCATCTACAATTTCGGGGACAGTGATAACGCGGTTGCTCTTTGGGCAAGCTCGGATCTCACTACCCCGCTCGCCTCCACTGGTTTCAAGGGGCTGTTCAATGGTAAGGAATACACGGCTGCGCAGGATCTCATCGCCACGTTCGCAAACGCTTCGTCCGACTCTAGTGCTGGAGCCATGCGCTTCTGGCTGCTGTACAGCACCGAGATAGACAAGCGCCGTGTCAAGTCCACATAACGATTGAGGTGATGCTATGGCTAAAACACTTCCGTACAAGGGCGAGTTCCTCAACTCTTTCGACTATCCTGCTCCATTGCGCTGCGCCCGTCTGACCATGGGAGCTTCCAGTGACAATGATGTTGTCTTGGGTGACGCTGCCACATACAATCTCTTCACTGTGCCTGCGGGCACTCTGGTACATGAGATTGCTTCCCGCGTTGTCACAGCCGTCACTGCTTCCGTCACTATCACCATTGGTGACAGTGACTCAGCGGCTGGCTTCCTGGCCTCAGCCGATCTCGCTCCGCAGTCCACAGGCGTCTTGCTGGTTTCTTCCAGGGGTGCAGCCGAAGCCTATGCTGGCGGTAAGATTTACGATGCTGAGCAATCCATCCAAGCGGTCACCGCTGCAGCCACAGTTGCTGCTGGCGTAGTCGAAGTCTACATGATTTACTCGATGGCAGGTGCTGACTAACTCGCAACCGACTAGGGCGGGGCAACCCGCCCTAGACAATTAGAAGGAGACATCATGAAAAAAGTCGCATTGGTCGGCTTCTCTACGGCGACGCGTCATCAAGCTCCGTTTGAGGATGAAAGTGTAGAGATCTGGGGCTGTAATGAAGGCTATGTGCTGCCATTTCCACGGATAGCACGCTGGTTTCAGTTGCACAATTACCAGACTTTCAGCCGAGAGAACAATCAAAACGACCTGAACCATTACGCCTGGCTCAAAAGCGTAACCGATTTTCCGATCTATATGCAGAGGGTCTATCCGAACATTCCCATGAGCGTTCAATATCCCATCGATGCGATTGTGGAATACTTTGGGCTGCCATATTTTTCCTCGACTTTCGCCTATATGATTGCGCTGGCTATCTATGAAGGTTACGAATGGATTGGCCACTATGGTTTTGAGATGGCCACTGACTCAGAATATTTCCATCAGCGTCCCAACGCGGAGTATCTCATCGGATGGGCGAAAGGCAAGGGCATTTATGTCCAATCACCTGTCGATGGTAATCTGCTACGGGGGCGGATGTATGCGTATGAAGATGAGTCCATAGGTTTCAGACAGCAGTTGGAATTCCGCAAGGCACTGCTGGCTGGCCAACTGAAAAAGCAGGAAGAGAAATTCTGGCTTTTGACAGGGCAAAACAATATTTTGAATGCGCTGGCGGCTGGTCGAGATCCCATCTTGGAGAACTTGGCCGCAGGCGGTTTGGAAATCACACTGCCCTATCAAATGAAATTACAACAAGAATTACTGGATGCTTCCGCTCTGGCTAACACGATCAACGGTGCCAGGATGGAAGTTGACTTGATGATCCAGATATTTGACAATCAGAACGGTACAAAGGCGGTAGATTATGTCACGAAAGAGATCGAGCAAAATCGAACAAGCGCAGAAGGAACAGGAAGTCCTGTCATCCCAGGTGAGAACGGACGGGATGGGGGAAGCCCCAGTGATCCAGGACTTATTGTCGGACAAATTCGTGGAGGGGAAGAACACGGAAGCGATGAGCATAGCCCTGGCCTTGCAACAGTTAGTGCGGGGGCAGAACGCGATCCTCAGTCAGATGCAAGGACAAGGAGAACAGATCAGCCAACTCCAGCAGCGCATGGAGATCATAGACCAAGACGCCGCCCGTTGGCAGAACGACAAACAGAAATTCATGGAGGAGATCCAGGCCAAGTCTGAAGCGTTACTGATCAAGAACCCCGAGGAAAAAGCAAAGCTGGTCGCCAGGGCAGGCGCCCATGTACAACAGGCGATTGCTGCGGCTCGAGTGCTGAAGAGTACAGGCGATCTTGAATTTGCCGCGTGGCTGGCTCAGCAACCTGTAGTAACGATTACTTCACCTGGAAAACCTGTCACGATCAATCGAGATGGCGTGATCCAATCTGTGCTGGAAGATGAAGTCATTCGCATCCGCAACAAGAAATGGGTGCTGCCGCCTGGAATTCCAGTGGATGTGCCCAAGCCTGTGGCAGAAGAGTTCTTTGCCAGACAGAAGATCAGACAAGAGACCTTGGAGCGCAAGAAAATTTTGAATGCCAACGCTCCGATGGATAATACGGTTATGGCACGTAAATGGAATGAGATCAATCAGAAGTTTGGATCTCAGACTGACTTCATGCAATCTGAGGATAGAGGCTGACCATGACTCGACCTACTTCAACCCGAGCACAACTGCGTAGAGCGATTGCGATGCGCTTGATGATGCCCTTTGCTCGCAGAATTTCCTACGGTCATGCGACTGCGACTGGTGGCTCTACTACCACATTGATCGATACCGTCAACTTGAAGCAGCCACTCAATTATTGGGTTGGACAATGGCTTTTCTTGACTACCGCAGATGTGACGCGACGGATCATAGGTTTCAATCCCCTGGTCACCACGCTCTCGCTGGAATATGCGCTGGCGGCAGCTATAATAAATGGTACCGATTATGAAATCCATTCAGTTTTCAATGCTCTGGAAATTCATGAAGCTATCAATCAGTCCATCAATGCCAGCTTCCCACTCTTCTTTGAAACTGTGGAAGATGACAGCCTTGTGATCTGTGAAAATACCATGGAGTATAGTTTAGCCACTATCGTCCCCAGTGTTGGAATTGTGCATGGAGTGGCACTGGAGCGCCCTATTACCCGAATATATGCAATAGTGGAAAGTTATGAAGAAGGAGAACCTGCAACAGTTACCTTCCAGGGGGATAATTCCACAGCCGATGTTGAAACTGGCTGGAGACTTTCTTTTTATGATGGCACAGGCAAGGGTCATGAATTTGCCGTCCTGTCCGCAGGGTCGAACACCGTGACGATTGCTCCCCCAAGTATAGTTCCAGTGAATGGAACTAAAGCCATGCTCTGGGATCCAAATGATCAGCAGCTAGACTGGTATCACATGAAGCATGTGCATTTTGACTCCAAAGAATGGCCTACTAACTTACGCCTGTATACTCCAATTTATGCCTATCGGGGTAGTCGGTTACGGATCAAGTACAGCACCATGCCACAGGCACTGACCATCGATGCCAGCACCACAGTTGTGCCTCAAGAATATATTGTTCCTAAGGCGGTTTCCCTCCTATGCAAGACTCGTGTGGGTGATAATCGTGTGGATCGCCAGCGTTACGCAGCCATGGCAGAAGAATATGAAAAAGAAGCTGAAAATTACAAGAAGATGAACCGCTTCCTGCTACCCGACACCGAATTATGGATGGAGGGCAGTGACTTGCCTGATCAATATGTCCAAGATCCGCAGGGTGATCCCTTGGGTTGGAGATAAAACATGGATACATCTGAGGACATCCAACTTGCAGGCCGTCCTTACCGCATTGACATCACTTCCTACCGCGATAAAGATCTAGCCGATTTCTCACCCCGCGCTTCTGTCCCAGGTGGATCCATTTCACAATCTGAACTCATGCTCTATCAGCCGCTGAACCTCACGGACTGGCGGCACGGCATCGGCTTTCAATGGCACACGGACGCGATGGGCTATATGTATTCAATGGGCAACATCGACACCCGCCAGCCTGGGATCGCTATGCTGTTCACCTCGCCAACTGCAATCCAAGATACAGGCGACACAGTGGGAACCAAGATCGGCATGTGCTTGTTCAACAGCGCGATGTATACCTGGGGTTCGACAGGCCTGCGCAAATGGGATGGAGCTACTTGGACTTCCATATACAGTGCGGGTGCAGTGAATTGTGTTCTGCCCACAGGTGATTATCTTTTCTTCTGTCCAAATAATGGGCGCATCCAGAAGATGGATACCAATGGCAACATCACCAATGCAGGTTTGGATATTTATGCAGGCGACTACAAGTGGCTTTGCATTCACAAAGGCTACATCTATGCGGGCAAGGATGGAGAACGGCGCATCCATTACGCTTCAGAAGAAGATCTATCCGATCTGGAGGGCGGCGGGCCTAAGGATGGAGAGAACGAAGATGCTGCCCTGATCAATGTGGGTGCAGGTAAGTTTCCAACCCTGGGAGCTACCTCTTACGGACAGGAATTATTTATCTTCCGCAAGGATGGTGTATGGGTGCTTGGCTCAGACAACATCGCCCGCCGCATTCTGGATTATAGTAGCGAGTCCAGCGACGATAACTTCAAGGGCTACTGCATTTTCAATGGTTATTTATATTTCTCGGTGCGCAACAAGATTTTCCAGTGGAACGGTTCCCGTCTGGTGGATGTCACCCCACCCAGAATTACGGATCAATTTCCTTACTCTGAAATCAAGACGATCGGCCCGATGCTAACTGCCAACAATTTCTTGTACATGCTGGCCAACTGGGAACATCAGCCGATCACTACCGAATATGTCGGTTATTATGGCTCGGGCACATTCACTTCGCTGTTTTGCTATGATGGTGTAGGCTGGCACAAATTGGCTGATTTGGTTTACAGTGATGGCCTGCCTGGAACCAGTTGCATGTGCTATGACGGCGACAACAACAAGTTATACTTTTCGATCGGCAACTCTGTGGCTGCCAGTCGTTATGATGGTTACTTCGCCATGGGAACGACAAACCTGCCATCTGCACCCTACCAGACGGGTGCGGGTACCAACGTCCTGCTCAGCAGCCGCCTGGACATGGGCTTCCGCAGGGTGAAGAAATTCTCGCCGAGCCTCATGATCGAGGCCTCCAACATTTATTATGATCCTGTCAATACTAGCTCGAACCATTATCTGAAACTTTATGCCATCTTTGGCGTCGGCGAGAATGATTTGGGCGTGGATGAATTGGCTTATGTTTTCCTGGGGGACGTGATCCACAATGGCATCAACGAAATTTACCTGCCTGGGATTTCTCTTATAGGTTTCCCTATGGCTCACGTAAGAGGCGCACCTCGTTTGGGTATAATCCCAGGCGTGGAAATGCCAAGTCAACGGTATATTGATGTGATCAGACCAGCGCATAGTGTGGTCAAGCCGTTTGTCTCTACTTATAACTATGTCATCCTGCTGGTTGAATTCATTACAGAGGACAATACAGAGTCACCAATTCTGGAAGGCCTGACGATGCGCTTCCTGTTGCGTCCGAATGTGTTCTATGGTTACAACTTCAATGTGGTTGCCGCCGACAACATGGTATATGGCGACACTATAGACACTCGCACAGCCACCCAGATTGTGGCCGAACTCAAAGCAATCCGCGACTCAAAAGTGCCTGTCGATTTCGTGGACATCTATGGCAATACTGTTCAGGTGTATGTCAGTTCCGTTACCAATCAAGGTATAGAGCGCCACGAAAACCATGAGAATGAAATGCACAGCATTGAGAGCTTTGTCAATCTGAACCTTGTGGAATGTAAATAATGCCTATCAGTCGTATTCGCACCCCACGCTACATCAGTCCAAGCAAAGTGGGCAAGCGTAAGCGCATCCATATCCCACAGCCAGAAGAGCGCCCATTGATCTTCCGCGCCAAAGATGTGGTGCGTTGGGGTAGCGTCAACTTAGAACCTTGGTGGTTTACGCTGCATCGTCGTGGTGCCAGACGCCCCAATGTGGGTGAAGATCCGCTGGAAGCGCGGGCTATTTCCAAAAATGCGATCCGTGGCACGCTACCTGAGCGCATCGTCTATCTTTATTTGGTAGAAAGATTACGGTTCAGGCCAAACATAGACTTTGATTTTCAAAGTTCACTTCAAGGTGGTCGCATGGAGCTTGGCGGCATTGTGGCTGACTTCCTGTTTCCGTTCTTGAAGATCATCATCCAGGTGATGGGGCCAACCCACAATGATTTTCTGCGCCAAAAGAAAGACATTGAACAGGAAGGCGATCTGACCAATATGGGCTTTCGTGTATTCGTCATCGATGACACCACCATCTATGATGAGTATTTGTTCGAGGAATGGATGCGACGTGCCTTTGGCCTGGCCAATGGTATGGGTGGCTCGAGTGGTGCACATGGATCCTATGAAGCCGATACAGATATGTGGGGATTAGTGCTGCAAAAAATGCAAGTTATTACAATGTCACTCGAGCGAGCCGTGGGAGGTCAACATGGCTGACGCACAAGATGTACTGAACGCCTTGACCAACCTGCAATATTCGGTGGAGTCGCTGCCATCCAAAATTCAAATACCTGCCACCCAAATCAAAATCGTAACAGGTTTATCTGAAATCTCCGAGGATCTGGGCACTATCTTGGCGGGTGAATTTCGAGCAGGCAACAAGCTGGAACCTGGGAAGGGCTTCTCGGGTATGCGCATGGCCTATCCCGCCATGACCTACGGTGATGATCTTTGGAATTTGGTAGGTGTGAATAATGACGCTCTGCAATTTGGCGTGAGCGCAGATGATGGTAAGTTGTATGCAGGCGGAGGTGCGGTCGTACTGGATGCAACTGGGTTGCGCATTATTGGATCAGGTCTTACTGATCAGACAAAACAACTAAAATTTATTGTTGATGAAGGTGGAACAGAATATAAGACAGGCACAATTCTTGGAGATTATGGATCAAGCGACAATGCTGCGATGTGGATAATCACAAGGGTAACGGCAACGACTCCCTGGAATTCCACTTACACAATAATGATGGCGCTTGATGATGTCAATGCTACCGAGGGCCGCCTTTATCTAAGTTCCACGGGTTATGCAAGAATGTATGTATCTTCTTCTGATGTTCCCATTGTGTGTGAACTCGCACTCAATGCGTTATCAGGAGGAGGGCCTGCCACTGCTTCTCTCACTGCGCCAATAGTCGCACTAAATGGAACTTCGCTTATAAGGATGGAAACGCCAGTGACCATCGTAGAAGTCGCTGACTCTCCTGATACACCCACAAGCGGATATGGAGTGCTTTATGTGAAAACAGATGGAAATCTGTATTTCAAAAATGATGGTGGCACTGAATATAAACTCACCCCAGTACCGAGCACATAATGAGTTTTCAACTGTACCTGCCTTTTATCGGAAAGGAGATCCCCATGGCTTACAATCTGGTTATTGATATATCCCGCTGGCAAGTTTATGTTGACTATGCTGCCCTCAAAACGGCAGGCATTGTCAAAGGTGCGGTCGTCAAGTGTAGCCAGGGCAAAAGCGTCGATGCCCTTTTTGATACTCACGCTCTGGGTTTCACTGAACAGAACCTGCCCATGGCCGTTTACCACTGGTATGATCCCTACGTGGATGTGAAAACACAACTCGACACTATTCGGTCACAGATTAGCAAATATCCCCAGATCAATGCCGTGGCGATCGATGTCGAACAATACGGCTGGACAATTTCTAATCTGATACCGATCAAGGATCCACTCTGGTTGGCAATCAACATTCTCAGCTTGGTCACAGGCGTAATGACCCTGGGTGTAAACGTGATGATCTACAGTCGCACGCTGCTGATCATGGAAAAGTTCAAATATCTAGTGATCACCGATCCAGCCAATGCTGCTAGCACCAACTGGCTATACCGCTCGGATCTGAATTTGATCAAATGGATGGCATCCTATCCATTTGGCAGCGCTGTAATTACCTGCACCTGGGAAGTGCTCATGTCTGGTTGGGCACCCAAGATCTTCTCCCCCTTCATCGCCAGCACTTGGCCGTCAAGTTACCGTTACTTCGATGCTTGGCAGTGGAGTGGCGACAAATTTGTCCTGCCCCATATCACCAACGCCAATGGCGGGGGAACGGCCATTGATCTGAATTACTTCAGCGACGAAGCTCTGGCGCGGTTTTCCAAGCCAGCCCTTCCGCCTGCTCCCGATTACAAAATATTGCTGGAGAATGTGTACAATGAATTAGTAGACTTGAAAGCTCATGATGTGAAAGAACTGGATTACGTCATGGGACTGATCAAGCCAGGAGGGTAGTATGGAACCGTTGCCTTCAGGCTATGCAGTTTGGGTGGATGTTGCCCAGATAATGACCACTGTACTGGCAGCCGCGATCATTATCACAGAATTCTGGAGAACCAGGAAGCCGAACGGTGGCCACATCGCTGAGCCACTGCTGTTGATTATGTGGATGATGCACACCATCATCTACTATGCGTTTGTATTTCTGTGTAAAGCAGAAGTGATCCATATTCAAGACAGTGCTGTGTTCTTCACTTCCTGGTCAGCCACCCTTCGCTTCCATGGCTACACCTCTCTGTTTGTCTTGTCCTTGTTGAAAATCAACAAGACCAAGCTCATCAAGAAAGCGAAGGAGGAATTCTTGAATGGATCCAGTGGTAGTGGAACCCCTTAGTATTTGGATCATCGTAGGTGCTTATGTCATTCCTAGTGCAATCGCCATCGGCACGTTCATCTTGCAAGCCAGAAAAGATAAGCGTGACATTCATCATACTACCCACCAGGACGATCTTGATCAAGGCAAATTATCACTGGATATAGCCAAAGAGCTACGGTCTGAAAATGCGGAATTGAAACAGGAGATCAAGATATTGAGAGAGGAAAATCGGTTACTGAATAAACGTGTGCAGGAACTGGAGACTGAAGTCACGTCCCTGCGGCGATCCCTAGAAAACACTAGACCTAAGAATGGAGGCTAAGATGTTTGACTTCAAAGTATCAGCCGAGCTTATTGCTGGAGTAGCAGGTGTAATCGTCACCTTGCTGTTCAAATATTTTCCAGGGTTGAATACCTGGTTCGCCAAGAAAACGGAGAACGTAAAACAACTCTGGATGCTGATTATAATGGTCATCGTTTCTGCTGGTGTCTTTGGTGGCGGCTGTATTGACTTGTTCAAGATCAACATCGCCTGCTCCCTAGATGGTGGCTGGCAACTGGTTGGCATTCTAATTACAGGCATTGTGGCCAACCAGGGCGTGTTCAAGATCCTGCCCACACCCAAGAAGGTCAGAGACGCTAAGATCGACTGAGACATTGTTCAGCAGCGGCGATCGCCAAGCCGAGTGAGTCGGCCGCGTTCGGGTTCAGATTGATCCAGATGTCCTTGCCAGTTTTATTGGCACTGCCAAATGCCAGTTTCCTGGCGGTGTTTGGCTGCATATACTTGGTATCGCCATAGTGCTGAACAAACCCATGAGCAAATCCGAAGCGGATTTGCTCTAATAAAGGTTGACCGACTCTCTCACTGTAAGCAGGCCCTTCCACTCGCACCACATATTTCAATCCCATCTTGAAAATTGCCTGAAGCTGCCAGTCAGCTTTGATCAGTGAAGAAGCAAGTGCAAATGCTTCGAGACCTGGGAAGTGCAGGAGTTTGGGCAGTGATCCCCACAGGACATAGACCCAGGTCTCGTGTAATATCGTAATGCCAAAGTGAATGCCAGGATCCACACCAATGCACACCATGCCAGATAGTTCTGGGATGAGATCTGCATCCATGCGGACTAATTGAAATTGAAACGGATCTAGTTCACATTTCTGTTTCTTCTTCGGATCGAACTGGATTGTTTCCCAATACTTTTCTAGCATGATAGTCCTCTAATAATCCAAAGAACGGGTTGAACTTGTCATGATTTCCATCCTGAGCTTGATCGATCAGCTTGCTGATAAAACCAAAACTTTTATCACCAATTTTGACATGGGTGCTGCGCTCGGCCAAACCAAGTTCAAAACAATCGAACATAGCTGACAACTCCTGGCTGATGCCAAAGTCAGGGATCAGAATGAACTGAAAGCCGCGACCCTTGCCGCCATAGCGCAGCTTCTCCACCTTGCCTCCCACCCAGAAACCGATGATCTCATCATCGCTGTTCTTGATGGCCTGTTTCTGCCACAGCATTATGCGTGTGTGAGCAATGTATTTCAAAGTGTCACCCCCTGCAGTGATATGGCCTTGACCACCAATGGCTGAATGCACATGATTGACGATCAAGGCCACACCTGCTTGTTCTTTGGTGATCAGATAGTTGTTGATCCTGCGCACGAATTGGGCTATAGCATGGGCACGTCTACCCATAAAGGCCTCACCTATGTCGCCTTCGCTTTCAGCCGTAGGCACAAAGGCGCCGATGCTGTCCAATATAGCGGCGTTAGTAGTCGGACTGGACAGGATGTCGCCAGCCATCTCATTGACCATATCCACATGCTTCCTAGGCTTACCCTTGTCGATGTTCTCAATCACCTTCACTTTGCCGCGAAAATCTGCGTTGAGCAGCACGCTACGCAGATAGACAGGATCCAGCCCTTCCAGATCGCACAGATCGATGGTGCCTCGATGAGCTACAGTGCCTGCCAAGTAGTAGGATAAGGTGGATTTGCCGACTTGAGTGTTGCCATAGATCTCTACTACACCGCGCAGAGGTAAACCCAGATTGCCAGCGGATGACAGCGCCACGTCCAGCGAGTACAGACCCGTGCGTTTGCGCACGATCTGACCTGCAGGTGCGTCCACATTCACGTCATCCACATATTCAGGTTCTGGAAGTAACTGTTTCTTCATCTCATTTCTCCAATATGCCTGCTGAACTGACCACCCGATCGATGGCAGCTTTGATCAAGTCATTCTTGTTGTAATCCTTGACGGTCAGAGCGCCAAAATTGACCTGGGTGTCGCCCCTACGAGCAGTCAATATACCGTTGCGCACATTGATTTCCAAGACTAATGCGGAGTGGCTGGAAGTTTGCTGGCCTCTGGCCTCGCGCACAATCTCACGGATCTCATGTGGGGTAGTCGCATCCACCACCTTATCCCAATCCAGATTTTCCTCTCGAGCCGCAGCAGTTAGCAAGATCAAAGAACGGATTGGCTTATCTTCCAGAGCATCCTTGATTGAGTCTGGGATTTGTGGGTTGGCAAAGATCGAACTCCACAGCGCAACATATTTATTGGTGGTGCCCGCAGCTACACCCATCTCTGCGTAGATCACATCCACGAACTCATCATCTATGCCTGCAGCCTGAAACAATTCCCACTTCTCCTGCAGGCGATATAGTAACTTGGCCAATGCCAGACCCGATGCTTGCATTTGCCTGCGCAGCGCACGGCCAAAAGTCATCGCTGGCGTCAAGTCCCCCTGTGCTACAGCGGCTTCAATCGCAGCATCCACCATGTTGAGCACGTCCTTATCGGACGGACGCAGGCGGACAGCAGTATCAATCCCATTACCAAGTGGTTCAGACATGGGGGTACACCTTTATTCCTTTCAGAATTCGACTGAACACATATAATCCGTGACGAATTTCGCCAACGGTGGAGTGAAACACAATGGCTGGATTAGGTAGAAACATGCACATATAGGGAAAACCGAGCACAGGGACAGCATCGAAGATGATCCCTGAGATCGAAGTAACAGGTGGCATGTTGAAGAGCGGCGGGATTTCGCTGCCCAAAAACAGCACACCCTTGCGGGGAATTTCCAATTCTTTCATCAAAGCTGATACCCCCATGTTGAGACAATGGTTGTAATTGTAATCTTTGTTATCCAATGGGCGATGTAACCACAAATTAGTAACACGACAACGCCCGATGATGATGCCAGCTACAGCTAATTCGTAACGTAATACATCGCCTGTCTTGCCCACGAAGGGCAAGCCCGTCATAACTTCTTCATCGCCAGGGAATTCACCCACGATGAGGACATCAGCATCGACCGCGCCGTTAGGCGACACCAGCAGATGGCCACAATGTGGACAGGCTTCACGCATGAGTCACCTCCGTTGGATCATAGAACCACAGGCCTGTGTTGAAAGGCGGGGGATCTAACAAGGACTTGGGTGTTAGACAATGGCGGACAGGTCTTTGGGTCATTCGATTTAGCTCATGCCTGATTACGACATACTGCCTGCCATCCTCAATCATCACACCCTGCATTATTCCTACACCATTTGGCGTTTCAATTTCATCGTTGACTTTGAATTGCTTGATGTTAGCGTTCATTTCTTTTCTCCCCAGTTGTCGCCGACTATGTATTCAAACTCAAAGGGTACAGGTGAGCCAGGGAATACCAATTCAACTGCCTGCTTGAATGCCTCTTTCAATAGCAGGACGTAATTGTCAAGCATATCTTCGGGCACATCCAGCACCAACTCATCATGGATGACCATGCAGACGGGGAAGGGCAGGTGAACTATACGACAGGCCTCCCACAATCTGGCCATCCATGCCTTGGTCATGTCGGCTCCACCCCCTTGAACTGGATTGTTTTTACAATTATTTTCCCATCCCATAGCATGAATGTTGAGATAGGCTCGGCGTCCATAAGGCGTAGTCGTAAACTCCAACCGATGGCCGTCTTGTACAGCCCGATCCAGCATTGTCTTGACTCGCGGAAATTTATTGAAATAGGCATCGATATACGTTTGACATTTCTCCTCGTCCAATTCGCCAGGGTCATCTAGCACCTCCTTCAGGCGCCCGAGTAGGCCGATCGCAGTCAGACCATACACGATACCCAAGTTGATTTCCTTGCCAATTTTGCGGCGGGGATCATCCTTTTGAATGGTCTCATCTTCGAACAACATACGTGTGACCATCAAGTGCACGTCCTCGTGATTGGCAAAGATGTTGATCAAATTCTTATCCATGCTGAGCAGTGCTGTGATGCGTGGCTCCTGCTGGCTGACATCTGCGATGATATATTTGCCATTACGGGGAATGAACAAACTTCTGAACACAGGCATCTTGCGGGATGGAATGTTCTGCAGATTGGGACTGTCCGAACTCATGCGTCCAGTCGCTGCACCCGTCACGTTCCAGCTACAATACACATCGCCATCTGGTGGGGTAGCATGTTTCTGCAGCCAGACCTCGCCATACGTGGAAACTGCCTTACGATACCCTCGACCTTCACGGATTTTCTGGATGATGGGCAGGTGCTTGTATTCAGCTAGCGTTTCATCTTCTGTATTGGCCAAGCCAATACCGTATTTGGCAGCGATCATTTCCTTGACCTTCTTGTAGGAAAAAACATTCACCCCCAATTCTTCCTCGATGCTCTTACCCTTGGACTCGTTCTCTTTAGCCAGTGTCAGCCAGCCGTCCATATTCACACGGGCAGGCGGCATGTCTAACACCACCCAGATCATGGGTTCGTCGATGGATATGTAGACCAAGTATTCAGGTCGGCGCTGGTTCAACAGCTTCAACTGCTCTTGGCACACCCGCAGGGTCATGTAAGTATCCTTGGCTGCATAGCTGTACAATTCGGCTAATGGGATTGATCGGTCACGGATTTGTTCATACTTGTCCTTTTCCATGTATAGACCAAAGTAACGCCGAGCCATGGATGCCAGACTGAAAGTAGAATAGAACCCGCTCCACAAGATCTTCTCTAACAGCATCGGATCCAAAATGAAGTGGCGATCGATCTGAGTAAAGCGCCGTAATTGACGAATATCATAGGTGGCGTTCTGGATGATCCACTGCAAGCTAATCAATCTCATTAGTGCGCTACCAATTATCTTATGATCGGTGATGATATAGTTCTTGCCATTATCCAATGACAGGGCGAGGCAGGCGAATTCACCGTGCGGAATATGCAACTTGTCCTTGTCTTGCCCAAACATCTCTAGGTCGATGGCCACATTGTAGGCATTGGTCACATCGATCTGATCGGCATTTTCAACGATTGAATATTCAACATCAGGTACAGTTTTCATTTTTTCATCACATCTTCTCTGATCTTGCGACATGCGATTTCATAATCCAACTCCAATAGGTTGCTGTCATCCACTGGATCTCCTTCATCTGGAGTAAGGGTACCCCGCAGTAGTTCCTGAGCGCTCTCTTTGTCTAATCCACCCGCCCGATAAACACCAGTGATCATACCCAGACGCAAGCAGCGTGCCAAGATGGTAAGTTCCTGTTCGCTTAGTGTGTCACCGATTGTTTTCATTTAGGTTTTCCTTTACCTTTCTTCTTGACCGTTCCATAATACAAGGTGTGGATGGCTCCACATATAGGACATTTCTTGCCAGAACCTGCCAAGCTCCAGTTATATGCCTCAACTTCATATTCACAAAAAGGGCAGATGATCCAGGTGGTGCTCCTGCCATGTTGCATAGAGCCACGCATCTCTTTGTGTGGGCGTACCTCAAACTTATCAAGATAGTTGGGGTCTGTGTGTCTTTTCATACACTTGGGGTCTGTGTGTCTTTTCATACGCTTGTCAATCCTATCCAGCCTAGGCTCTCTTCACCCCAAGCTAATTTACCATCGAACGCGACACGGATCGCGCCAGGCCCACCTTCGCGGTAGCCGAAACGCGACTTGCCGTTTATGATGTAGCCCGAATTCGGCAGCGGCGGCAGCGTCGGATCGCGCACGGTCGTCGCATAAATTTGGTTCGGGTTATATATGAGGAGGATGAGCGCAGCCGTGGCTTCAGCCATACCCGAATAGCGCAAGTGGTTGATCTTCGGCACGCCGCCCGTATAGTTGCGGTTCAACTGCGCCAATAAAAAGACGGGTGCGCCCATGGAATTTTCCTTCGCCAAAGATGCGCACCTTCTATATACATAAGCCATGGACTGTTCGTCCTCTTGGCCTTCGATCAGCATGTCGGAGAAATCCACAAAGATGTGGTACACGCCTTCCGTGGCGCTCAAACGCATGGCGTCCGTGTAGACTTCATCCACCGATATTATTTTGTCACAGATTATGACGTTCCTGCGATGGGCAGGCTCGAGTGGCTTGAGTGCCACCTGTACAATGCGCCGAGCGATCTGACCTGTGGTCATTTCCAGCGTGTATAGCAGTGAGACCTTGTTCTCCAGCGCAGAATTGGCGATGATCTTGGCAATCAAACTGGTCTTACCCGTTCCTGGCGGCCCGCCCACCACAACCAGGCCAGCTTCGGGCACACCACTCATGCTCAGATTTTCAGGATCACCACAATGTTCATCGACGGGTGGATAGTAGGTCTTGCGCCACACAGCAGGCTGGCTGTCCACCTGATCCATGTGAATGTAGCTGCCCTCATAATGGTTAGCTTGATCTATAAGCGTTACGATTTTAGCCACATCCAGATCATCACCCTTGCGCAAGCGTTTGACTTGTTGCTCGAGCAGACCAATCTGTTTCTCTCTGCGGTAGCAGACCAACAGTTGGGATAACAATTCTTGTATATCCAAGACCTCGCCGACGCTGGCGATGGCTTGCTTGGCCGTCACCACAGGCATCAAGCCCACCTTGTCGATGATGTAAGGAATGTCCTTGCCTTCCCTTAGATGGTTACAGATTAGGTCATAAGGCGGAGCCAGATATTCGGGCAGAACATATTGGGCAGATACCCTGCCTTCCAGCAACAGTCCACCCCACAGTTCACTGATGTCTGTGTGCTTCATCAAATACCATCCAGACGGGAATGGGATGATCTTTCTTCCAACAAATAGGACACACCCATCCACCCTTCTTCTTGGAGAAGTGCCAGCCTTTGGCTCTGAAATGACTAATGGCATCTTCTTGCCGAAATGTTTCTATTTCATACCAGCGGGTGCAAGATCCGTCAATGTCCTCATAGACGCATGAGATCAGCCATTGTTTATGTAAATGTATTGACTCTGATAGTTTCATCGTTTATCCAATCTGTACAACTGAATTCCAAGAATTACACCTACGATCACCGCAAGTATTATGACAACAATTCGATCTCCACTCATTGTCTACTTCCTTCTTATGATCTTGCTGAGATGCCACCCAATGGTAAAGGCAACAATCATCAGCACACATCTAAGCACCATCCAATCTAGTTGGCTCATCTTGATCTCTCAATCGCGTTCATTATTTCCATGTCCTTTCCTGCTACATGCAAATCGTTCACATCTTTCATTCCATCAGGCCAATCCATCCTGACCACTCGACCGCGCCAGCCCAGGTTGCGATAGTATTCGATGGCTTTCAACTCTTCGCCTTGATCTGGGAAAACTAAGATGGGTTTGCGCACGCTGTCCAGATCACTGAGCTTTAGTCGCGTGCCCCACATGGTTGAAGCCGCAGGGATGCGCAGATCGACCAGCGTCAGTGCATCTAGAATTCCAAAAGTTACCACCACAAATTGACCAGTGCGATATAAGTACCAATCAGGCACATACAAGCTGGCCGCCGAGCGGTTCACATAGCGGTGACCAGTAGCTTCCTGCACATGCTGGCCTGCTCTTAGTACGTAACCGTTTAGTTGATCCTCTCGGCTGTAAACGGGTATGACATACCAGCCATTATGCCAGCCCAGATGCTGGCCCTCGATGCGCTCATTCAGCTTGCGTATGCGCAGGTACCAGCCCAGGCTTTCACAATATTTGGACAGAATTTCGTGAGCGTCTTCTACAAAGTGGATTGGATCTTCCCATTTGCCTGGGGGAGACCAATCGACTGACTCTTTCTCATGTGCGAATGAGGGCGGTGACCACCCTGATAGGCGGCGATCCAGCATGTATAAGTCGCCACTGCGTCCGCAAGATAGACAGCGGAACCATCCATCTTTGTACACCAGCATGGATGGATGGTGATCTGGATGGAAAACACAAAGCGCACTGTAGTAGCGTTCATATTCTTTTACTCTGTCCAAGCGTGATACAATATCAGCTAGGTTCTTCATCCTTTTGAAGAAAATGCCCCCGTTCCCCAAGTCGGGGGCATTATTATTTATTTGCCAAGCTGTTCTTGAGCGATCTCAAGTAACCGTTTCTTCGCTTCAGGGTTGGTGTTGGCCAATGAGGACAGCATGTTCAACGAGTCCTGATCGCCGGCCTTGGCGTTGTTAGCCAGAATGTCAAGGATGGTTGGAGCAGAAGGTGATTTCTTGTTGGATGCTGGCTTAGTTGTAGGCTCAGGTTTCTTGGGTTCTTCCTCAGTTACAAGTTTCTTGGGTTCTTCCTTAGCTACAGGCGTTTCTAACTTCAGATCATCTTCGTGCATGATCCGAATGACATTCTGCTCACCCGATATTTCAAGTTGGGTGACAGGCTCAGGTGCATTGGCAACTGCCGCGCCAGCAGGGATGCTATCTTCTTCTTCATCATCAGGAAGCTCGGATAAATCTTTTACCCAACCCTGATCATTCAAAGAAATAGCAAACACTTTATCGCGGCTGCCAAGCAATTTGTTCAAATAAACCAAGACGTTCTCACTCCATGGGATGGAGTCAGTGGAGAAATCCAAACCGCACAACTGCAGGAATTTGGTGACCTTTTCGCCATACACCAGCGTGATTGTCTTGCCTCTTTCTTCATCCTCGAATTTTTCAAAGCTGTAAGGCAGGTTGTAGACGATCTGATAGTTCTTCCATTTGCCTGCAGTGATCACGAAGATCGCAGTGAATTCCAGATGCTGCTTGATGTTGTATTTCTTGCCTTCTTTAGTGACACCTGACTTGGCTGCCACTGTGCGGATGGTGGGTGGTTCACTTTCTTTGCCAGCGAAGCCCAGGAATTTGACTTTGTATGTGCCTAAGATGGGTCTAGCTCCAAAGATCTCTGTGTTGCTGGAGTTGAGTGTGACTGCTTGGCGCCCATCCCGAATATAATCGGGGGCGTCGCGCAATAAGACTGTAACAGTTTGTTTATTATCCTCAAAGGTGACATCCAGCTTGTCATCGCGGGTGGAAATCATGGCGATGCCTGTTTTACCTTTTGAATATTGACGTACAGGAATGGGGGACATGAGATTTCTCTCCTTTATTTAGAATTTGCGGTCTCGGGCGCGGAATTCATCGTGCATTTTATCCAAGGCAGTAGCAAGCTGGTCAGCGATATAAGCGATGCCATCGGGTGTGAGCACAACAAATGATGCGTCGGTTGCTATATCGACTATATATTTATCTTTGAGAGGAATGGTCACTTCCACAGCCACATTATACGGAAACATGAATAATGGGCTGTAGGGTTTATATTGAGTGCGATCGGGAGCCAGTTGTGTGGGTATCATGCGAATATGAATGATATTATCTGGATCCATAAATATATGGGACGGCTGAATTTTCTCACCGAGAGGGGAAACGTAGGTTTCCTTATCGCCGTCATCTGCTCGGGAAAATTCATTATCAGGCATCTAATTCATCTCCTATTGTAAGTAAATCCAAGACTGGAATGTCATCCAAGGTGATCAACTGTCCAAAGATTTCCCGTTTGGTTTCGATGAGCCGATGGATACGCTCATCAATGGTATGGCGTGCGATCAGATAGATAGACTCTACGGCTGAGCGCTGCCCAATACGATGTAAACGTCCTTCGATCTGTTCCTCCCTTCCTGCATTCCACTCACGCTCGACAAAAATGAGCATATCTGCGGAATACAAATCAATACCTTCACCGCCAGCGATGCTGATGATGGCCACGCGTATTTTGGGATCGATAAGGAAACGCTGGACATTATCATAGCGTTCCTTTTGCGATGTATCCCCAACCACTTTGATCGTGCCATATTCGGCTAGCTTTTCTTCCAAGGCAGCCACGACTGCACGATGATGAGCGAACAAGACTACTTTGTTTTTACTCTTGAGAATATCCTGCGCAAGTTCCACAGCAGGCACAACTTTCATCATGCCAATGACTTGGCGCAGATTAGCAATCTGCTGCAGGCGGGAAGCACCCTTCCCATCCAGCATAACACGTTTGCGTGTCTCTTCCAATGTCTCTTTATATTTGCGAGCATAGATCTTATCCCAATCCACAGGCAAATGCACGCGAGTGATGGCTGGCAGATCCTGCAACACTTCCTGCTTGGTGTGGCGCAGATAATAATTTCCCAGTTCAGTTTTCAATTCACCCAGGTTGGTGGCACCATCAACATCCCAACCCCACTTGTCCATATAAGCGCCGCAATATTTGATCGCATAGCGCCAATAGGAATTCCAACGCGCAGGATTGAGGATGTTCAACTGCGGCCACAATTCAATGGGGCGGTTCAAGAAAGGCGTGCCTGACAGCCCGATTACATAATTAGTTTGTAACGCTTTAGCTGCGCGAGTGCGCTGGCTCTTGCGATTTGCGAGGTAGTGGCATTCATCATATACGACCAGTTGATAATTATGCGCTTTGATCTCAGCGATCTTGAGCGTGAAAATGGCGTAGGACATCAAGGTAAATCGGCTACGAATTAGCGGATCCTTGCCCTTGCTGATGATGACCGACTCATCGCCCAACCAATTCTTGATCTCAGCCTGCCATTTATATACCACCGAAGCGGGGCAGACAATCAGCACTGAATGAAAGCCACGCTCTTGAATGAATGCCAGAGTCTCAACAGTCTTGCCCAAACCCATCTCATTGGCATTGACGAAGCGTCCGCCTGTCTCGTGCATCCAATCCAGATCAGCCAACTGGAAGGGATATAAACGCTGCCGCACCGCATCCGCTTTGGTAAAGATCGGATCCCGACCTAAATCAAGTACGGCTTTATCAATCATAAAGCCGTACTCTTTGCCAAACTTGACCGCTAGCTTGGCTCCGAATTCAGTCGCGGGCATCCACCATTGACGCAGATCACCATCGTAGCGCGTATCAGGCAGCGATTTGATCTTGTTCTTCATCCCTGGGGAATAGGGGAAGGAGAACTCAATGCGGTAGTTTCTAAAATCGATCGACTTATATATCATAAGCTCCTATTCAGTTGTTGAAGTCACGAGTTAGTCATGTGGGGCGAATTTGAGGGGGGCAAACCCGCCCCACTAATGAAAGGAGTGGCGCATAGCATAGGGTGGGCAGTTCGCTTATACATATACGCCAACCTCATTGTAACAGATCGGCTTGCTCAAACATTAGAGTTAGATTAGAGTTTCTTAGAAATCCTAATCGGCGACGCATTAGAGGCATTTCTGTTTGACTTGCTCAACAGATCGTGCTACTATGGCCTCAGGCGCGTTAGTTGTGGCTGACGCTGACCTGCCCAACGCTGGCATGGGTGCTCGAGCCAGCTTCATAAGGGGAAATTTCTCAGCCAGCGCAGGCACCTGCATACAAGGATGGATCTGGACAATCTGAAAGCCAGACACCGCCCAATCGGAACAGGCAATTAGCTCAAAGCTAAAGACGGGCATCATGGGTGGGCACTTGCGTCTTTCATCTGCTTGATGAAAAGCCTCAGTACATTCGGTGAAGGAAGAAATCCTTCTCAATTTCTACTCTCACGACCTTTGGCAAGGTCGGATTGTGTCTCTTGATGAAACAACTTCTCTGATACTAACCATGATAAATACTCCTGAACAAACCGAATAATAACCATCCAGACTTCTCTGATAATATAGAGAAGAGAAAGGCTATTGTATGGAACCCAAGCGCGTCATGAAACTTGACATTCCTCTGGTGATCGAGACTTATCAGCGCATGTTGCGTGAAGCTCCCTCTGGGCATGTGTCCGCGAAGGCGCTCACGTATGAGATTAGCAAGCAGATCATATCGGCTAAGACAGGCAAGCCCTTCACGCGGCAGGCACTCTATTTTATTTTGAACCGCTCGGTGCGTGCGCATCCTGAGACGCACGTGCGTGACCTGCCCATTGTATGTATGAATGTGAATTATGTCATGTTGAGCACATGGTTGGCAGATCACATTCAACCCGCACTTATATACGGTTTCTTCGATTGCACGCCTGAGGTTGCTCGTGGTCGCGTGGTCTATGGAATGCCAAGCATAGCTGCTATGATGGCAGCTAAGCTGGTATACTGGCCTTATCATCAACGCGCACCTATCTTTACGGACGTTGACCCTACCCAATTTGGTGACGAATTAGTGTTCCTGCCCCTGATATGCGTATCGCCCCGATCCCGAAAGCTAGAGAAGTTTTAGAGCATTACCAATTTATCTGCGCTGTGTGCTTTTCGCCAGCCACGCAGGTACATGAGATCATGCCCAAAAGCAAAAGACCCGCCGATTGGTGGGCTTGGGAAAATCGTGTTCCTTTGTGCGCCAACTGTCATGATCGTGTGCATCAGGAAGGCACCGCTGCTTGGGAAGAGCGGCTAAGAGAGAGCCGAGATGTGCTAGCTATTCTCCTAGCCGATGTCCGCTAAGTAACGGTTACTTTCTGGGCAGTCCAGAGATAATGGCGAAGGCATCCATCTTGATCTCAGCGCGTTCGCCAAACAGGGCGGAAGCATAGCGGCCGTTGCCACGACCTTTCTTCCAGTCCTCCAATTCCACAACTGATTGGAATGCACCCCACTGGGTGAGCGCCAAGCCTGGGTGCTCATCGTTGAATTTCTCGAACAAGTTCAAGGCGGCAGTCTGGTGTGCCAAGCGATCGATGCGCAGTTTCTCATAATCGACAGTGACATCGATCACTTTTATTTCCTCTGGATTGGGTGGCAGTTTATAGATTTGGCTGACGGCTGTCTTGAAATCTTCAATGGGGAAGGTAGCGGTAGCCATGTTGAGGAAAAGCTGGTTGGTAAAGTCCAGCCGTTGCTTGAGATCCAAAGCAATCTGGGCGATCTTCTCAAGTCTGAACAAGTTGCCTCTGACGTGCGTGACATTCAATGTGAGAGTGGCTTGCTCGAGACCCATGCGCACGGTATTGGCACATTCAGTGCGGACGGGCGTGACAAAGACCTTGGTTGAACTACGCCCAGATTTCTCATCATAGATCGTGAAGTAATTGTGAACGGTATCACCTTTGATACTGACGAAGCCAGCATCCAAGCAGATGAAGATGCGCTCACCTCTGCCCAAGAGACCCAGGGTCTCGACGGGGAACAATTCGCTCAGTCCATTGAACATCTCAAACAGATTGTCATTGGGAACTTGTTGATAGTTCTTGCCGACTATCTCCATAGGTAGCCACTCGGTTTCACTCTTGAGTGGAGGTCTACACACAGCCGCATGGTTAGGCATCTCAATCAGCTTGCCCTGAATTTCCACATAGACTTTGCCCATCTCGGTATGAAAATTCATGCCCGTCCGTTCTCCAGCCTGCAGTAGAGTGATATGCTCATCTGCGGGAAAGACTGTGCCGATCCTATGCCAGCCTGGAATACCTCTGGCTGTGAAATAATCCATCAAAATTTCATCCATCTTTAGCCTCCTTTTTAGGCCAGATGAGGGCAGTGGATATTCTCTCAGCGATCTCTGTTGTGACAACCATCATAATGCTGGTCATCTCACGGTCGGATAATTGATATGCTTTCTGGAACATAGTCAGCACCACCCTTAGAACTTCTAGCATTTTGTTTGTTTCTATTATTATCTCTTCCATCTTAATCATCCTCCTTATATACATCCAAGAACTGTAAGAATTTATCTGCATCCCCTGGGTGCTCATGGGATCCATCAGCCTCAGCCATTCCACTTTTCACCAAGTCCTTAGCGACTTGTACAGACTCAGCTTCCACCCGATAACTAGCGTGAGTCTCCCACAATTCACAAGTCTCAATGATATATGTTGGCATATTCCACTCCTTTCTCTAATTGGTTACGAATTTGCTAAAACTAATTGGTTTTTAGCATTTTGAATGCGCTTGTAGGCTATTCCACACTGATCGGGGTCAATCTCGATCCCGATAAAATTGCGGTTCAACTGTATGCACGCCTCACCCGTTGTGCCACTACCCATGAACGGGTCTAAGACAGTCTCGCCTTCTTTGGTCATCATATTGATGATCCGTTTGGTCAGTTCCAGAGATGTCAGCCCTGGGTTTTTATAACGCTTCTCTTTGAAGTAGTAGCCCTCTCCAGGCAGGCGGATGTCATCGATCAGATCACGTGTGATTACGATCGGCCTACCTTCGATCAGAGCTACATGATACTGTTGGCGCCAGCCCTGCTTAGCCACGCCTGCTGCTCTCTTATACACAATGACAGGGTGGGCAGTTGGCATGAGTTGAAGATAAGTTGGGAGCAGTGCGCCACTCACATACATACCCACGCCACGAGTAGCCAACATTCTGGATATGGATAGGAGCAATCCCATGCGATGCAGGTATTCTTCAGGGCTGAGTTTATCTTTGTACACGCCATAATCCTTGCCCACGTTATAGGGTGGATCGGCGAACACGAAGGATACGATCTTGGGTGCTCTGGTTGGTAGGACTTCCAACCAATCTCCATGATAAATTTGAAAGTCGATAGTCATGTTAGTCATCCCAATCATCGGGCAGTCCTGGCAATTTCAAGTCCCCGCCCCAAATCTCATCATCGATCATTTCCTCTGCCATTGTGGAAGTGTGGTCATGTCCCTCACTCATGAACCAAGCTACAAACTGAATAGGTATGCCATTTGGCAGGTGAGTGGGTTCGTCTTGTCCCTTGTCGGGTGGCATACCAGCCAGATACCATGATCCTTGAACTTTGATGAGCCGCTCCCCCCATTTCTTTTTCAGACGGGCAAGTTCACAGCCGTTGCATCGCAAGTAGCCATAGTCTATATATTCTTCGTTGCTCATAACAACTCCTTTCTGTTAGAATAAATTTACGGAGGTAAATGATATGTTACCTAACGCTCCCGTTCCAAGACCCGTTCCAGGTGGGGGTGCGGCGGCTGCTGCAGCCCCAGGTGGTAATGCCATGCCAATGGGTGAAGCTCCGCCAGCAGCGGCTGCTGCTGAGCAGGGTGCTACGCCCGAACAAGTCCGCGCCGCAATCATGACTGTACTTCAACGAGTGAAGTCACTGGCAGACAAGTATGGCTTAGACTTAGGTGAGATGGTAGCCTCACTGGGGTCAGCGCGTGGTGCTGCACCGCCGCCGCCAGTGCCTACGCCACAAGCCTAGCCAGTAAAAACAAAAGGGACAGAGCTACGCCCATTCGCAAGAGCCACTTACGGATGGCGTATTCTGTCCCTTTCGCTTTGAGTTCTCTGGGCATCATCATGGTAGATGACTGACCTGTGGCTGGATCGGTTGCTTCCAGCTTGATATGCTTACTGCCCTGCACGATGGTTATCTTGCCAGATCGTCTGGCTTTACGGATGTAGTAATCAGTCAGGTTTTGTGGCATCGGGCACTTCCTCATAATCCAGAGTAAGGACTGCCTGATCCATTCCCCAACCTGAAAGGATTTCATGGGCGAGGGAATTGAACAGCATGGCAGGGCGGACATTCTTATCAGGATCATTCAGTTTGAATTGTTCTTCAGGTATGGTGATGGTGATAATTACGTTACGCATTAGTCGCTCCTTTCCTGCTTGCGTTTATAAATCCGACTACCAATCTGTACATCATAGCCGATGGACATGAGTTCTTCTTGCAAGTCTTTAGTCTCAGGGTGATAAGCAGGTTCAGTTACACTGATGATAAAGGGATAGTCAGCCTCACTGTGCTGTCCCATGTGCATATAGCTCATGACCCTGCCTGGATGGGCAGGCAAATTAGGGAATAGAGCAATCACTTTCCCATTGTCTTTGAATTTACGAAACACCACTCTATCCTTCATTCTTTCCCTCCTTTGTTACAGTTATGTCAGTTGCATCTCCCCACTCATAGGTGGCTGTGAATTCACAGCCACACTCAGGGCAGACGAACTCGACTTTTATTTCATTCCACACAATGGAACTGGAATTATCTGATGATATAATCTCCCTACAATTAGGGCATTCTTCTTCCCACGGTATAGTGATAGGCATCATTCACCTCTCAATCTACTTAGCACTGATCTAAGTTGTGTCATCATGTCCGCTTGAGGCAGGTCACGCTGTAAAGCCAGATATTCCATGCCCATCTCTGAACAGCGGAGCGAGCGCTTGCGATTGCCCACAACCCAGTGACCAAACACTCCCAAGAAATCTACTGCCAACCTGTGTTGTATGCCTGGACGGTACGACACAACGGCTGGTAGATAGTATCCATAGTTCCTGTTCTGCCTGCCGCCCACCCAATACACTTTGACATAGGGCAGTTGGATCATATCCAAGACATGCCACAGTCGGATGACTGGAGCGGGCATGGGCTGATCTGGATGGACGTAGACTTGACCTTTCATTCTGGTTGGATGTTCATGGTTTGATAGATAAAAGCTCTGGCTATCTCATCCACAGTGAACTTGACCGGCTCAATGATGATGAAGTTATCACCAGCTTCGGCATACGCTCGCTCTAAATCGTCACGATTTTTCAATCCCCTTATACCTTCTGCCTTTGCCCACTCACTCATAATACGCTCTGCTTCTGCATCCGCTTCTTTCAAGGACAGATAAGCAGACAGGTCTGTGTTCTCAGCGTAATCATGACAGACAATATAAATGGTAAAATCCTTTGATACTTTCTTACTCATCACTGTCAATCTCCTTTCCAGAGTTTATACAACCTATGAACTCCGTGATGATGCACAAAGCTGCGTATTTTACGCACGTATCCACCCCCCTCCATTGCCATCTCAACCGCACTGTAGTTCTGACCTCTGCGTTTGTACACCCACTTTGCGATATTCCTTTCAGTCTTCTTCCAATCAATGCGAGTAGATGACTTGAATACCAAGACTTCTCTCACGCTCAGTAGCTCAGGCATGGGTCACCTCGGGCTGGATATAGCGCCATTTCTTGACAGTGCGTGCAGGAGCACCAATTCTGCTGCCGAGATACCATGTCTCGCCATACGGGATAAATTCCGTCCAATACTCGTTGTAATCCGAGCCTATGCCCAAGTGTTCTCTAGACATGTCTGTATCTTTGAACCCACAGAAAGCACCACCTTCATTGGCACGAACGCGCCTGAACTGAACAACTTCTTGCGTCCCATCGCTGAGGATCACTTCAACTATGACACGGGCGGTCATCCCACTTACTTCTCCACCTCTTGTATCAGGTAGGGATTTCATTGGATTGTGCCATCTCTTATCCATTATCAGTCTCCTTCTCTGTGAACTGGGGTAATTGTGCCTGGGTTAGTGACATAACTACGTGCTCCTGATACCACAAGCGCACCAAGACCGCGCCCGCTTTTAATTGGCTGATTGCCTCATCTTCCGCAGCCTGACGATCACTGAACATCTGGTAGGTCATGTATCCTTGCGGATCGACCACACTTAGCTGGTACATATCAGTCTCCTTTCTTACTTTCCTCAATCAGTTCATCCAATTCAATCTCATCCATGTCAGTAGTGATAATCTCTTCTGCATACTTATTGTAGATTGAGGACAGCGCATTGTAACTCAGAGCATTAGGATCAGCATCTTCATCGTCTGCCCACAATTCCATGTGCTCATTAGCCCACTCACGCATGAGATCATCAACCTTATCCCACATTTTCTGGCAGGTGGGAAAGACATAGACTACATCCTCAGTCGGCGTGTCATGGCAGAGCGTATAGATTTTTACTCTCATGCTGCCCTCGCTTGTAAGACCGTATCCAAGAAATAATTCAGGTCGTAGCCGGTCTGGTCATGCAGGGTCACCCAAGAGTAGTTGTTGACCAGCTTGATACATACTCGGTCATAGACTATCCTGAGTTGTAGCTCCCATCGATACTCAGTTGCACCCTCCCGTTCTGCCAGTTCATTTTCTTCGGCGCCGATCACAACCAGACGATCATTCTTTGCCTCATTCTGGATCTCTTCATACAGACTTTCATCCCCCTTGTCCTCGTCAAACTCGAATGCGTAGCCGTTCACTGGCATACAGGCATAGCCTAGATGATGTTTCTTCAACATCTCAGGCACGCCTTTTAGATCATCAATCCATTTGTCAGTCACATCCACGAATACAAGGTGGTCTGGGATGTACTCGTCATGTTCAGCGATGAACACAACATAATTCTTCTTAGCCATTGTTACCTCCTTTCTTGAACCTGCCTCGTTCGTCTCGCTTGGCAGACTGAGCACGAGCTATTCCGCCCAGTCTGCCATATTCCCAGGCTTGCATACCCATGTGGATAAATACTTGGAGGTCATCAGGATTGAGCAGGCGTATCCAATTTCTGCCTGACAACTGATACCTCTGCTTGAAAGTGTTCCTCAGTTCCTGGTAGATAGGTTTGAATTCCATTCTTCAATTCCTCTCTGACCATAGCATCAATGTTGCTCTTAGCCTCAATGATAGCCTGATCCTCGCCGCTATTAAAGTGATCGCGGAGCATTCTCTCACTGTCATCGTAGTCGTAATAACCGTAGCAACTATCGACTATCTCGCCACCAGCATCTTCAATGATGAAGCCATACACTGAGCCAGACAAATAGGAACTATACGTACTGACTTCTCCGCGCAACTGATTGACTATATATTGAATGCGCTTGGCTGTAAGGCGCTTCCATCTATGATCTTCCCTTGCTCTCTGCTTGGTCACATAGATATATCCGACCATGCCACTGTCCCACTCGGCATGAACGGCTCTACCCACGAACGACTGGGTACTCATACACTGTATGCTATGGTCGTACAGATAGAGAGGCAGTGAGATAACATCAGGCTGGCGGACAAATGCGAGCAAATCCTCTGTGCTATCAAATTCATGTACATCCCCCAAGTTATAGCGTCTGTGTTTACAGTACATTGTGCCCAGATTAGACCAGCCCCGTGGATCTTCGGGACAATAATCTGGGACGATCTTGATAGTGTAGCCCTTGTACTCCAACTGTTCGATTACATTCTCCTCATTCATGATAGTTCCCCCAAGAACTCTTCAGTCAAAGTGTGATCGACCTTATAGCGTCGATGAGCATCGTTCTCATCCACCAAGACAACCACATTCTGAGGGACACGATCGACGGTTACTACACCCCCGTTTACACTGAGGATCACTGTCAAATCCTCATCTTGAGTGTGGCGCTTGAGTGCCGCCTGTAATTTCAAGATGAATTGATTACGCGGAATACGAGCCTCATGGTCTAACAAAATCCAGTTCAAGTGCTTGCCAGTAGTCGCCCCCCAGATATTCTCACTGACAACCAGACCATCTTCTCGTGTGCTGAAAGCCACAATGGTACGGTAGGAAAACCAGAGCGAGATAGAACCAAGCTCTAATTTCACAGCATTCATGCCGTAACTGCCAGTGTATTTCCCGTAACAATAAAAGCGTGGAATATTCATAGTAACTTCTCCTTTCTAATCTAATTTGTCAAGTCTCCATATCTTGTCTTTGAAAACCAGTTCCCATTCTCAGTCTGCTCTACCTTTTCTTCACTGAAAGGTTGAGTGGTATTGATATGTAAGGCATGGATTTCAAACCTAGGATGCCCTTTGCCAAGCCAGACAGTGGGTTCGACCAACATGCCGTGTCTGAACGCACCATCATGGGCGGAGAATACTCCGCCCAGGATTAGTTCACTGCCAGTATTCAGAACCAGCACCCAGACTATCTCACCCATTGTCAACATCTTTGTCCCAGTCCCCCTCGATAAATTGTTTATGCGTGATTGTGCGTGTCTTTACATGGAGGTGATCAGAGTGCTCACCCCACATGACTTTGGGAAATTCCTCTGCAATATCCCATCCCTGACCTGGATTGAACCCAGACAGAAGAGACTGTGCTCTATCATGCTGCTCTCCCGAGACCAGTGGATAGAAGGTAGTATCAAATTGACCATTAGAATACTCGAACCAGACAGACACCATCTTCTGATGCAGTCTCTCGATAATGCGCTCTGGGTCATCGGTCTGTCCTCCATACCAGCCATTCTGGTACTCAAAGTGTTCTTCCACGTCCTCTCTGCGCCACTGATCTTTGGGTTTCATCACTCTGGTCAGCTTGCCTGACTTGTGAATGAGCCAATCAGGGATGGGCTTGCCTTCGTTGATAGCCAGGTAATCCTCAATGTCACTGTCCTCAAGGCAGTCCTTGTGGATGATGCCCTCCTCTATGATGATGAAATCAGGCTGCCACTCATAGCAGTCATGAGTAGTGCGGACAACCTCATAGCAGCATGAGCACTCACTGTACTCATCCGAGAACACGAACTCGCCGAGCCAGCGGTCAATCTCATCGCTCATCTCATCCACTACATCAGGCAGACTGTAAGGATACTCATCCCGATTAGGAAAGTAACCGTTTCTTCCCAGTCTCAGGTCAGTGACAATCTCATATTGATTGCCTTGCCACTGAACCTTGCCCATGTCATCATATCCCTGCTTATTCTGGATGGCTTTCTTATACAGGTGATAGAGACCGCCCTCCAGTAAGCAGAGAGTGTACAGATTGTAAATACCACGCCACTCATACCAGACTGTAACTTTGTCGTTCGTGCCGTGGAAATTGACGGCATGAGTTAGCAAGTGCTGGTCTACCTGATGATCTTCCACCACCCTTGATAGAATTGTATGCCACTCTGATATTACGTTCATCGCCAATCTCCTCTCATTGTCAAACAAAACTACCCTCGCTCCCAGGTGGGAGCAAGGGTAGGATATTCAGCCTGTGTAAGGGGCTGTGCGGATGGGGCAATCCAAAGCAGAACACTTAGAACAATCCTCGCCGAGTTCTTCAGAGACCTTGAGATCCTTCAGTGCATCAATGAGGGAAATGTGGCTAGGGTCATTCATGAGTTCTTTCAGCATTTGAGTGAGGGATGACAGACCACTATCGACTTTGATATTATCAATGTCAGACTTGATGAGTTGATAGTCCTCGGCTGTTTCCTGATTGCCAAACAGATAACCGAGTTCAAAGGCAGACACAGAGAAGGCAGCTATCACATCACCATACTTATCATGAGCTTCATTGGCTCGCATACTTTTCTCGCCCAGACTATTCAGTGTTCCATTCGACATGCTAGTAGTTGCCAGAGCTTTGAGCAATCTGACAGAGAAGTTGCTCTGGATATAATCCTGCCCTATTTGAGCGAGCAGAGGGAACACACGATCTTGAATAATGCTCATTATTTTATCGAACGTATCCATTTGAGCCTCCAGTTCATTTGTAACAGATTAGTAAAGCGGAAACATTAGAATGGCATGAGTGCTCTGTCAGCACTCATGCCAACTAGACTACTCTTCGTCATCCTTATCGATCATGGATGACAGAATATCCATCATGCTAGGGTGTGTGTTGGGAAGAGCAATATTGAGGATGTCCTCTTCCTTCTCCCGCTTGGCAATCTCGGCATCAGTCAGTGTGTCTGGATAAAGCTCTTCGAGGGCGTGACTGCGTGCTGAAACCTCAGCACTGAATTGTTTGAAAGCCTCGGCAGTGGCAGGGTGAGCAGCCAGATAGCCAGTGATAAAGCTATAGTAGCCAATCACTGATGTGTTACTTTCCCGATATATTTTCTCAGTATCAGTGATTGTGCCTGTCAGATTATCCATCTTCCAGCGATTGTTACCGAGTGCCATGATAGTCATCAATGTATGATTGCCGTGAATTTCATCAATGACTGGCTCGCCGCCAACTTTCTGGAGCATGTCGATCAAGACACTGCCAAAGTCTTTGATCAAGCTCTCCATATACATCTTGAACCGCCTACGTGAGCAACGCATTGTATATCTCCTTTCAAACTGTCTGATTATGAATTGAAGTCCCCGTCAAAGTAGCCCTCATCTTCGAGTGCATCATTGACTGCTTCTTTGACTGTAGTACCATCATCATACCAATCTCTGTAATTCTTATCTCCCAGGTCAGAGGTGGATAGACCAACACGAGCGGACATAACTTTATCAACGAGCTTCATCCATGTTACAAAGTCAACTGTGTCACTGTCAATGTTAGCTGGATCAATCATTGTGTCGCCTCAATTCTCGAAACCAAACATATCCTGATCCCAGAAGCCAAACAGAGAATTGTTACCTGGGTGGGCAGAGAAAACTGACTTCTCTGGAGCAATCAAGTTGAGTTGTTCCCAGAGAGTTTCCCAAAGCAGGATGTCAATCTCCTCAGCCATGTCCCGTGCAACTTTCCTCGTCTTGCCCTGATGGATTGACTTTGAATACAGACTGGATGAGTATCCAAAGTCACCATATCTCCTCAATATTCTGCGTGCCTCTGCTACTGACCAGTGGTCTGGCTTGACAAGTGCCAGACAATCACTGAATGCCCTGAGCAAGTCACTGTCCCTCAGGGTATCTTTAGATACCTCATAGCCTATGTGAATTGTCTGTACTGGTTGACCAGTCATGTTGTCCTCACTTGACTGCTATACGCAGTCGATAGGATTTTACTGTCTGTCACTCTCTCGATCTACCACACAGTCCCCCACAATGCGCGTAGGGATCGAGAGAGAAAAAAAATAAAACTGGGGGGTCAGAGACCCCCCAGTGTCGAGGGGAAATTATTCCTCGTCCTCCTCCTCAGGCACGAAGTCAGGGTTGCGCAGACCAAAGGTCATAGTACCCTCAATCGTGCCAATGCCAGTAGTAGCCCAGGGAAAGACAGTGATGTTGATCATCTTGCCCTTTTTGCTTTGCTCCAGCTTGACTTTAGCAGGGTCAAGCTCGACCTCGATATGCAGCCTAGTTCCAACCAAGGCAAAGGTATGATTTGTCTTGGGGATCAGTCTGCCGTCTGGTTTGGTATCTTTACCAATACCATATTTGGACAGATCGACTGTCTTGACAGCAACTGTCTTGCCATTTGTGGTCATGATAACTCCTTTCATGAGTAGTTATTTCCAGTCATGGACTGACCTATCCATGTCTGGGCTGTTGTGATCGCAACAGCACGACCAACATACAAAAACTATCCAAAAAAGTCAAGTCGCATAGCCAAATCGGATCGGGTTCGCGTAGCCGAACAGCACCTGCAGCCCGCGCGCGTACATATAATGCGCGTGAAGATGAGAACGACTACGCGCAATTTGAGTTTGATATTTAGGATCAGGATAGTACGAATACAGCCTCAAATATGGAAAGACGCATTTATAATCGGCGCGTGTTTTTGTGACAATTCGCTTACATCGTTACCGATTAGAACGATCAAGGACTATAGGCGCTCAATCAGCCCTATTTGTGGGGGATGGATAGCAAGCGACCGCTAGATATAGTGGTTTTTGGTTTCGATAACTACACTTATCGAAAGCATAGGCGCTCTGGTGCACAAAGTAAACTTATAACAGCGGGGTTTGCTATGTATCGTTTGGTTGGGTAGGGTTCGTTTTGGTTATCAGTTCCTTGTTTTGTATCCTGGCTCATCCGCACGACTATACAAATGCTTTGCACATGACCACACAAGTGCTTTGCAAGAGTATAAAGGTTATTTTCTAATCTAATTCTCATGCACAGCCGCGCGGATCCTGTTAGCATAGACTGGAAGGAAAGGAGGTAAATATATGGAATGGTGGCAACTGCTTGGGATTTATCTATTAGGTCTACTGATCGGATCGCTGGTGGTTGGTTTGCTGGATTTCGGGGATGATCCAGGCTGGTATCTTTTCGCCATTTTATGGCCTCTGGCTCTGCCTGTTTTGATCCTTTATGTTCTGGCTACTCTGTCTAACGATCTGGGTTACGTTATACGCAAATTGGTGCGGGGCAAATGATGAAGCCCTGGGCGAAATGACTGTAGAGGATATTGTTCTAAAGTCGGACTTGCCAGGGCTTTTGATGAATGTGTCGCGCCTAATATCGATGGGAATGATGCCCAAAAAAATCTGGATTGGCAAGCAGTTCTATATGCCGATTATATACATGGAATTTTCGATGAACTCGCCAAGTTTTTCTATTGGTGAAACTGGACGGTTGGTAGACATACCGTTTGAGGTCATAAACACCGATATGCGCTATGCGTTTGAATTTGAGGATGCCCTGAAAGGCGGTAAGATATGAAGTTATTCAAACGACCTATTTACAAGATCGGGGAGCACATCAAAGTCCACGATCGCAAGGCAATCAAGTTGTCGCGGCGCGTCGAAGGCCTGCGCTATTTGGCCGATCGTCTGGGCGCAGCCAGAACTAAATTCTGGCACAGGATCCGCCGCCTCTATCCAGAATTGGATGGGTTCGAGATGAACTACGATTTCACCACGGATGAACTTATTTTGATAAAAAAGAAGGAGATCTAATGACAGAAAAATTGATGATTGCCCAGGCCATGAATGAGGTCAAGCTGGCCGAGAAGAAAATTCAGTCCTCGCTCGAATTCATTCTGCGCAACCTCTTGCGCGAGGAAGATCGGCGCGATCCGTTCGCCAAGGATGGCACTACCCAGGAAGCCATGGTCAAGTCAGCCCTGCAGTCCATCCAGGATAATGAGAAACGCATCGTGAGCCTCAAGCTGGCTATCAACAAGATCAACTTGGAGACCAGTTTGACTGTGGAAAGCATGAGTGCTACCATCGCGGAGTGGCTGATCTGGCGCCGCGACATCCTGCCTCCACAGAAACAGCGCCTGCAGGCGTTGGTGCAGCGCATGACTGCCGCCCTGGGCGAGCCTTCCATCGCTGCGCGGCGAACGGCTGCTGCCGCAGGCGTGCAGTTTGAGAAGGTGCAGATCATCGTCAACTTGTCCGAAAAGGATTTGATGGCAGCTATCCAGAAGCTGGATACCATCGAAGAGCGGCTGGACGCTATGCTCAGCATGGCCAACGCCACTACTCCGATCGAAGTATTATAATGAAATTGGCTTTCGGTTGCGAAATCGTGAGAATGTGCTTGGAACTCAAGGGTTCGACTCCCTTACCACGCTCTGGTATGAGCACAGGCTTGAAACCTGATCGCCCCCAGTGGGCGCACCTCAACGTTCAGCGCTTATGACTCAACGATTTTCTTCTCACAGTTCAACGGGTAAAGCGCAACGGTTTTTCAAAAACCACTATTGGTCTGGTTCGGCGCAGAAATGCGCCAAATGCTCCACCACCAAGCAGGAGCACTCACAGGACGGTGGCTGCAATCTGGAAGCCAAAGTAATCCTTACTTAGAAGGAGGATTTATGCGTAAATATGTCAAGTACCATTATGCCAGCCTTATGACTCCCTTCCCAGAAATGGAAGAGTTGGAAGTTGACAAGGTAAAGAAAAAGAACTGGCGCATCCGCCTGTCCAATCAGCACTTCGCTCTGCGCATCCATGGGGGCAACCGCATCAAGAACCCCGCTAGGAGAAATCAGTGAGTAAACCTGTAAGTTCACCTTCGATTTCAATAGATTGGATCGAGATCACAATCAAGGATACGACTGTTTGTCTGACAGTGGATGAGGTCAGGCAATTGGCCGCACTCTTGGACGATCTGTTGGGAAAAGCGTTTTCAGGATCTTGGACGATTACCAGTGCACCTTCTGGTAACGTAACCCAGACAGGATAAACCATGCTAGGCTTTTGGAAAGGCCGCCCAGTCTATAATATTTGCAGTTCAGACTATTTTGACCCCACGGTGTGTACTTCCACTGGGGTGGATAGTCGTTTCATGCCACCCAATGTCATGTATCCGAACTGGGAGCCAGCCCATTCTGGTAAGCTGCGCTGTGACTATTGTGGACGAAAAAATCATGCGGATGACGAGATCTGTGAAAGCTGCGGTGCCCCCTTATGAGTAGACTGAAACTGGAGGACGTAATCAATTTTGATGAACTGCCCACCGATCGAAGGATGGGACTCCTTTTCGTTCCCATTTCGGTTGGCAAGAACATTGAACAGTTCTGGAGTAAAGATGCGCAGGCCGATATACTCTGGCACCGCTATTATTCTGCCCTCGGCGCGACTGCAATTTTGATCCACCATCCAGTTCTTCCACCTGTAGAGGATCTTCCACAGATGGATCTGCCTGTCTATGACTGTGAGATGGTCTTTTATAAGAACGGAACGATTGAATATATCTATAGGAGGATAGCTTGATAAATGAGGATGCCACTAAATTGCTGGAAGCTATGCGCAAGGCCAACGCCATTGTGGACGATTACTTGTATGCGCCCTTTCCTGACAGCCAGGAAGAGATTGAGGTGGAAATTACGGAGGTGATGGAAGAGCTTCATGAAATTCTCAACCCTATTGTTGAAGAATATGACAATATTGGGACGGTCTAATCGCCATGGCTCGCACAAAAGGCGCCAAGGGCAAGTACCAACCCCGCGCTAAAGGCTACATTGTCAGCTATCCAAGCCTGGGTATTCACTATTTTGTCCATGCTTTCGATGACAGTCGGGCAAAATGGCTTGTAGTCAAGCGCCTGAAGCGTGCGCGGGGCTTCACTGAGGCTATCGCACTGCGCTTTCGGGCACTTGATAACACCGTAATCACTCTAAAAATGCTGGAAGATCTTGGTTATTCACTCTTTGAGAGCCAAAAGGGGCGGAATTATTGGTTGACACATCCGCTTTGTACCTGTGAATTCTGTATGGAGCAGCTTTATGCCACACAAATTTCGTAATCCTACCCTTGAAGTGGTGGTCGTTATGTCTCCCGCTCAACTTTTGGCGATTACTGAGAAATCTCTGAAGGAATTTTCATTCGCACGCGGGCTGATACAGTGGAATTTGGCGGGTAGGAAGCCAACTCACCTGCGTGCACGCAGGTTGGAGCTAGATAAACAGGGTTTGAAGGTCTTTCCAGAGGACGAAGCCATCCCCGCCTTCATAATTTCGGCGAAATAATTGCTTGATCTTCGTGCTACAATCGTTATAGAATGAAAATGCCGCTGAAAATGGTTCGGCAGCCGTATATTTATGCTCAGGGAGGGTTCCCACGCCCTCCCAAGCCTTTTTATTGGCTTATTCGCCATGTTTTGATGCGCAAAATTCGTCGTTCAGGTCGAAAGTAACCGTTACTTCGCTTACATTCTTGATTTTCTTGTGCTATAATGCCATAATGAAGCTGACACACCGCTAAAGCGGTGCCAGTCTCCTTCTCAAGCGGGTCGATAGAGCACCCTATCGACCTGCTTGTATTTCTGAACCTCTGTTCTGTATAATTATTTTGTATCCAATTAGGAGGTGCTCATGATGAGATTGTATCAGCGCCCATCTGATGAATTGGTTGTGCCCAGTTCGGACTTCACTGGCATAATCACCGTTGCCACGGCAGGAACGGAAGTCCAGGGGCCAGATATTTCCGCCCCGAACGGTTTCTATATCTGTGGCCATCCGAGCAACACCCAAAACGTCTGGATTATGCCTCATGGAGAGGCTAAGACTTCGGGTTATTGCCTGGATGCCATGCAATCCATCCTGGTGCGGGTTGCTTGCCTGTATTCGCTCGACTTCGATGCCGATGTGAACGGCGAGAAACTCTGCTATATCAAAGCATAAGGAGCTTGAGATGCGAAGGAGATTATGGAGATGGCGCGTCATTATCGCCGATAGGATCCGCATGTGGAAAAATCGGAACAAGCCGTCTGTGTCGCTGGACATCAAGGACAGTAAGCATCTTTACAAAATTACACTAAGGAGATAAAGATGGCTCGATACCAAAATGATTTGATGTTGGATGCGGCGTTCGATTGGCTCCGTGCCCGTATTACGATGGAGACGGCTTCTGACAATACGGCCATGCCGACCACCTATTCCCAGGCAACTACCATCGGCACCTACCGTCTGGCCAAGGCCTCCCTGACTTCCACGCAGATGACCCTCTCGGACTACACAGGTTCGGGTTTGGGGCGCAAGGTGACGATCGCAGCCCGCTCAGGCATCACCATTGATACCAGTGGCGTGGCCAAATACGTGAACCTGGCTGGATCAACGGGGTCGGTGCTCATGTACATTACGGAGTGCACCACCCAACAGTTGACCACGGGCAACACCGTCAACTTCCCTGCCTGGAACATCATACTCAACGACGCCTCATCCTAATGAAAACAGTCGCCCTGGTTGGTTTCGCTGAAACCACACGGGACGCTGTAAATCAGTCGAAAGCTGATGAGATATGGACGGTCAACTGGGCGTACCACTATCCTTTCATCCCCAGGATTGACCGTCTATTCGAGATGCACCCCGTCTGGGTTTATCAATCCACTACCAAACCCGAGTATGTCAAGATGAAGGAACACTGGGAGTGGCTGCATCAGCCGCGCGACTATCCAGTGTACATGCTGGCTGATTTTCCAGATATACCCCGCTGTATCTCCTACCCCCTGAAAGAAGTTTCCAGATTTATCTTTGGCAAAAGACTTCTGAAAGGAGGTGATCCGCGCTCTCCATTCCTGTCCTCTGTGGATTACATGATGGGATTGGCAATTTACGAAGGGTTCGAGCGCATCGAACTGTATGGCGTTGAAATGGGGTCGGATACAGAATATCGCTACCAGCGGGAGGGCATAAAATTTTTCGTTGGAAATGCCGTCGCCCGTGGCATTGAAGTTTATGCGCCCGAGAATGCCACTCTGTTCTCGGGCAAAAAGTATGGCTATGAAGGAGGCCAAATGATCTTCCGCCAAGATTTGGAGCGCCTGAAGGAACAGGTGCAAATGCGCAGGGACAAAGTGGTGGCCAGGATGCAGTTCGTGCAGGGACAGATCACAGAGGCCAATAAGGTCAAGCCAGATACCCGCAAGTTGCAGCGAGAACACAGCAAGGCTAAAAAGGTGCTGGTGATGGAATATACCAAAGCCAGGGAGGATGTGCTGTTGGTGTCGGCTTTCGAGCAGGTGCTGGAATATCTAATCAAAGAGCTTGATTTGGAAGAACATCTGACCCTCGAGATCCAAAATCCGCTGCTTGAGTTGGATTGGGAGGACACCTTGTAATGGCCACCCAGACGTACATCCACACATCCATTGGGGATGGAGTAGTGGTTGAGTTTGATGTCAACACCGCCAACTGGCGCATGTCTCAGGTGCGGTGTATCAATCAATCCGCTTGGTCAGTCCATGCTGCTATCTATGAAGGAGGCGTATTGCGCTTTGAGGCTACAGCACCTGGATTTCAGACAACCAGTTGGAATACGACTGGAGTTCAGTTAGGTTGGGATCCAGTGGATGGGGGTTTGATGATGGGTAATTACACCATGCACGTAAGATTTCCAGCATAAATTATGGCCATTTCTGTCACATCTTTGGGAACAGCAAAAGATAAGGCGACATCGAAATACTTATCTGTCATATCCGCATCTGTTTCTGCAGGGGAATGGCTCATTATTTGTGGTGCGGCTGACGCCTACAACACGCTCGATGTATCTGAGAACAACACTGTAGATCCCGATTTTTCCAACTTTTTACCTATACAGTGGCGTACTTATGTTACCAATGTTGGAAACGTTCTTTCTCTTATACGACTGGCATATTGTTATGTAGATACAACTTCGGGTTCAATTTATTTGATTGGGTCAGCCGATTATGCTAAGGTAGGAACAGTTTACAAAGTTACTGGCATAGATTATGAATTGCCTTATCCAACAGTTACTCCAATATCGGCCATTAGCACCACGCCTGCTTCAACCACTAAAAAATATGGGCAACTATGTATCTTTGCACCTTGCACACTCAATTCAGTAAAATTTCGACTCTCCAGAGACGCAACTATCACAGGGGGAACTGCGTACATAAGACTTCGTAGCTATCCCGATTACACACTTCTTCACACCTTCGGTTCAAAAGATATAGTTACAGAACTAACTACAACTCCAACTGATTACACTTTTAGTTCAAGTGGATATACTTTCACGAGTGACACGCCCGCATTAGTGACAGTTGAATTTGATGACCTCGCTGGCACAGGAGATTTCAACATTGGCTATGCCGTAAGTAGCATTTATTTTTTGGCACGAGGCTCTTACGTATCAGGCACATGGTCAGATACAGCATGGACAACATCTTCTACTCTGCTTTTACAAACAAATGATGGAGCAAAGATTGTTAGTCCAATAGATCAAATTGCTTCGGCCACTGGCTCGAGTTCAGCTTTCAGTGTCGGGCCGACTGGCACATTAGCACAATCTGCCGAACTTGGTGTTGCAATAGCTGGATTTGAAGATAAGCCCAGTGACCAAACTGGAACTTATACCACTGGATCAACTTATATATCTGGGAATGAACAAACTAATGGTACGACTGGCTCAGGAGATGCTTCCAACATTGTAGCTCGTTCTGCTGCTGAAGTTTTGTCTGCTACGACTGCCCAGTATGCAGCGATAACTATGCCCAATTCTGCGGATTGGGCGGGTGTTATTGTTACCTTTCGAGAGGAAGTTATTACAGGCACTAATCTCACCATTGAGAATAGTTCCCATGTTCATAAATCTGGAGATGCGGTTGTCACCACCCAAATTCCATTAGTGGTCGAGGGTAGTTTCCACATCCACAAGTCGGTGGATTTGGTGCTCACCAAGTCGGACACGCTGGTGATCGGCGACAGTTTCCATGCTCATGTGGTAGCGGACATGGTGCTGACCCAAGTGCAGGTGCTGGCAATCGAGCAAGCCATCCACATTCATACTGCGGAGGAACTCGCGCTCACCCAGGCGCAGGTGCTGGCGATCGAGCATGGCATTCATGTCCACAAAGCTGGAGAGCTTACTCTTGGCCAACTCCACAATCTTCAGGTCGAGTTTGCGTATCACGCACACCGATCTGAAGATTGTGTTTTGGGCTTGATCCATAATTTGCAAATTGAAAATGGTTTCCACGGGCACACATCTGGGGAACTGGTACTCTCTACGCCGATAGCTCTCAATATTGAAAATAGTTCTCACAGTAATCTATCTGAGAATGTGGTATTGCAGACCAATGTAGGAACACTCTTCAACCTTGACCATGAAGAGGGTGATTTGTCCGAGTACAACGCCAGCCAAACGGGAGGCGGCGACTTGGCAGTTGAAGCTGGTGCCGCTTTGGGTGCTTCCAATTTTGGTATGCGTGTTCTGATAAATGACTATGGCATTCTCTGGGCCAGGAAGGATATTTCCCCGCCGAACGCGATGGGAAATCTCAGGCTACGCTTATACTTTGATCCGAATTCGATAACCTTAGCAGATGGCACTATCCTACAGATATTGCAGGCGACCAACACGGGCGGCCAACCTATCGCACAGGTTGACGCCTTTTACAGTGTAGCAACTGGGTATCAAGTCAGGATGAAATATTGGGATAATTATGCAGCTTCCCATGTGACATCGTATGGCAGTATTACAGATGCTCCACATTGGATTGAATTCTGGCTTATTCGTGATACTCTCGCTGGAACTATTACGCTTTGGATTGATGATGTTGAAATTTCATCAGCCGAGGAATATCCCAATAATACCCGCTTCGCTAATTTTGAAAGCCTTTGGGTTGGTGCTTTAGATATTCCAGGTGGAACTTCTGGGACAATTTATATTGATGAGATCAGGGCCAATGACACGGGTGCATACATCGGCCCGATCCACATCCAGACCAGTGATAGTTTCCATGTCCATAAAGCTGATGGTTGTAATGTCACCACTCAGCAGTCCCTGGTCATCGAGAATAGTTCTCATGCTCACAAAGCTGACGATCTGACGCTCACTATTGCTTTTCAACTCACAATCGAAAATGGATACCACGTTCATCCTGCCGACGCTGTAGGTTTGACTCAGGTGCACGTCTTGGATATACAGGGTAGCCTGCATAGTCATTCCGCAGAGGACGTGCACCTGAGTCAGATCCACAATCTGCAAATAGAGAACAGTTTCCATGCGCATACTGCAGATGATTGCAATCTGACCACAGCAGGTGCCCTGGCGATTGAAAGCAGCTTCCATGCTCATGTGGCAGACGAGACTAATCTCACTCAACTGCACAATCTCATTGTTGAGAGCAGCCAGCATGTGCTTCAATCTGGTGATGTGCTTCTGACCAAATCTGACACGCTGGTTATTGAGGCAAGCAAACATGGCCACACAGCTTCGGACGCAAATCTCACTCTGGTACATAATTTGGTGGTCGAAGAGAGCCACCATGCTCATCGAGCAGATGATCTCCTCATCACCAAGTCAGACACACTGGCGATTGAAAGTTCTAAACACAGCCACGCGGTTGGCGATCTGGTTCTTGGGCAAATACATAATCTGCAGATAGGCAGCAGCCAACACGCGCACACCTGCGCGGATCTCACGCTTGGACAAACTCACAACCTGCAAATTGGTAACGGATTACACGTTCATAAAGCCAATGATCTCACACTCGAACAAACTCATGTTCTCCAAATTGGTAACGGATTACATGCGCACCAGGCCAGTGATTTGGTCTTGGGGCAGATCCACGTTCTAGTCATCGAGAATTCCAGCCACAGCCATGTGGCTACAAATTGCGAAGTTTCTGCATTGTTATTGCTAGCGATCGAGGACAGCCGCCACAGCCACACCGCTGAAGAAGTCATCGCTTTGGATGTCTACCTGCCCGCCAGCGATACTTCCCTGGGATCCTGGACAGATCAAGATGGTGGTGCGACCGACATCTACTTGGCGATCAATGAAATCATCCCTGACAATGACAATTATGTTCAATCTCCTACGCTGCCCGCTGCCAACACATATAAGTTCAAATTCCAATCTGCGAGTGACCCATCCGATCATACACATCATTACATCGCCCTGCGAGTCAAGGTGACCGCAGGCACACGCTCCCTGGCCATTCGTTTGAAAGAAGGCATCACAACTCGAGCATCTTGGTCTGTCGATCCTACCCCCGATTGGATGGATGTCGTCAAAGAAATAACCCAGGCTGAAGCTGCCAGCATCACGGATTACTCCAATCTGTTTCTGGAACTGGAGGCGTCCTGATGGCTCAATTTGCTCGTCCCAGTTCCGATGTTGTAACTGATAGCTGGGCCACTGCCCCGTTATATAGCAAGATCAATGAGACTTCTTACGAGACCTCGACGTTCATCAATGGCCCAAACAAAGCTGATGGGACTTGTGAGATTGGACTGAGCAGCATTACCGATCCATCTAGCAGCAGCACACACGTCATGCGTGTGGGCGCCTATGCGATCGGAACGTATGGATCAGGCATCAATTTGTATGTGGAGTTGTACTGTGGCGCTACTCTGATCAAAAGCTGGAACCCAACTCTAACTACTGCCTTTGCTCAATACTCCTATACATTGACCTCTGGCGAGGCAGATGCAATCACTGACTACACCGATTTGAGAGTGAAATTCAATCAGGATTACATAACAGGTGCACAAGGGCGTTGCTATGTGTCTTGGTTTGAATTTGAAGTTCCTGCTGCTTCAACTCCTACCAATCTGACGATTGAAAACAGCACTCACATTCATAAATCCACAGATGCAGTTGTAACCACTCAGATCCCGCTGGTTATTGAGAACAGTTATCACATCCACAAATCAGACGATGCAAACATCACAAAATCTGATACGTTGGTGATTGGGAGTTCTGCTCATGCCCACCAAGCTGGAGATGCTGTTTTATCTCAGGCGCAGAGCTTGGCGGTTGAGAGCAGCCTTCACATTCACAAGTCAGGGGATGTCAATCTCACTCAACTGCATAATTTGGTAATTGGAGATAGTCGGCATAGCCATGTGGCCGAAAATGACAATGTAATGGTTACTTCCAGTCTAACAATCGGGGACAGTTTCCACACTCATGCGGCTGGCGATCTCATCTTGCAACCCAACCTGATTATTGAGAATTCCAGCCACGCTCATACGGTGGCCGATCTCACTCTCACTGTCTCAGGCGGAGAACGTGTGCAGGTCTCTTGGGTGGCATTGTTGCTGCCCAAACATGGTATAGCTCTTGTCATCGAAGATAGTCAACATACGCATACCGCTGATGATGCCAATCTGACGCAGACTTCAATGCTGACCATTGAGGATAGCAAGCACATTCTGCTCAGCAGTGATGCTAATCTGCAACCGAATTTACTGATCCAGGACAGCTTCCATGCGCACACAGCGCAGGATGCCAGTCTGACAATCAATTTCAACCTGACGATTGAGAACAGTTTCCACATACTGATCTCCACTGAGCCTAATCTGCAACCGAATTTGCAGATTGAAAACAGCCAGCATGTCCATACTTCTGGTGATCTCCAGCTAACGCAACTGCATATCCTGCAGATCGAGAACAGTCAACACAGCCTTACATCCGATGAGATCAGCCTGACAGGTATGGGTTGGATCAGCATTGAGAATAGCCATCACACTCTTACTTCCAGCACCATAGTCCTGGGCGAGTCTCCCACACTTGTCATTGAGGACAGTAAACACATCCTCACTGATACGGGCTATCCCTGTGTCATGCCCATGGGGATTTTGGCTGACATTGATCATGAAGATGGAACACCATCAGAGTACAGTTTGGTTTGGAACGATCCTGGTGGGCATCCAAGTGTTAGCGTGTCCACAGATGCTGGTCTCGTCAACACCGAATATGGATTGGCAGTCAATCTGGATGGTGTGTATGGTGAAGATCCAGAACAAGCCTACGCTGAGATTGATTTCCTCACAAATTACAGCGGAGCTTACACACTGCGGTTTTATTTCGATCCCAACACGCTGTCAATCCCGCTGAACTGGGCTGGCTATTTAGTCATCGCTCGGTTCTACACAGATGCAGGCGTCAAGGTTGGTGAGATCCGCGTTACCCAACATACCACTTCGCCTTATTGGTATTTCCAGTTTGTCTATTGGAGCAACGGTGGGGTGTACCAGTCCACATCCGCGACGGGTAATGCAGGCCCGCCCTTCTTCATCCAGGCCCGCCTTTATCAGCAAACAGTTGGCTACATAGCTAGGATTTATGTAGATGGCACAGCCTTGGGTTCGGCTGAAGGTAGCAGTACCAACCATCCTAATGAAATTTATTTCTCCGATCTCAGCTACGTGCGCATTGGTGTGCTGGAGACAGGTGGCGGTGGTTTGACATTCAGTGGTACCTACTACATTGATGAGATCAAACTCAGTGACACTGGATTGTATCTGGACAGGATCTACGCCCCGATAGTTGAACACAGCTACCATTCACTCACATCGGACGAAGTAGTCCTCACCACACCTGCAACGCTGAACATTGGGGACAGCCGACACATTCATATTTCGGATGGACTGGGTGCGATCAAGGCCCATGAACTGGTCATTGAAGATAGCTACCACACACATAGAAGTGAAAAGCTCTATTTTGTTACAATTATCATAAAGCTGACCTTAGAGTCGAGATCCTCCGCTCTGAGTTTGGGTCTGAGAGAGACGACTTTCACACTTTTCGACCGATATGCTTCGCTCTCTTTGCATCGCAGAAGCCCAGAACTCACACTGGAAAATCGATCTCAGTCACTGACTTTGCCACACATAAAGAAGCTCGCCAAACGCTCTATTGGTGGAGAGGCCCTGACCATAGCAGACAGTCGGCACCTTCATATTGCAGACGGTTGTGATGCGTGGCCATCCAATCAATTATACATTTGGAGCGGCCAGCATTCCCACGAAGCGGATGGTTTATTGGTTACAATGAGCGCAGGCTTCAATTTGACGATCGAAAATTGCTATCATGTCCAAGTCGCAGATGAAGTGGTACTCACGTAGGAGGTAACATGACGAGCCGAGAAGTAGTAGAAGGTCAACAGCCGCAGGGTGCGGATGAAGAGGTCACATATACATTGACCACTACGCCTTGGGGATCCAGCCCAAGCAACGTGGTCGTTACAGTTTACGATATTACTCTTGAGTCTGTGCGCGAAAATGTGACCAGTACAGTGACCAGCGGATCCCCGTCTGTGAATGGAGATGTGATCACTTTACCTGTTATTCTGGATTTGGTCGAGAACCACAATTATCGGGTGGAGGTCAAATTCACCACAGGCGGTCAAGTATATGAACCCTATTTTTATATCGTTGGAGAAATGTAGGAGGTGCACATGCCACTGAGAAAAGGTAAAAGCAGGAAGTCCGTTTCGGCTAACATAGCGCAGTTGATGAGGGAAGGTTATCCTCAAAAGCAGGCGATTGCGATCGCCATGTCCAAGGCGGGTCTGTCTTGGAAGAAAAGAAAGAGGAGAAAATAATGGCAAAGAAAAAATGGGCATCGAAGGCCTGGGAGAAGGTCAAGGAAGGTTCGCTCACCAAGATGGGTTGGCCAGATCGCAACAAGCTGCTGGCGGCTGCCCGCCGCGATCGAGCAGGCGTCATGCGCAAGTTGAATTTCTTAGCGAATGCCAGTAAGGACGATGCTACCAAAGCCAAAGCTCGAGCCATCGCCAATTTCATCAAGAACACGCTCGACAAAGGCGAAGATTGATGTTTCCCAGGATTTTCCCTAGGGATAAGATCAAGTTGCCCGATGTGGACAACGATGTGAAACCCTTTTCCATTGGCTTTACAAAGTGGGTGGAGAAGCATGGTTTCTTAGTGCGCGAGACTTGGGATGCGGATACATACAAGTGGGCGGGTGCGGGTTGGTTGCAGCTTCTTCCACATCAGCGAGAAATCCTAGATCTTGCGTTACAAATGCAGGACGGTGTTTTCAAATACAGTACTGTGCTGTTTTCAACCATCAAAAAATCTGGCAAGACAATGTTGGGTGCTGCAGTAGGTAGCTGGTATGCAGAGGTGGCGCCGCCAGGAACGGAGATCTATGTTATCGCCAATGACCTGGAGTCAGCCGAAGGGCGTGTGATGCGAGACATCAAATACCATGCTGCTCATCGCGGTTACGCTTACACAAAATATGAAGTCACCTTGCCGAACGGTACATCCATCAAAGCTCTGGCGCAAAACTACCGCTCCGTCGCTGGCACCCGTCATGCTTTGACTATTTGGGACGAGTTGTGGGGTATCACTTCTGAATTGACTCGCCGCACCTATGAAGAGATGACACCCATCCCAACCATTCCTTGGTCGTTGCGCTTCATCGCTACTTACGCTGGCTTCATCAATGAGTCGGATCTGCTATGGGAATTGTATATCAATGGAGTCGGTCGAGATGAACATGAGGATGGGCATGGTAAGCTCTTCTTCGACCAGATCGACAAACCCATTTGGGAAAACGGCCGCCAATTCACCTATTGGAACCACGAACCGAACATGCCTTGGCAATCACCTGACTATTATGAAGAGCAGCGCGACTCGCTGCGCCCTGCAGCTTATTTGCGCTTGCATGAAAATCGTTGGGTAACCACCCATGAAGAATTTATACCCATCGAATGGTGGAGTGCTGCCGAAGTGCACTTCCCTGACTCGGCTGAACTGTGGAAGGATCATCCCTACGCCAAGTTCCCAGTCTACATGGGCGTAGATGCTGCACCCAAGCGCGACTCCACTTCAGTGGTGGGCGTTACTTATGATCCGAGCAAAGGTGTAGTCATTGAATTATTCCATCGGATCTGGACGCCAATCAATGTCCAGCTTGATCTGGACGAGACCATGAAACAATTCATCATCGACATGACCAAACGCTTCTTGGTAATCAAGATTGGCTATGATCCCTCGCACTTATATCAGCTTATGCTGAACTTGTACAAGGATGGTTTTCCTGTTTCTGAGTTCACCCAGACAGTGAGCAATATGACTAGAGCGTCACAAAACTTGTATGACCTCTTGAAATTTAGGCGCTTTTACACGTATAAAGATGATGAGGCTAGAACACATATTCAAAACACAGTTGCTCAAGCTGAAAGCGGCGGTATGCGCATTGTCAAAATTCAAGGCAGCCCAGGCAGGAAAAAGCCAGTGGATTATTCCATAGCCCTGGCCATCGCCGCATATTTGGCTGTCCAGGGCGGCGGCATCGATGTCTCCCAACCCTTGACGTTGGAAGCGCCCTTCTCAGATTTGACAGCCTGGAAAAATCCAAGCGATCGAATTATTGTACCCTGGCAATTCAGGACTTAGGAGTGAGACATGGCTCAAGAAAATACTACCCTTATGGATGTCCAATTCAATATTGGCCAGGCCATGACATTCTCGGAAGGCTGGCACAAGAACATCAATTTATGGCGCAGGCTGTATGATTTCAATCACTATGACATCGCGCCTCTAGCTGGTGAGACCCAGTTCAATGATCCTACTTTTACCAACACTGTGGATCTGGCGGTGGCTATCGTCTTGGCCAATCCGCTCACTTGGAAGGCTACACCTTGGAAACCTACGTCACTGGCAGGCAAGATGTCAGATGCGGCTGAGAAATTCTTGATTGGCACTGAACAGACTAACACTGACCGCAACGAATACGATCTCGCCTACGAGATCCTGATGCACTTCGTCCGAGATGGAGGTGCGGTGGTCTATACGTGGTGGGATGAGGACATCGCAGCTTATTCCCGTGGCACTGAGGAAGTGTTGAACCTCAACGGTGAAGTCGTGAGTGGTATCACCTACGAAGAGTGTCCGCTGCGTATGCAAGTCATTGATCCGCTTTCCATTATGCTGCTTCCTGGTGGGCGCGGACGTTGGATGGCTATCGTGCGCACTGAAGAGCAGACCCTTTATGATATTCAAAGACGCTTTGGCTCGCTGCCCGCTTCAGTCGCCCATCTGTCCGATTACCAAACAATGTTGGCTAACAAGGGCACGCTATACGATTACTGGGATATTATTCTCAAACCAGAGGCCAATAGTGACAGGAAAATTCCTGTTGTGCGTAATGCAGTTTTGTTTGGAACTACTACTGCCACTGAATTCATCCCTGGGTGGGAATTGAAAGAGATGCCCAAATACAATTCCCTGCCCTATACGGTTGGATTTTATAAGCCGACCGATCGCCTGAACTCCAAGAAATGGGATGGGATTATCACACCGCTGGTCGGTTCGGTGAGGCAACTGGAAGTCAGCATCAATCGCCGCCAGCGTCAAATCGATATTTTCTCATCCATGCCTTTTGTCTCCAAGACGGCCACAGGTCGGGCAGTCAATGTGGATCCTGGTCTGGGCAAGGTTGTGGCGCTTTCGACTGAGGAAGATTTTGGCTTCCCTGTCTGGCAGGGCAATCCACCCGATGTGGAGCGCCAGATTGATTTCTTGCGCTCCCGCGTGCAACAGTCAGGTTTTTCAGATGTGTTCTATGGTGCGGGCGCCAGTCAGGTATCTGGTTACGCTTTATCTCAACTGGGCGATCAGAACCGCATTCGTCTCGAGCAGCCCGTCACCCATCTTGAACGTTTTTACTCATGGTTGGGCAAGAAGATCATTGACATCACCGAGGCCAATGCAGGTCAGAACGCTTTCATACGTGTGTATGGGCGCGTGCGTGGGGCACCTTTTGCTGGTGCAGTCGAGATCGACGCTCTAAAAGGGTTGCAGATTAGTTGCAAGATCGTGCCTGAGTTCCCGAATGAGCGCGTGCGCAACCATGCTATGGCTACCCAGGTGCGTGGCATTCTGTCAGATCATCGCATCATGGAAGATTATTTGGGTGTGCAACAGCCTGATGATGAGTTCGATGTGCGCATGACTGAGGATGCTCAGAAACATCCTATAGTCACTGGCTATAACTTGATGCGCAAATTGAGCGAGATGGCAGAAGCTGGTGATAAAGTAGCGGCTATGACCCTTGTGGCTTTGCAGCAGAGTGGTATGCCAGGGATGCCAGGCCGCCCCAGTGAGCCGCCCAATCCGCAGCAACCCCAGGGAGTTCCTCAAGCAGGTCGCCCAATGGGTGGCACTATTGGCGGAACTGAAGAGGCATTAGCCAGCGCTGCTCCCACCATGGAGGGAGGCGTATATGGCACAGAAGTTTAGCATGGATGATACTTTCAAACGTTCCTATAAATCTATCGATTTGGCTTTCAAGATTTCTGCCAAGCGTATGGGTTTGGAGCAAGATGAAGATTTGAATTTATATGCCACTTTGCAGCCTAACGATTTTGCGGAGCTTACCAAATTGTACGGTGAGAATGAAGTGCTGAATTACATCAAGACCATGGAGAAGCAACGTTTGCTTGGAAAATAGGAGGATGTCATGGCTCAACCTGTTGGATCTGGGTTGAAGAAACCCAAACCTAAGACGCCAGTTTACACTGTCAAACCTTATCCCATTCATGGGCAAGGCCCTTATATGCCCAGGGTGGAGACAGTGCCTTATAATCCCTATCCGACTTACAACCAAGGCCCTTACATGCCCAGGGTCGAGATGGGAGGTAGCCCTTACGCCAATCCCTACTTGACTGCAGTCTACGGTGGCGGTGGAGGTGGAGGTGCTGCAGGCGGAGGCCCTGTCACTTGGTCGCAGGCTTATAACTTGGAAGGTGCACCTTCTTGGTGGAAAGGTATGCTGCCCAGTCAATGGACACCTGAGACCGAGTTCGCTGCTATGGTGAATGCGCTGATGCCTTATTTGACTATTGAGGATCAGCGTGCGATGGGATCCAGTTTGTCACGCCTCTTCCCAGATGCGTTCGGCAGCTATTCGCCTGAGAAAACTGCTTATCCAACACCACCTTCCAGCATCAAGGCGGAACGCGAGTATTATTTCCAATCCCAACAGCGTGCTACAGATCTATTGGGTGCTCTAGACAAAATGAAGGCGGCTTCGGGTCAAGATGAAAAGAAGTTTGGCCCTGGTTATCAGTATTTGCGCCAGTTGGCTACAACTGTCAAAGAATTTGGCGCTAAGGTTGGCCAAAGCCAGATGTCCCGCAGACAATATATCAATATGTACTCTGCTTTGGATCCATTGTTAGCTGAGACCAAAGGTGAAGCACTGTCCGCGTATGGCGAGATCGCCCGTGCGCTGACTCAACCCTTCATGGGGGCGGGCAAGCTGATCAACGTCTATAAGGATCAATCAGGGAATTGGATCTTTGGAAAGCCAAACACTGGCTGGTTCTGAGAGGTAATTGATGGAAACCGATAAGGCACCTTTCTGGAAAGACCCCAAATTCAAACGGACGGTCAAACAACTCCAGGCGCTATATTCAGCGCGTCTGGCAGCTAGACAAGCGGCTCGCAAGTTGTGGCAGCGCTCGAGCAACTATGCTGCGGCCAATCGAATTCCTAATGTGGTCTCATCTGCCCAGTCGCAGGTACAAGCTCAGCGCAAACCCATCATGGGTATGCCCGATCGGGAGATGGAAATCATCCAGCGCATCCCTACTATCCAGCAGACAGTCACGCAGCCTACTACCAAGACGCCCCAGGGAGCACCGCCCGTCAGCGTGGATCCGAGCATTATTCAAGGCGCACCCGCTTACTATGATCCACAAACCAATCAAATTACTAACAAACTAACCAATACCAAACTATTCAATTTGAATGGTGAGGTGATCCCGACCAATCAAGCAGATGATGGTTCCTGGCTGGTGCCTGATGAAATGCAGAGATTAGGCGTCACGCTAAACCAAATGACCGAGGCGATTTACACGCCCGATATGTTGGAACAATTCAACTATGTGCCCAGTGCGGATGAAATCATTCCACCCCTGGGTTTCGATGTTGCTTCCATAGAGGGTGAGAATTTATATTATGATCCGCTCACCCATCGCATCACGACCACGCCGACCCAAGTCCAATATTTCTGGACGCCCGATGGTAATGAGATTACTCAGCAGCGCTTTGCGGTGGAGCATGGCCGCCTTATTCCCAATCAAGAAGTCAAGCTGGATGCAAATACCCGAGCACTCATCGATGCGATCCTGACAACGCAAAAAAGCCAAGCTGATGCCACGGCGCTCTTGGTGGAAAGAGGATCGCCTGTTTCTCCAGGTCAGGTAATTCAAGGCAGCAATCAAATCAGCCAGACAGATTATCAGAATATGTTCAAGCCCTGGGTGAAAGCCACTCAAGAGGCTGAGGTTCTGCGGGTGGGCGAGCAATATAGTGAGACGGGTGAATTGCTGAAGGAAGGCACAGTCATCTTCACCACACCTGCTACACCTGGGTTGCAATTACCTGCAGGCCTTTCCAATATGTTGGAAACTACACCTTTTGGAAGGCTGGTCATGTATGTCCCACCTTGGAACCCACTATCTTGGAACCCCAAGACCAAAGCGATTGCACAAGAAGCTTACCGCAAAGTTTTGGATCGGGTGGCTGGTGGCTTGATCTATTTGTTTTCGGAGTCCAACTGGTGGCTCAAGCAGAAGTTCTTTTCTAACGCTCGTGATATGAAGCGTCAATCTGGCTTTGGGGATTGGTTGCCATCTGCGGCTGCCACTACTCTGACCGTGGCAGTCGGACTGCCTTGGGCGGCCGTTCACCTCCTCGGCGCCCCCTTTGTTTCCATTTGGGACAAAGAAAAGGGTGCAGAGTGGCGGACTTTCGGAGAGAAGGTCAAGCGAGAGTGGCAGAACAAGATGTCAGTCATGACCGATCAATTCTTGGAAACCACTCTGTTCTATCAGGGTTCGCCTTCCTCTGGTCTATCCTTGTCTCCTACTCAATATGATCTCCTCATGGAAAATTATTGGACTGGAATTGAGACAGGAGCGAATCAAACTTGGGGCGACTATCTTGGGGAAAGTGGTGTCACGGCTGTAAAGATCAGACAGCACGCCGATCGAATGAATGGCAAGATGACCATCGGTTGGGATTATGTCCAGCGGGCGCAGCTAGCCTGGAATGAAGGCCGCCAAGAGGAAGCTGTCACGCTCATGACCGAAGGTCTGTCTGACATTCTGGTGTACGGTCTGGACTATGCAGCTTTTGGAAACTATGCACGGCACGAGTTTGATCCCAAATGGAAGCCCAACCAAGTGGGCGCTGACGCCTTCTTAGATAAGACCATCCCTGTTTCATCCGAAGAATTGGACTGGGTTTACAAATTGGTGGCACTGAACAATGCCGAGAAATTCATGAGCTTGTTTGCTAAATGGGGAACGCCTGAAGAGCAACTCACCCTAGCCAAGAATTTGGGGTCAGGCACGAACTATTTGTTCATTCGCCAGCTAGCCATGAATGCGCTTGAGTCTGGCCGAATGCCTACCATTCATGAGATTTACAATGAGGCCTTTCCTTGGTTGAAGGGCTATGCAGCCAATCCAATGAGCACCAAGCAGATCCGCGAGTTCATTCAGAAGGACTCGATTGCTTTTCATGATCGTGCTCGAGAATTGGCACTCATCTCGACTGCCTATGAAAAGCAGGCCAATGCCTGGGGTGATGAAAATGTAGCTGAGAAGGAACGGTTACTTGGATTGGCACGCAAATTTATGAACGAAGCCAAGAACTTGCTGGATGCAGCTTATGAATTGGATCGCAAAGCTGGTGGATTGGATCCGTTCGCCATGTATTCTTGGGATGCCTATCCAGAGAAGTACAAGGAGTTCAAGCAGCGGTTGGCCGAAGCTGAGATCCAACTAGGCCGTCCGCCCACGCGCAACGAAATTATCGATGTTGGCTACCAGTATGCCGATTTTGTTTATGAGGCTTCGGGCGAAGCCATTATTGATGTTTTCAACTTATTGGAGTCTCTCAAAATTGGGAAGATAGCGGGCGAAGTATCTAAGAATGCGCTCACCGTCGCGCTATCAAAATCCAAAGTTGGCCGCAATCTCACTTCAGCCTGGATGCAGACAGTAGATGACATGATTGAGTCCCGACGCATTCGCCACATGAAAAATCGCGCTTTCGTCTCCCAAGGTTTCAAACAGCAACAGTGGACGACCAACCTGATAAAGGACATCGCAGATACCAAACCGACCAGCAAAGATGAACTTCTGTGGCAGGTGCAGCGAGCAGCCAATCAAATCAATGCAATTTCTTTGGCTAAAAATCCAGAAGAATATCAGCAATTAGTGCGATCGGCCAGAAACGTTTTACCTGTTACAGTTTCTGAGCGTTCGTTAGCGGATGCTCGCTACGTACTGGGCACGCTGGATGCAGACAAATGGAAAGATCTAGTGGATGATGTCTGGGAAGATGCTTCCAATACATTTCTTGATCGCTCGGCCAAGGAAATAAAGCGCGAACTCAAGAAAAATCCCATCCCAACAGGCATGGATGTTGAAGAAGTTATGCGCAATCGCATTCAGGCCAAACTGAACAATTACTTGTACAGTCAGCACGGTCTATATAAGATTGCTCAAGAAACGGGTGAACGCATCAAGCGGTTATTCCTGCGAGAACACGAGGCCTGGGCGGGTTCGATTTTCCAAAAAGATACCTGGATGGCCAAACTGGGTCTTGCCAATTTACCTCCAGAAAAGGTTGGCCCTGGGCTGGTAAAGTTCCGTAAGGGTATCAATATCACCTACCAGATTAGCCGCTGGTTTATGAACGCTTGGGTGTGGGCAACGCTGGCTCGCCGCCCCGCCTGGATGCTATTCAACTTCTATGACAACACCTTCCGCTTCCTGGTCAGCGGTTCGGCTGACAGTTTGCACGATGTCATCTACTTGATGAAACGTTATGTCGGCATAGATGTGGAAAAAGAGATAGGACTCAGAGCCGAGGTGACTACATCCATGCAGGCGGCAGCCTTCAATGTAATGATTGAGCAGACAGGTCTGGGAGAGAAGATTACCCATCTGCAAAGCATCCTGGATTTCGCAGACAATCCTTTTGGCTTTCTATCTCATTACAAATCGAACTACAAAGTTCTGACCGATGGAAAGAATGTGGCTGCACATGCTTACGCGGTCTGGCGGGCGTTCCCGCTGTCAGTCAAAACCTTGGCGTCTGCGATCGAGGTTGGTTCCCGCGTGCGCATGTACTACAAGCTCTTCATGAAGAATGTGGCCAAAGTCAACACACCCAGATTGTTGGCGCTGGTTACTGAAGGTCTGGTTGAGCGATTGATCAAAGCAGGCATGTCTCAATCAGATGCAGCCAAGTGGGTGGCCTATGTGCGAGACTTATGGAATTATTCAGGTATGCACGTAGAGCAATTTGAGAATATGCTCAGCCATCTATCTCAGACCAGCAAGCAAGCAGATGTGATTTATCTGCCGAAAACACTGAAAGAAATAGAGTGGGTAGATGAGGCCTCCGTGCGCCCATTGATCATGTCAGTGAGTGACCAGTTGCAGGAATTTATCAGCGATTTGGTCAAGGGTGAGAATGTCCGCAAGTTAGATAAACGCCATTCCGATATGTTCTTTGACCGCGTGATCAATACGCTGGATAAGGAAGTCAGGGCGCGGCTGGATAATGTTTTCAACAAGCAACGTGCGATTATCGAGGCAGTGGATCTCAATGAAGCTCGGCGCGGTTACACTGCAGGCAAATACACGCCTGAGCGTGAAGTTGAAGAAACGGTTACTTCGACGGGCGAAGAAGCTATGAAGGACATTCCCAAGAGCGCCAAAGAACTCACTCCCAAGCAACGCAAGAAAGCTGTCAAGGCGCTCAAGGATAACAAGATCGCTACTTCTGGGGATGACACCAGCTTGCTGAGCGGCATGGATCAGTTGCGTCAGAAGTCTGACAAATTGGAACGCAAGAAAATAAAACCAGCTTCGCCTGAGAAGATGAAAGACATCGAAGAGAACATCGAACTCGGCACCAAGTCAGGTCGGCCACTCACGGATGCTGAGATCAACAAGATGGATGAAGCTATCGATGCCGCCTTTCCTGGTGGACGCCGCATCCCTGCAGGGCAAAGTGAAGCTACCAGTGCTCGAGCCGTGCGCGATTATTTTGGTCGAGCCGACTGGGTGAACAATCCTGCCTTTGCAATTTTGGATGAAGGTGAAAAAGCACAACTATCGGCTCACATCATCAATCTGGTGGATGAGACCCGCAACTATTCAGCGCGGATGCGCTCATTCTGGATCCTGGTCTTTCCAGGCCCACGCCAATTTGACAGCGCAGGCAAGCTCATCTTCACCGCATCCACGAAACGCGGTTGGGAAATGTACGACTCGCTGGCTGCGCGAGGTTGGTACAACCAGAGCGATCTGTTCGATATGCTGCTGGATGATGTCAAAGCAGGTCGCATATCTTTGGAGAACACACTCACTGCCCGCCAAATGTTAGAGATGTATGGTTTCGATGTTGAATTCGATGCCAACGGTCTATTGTCAGGCGTGCGCGTTCATGATCCTATCAGCAACGAATGGCGCTTCTCTTCATCGCCTGTATATCTGAACCAATTCAAACAATTCACAGGTGTGGGATCGCTGAAGAGTTATGAGACCAGCATTCAATCCTCCACCTTTGGCGTGGTTGCAGCTTCACCACGAGGCATGGCAATCAATGCCAAGATTATTCCGCAACCATTTGAAGATTTTGACAGCATGGTCAGGAACAATCCACGCTTGTCTGCCTACATTCAGCAGAACAGGGTCAAGGATGCCAATATCCTGATTGCCAGCCAATTCCAATATCCGATGTTCTTTACTCGTGGTGGGCGCAACATTCCATCCGATTTACGCTTGATGAACAAGATATGGAGCGATCTGGGAGATGAGGCTAAGGCCGCTTACAAGGTGTTGGATGATGTACCGCCCAGTGTAGTGCATGAGGTGCTGAGCCGTTGGGCACAGACTTCCTTTGGTTATCGTCTGGATCATGTCATCAGGAACTTACGCGATGATTTGATCCAAGTGGCCAGAAAGCAATACGGCTGGACAGAAGCCACTGCTCGAGAATGGTTTGAACTTTGGAACCGCAACTTCTCCAATTTTGCCGATCTCATTAGCGAGATAAGTGATAGGAAATACACAGCGGATGAATTGTGGGCTGCGGTCATTCAAGGTTTTTACTCTCAGGGTGTACCTGTTTCGGCCACCACCTTTGTTGGCAGGGATGGGCGCAGATTGCTGGCACATTCCTACCTGATGGATTTTGTCGATCGACGCATGGGTGCGGTGGCAACTGGCTCTGAAATTCTAGCTGGCTTGAAGAAAGTCGGCATGAATGAAGCTGAGTTGAAATGGAATGGATTGTTTGATTGGCTGATGCAGCGCAAAGATGATGTGCTAGCCAAGGCCGATTTCGCTACTTTTATCAATCAACAAGAGCGCAAACTTTACGTCCATTTCTCCCGTGGAGGCGGATGGGAAATTACTATCGAGAGCATGGATGAGGCCATATCCGCCAAGGTGAGTGCCGTGCTCAGCATGGATGCGGACAATCGCTTCATCCTGACGGTCAGCAAAACTGAGG
>Ga0153916_10000049_pt1 | contig 66074 bp, 61 predicted proteins | sample Opewatmetagenome_FD_109642 | JGI IMG/M metagenome (GOLD analysis project Ga0153916, IMG submission 109642) | Freshwater wetland microbial communities from Ohio, USA - Open water 3 Core 3 Depth 4 metaG | ecosystem: Environmental > Aquatic > Freshwater > Wetlands | place: USA: Ohio, Lake Erie...
AACGCATTTATCTGAAATATTGAAAGCCTTTGAGCAGGAAAAATTAAAAGAAGTTGAAAGTGTTAAAAAGGATATTTCGGAACTTAAAAATCTTATCGAAAGTAGATAAATTCTAGGTTATATGTCTCTTTTTATCCCCCCACAAAAACCCAGTGGATTGGATTGGTTTTACCTATGGAATGTTATTGATGATGAAACACGATTTCATCTTGCAAGTGTGATTAGCAAGCAAAGAAAAACTGAGGATGCAAGGAAGGCTTTGATTACTGCTAAGAAACGTAGTCATGGTAAAAGACCTAGATTCATTATTACTGATGGTCTAAAATCCTATGCTCAGGCAATTGATGATGAGTTTCATACTGCTAAAATTGATACTATTCATGTAAATAATGTTGGGATTCGTGGTAAGCATTTCGATAAGGATGATTTTGATAATAACTTGGTTGAAAGATTGCACGGTACTATTAGAGAACGCAACAAAACCCAGAGAGGATTAAAAGATGAATACTCAGCATTTGTGAGAGGACATCAATTGTATTATAATTTTATTCGCCCACATGAGAGTTTATCTGGTTATACTCCTAGTGAAATAGCTAATGTTAACTTAAATCTTGGTAACAAGAAATGGGAAAATCTCTTATTACAATCAATTAAAAACAAACAAAAAAATTTAAAAAAGAAATTTTAAGGAATTATAACTATTTAATCCAATCAATATTACCTATTGCAATTCCATATACCTTACAATACCCTGGTGGGAGAGTCGGAGTCGGAATAATAACACCTATAAATCGATAAGCATGAATATAAATAATATTTGTCACATGATATCTTTCCCAAAAAGGTTTCCTCCAACCGTAAATATCAAGCGCTCCTCCTAGACTTCCTATAACCCGTAATTCTACATCACGTATCAAGCCTCTTTTATTTATTTGTCCACCATTAGCAACTCCTTCAATTTGTGTTATTATTTCTTCGTAAATATCTAAGGGTACAACTTTTTGGTTTTCAGTTACTCCGTTACATTTATTTATTTTTAGATTATCTGCAATTGCAAATGGAGTTATCAATAATAAAAGAGTTGTAAAAATACCTATAATCAATATTTTCTTATTCATCATATTTAACTCCATTCAATATTACCTAACGCAATTGCAACTAGTTGTTCATATCCTGCTCCATAACCACCAAAAAGGATGAGGCAATGCTGGGCTACCACATGACGAACACTGATTTCAAAAGTTATAGGAATAATAAGAAAACGCCTAAGTCCTCTAATCTCAATACCATTATCATACCCTTCATCTAAGGAGATTACCACACGATGAAAAAAGACGCCTAGACCTGACGAACTGCAATGTAAAGTACCTTCTTCCCCGTAAGCACCAATTATAGTAATAACTTCCTTAAACCTATCTACTGGTTTAGCTTCAGGATTTTTTATTACCTCATTAGATTCATTTTTATTTGTATTATCAGCAGTGATAATAGGAGCAATTAGTAAAATACCAACAAATAAACTAATTATTAGGATTTTCTTATTCATATTGCTTACCTTTTCTAAAACAAAATCAAATCAAATTCATCATATATAAAAATAATGCTAGTAATTATCACTTAATGACGAATATTAAAGTTAAAATAGATTTTAACCACACCATTTTCAACACTATCAATTCAACACTTCTCAAATCAACAGTACCAACCATGATGCAACAACCAAAAAGAAACAACCATTAACACAACAGTACCTGCAAAGCCTGCAAAGCCCTGCAAAGCCCTGCAAAGCCCCAAAACCTCTAAGAAATTTATGTAATAATTTTTGTAAATTTTCTTCTTATTTTTTATTAAAAATAAGAAATTTTGTTTAAATCTGAGCATAGGAAGTTATATATATAAGTTCTTTATTGTCGTTTAAAAGTATATCGAAAAGTATAAAAAATATAGGGGAGAAAATATCACATGATGCCAAGTGCAAAAAAGAAAAAAGAAAAACCTAGTATTGAAGAAATTACTAGGTGTCCACAGTGTGATAGTTCACATTTAACAAAAGATTATTCTAGAGCAGAACTAGTTTGTGAGGATTGTGGACTTGTTATTGATGAAGATTTTATTGATCATGGTCCAGAATGGCGTGCTTTTGATTCTGATCAAAGGGAAAAAAGAGCCCGTGTTGGGGCACCAATGACTTATACTATACATGACAAAGGTCTTTCTACAATGATTGGTTGGAAAAACAGGGATTCCTATGGTAAATCCATTCCAACCAGAAACAGAGCACAATTATACAGACTTAGAAAATGGCAAAGAAGAATTAGAATTTCTGATGCTACAGAAAGAAACCTTGCATTTGCCTTATCTGAACTTGATAGAATGGCTTCAGGTATGGGGCTTCCAAGAAATGTTAGAGAAACAGCAGCTATGATTTATAGAAAAGCTGTTCTTAAAAACCTTATCCGTGGGAGAAGCATTGAAGGCGTATCAGCAGCTGCCTTGTATGCTGCATGCAGGCAATGTAATGTTCCCAGAACTTTGGATGAAATAGCTGGTTCCTCACGTGTGTCAAGAAAGGAAATCGGAAGAACCTATAGGTTTATTGCAAGGGAACTAGGACTTAAACTTATGCCCACTTCACCACAGGATTATATTTCCAGGTTCTGCAGTGAGTTAAAGCTTAGTGGGGATGTCCAATCAAAGGCAATTGAAATTCTAAAAGATGCAGCTGATAAAGAGTTAACAAGTGGCCGTGGACCAACAGGAGTTGCGGCAGCATCAATTTACATTGCATCTATTTTATGTGGTGAGCGAAGAACGCAGCGAGAAGTTGCTGATGTTGCAGGTGTAACAGAGGTAACTATACGAAACAGATACAAAGAACTTGCAGAAAGACTAGATATTGACATTATCTTGTAGTTATATGACGCGTTGGTATAGTGAAAAAAAGAAAGAACATTTTTATAAAGAGGCAAAGCGGGTTGGTTATAGAGCCCGCTCTTCTTTTAAATTATTACAGATTCAAAAAAAGTTTAATGTTATAAAAAAAGGCGACACTGTAGTTGATTTAGGTGCAGCACCAGGTGGCTGGAGTCAGGTTGCTAAAGAAATCGTCGGAGAAAATGGTAAGGTAATCGGTGTAGATCTTTCGCCAATTACTCCTCTTTCTGGTGTAACTTTTTTGCAGGCAGATATGACAAAGGAATCTAGTCTAGGTGAACTGGATAGTGTAATTGGAGGTAATATGGTGGATGTGGTAATTTCAGATATGTCTCCTGATATTTCTGGTAATTATTCTGTGGATCATGCCCGGAGTGTGTATTTAAGCGAACAGGCACTAAAAACAGCAGAGAACCTACTTAAATTAAATGGTAATTTTATTTGCAAGGTGTTTACTGGTGAAGATTTAGAGGATTTTATAAAGAAGATAAACAAAAAATTCCGAGTTGTTAAACGCCATTCTCCTCCTGCCTCCCGTAAAACCAGTTCAGAAATATATATAATAGCAAAATTTTTTAGAAAATAATGTTTTGGTTGTTCAATCCATGCATACAAAGGTTTAATATAATCGACATCATTAACATATGTTAATAAAAAGATATAATGTTATTTATAAAACAAAGCAAAAGTATTATAAATAAAAAATAATAATATTATATATATAGACTTTCCGCAAATTTGGAATACCAAGTTAGTGGGGGAACTTAATATGACTAACAATAAAACTATTAATCTAGGCGAATTCTTTGATTCAACCAGAAATGATATTGAAAAAAAGATAGAAACCACCATTACTGATAAAGAAATAATTGAGATTTTAAACGGTGGTAAAAGATTACGCTCACTACTAGCGGCTCTTTCATTTAAGGCATGTACAAGGGGAAAAGAGACAAAAAAGAAATATCAAAAATCCTTGGAAGGTACTGTTGGAATAGAACTAGCTCATGGTGCATCGCTTGTTCATGATGATATAATTGATAAAGATGTAGTACGTAGAGGTAAACCTGCTTTTTATGTTAAAGCAGGCGTTGATAAAGCCATTTTAACAGGACATAAAATGCTTATCACAGGATTTGACCTTGCATTAAAACACGGCAAGGAAGTAGCCAGATTATACTTAGACTCATGGAACGAGGTTGTAAATGGTGAAATTGACGAAGTTGATTTTAATAAAAGCGGTATAAAACTAAATAATATATCTTCGAAATCACAGATTTTTGAAGCTTACAACAAAATAATAAATCTGAAGACCGCCTCGTTATTCTCATCTGCTTGTAAAGGTGGGGCGCTACAGGCAAATATGTCAGATGATATACTCAAAGTATTTGCAGATTACGGCAGAGAAATAGGTCTTGCATATCAACTGGCTGATGATTTAGTTGATCTTGCAAAAGGTGAGTTTATAGATAGTGTTATAATACCTATAGTAAATAAATTAGAAAAACAAACAACAAAAATATCATCTTTGAAAAAAGAAGAAATCAAAAGTAAATTTGAGAAAAACAAGGAAAAAATAAAAGAAGTATACATTGAAGAAATAAAAAGACATGTAGGTAATGCTGTAAAATTAAGTAAATCCGAATTGATTCCATCTTCAGAATATAAAATTATGCTCGGTGACGCACCTACATATATTATAAACAAAATGTTAAAAGAAATAAGCCTCACTATTTAAAAACACTATTTTTTTCTTCTTAAATATCTTTAATTATAATTAACTATTTTTTAACAATACTTTCAAAATAGATTTTTGCAGCAGGGCGCGTAAGATAATATACAATAGCAATATCTGCCATAAATGCTAGTACAGAAGTAATCAACCCAGAAACTGAAAAAAAATCCAAAAACAGAATTGAATTTACCATTAGTGAAACTAGCATAAGACCAAGTACAACTAAAAATATTGTTGTGATAATCAAACCCGTTGACCAAACCCAGCTGTCTCCTCTTAAGGTACCATAAGCAAAAATAACAAACACTGCTGAAAAAACAAACCATACTATTGTTGAAGTTAAATACCCAAAATGAAGAGGTGCAGTTAATACAATGCCTAGCTCTCCTTCCCAGCTAGGAATTTTTAAAACAAGTATTAATGAATATCCTCCCCAAATAGAAAAAATAACACTCATGCCTATACAAAGCAGGATTAAAATGTATACCAGTCTTGGTTTTTCACTCATATTTCTTACCTAATAAATGTTAGTATAATATTATACCTTATATTTTTTCTTATTGTAATAAATCACCTAATTTCAAATTTTTTTTAAACAAAATCTTTTTTAGATATAATAAAAAATTAACAATCAAAACAGCAATGGATATAAAAAGTAAATAAAATCCAATACCAGGGCCCCAACTACAAGGCATTGTTACATACATTTTTTCACCAGGAATAGCTATATCCAAGAAACCTTCACCATAAAAACTTCCAACTGTTGTGTTTGTAAACTCAGATATTGCATAAGAAAAAGTCAGAATTGAGCCAATAAATATTATTAATGCTAAAACAAAAACAATAAGTGAAAATCGTTTTTTATTATATTTATCTAATAACATGCTTGTAACGATACACAAAAAGCCAATTACAATTATTATAGGTAGAAGATCAATTACAAATGTAAAAGTCTCATTTAATGATGCAATCTCTCCAGCGCTAACATTTTCATTTGAAGAAATAGTTACCATCTTGGTCGGCATTAAAAATAAATTTGTAGAAGTTTCTGATTGATTATTAGAAGATCCATTAATAGACCACCAAGGTGAAAAAAGCGCAATAATTGTTATTCCAATTACAAGAAATTTTAAGAAAAATCCTATATCTTTTTTCCTAAAACTAACAAATACTGACATAATAATTAATATTACAAAAATAATAATTAAAACATTTAGAAACAAAGGTTCACTCTTTGTAGCTACATCATATATTTTCTCATTTAAAACATCAATTTTTCTTTTTGCAACCAGTTCTTCACCATTATATATTTCACAATCATAAGAGGCCGGTGGTAAAGAAAATATTATGTTACCGTCTTCATTAGTAAATCCTTTTACTTGCTTTTTTTCATCATTCTCTATCCTTGTGATTAAAACCTGTGCGTCTTTTAAAGAATTACCTCGGCTGTCAAAAACTTTAATTGTTGAATTAAACTCAGCAGGAAAAACTATTGTTGTTTTACCATTATTTCCATAAGGAATACTAATTGGTGTAACTAAAAAATGATTCAAATAACTAACTTTTAATGTATAATTTCCAGGATATAGATTGGTAAAAAGATACGTTTCAGATGATGACTTCTCGGCAGGTATAATAACAACTTTTTCGAAATCATTACTTCTTAGAGTTACATCCAGTGAAGGATATAGTGTAAAATTCCAATTATCTTTTAAAAAAACTGTAAAATCATATAATTGGATTTCCTGAAATTTAATATTTGGGATTTGTAGCATTTCTTTTACTTCAAATTGGTTATATTTAATTAATAATGCATAATTGGCAGGGTAAAGACTTTTGAAATAAAATCTTCCATTGGATTCATCATCTGGATATAAAAAAATAGGAGCTTGCATTTCATTACTAGTAAGACTTAAATTAACGTTAAAATCTGGTTTTTCTTTCTTTGAATCCTTAAAATCGATTGTTAAATCATAAACAGGAAAATTAAATATTTTTATTATAGGTAAGACCCTTCTAATTCTTCCTAATCTAATATTTTCATTGCTTATTAAAAAACCTTTATATGTCACATTGAGTGTGTATTTTTCACTTAATCCACATGGTGCTTCGATAAGTACTTGACCTTTAGAATCACTTATGTTGTTAACAATTTCAAAATTTCCTTTTAAAAGTGTTATCTGTGCATTTTCTATACCTTTTTTATTTTGATTGTAAATAAATACACGAATTTTTCCTTCGGGTTTACAAAATATATGAACTGTTGTATCTTTCTGTATATCAACAATATTGTATCCTATGAATTTTCGGTTATCACCAAATAGCGTATTTTCTAGCCATATTTTTACAATATATTTACCTGGAGGTATATGTGGAAAGATTGTTTTTCTAAATAATGAAATGTTTTTCCAATCAATTTTTATTTTATCAGTTAATGGGACTCTACTTACTCTTCCATATGCAATAAGATTGTTTTTTTCATCAAATAATTCAGCTGAGACATGTGTTTTTTTAAAAATTGCTTTAATGCCCCATAGTTTTGGTAACAAGGTTAATGGTATATGAATATATGTTGTGAGCTTGTATACTTCTTTTTCTCCATCACCATCTACTATATTATTTTCATAATTTGGTTGATAACCAATGAGTTTATGATAAATATCTGCTTCCTTTTCTACAGCTTTGTAACCACCTGTTTCTGTTGAGAAAAACTCTGCATTAAATTCAGCTATATATCCTTCTGGTAATTCAATGTCAAGAGGCTCCCCTTCTTCATATGCGTTTCTCATAGCATATAAATAAGCAAAGGAACCTTCAAGTCCTGGTAGTTGTACACTCTTAGCTTCATAAAGCTGAAGCTCCATCCCATCTCTTTCGTCAACTCCAGATTTTACAATCTTATTTGTCTCAAATATTACTGAATGAGCTGCACCTGTTTCACCAATGTCAACTGAAAACCAACTATTATTTCCAATATCATAATCATCTTTTTTTCCTATCATCTCTTGAAATTTATCTGCCTCAGGATATTGATCAATTTCATATGTTGCAATATGTTCGTCATCACTATAAAAATGAAGATAAGGTGGTATTTCACCAAAGTTTAACTCCTTAATGCTGCTACTTTTTAATCTAGCAAAAGGAACTATTACAAAAGCTAAATCAATATCCTCTCCAAGAGGTAGAGGATAACCAATAATTTCATGTTTTGAATGAGTATATATTCTTTTATTTTCAGTAGGGCAATAATAATATTTGTAGTAAACAGTTGTTTTAAGTAGTTTGTCGCTGGATTGACTAACAATACCAAATTCAACCATAAGATTTCCATCTACAAAAATCTGATTTGATACTAGCTCTTCAACTGATGAAATTGATAACCATTTTCCATTTTTTAACCACCAATAAACAAAACTCAATGATACTAACTGTTCCCCATTACTTGGCTTTACTTCTTTTGCATTCTTTTTTAACTTAGTAATCTGCTGTGAAGCAGAATCCCCAAGATAAGTTCCTTTTTTGTTAACCGCATAAACAATGTAACCATCTTCAATTATTTTATAAAAATATGATTCAAATTTAAAGCCTTGTAGTGGCTCATATTGAAAATAAGACTCCTCAAGATTTAAGTGATCTGCATAATTTGGATTAGATTTTTTTTCATCATCATAATAAACGTAATATTTTTCATTTCCATTTGCTTCTTCAGGTATTATAAAAACAAGATTGCATGAAGTTATATGTTCATTATCTGAGGAATTCAGTTTATATATTTGTGACTCTAGTTCTATAAATTTACTACTGTCTTGAAAAATTACTCTTAAAGAATGTTCATTTTCATTTTTTGCCCAGCAGGAATTATTAAACTCTAAATAAATATCAATTGGTTGAAATTTCGCTTCTTGAAAACTTGTATTAATAGGAATTAGAATCTCTTCCCTGGATGACCAATTATCATTCCACCAAGAAGATTCATCTGATGATAAACTGGTTGGAGCTAACAAGGATTCCAAAATTATTATGAATGTTATTATTCCGACTAATCTTTTGCGCATAAGGCTTTTATAGCCTCCCTATTTTATTTTAATTATAGTTATTTTAAAGATAATAATATATATTAATGTTGTTTAACAGTCCTATTCTAAAATGTTACAACAATTGATGCATGATCCTTTTCAAAAGGTTTTAAATCTATTTTATTAATAATTTTAAGGCCATTTTCTTTTAATTTTGCACTTACTATGTCATAAACTTTTTCCGGTTTTAAAGAAACATCTATGCTTCTTGCTTTAACCATTATTATTCCTGTTCCATTTTCTTTTAAAAATTTGTTAACATTTTCAATAAAAATTTCAGCTTGGTTTCTCTGAGAAATATCTTGGTAAACTAGATCTACAAAAGATACTATTAAACTGTATCTATCAGGATGGTTAGCATCTGCTAAAATAGGGATAACATTTTTTCTTTTTTCACTCAATTTTAAAAGAATTTTAACTGCAGTTGGTGAATTTTCTATAGAATAAACCACCCCATCCTTTACAATGTCTGAAACATGGCTAACAGTTGTGCCTGTTGCAGCTCCTAGATAAAGCACTTTTGAGTCAGGTTTTATATCAAATTTAAAACCGTTTAATATTGCTGCCGCGAGTTTACTTCTGTAGGGATTCCATGAGCGTAATTCTTTATCTTTGTATTTTACTAATTTTTCGTTATAAACTTGTACCCCTTTACAGTAGCTGGGATTTTCTGTAAATATTCTATCTCCTTGTTTGAAAACACCTTCTGTTGTTTTGTTTATCATTCAGTTGAAGTTATGTTATATACTTGATAAATGTTTTGTCGAAATTAGTCTGCATTAGAAAGATTATTCCTTTTTGGGACTCTTTTGATATTTTAAATCTTTATTAGTTCTGTTTAATATATACGATTGCATCAGGTCCTGGTGGGGCTGTTTCAATCTCAGTATACCCTTCATATAAAACATGTCTTATTGAATAAAATTGGTAATACCCTGTTCCATTTGGTGCGTTGAACTCCCAGCTCCAACCATTAAAGCCATCTATGTCTGTTTCGTATAATATCCAATTGCCCCAAGATAAATTATCATATGAATATCGATAGTACAGATTCAATGATTCGACACCATTTGATATTTCTGCATTTCCATAAATTGTGAAACTTGATGTTTGATTGTAAGGATAAATATCGTAAACTTGTGATGGGCCATAAACCGGCGGAAGGTCGTTATCCGGTACTTTCCCTGCCCATGCCGCCTCTCTTCTAAAGATCCACCAACAATAGTTATCAACAATTTTAACAATGCCTGTCCAATGGTGAAGTGAGTCAAAAAGATTATTTTCAGAATTATCTTTTGCTTCTTCTATGTGACCACCCCACCAAACCTTACTTTCAGGATGACCAGCACATAATATTATTCTACCTTGGTTCTCATTGGGGTAAATTTCCATGGTCATAAACGGTTTATTAGCCAGATCTATTTGTATTATTTTATCAGTCATCTCCCAGTCTGTAGCTTTAAATGGTGTAAAGTAAAGTTTATTAAAGATTGTTCCACCCATCTTAATTGATTCAGAGAAACCCTTAAGAAAACCAAGTAGACGACCTGTGTATTTCCATGCATGTATCTGTGTAGATTTGTTATCCGATATTTCCTCACTGGGGTAGTATGCTATAACTTTAACGTCATTACTTTGCTTGGGTATTACATAAGCTGGTCCACCACACCAGATAATTCTCTGTGTATTTTCATAAAGATCATTAAAGATAGGATTACTTTTATCAACAACAACATCTAAACAACAACCACCAAGTAAAGCACTTTCGTTTTTTACATCCCAACCTGAGAACCATACATAAGCAGTTGATCCTATTTTCTCAGGATGACCTGATAGCTGATGGAGAAAAATTAAATCACCTTGGATGTATGATTCCACTTGAGAGATATGCAGGGCTCCTCTATCTATCTGTTTCTCATAAAGTGTCTCAGGTTGATTACTTAACCCTGATGTTACAATAATTGAACCTGCGCAGGAACCAAAGTATCCGCCTCCTTCTTTCACAAAATCAGCTATTTTATTTTTCCAAATAATATTTTTTATATTCGGGTGTGAAAGCTTCATCGTCATTTGTGATGCTTCCATCCAACCGATTGTAAAAACATCATAATTTTTTGTGTTTAACTCTCCCTTAAAAATACCATTATCATGTATTGTAGTTAAAGCAAATCTATAGATTTTATTTCCTATTTTCCATTGATAACCATTAAAAATATCAAAATACCGTTGTATATCTGACAAATAGATATCTCCCATTGAATAGATGGCTATTTTTATCTCCTCGATATCATCAATTGTAGTTTTATCTATATCATAATTATTATTTATTTCAGCTGTTGTAAATAAACAACCAGCAAGCATCATTAGCAATATTCCAATTGTAAGAATTTTTAATTTCATATTTTATATATCGCATATAATACTATATAAATTTTATAGAGCAATCATCATATATGTAATTTGAATCTTTAAAAAAATCTCTAAAATTAATTATCTTTTTTTTCTTTGTCTCCAAAATTTTTGAAAAATACCTATTATATTTATCATATTTTTAACAATCAAATTTCTTGCTTTTAAAAATAAATTAAGTGATAACTTAATGTAGATCTAGGAATATTTAATTTTCTTTCTAATTCACAAAAATATAGACCTTGATTTTTTTAAAATAAATTGATAAATCATCTTTCTGTTTTTTCAATTATAGCGAATTTTCAATTAGATAAATTATAATTCGTAAAAAATATATATAATATAATTTTTACAATAATTTAATTTCTACAATGCGATAATCATATTTCTCAATATGAATTTAAAAGTAACAGAAGGAAAACAGATATTTAATATGTTAAAAAAGCCAGTGCAATAGAAAACTATTTAAGATAAGGGTTGTTATGCTGCCCAGAAAGAAATATAGATAAGAGTTTCATATTTTCGTTTTTTTTGCGAACTTTTTGAGATTTTTGTTTTTAAGTCTTTTATAAACTTTAGATGCTATTGTCTAAGGAGGTGAAAACAAATGAAAGGAAAAGTAAAATGGTATAACCCAATGAAAGGGTATGGATTCATAGAAGGGGAGGATGGAAAAGATATCTTTGTTCACTCTTCGGCTTTACCAATTGGAGCATACGTTAATGATGATGATTCAGTTGAGTACACTATAGAGGATTCGGAAAGAGGACCAAGAGCAACAAATGTAAAGATGTGTTAAAAAATTTCTATATGGTTGTGAACCATATAATGCCTAAATGCAATCTGGAGTTAATATGCCAGATTGCAATCTAGCAAATAGTAAGATGTATTAATGGAGGAAATAAATTATGACTGAAAAAACAAAGGAAAAAAAAACAACTGAAGAAAAAAGAACAGATGAAAACGTAATATTTGTTGGACATAAACCTCCTATGAGCTATGTACTTGCAGTAGTAACGCAATTTAATAGTAATGGCTCAGATGGGGTTATATTAAAAGCTAGAGGTAGAGCAATAAGTACGGCAGTTGATACTGCAGAAATTGTGAGAAACAGGTTTGTTAAAGATGCTAAATTAAACGGCATAACAATTTCTACTGAAAGTATTACGAATGAAGAAGGCAGAACATCAAATGTATCATCAATTGAAATATGTCTAATAACTGATAAGAAAAACAGAAATGTAAAGGAATGAACGAAATAGTTTGGTAGACTGTGAAGAATGTGGTACGAAGTTGGGTGTTTTAGAAAGATATCTACATCCTGCGTTAGGACCAAGGTTTTTGGTATGCGGAAAATGTTTTAATAAAGTGGAAGAAGATATGAAAAGATGGAGTGAATTTTGTCTTTCCGATTCATTCAAAACAGAATCATCCAAGATTGAAATCCAAAAAGCGTGGAATAAAAATATATCAAACGACATTCAGTTGCAAAAATGGTTTAACAATCTTTGGATTAAAAAAGGAACTCAGGTTGTTTGTAGGATAAGATAAAAAGTCCTTTAGCTTAGATTAACTTCTTACTAATTTTTTAAAACAATCTTCACATAAAATTAATTCGTTTTTATTTGTAAGAAGAGTTTTTCCTTCAAATAGATTTAATTTTTTTCCACAATGATTACATTGTCTTTTATAATATTGTTTTATCATATATTCTCATTAAAAAATTTCAATAAATAGTTAGTGTCTTTTGTGGATAACAGTTTTTACTGCCATTTAATTTTCATTTTTCTTCTTTCATCATTATCTTCTTTTATGTCAGTATCTACTTTAGTTTTTTCCAAGTATTTCTCTAAACACAATGGACAAATAGCAACAATTTCTAATCCATTTTCACATGTTTTATATTGGATAGTTATGTCATCTGCCTGAAAAACTTTACCACATTGACTACATATATATTTCATTTATTTCACCTTATTTTCTCTTTTAATCTATTATTTTTTAGGTAAAAGTCTGTCATATATCCAATCTGTCAGCTGTATTGTCTTTTCTTTTTTTGTTAGAAATATATTCATTCTTATTCTTTTTTGTAGTTTTTTTGGACTTTATCTCATTGATATTTTTATAAACTTTTTTGGACAGTTTGTCTAAAAACTTTTGTTTCTTCTTTCTTTTTTAATTTATAATTAAGAAACCGCTCATGCATTTCTTGTATCCTTCTATCTTTATGCTTTTCAAAAGCAATTTCGCTTTTCTTTTTTTTCTTCATAAAATCTACCATCTTATAGACCTTTAGTATCTTATTTTATTTTTATTTTTAGCGTAAAATTCCATCATATAAACTACTTGTCTGCTATAGGGACGTTTTTCTTCTTTTGCGATTTTTCTCAGCTGCGATATTTCTTCTTTTGTTAAAGATACTGTCATTCTCATTATCTGATTTACCATATTTTTCACTGCCAGGTAATACTTATTCATATATTTATGTATTATTACATAATAGTAAATAAAAATACATAATATTAAATAACAAATTCTCCATATCACTTATATTCTAACAAAATGAAAAAAGGATGGTAGTCCCTCTCACACCAATTTTTATTAAGGTACAATCTTATCCCTTAAGATAAGGCTATCATCCCTCTTTTCTTATCTTTTATAAATCCTAAGATATTATTACACTGATTAATAATCCACACTTAGGTCAGTACAAACGACGTGCCGGCATTAAAACTTATATCATTATTATTTTTAATTATTCAAAGTAATATATAAAATTTTTAAAAAAATCATCGCTATCTAGAAGTAATTCTCGAATTATTATTTAAAGTGTCGAAATCTTAAATTAGATTAACAGTATACACCTGCTGGATATTTATGGTATTACGATCTGCTTTATATGAAACTCATAAGAAACTTGGGGCGCATTTCACTGAGTTTGCTGGTTTTGAAATGCCTTTGTATTTTTCATCCATAAAAGATGAACATCTGGCAGTTAGAAAATCTGTAGGTCTTTTTGACGTTTCTCACATGAGCAATGTATGGATTACTGGAAAAGATGCAATGAAACTGCTTAACCTTTGCACAGTTGCGGATGTGCCAAAATTTGGAGAAAACCAAAGTCAGTACACAGTTATATTACGAGAAAATGGTACAGTTATTGATGATACGATTTTCATGAATCTTGGAGATAAATACATGATAATTCCTAATGCAGGAATGTCAACTATTGTTACAAAATGGCTTAATGATAAAGCAAAAGAGTTTAAACTAAATGCAAAAGCAGAGGATGTTTCAAGAGATTTTGTTATTCTTGCCATACAAGGGCCCCGCTCACGTGAAACATTACAAAAAATAACAAAGATTGATATGAATAATGTAAAATTTTTTGGTTGCCAATATGGTGAAATTGCTGGTGTGGACTGTATAATTTCCCATACTGGTTACACCGGAGAACTTGGTTTTGAGTTACAAATAACTCCTACAAAAAAAGCTGAAATTGTTTTTAATAAAATCCTTGAGGCAGGCGCAGAGTTTGGTATAAAACCTATAGGGCTTGGAGCACGTGATACTCTTAGACTAGAAAAGTGTTTTATTCTAGCTGGTAACGAGTTTGAGGGCGGAAGAACACCACTTGAAGCTACTTTATCTTGGTTGATTCATTGGGATCATGTGTTTATAGGTAAAGAAGCTATTTTAAAACAAAAAGAAAAAGGTGACTATGAAAGATTAACTAGTTTAGAATGCATTGATAAAGGTATACCTAGGCATGGTTGTGAAGTTCAAAAAGATGGTAAACCGGTTGGTGTTGTAACAAGTGGTACATTATCTCCATGTTTAAACAAAGGAATAGCTATGGGATACGTGCGTCATGATTCTCGTGAACCTGGTAGCATATTAGATATAATAGTTAGAGATAAACCAGTTAAAGCAAAGGTTGTAAAACCACCATTTGTTCCAAAGGATTGGGCTCAGAAAGAAAACGCTGTTAAATTAAAAGTTTAAATTTTAAAAATAACTTATCTATTGTTGGAAATCGTTCTAAAAACCTTAACCAATAATAACAGTATGTCACTCTATTTCTGGGGTTTGTTATCTTGATTTCAAATTCAGTCCAATTACTCTCTTCATTAAATACATCTTTTGCTTTTGCTCGAATAGTATAGTTACCTTTTTCAGACCATGAATGCTCAAATTTCAAATCTTCTCCGGATGCACATTCTCTAGTCCATCCACTGGATCCATCTCCCCAATCAATATATAAAGAAATAGGGTTTCTATCAGGGTCAATAGAATTAAATGTAAACAAGTATTCCTCACCTACTTTTCCATTTGTTTCGCCTGAAACAGTTGGTGCTTCTGGCGGACTATTTGATTCCACACTTCCAAATGCATGGAGATAACCACCAAAAACACTTAAAGAACCTATGTAGACAGTTCCATCCTCCGCAATTGCAGGGGATGAGTCAACCCATTCATCTGCAATCATTTTTCTCCATTTTTCAGTTCCATCAATATTAACAGCGATAATTTCGCCACCTCCAGCATCACCAATGTTTGTGCCAAAATAAATGGTACTATCAGCAGATATTGCAGGAGAAGAACCCGCTATCCATCTTTTATTCTCCAGATTAAAAGACCACTTGACAGTACCATTGGGATAGACAGCATAAAGTTGATATGCACCAATATAAATCGTGCCATCAATACCAATAGAAGGATTTGAATTCACCATTATGCTGCACACCCACTTAACTGTACCATTCGGATACAGAGCATACAAATGGTCATCCCATGAACCAGCAGCATAAATCGTACCATCAGTTGCTATCGAAGCCGAATTACCAAATGCAGCTCCTGTTTTAAAACGCCATTTAAGTGTTCCATTAGGATTCATAGCATAAAGATATTCGTCATTACAACCAATATATATTGTACCATCATCACCAATACATGGATCTGAATAAATCCTATCCCCTGTTGGATAACTCCATTTCATAGTCCCATTAGGATTCACTGCTACAATACTATTACCCGGCGCAAGAGTACCAAAATAAATTGTTCCATCCTCCCCAATTACAGGAGAAGAACCTATACTGGCACCTGTCCCAATTGACCATTTTAAAGTACCATTAGGATTAATTGCATAAAAATATGAATCCCAAGAACCAACATAAATTGTACCATCTTCATCGATTGCTGGTGTTGACCAAATCCAATTATTTACATGAAAACGCCATTTCAATGTACCATTAGGATATATAGCATATATATATCTACCTTTGACTCCAAAGTAGATTGTACCATTTATATCAATTACTATCCCAGCATCCATATGCTCACATCTGAATCGCCATTTCTCAATTCCAGGATTTTCAGCAGTGCTATATGGACTTCTCCCTGTGTGACGAAGGTCATGACTTTGCATTGGCCATGCTGAATCCATAGGACCTAGGAATATTTTCTTTGTTAATGATTCTGAAGAAATTGTTTGTTCAACTTTTTCAACATTAGTATTGGAATACTCCTGTTTAAAACATTCTTGATAAATTGATGCTTTAGATGAAGAAGTTTGATTCTTGTAATAATAGAAATCTAGATTATCTTCAACCTCAGAATCGGTTAATCTTATATTATTTCCAAAACTAATTGGATTTAATACTGTGGCAGTAAATAAAATTGTTATCCAAATTGAAAGGATGGTTTTATTCAAATAAATATTCCTCCCATGTTAATTAATTACATACTGTATTTAAATCTTTTCTGAAAAATAGGTCATGTATTAGGATTATGCAGCTTATTGTTATCTTGTAAGTTATGTTTTGGATTGTTATGATGATTCTTTGTTGGAAGCAACTTATGAGTTTATTGTAACATCTAGTTAGGATATAAAAATAAATTAGTGAAATAGATAAATATATAAATTGAAGAATCAAATCATATAAAATCCCTAACTTGACATTTACTTAAAAGAATTAGAAAATATTTAAAATAGTAATTGAAATACCAAGTCTTGATTGTTATGGGAGATGAAGTTAGAAATAATTTGAAATATACTGATACACATGAATGGCTTAAATTAACAGGTGAAAATGCAAAAATTGGGATAACAGATCATGCACAATCTGAGTTAACTGATATTGTTTTTGTTGAACTTCCACAAGTTGGAAAAGACGTGAAGAAAGGTGAAGAGCTTTGCGTTGTTGAATCAGTAAAATCTGTTTCTGAAATATATTCACCAGTGTCAGGTAAAATTGTGAATGTTAACAAAAAACTTGAGGATGCTCCAGAAATTATCAATAAAAATCCATATGATGATGGATGGCTTGTTGAAATAAAAGTTAAGGACAAATCAGAAATTAATTCCTTACTTGATGCTGAGTCTTACAAGAAAATAATTTAATTTTCTCCTAATTTATATGGAGAATTTTTTTCAAACATTTTTTCCGAAATATTATTATATTGTTTAATGTATTAACTAATTAGGCGGAGAGATGGGATTGCAAGTAACTTCAATTTAAGATTTTTAAAAAAAGCGGTGTTTAACACCTCCGCCGCCTCCCCCATTATTTTTTATTATAATCATTATCTTTAATAATGTTAATTTGTTTTACAGGGTTGATTCAATGAAACTATTATTGATACATAGCGATTATATAGAATACGAGGTTAAAGATAAAGCAATTAAAACTCCTGAAGAAACAAAAATAAAAAGTGATAGATTTGAGGAGGCTTTAACTGCTTTTACAGCTGTGGAAAAAATTGATGAGAAATCACCTAATCAAGCTGTTTTCCAGGCTGTTGCAGAAATTGAAAAAACTGCTGAACAAGTAAAAACAAAAAACATTATGGTTTATCCATATGCACATCTATCACCAGATCTGGCTAGTCCAAAGAAGGCTCAAGAAATTTTAATTGAAATTGAACATGAATTAAAAAATAAAAATTTTAATGTTAAAAGAGCGCCTTTTGGTTGGTACAAAGCATTTAAAATATCCTGTAAAGGTCATCCATTGTCAGAACTTTCTAGAGAAATTATTCCAGCAGGGGAAGAAACAGATTCATTGAAAAAGGAAAGAAAGCTTAGTTCATATTGGTATATTTTAACAGAAGATGGCAAATTGTATGATGTAGACAAATTTGATTTCAAAGGCAATGAAAATTTAAGGAAATTTGCATTTTATGAAAAAGATAAATCAAGAGCAGTTAAAGGGGAGCCACCTCATGTTAAGTTGATGCAAAAATTGGAGATTGCAGATTACGAACCAGCTTCAGACGGCGGCAATATGAGATTTTATCCAAAGGGTAGATTTATAAAAAAATTAATTGAAGAGTATGTAACTAAAAGAGTGGTTGAATATGGAGGTTTAGAAGTAGAAACCCCAATTATGTATGATATGGATCATCCAACACTTTCAAAATATTTACAGAGATTCCCTGCAAGGCAGTATCAGATTGAAAGTGATAAGAGAAATTTTTTCTTAAGATTCGCCGCATGTTTTGGACAATTTCTAATGGCCCATGATGCCACAATCAGTTACAAGGATTTACCACTTAAAATATATGAACTTACAAGATACTCTTTCAGACGAGAACAATCTGGAGAACTATCCGGATTAAGAAGACTAAGAGCTTTTACAATGCCAGATGTACATGCCCTAACTTCAGATTTAGGCATGGCTATGGACGAATTCAAAATTAGATATGACTTAAGTCTTTCCGTTTTAAAAAATCTCGGTATCGAAAAAAATGATATAGAAATGGCTCTTCGAACAACTAAAGATTTTTATGAAAAAAATAAGAATTTCATTTTAGAACTTATAAAAAAACTTGGAAAACCAGTCTTACTTGAAATGTGGGATGAAAGAATATTTTACTTTGTTTTAAAATATGAGTTTAACTTTGTTGATGTATCAGAAAAAGCATCAGCATTAAGTACAGATCAAATAGACATAGAAAATGGTGAAAGATACGATATTAAATTTACAGATAAAGATGGAACAACAAAACATCCTTTAATTCTTCATTGTAGTCCATCAGGTGCTATAGAAAGAGTAATTTACGCACTACTTGAAAAAGAAGCAATAAATATGAGTAAAGGTCATAAACCAATGCTTCCAGTCTGGCTTTCACCAACCCAATTAAGATTTATCCCTGTTGGTAGCGATTTTGTAAAAATATGTGAAGATTTTATTGAAGAATTTAACAAAAAATCACCCTTTGTTCATATTAGAGCAGATATTGATGATAGAGAGGAAAGTGTTAGCCGTAAAATACGAGATGCAGAGCAAGAATGGGTGCCAATAATTGTTGTTGTCGGTGAAAAAGAAAGTAAAAATAAAACATTCACTCCACGTTTTAGAAACAAAACAATTGGTGAGGAAAACCGTACATACAATTTAGACGAACTATATAATTTAATCAGTAAAATCACATATGATTATCCACAGTATAAAATACCTTTATCTGTTCATCTGTCAAAAAGACCAAAATTCAAATAAAGAAATTTGTATAAGGAATCCTCTATATGATAGAAAGGAAAAAAATTCAGAAAATAGTTGATTCTTACGATAAAAAGAATATTACTATAGGCGTATTGGGAGGGCACTCTGCTTTAGATGTTTGTCGCGGTGCAAAAAAATTCGGTTTTAAAACAGTAGCTGTTTGTCAAAAAGGAAGAGAAAAAACTTATACAAAATATTACAAAACTCGTGTAGATGGTAGAGGTTGCATTGATGAAACAATTGTTCTTGATAAATTCTCAGATATAACAAAACAAAAAGTTCAAGAGGAATTAAGAAATAAAAATACAATCTTCATTCATAACCGATATTTCTGGGTTTATTTTGATTTTAAAGATATTGAAAATAATTTTTTAGTTCCTATTTTTGGAACACGCAATATGCTTAAACTTGAGGAAAGAGATGTACAAAAAAACCAGTATTATCTATTAGAAAAAGCAGGTATTCGTTTTCCTAAAATTTACAAATCACCAAAAGATATTGACAGACTTGTAATTGTAAAAGTATCTGAAGCTATCCGGGGATATGAAAGAGCATTTTTTTACGCAGTAAATTATAATGATTATAAGAAGAAATCTGAGGAATTATTAAAGAAAAAAATAATTACTAAAGGCTCTCTAGATAAATCAGTAATTGAGGAATATATAATAGGTGCACAAATAAATTTCAATTATTTTTATTCTATACTAGATGATGAACTTGAAATTATGGGAACTGATACACGCAGGCAAACAAATCTCGATGGTCTTATACGGTTACCTGCAAATGAGCAACTTGAGGTTTTGAAATATTTAGAGCCTAAAATTATTGAAACAGGTCATATTGCTGCTACAACAAAGGAATCAATCATTGAGAAAATATTTGAACTTGGTGAAAAATTTGTAAGAACTACTCAAAAAGAGTATCCTCCTGGTATTATCGGGCCCTTTGCTCTTCAAGGAGCAATTGCTGCTGAAAAGGGAAAGGAAGAAATGGTTGTTTTTGATGTTTCGATGAGAATTCCAGGTAGTCCCTTAACAATGTTTACTCCTCATTCAGCTTATCTATATGGCGAATCTATTTCATATGGTGAAAGGATTGCAATGGAGATTAAAAAAGCGATAGAGATCGACAGACTTAAAGACATTATTACCTAGATTTTTTTACAAACAATTATTCTTTTTTCAGTTACAATTTCATCCATGGGTATATCATGTTTTTCAATTGGAATATTTTTTATAATTTGAAACTCAAATGCTAAACCAATAGTTGGTGCTTTAGAATTTTTAAGTAAATTATCATAATATCCTTTACCATGACCTATTCTATGACCTTGTTGATCAAATCCAACGCCTGGGGCAATAATCAAATCAAGCTTATCGATAGAAATTTCTTTTATCTTTTCTTTCTTTGGTTCAAATATATTATATGCACCAAGACATAAATCATCCCAACTTTCTAATTTAGAAAGAATAAGTAATTTATTTTTTTTATCTGTAACTGGAACAACAACATTTTTTTTATTTGTAATGCAATCTTTAATCATTTCATGAGTATAAACCTCATTATCGTAGGAAACATAAAATAAAATAGTTGAAGCTAGTTTGAACTCTTTCATTTTAAAAAGTCTATTTTTAATTTTATTACTTTTTTTTAAAACATCATTTTTAGATAGATTTTTTCTTAAGTCTATTAGCTCTTTTCGAATCCTGTCTTTCATTAATTACCTAAACTTGTTTTATCTTTTTAGATTTTATCTCTTTTGCGGGAATACCACCATATGTTTTCCCTTTTTCTAAAATCTGAGATTTTGTTACAACTGCTCCAGCAGCAAGCTTCACATCATCCTCAAGAACTGCCCCAGGCATAATAATAGCACCAGCACCTATTACACAGTTGTTTCCAATTTTAACCCTATCCATCAAAATGATACCTTTTTCATAATTATGTATATGTCCATAAATAATTGCGTATTCACCCATTGTTACATTGTCTCCAAATTCAGTTAAGCAAGGATCCTTAATTACTCCCCCAACAAGAGTGTTTTTTCCTATTTTCATACCAAGCATTCTATAATAAGTATTTTTTATTCCGCCTAATGGAAAAATTTCAAGAATTTTTCTAATAGGGGTATATAATGTACAAACAACAATCCATCTAAAGGCCATTTTATTCTTATAAGTATAATCGTATACACCTGGTTCATATCTTATTTTAAACAAATGTATAATAAGTCCAGAAAATAGAAGTTGGTAAAAAATTGTAATAACCAAAACAAAATAGATAAAAAACGGTAATAAAAATAAATGCCAGATTTGGTTTAATGGTATAAAAAAAAGAAAGATTTTACTAACAATTATTAACGGAAAAAAACCAAGTGAAAAAACAATAAAACAAATTAAAGTAATTAAAATAAAACCTATTGTTTTTCCAGTTGATTTATTCTTGCCCATCTAAATCACTATTTCACTGTATTCATCAATTGCATTGTTCATAAAAGAAATATACTGTAGAACATTACTAATTTTTAATTCATTAATAGCCTCAAATTGATAGGATGTAGCGTTTTGGAAATGCTCCATGTTTTCATTAGTTAAATTCATACCTAGATAGTGTTGGAATTGATGAAATACCTCCTTTGTAACTGCATATGCTTCTTCACTAGAATTTGAATCTGTAAATACCTCGGCTTCATTAAACATTCTAGTTTTGCTTCCATTAATAAATTCTTTTTCATAATAAGCCTTAACGTTTTGGTTATTAATCCAAAACCATCTCTCAATTCCTTTCATTTTTGGAAATATAAAATCAGTTTGTGTATCATTTTCATCTTCTGGGAAACATATTCTTAATATTATCTCATTCTTTGGTTCATATGGTGTTATTCCTTTGTGAACTTCAGTTAAAATCCATCCGTAGTCCGGGCAATAATATTCAGTTGTATAATGCATTTCATACCAAAATGAATAATTTCTATTGGCTAGTACAACTCGCGCTGGAATTTTATTTGCTCTAAATAACGCGCAACCAAGATGAGATCTACCAGGGCATTCCCCGTTTCTAAATAGTGTAGTAAATGCATCCTGAGATCTATACAAACCAAGTTTATATTGCACTAAGTAAAACATGTATCTATGCCATCTACAAAACTTAGCAATTCTAGAAGCTAATTTTAATAAATTATTAGTTAAAATTTTCAATTCCCTTGCTTTAAGTCTTATAAGGATTCTATTTTTTTGAACAACTTTTGTTGATGAAAGCCATTTTGTTGTTTCTGGTGGAAGTTTATTAACCTTTGGAATTTTAACATATTTAGGAAAATCAGAAAAATTATTATTTTTAACCAAAACCCAGTAATTAAAATGAATCAAAACACGGGTATTTTTTTCCATTGGTCCTATAGTGAAATTTACCAGTTTATTCGGATCATTTGTATCATTCTCAATATTGTAATTTAATATTTCCGCTGTTGTGTCATTAAAAATCTCCATTATTATTGGAACTTGGTAACCATATTCCGGTGGGAAAGAATATCTAATGTTGAATGAACTAACATTTTCAACAGCATCAATATATAAATAATATTCTCCACGGAGTAAATCTAGTTCTTTTTCCTCTAAACTTTCTTTATATGATATTTCAAAATTATTTACTTTGATACAATTAATAGTTGGAGATATAGCTAGTATTAAAAAAATGTTTATCACACTTATTGCTGAAACCTTTTTGAATTTATATTTCATGAAATTGCCTCCAAATATATATACTAATTATTATAAACATACCTATTTAAAACTTTTTTATTTAAGATATTTATCTAAAATATCGTTTTTACTAGATAAAAATCATTAAATTTTATGAAAAAAAGCATTGATTTTAAAAAAACCTGTTTGTTTTGATTTTTAATTATAATAAAAAGAAAAAAAAGATAGGAGAAATAAACTATTACTATCCAAGAAGATATCTTAGTATCGTAAATGCATATGGGAATCTCTCAAGAATTCTCAATATAACTGTATTTGTTCTAGCTCTTGGAGTTGTTAAAGATACATCGATTTCGCAGAAATCTGTTGGGTCGTTTGAGTTTATTATTTTTACCTTACCTGTAAATTCTTTCTTTGTCTCAGATGGTGCAGTAACAGATACATCTATTGTTACCCAGCTTCCAGCTGCTAAATCTGTTCCAGAACTTGGTGTGAATGTCCAGTTGCCCCAATCCGGATAAGTATCTATTTCCCAGTTGAGCGTTGAACCTGTTTCACCAATGTTTCCAACTTGGAAATCACCATTTACGGTTGATCCTGCTTTTACTTCATCCCAACTTAAAGATCCGTTGCAATCTAGATCTGGTACTGGTGGATTAATTTCAGATATAAAGTAGCCCCCAAGTTGATCACCAGGTATAGGGGTATCACATTGCTGGATACCAAAGAGGATTCCAGCGCTTGTGTTCCATGCTGTTGTAAATCCAAGACCACATGCTTTGTTAGAAACTCCACCAGGACTTACAGCTTCAAAGGAAACACCGGTATATGTACCAGTTCCTGGATCAAATTGATAGAATGTACATTGCGGATTTGGATCCACGAAAACTGAGCACCATAAGAAAGGACCACCTACTGAAACATCATCCCATGCTAGTCCATAGATGATTTTTGTGTTAGTATATGTAGTAATAACATTTCCATCCATGTCAATTTCGATTAAGTTATTATTGTTCCATCTATCAGTTACCCATAGATGATCAGTTACTGGGTCGTATGCTAATCCACTAGGCCATTTCACAGGAGCAGTTATTGTGTCAACAACAGTTCCAGCTTCAGTGAACACATCAATGGTATAACTATTATCAGTACCGCCATAGAAATACTCGCCATCCCAAGCAAGGTCTATCCAACCCCAGTCCGTAGTTCCGGGTTGGTCAAAACTACTTACATAGTTTCCATCAAAATCAAAAATGTAGACCTTGTTTGGGGTAAGGCCATTGTTACCACCTGTTATGAAAAAATTAACACCATTACATTCACAGCCCACACTCTGGTAATCACTAGTTTGATTTTCTAAACCCCACATGAACTCAAGATCACCAAGGCCTCTAAAATCTGTAGTTCTTATTGATTCTATATTCTCTCTTGCTTCTGATAAAATTTCTTTTTTTTCATTTATTTGGCTTGATACATTTGTTGATACTAAAATAAACAATAGTACCAAACTAAATACAACTATTTTTTTCCTCATATGTTACCTCCCTAAATATAAATATATATTTAAACAATTTAAATTTTTCTATGAATAATTTAGCTACAAAAAAATATTTTATAAAGTCATTATTCTAAACTAATTTTTCCCCAACAATTATAAATTTCCAATCCTTCTTTTTCCATTGTTTATAAGTAATTTTAAAATTTGCATTTCTTAAAAAACTTTCAACCTGATTAACAGTATATGCATTTTTATAAGAATCAGAGTGATACCTAATTACCTCATTTCCTGCTTTATTAATAAACATACGTATTTTTATTATAAACAACTTCCATTTAGGAAAATCCTTATTTAAAACTTCTAATATAATTTTTCCACCTGGTTTTAAAACCCTAAAAATTTCATTAAAACCCGTCTCAGGTTTTTCCCAATAAGTAATACTAAATCTACAAACAACAATATCCACAGAATCATTTTTAAGTGGAATTTTTTCAGCTATTCCACGTATTATTTTAAAATTATTATTTTTAATATTTTTATTTGCAACCATCAGCATCTTATCTGATGGATCAATACCAATAACTTTGGCTTTTGGAATCTGTTTATTGATTTCTAAATATAGTAATCCAGGCCCTGTGCCTAAATCTATAATAACTGGTTTTTCAACATTTTTTGTAATATTTTTTTTAACGATATTTATAAGATAACTATAAAGTTCAGGAAATTTCTTCATATACTCTGAATATCTTTCAGCCGTTTTTTCATTTAGTGAAAATTTATTTAATTTTTTTGTTTCTATGTAAGTTATAAAAGCTCCAATTATACTTGGTGTTAACCATATTATTACAAACCAAAATAATGAAAGACTCAATATATTTTCAGGTACAACATTAAAAAATGAAAAAATAGTAATAAGTGCAGCCTCTCTTGTTCCAAGCCCATATATTGAAATTGGAACAGAGGCAATTACATCAGCAACAATAATTATAAAAATAAAATAAAAAAATGGGGTATCAATATTAAACAATTTAGAAATATAATACAGCTCTGCAGTACTGACAAACCATCCAATAATACAAATGATAAATGGAATAATAACATCTTTAAAACGAGGTATATCTTCATAAAAAGAGTCTAAAGAATTAATTAACCTATCTTTTACTGCAGCAAAAATTCTAATCTTAATAATTTTTGTAAAAACAATTTTAGATTTTTCTTTTTTTAATAAAAATAAAAGCAAAGAAACAACAATAATAATTAAAATTATAATAAAAACAAAAAGATATGGAAAAATACTGCTGAGAATAACTGCACCTATTGCTCCAAGAAATAATAATGTAATATAATTAGTTGTATTGAAAATAATAATATTAGATAGGCATTTTGGAAGAGGACATTTACTTTCTTGTTCAAGATATAATGCTCTTGTATAGGCACCAAGTCCGCCTGGCGAAATAAATCCGTAGAAATAACCAATGAATATGTTTTTTAAAGAATATAAGAAACTAACCTTGATTTTCTGTTTCTTAAGTAATATTTGCCATTGAATATTTGTCATTAAAACAATAGGAATAATTGCAAAAAAACAAATAAATGAATAAATAGGATCAATTAATGAAAAAACCTCATAGATCTTATTTAAATCCAATGTAAAAATTATAAAAATAAGTATAATAACCCCAATTATAGGTAATAATTTTTTATAGTCCATTTTAACATGGATTAATAACTTATGGTCTTTATCTAGATTATTTAAATTTTTTTAATTAAGATATATTCAAATACTATTTTCTTTATCTTGAAGGTTGATTATTAAAATGAAATTTTCACTTCTGCAAATTCCACCTGGATACGAATTCAATAACGATGTTAATATTCCTCAGAAAATATCATCATATCATCCTCCTTTGGGTCTTCTATATCTTGGACGAATACTAGAAGACGAAGGTCATAAAGTAGAAGTTATTGATTTTCTTGCTGAAAAATATCCATTAAAAACATTAATAAACAATTTACCATCAACTGATGCTGTAGGAATTACTATTTTTTCATCAGCATATAAAGAATCCTTAAAAGGTGGTAAGTATACTTATGCATACAAGGAATCATCAAAAGTTGCAGATTTTATTAAAGAAATCGATTCAGAATTACCAATATTAATAGGTGGTCCACACTGTACTATTCAACCAAAAAAATCCTTAATTGAAATACCATCTGCTGATATAAGTCTAGAAGGCGATGGGGAAGAAGTAATAAAAGAAATAGTTAAAACATTAGAAGGAACAAAAAACCCTTCTGATTTACCAGGAGTTTATTACCGCGAAAATAATAAGATAAAAAAAGGAAAACCTGCTAAAATAATTGAAAATTTGGATATCATACCATTTCCTGCTAGACACCTAGTTAATAAATACGATTATGGTAAAACACTTAAATCATATTTTTTTAAACCAAAGTTTACATCTATAATTACTGGACGTGGTTGTCCTTATAATTGTAGTTTTTGTACCAGAAATGCTCTAGGCTATAGAACTTTTAGAAAGCGATCTGTGGAAAATGTTGTTAATGAAATTCAAGAAATTAATGAAAAATATGACTCAGTAATGATTGTAGATGACACTTTTCTTGCAGATGAAAAAAGAGCTGAACAAATTATAGATAGATTGATAGATATTGGAATGGATATAGAAATTTATATTCAAGGTGCAAGAGTAGATACAGCAAAAAGGGACACTTATAACAAAATGAAAAAAGCAGGTGTAAAACACCTATATTATGGGCTTGAGTCTGGTAATCAGGATGTATTAAATTTTTACAATAAGAGTGCAACAATTGAGCAAATCAGAAAAGCAATAAATCTTAGTAGCGAAATTGGATTTTTTACAGTAGGTACTTTTATTTTAGGCGCTCCTATTGAAACAAAAAAACATATAGAAAAAACTATACAGTTTGCTTGTTCATTACCACTTGATGCAGTTATTTTTACCATTTTAACATATAAATATGGTTCACCATTATGGGATGAGGCAGTAAAGGAAGGTAAAATCCAAGAATCAGATGGTTATACTGTTGTTGCAGATTCAAAAAAAGGACTAGGAAATTTAACCAGAGAACAGTTAGAGGATTTTTATAGAAAAGCAATTTTTAGTTTTTACCTGAGACCCAGATATATAACAAGGCAGATAAAAAATTTTTTAATAGAAAAAGATTTTGATACTATGAGATCTAGATTAACAAAATTAACACATTTATAAACATTTAATATTTATCTATTTTTTAATTAGTAAAAAAGATTGTGTCTTTGGATTTTCTAACTTAGATTCTATTTGAAAACTTTCTATAAGTCCCTCATTTTCAAAAACATCAAGTATATCATTTTTCAAACTTTTACACAAAATCCTTGTATTAGGTTTAATATTTTTTGATAAATTTCTAAAAACTAAATCAATTGGCCAAACATTAATTGCTATAAAAATAACATCAAAATCATCAGTGGGGTAATTTATTCCATCTGCATATTCGATTTTAACAAAATCAGATAACCCTTTTTTTTTCACAATTTTTTTTGCTATATTAACAGCTTTAATTGAGTTATCAATGCAAAAAACCTTAGCTTTTGTTTTATCTGCAATAAGCATAGCTTCAGAAGGAAATATACCACAACCTATCAAAAGTACTTTATCATTTTCTGTAACATTAGCAAGTTTTATTTCGTTTAGAAAAACTGGTTTACGCCAATTCATTAAAAGTTTTTCAAAAAGGTTAATTCTTGTAGCAAGTAACTCTAAAAAATTATATTTATAACAAGATATGATTCTCCTACTATTTATAAGAAATTTTGAAAATCTACTTTTTTTCTTGTTCAACAAATACCACCCTATATCAAAGTCTCTTATATACCAACACTAAACGTCTGCAAGCCCATGTAAAAGGAATTCTACCTTTAACTATTATAAATTTAAAACCATGTTGTTTCATCAAATTATTTACTTCAGCAAATGAGTTTGTAAATTGAGGTAAATCCCTATACAATTTTGGCAATAAAATTTTTTGATAAAAAAATTCTAAAAAATTATTCTTATTTCTGATTTCTATTATTAAATATTTATCTGTAATACGAGTCAATTCATCAATTGCAATGGTAAAATCTTCCATATGGACATGATGTAAAACATTTAAACAAACCGTTAAATCAAAACTTCTATTTTTAAAAGGCAAATTTAATATGTTACCCTGGATAAAATCAGCATTACAAAAATGTTGTTTATTTTCACGAGCTATATCAAAAGTTTCTTTTAAAAAATCAATACCTATTATTTTTTTAAATTGTTTACAATAAACTAGTTCTAATATAAAATTACCCATCCCGCATCCAACATCAACTGCACTTGAAATCTGCTGATCTTTCTTCAATATTTCATTCAGCGCAGAAGTATAGTTGCTCCAATCACTACGTTTCTTAATATCTTGTATTATTTCATTAATATCTTTAGATTTATAGTATCCTTTTTTATTGGCAGCACTTTTAATAAAATATTTTTTTATCAATTCATAATGTAATTTTTTATCAGAATTTGAATTATTCACAAAAACATAATTTATCTGTTACTAATAAACTTCATTATTTTAATTACAAAATTAACATTAATGCCGTTTAAATACACGATAAAGTCGTTATTTAATATGCAAACTGAAATTATTTTGACGACAAGATTAATGTATGGTAAAGTAATTTTTATTTTAACAGAAAAGATTATTTAGACATTAGAAATAAAAAATATTAACATCTAATGAAAGGTTAAAAATGCATAAATTAAGGGGGCGTATTTTGAATAGCTATTCAGTTAATGGCATGGGTCTACAAACATTAATGCATTATAAAGACTTTCGAGGCACATATAAATTTCTCAAAGAATCTCAATGGTGGAGTAAAGAACTATTAGAAAAATACCAAATGCAGGAATTGAGTAAGTTATTGAATCATGCTTATGAAAATGTACCTTATTATACAAAAGTATTTGATAGTTTAAGTTTAAAGCCTAAAGACATTCAATCTATTTCTGATATGGATAAACTCCCTTTTTTAACCAAAGATATAATAAAATTAAATATTAAAGATTTAAAAGCAATAAATTACCCTGAATCTAAATTTGAGCTTTTAACTACAGGCGGTTCAACTGGGCAACCCTTAACTTTTTATGTTGAAAGAGGCGTATCTTTATCTAAATTAATGGCATATGCAAAACTACAAATGGATTGGACAAATCGCTCTTTTTTTGATAGATGCGTTAGTATAACAGGAGATGATTTTCCATTTAAATTTCAGCTATTTGGAAGAACCCTGGTTATATCAAGTTTTTTTATTAATGATAAATACTTGCCTATACTCATTAAAAAAATTCAAAAATTAAAACCAAAACACATACTTGGTTATCCTTCAGCAATTACTAAAATAGCTATATACATGAAGAAAAATAACCTTGAAGGATTTCCTAGTCTTGAGGTTATAATATGTCGTGCAGAAACACTCAGTGAGTGGCAACAAGATTTTCTAGAAAAAATGTTTCAATGTCGTATCTATAACCAATATGGACTTAGAGAGTATGTTGTCTTAGGTGTTACTTGTGAGCATAGTAACTATTTTCACATGTTTCCTGAATTTGGAATCGTTGAATTAATTGGAAAAGATGGCAAACCGATAACAAAAGAAGGTGAAACTGGGGAGATTGTAGGCACAGGTTTTTACACATATATCTTTCCATTTATTAGATATAGAACTGGTGATTTAGGAGTTTATACTTCTAAAAAATGCAAATGTGGTAGAAATTATCCTTTATTAAAAAGAATTGAGGGAAGATTACAGGAATTCCTTGTTTCAAAAACAAACCAATTAATTTTTCTAACTGGCGCCTATGGTCTTATAGTGAAATCATCTTTAAATGTTAAAGAATGTCAGTTGTATCAAGATACTCCCGGGGAGGTTGTCATTAATATTGTTAAGGGAGAAAATTATTCAGAGAGTGACACTAAAACTATACTTGAGAACTTTCAAAAAAAACTTGGTGATGAATTTTCATTAACAATACATTTTGTTGATCAAATTCCTCTAACACCTAGAGGTAAATACAGATTTTTAATTCAAAAATTACCCATAAATTTTGTACAATAAATTTATACAAAAAATGGAAATTCATATCAGCTAGTGAATAAAATTGTACTCTTCAATACTAAGTTATTAAATTAAGATGTCTTTTTTCCATAACAATAAATAAAGAAAAAACCTTACATTATAACCTGTGGCAAAAAAAATTTTCAAATATATAAAAAAATTCCTACCATTAATAGGAATAATTATATTAGCTATTATAATTATAAATTTAGATTTAGAAAAAATTAAAGCAGCATTTCTATCTATAAATCCTATTTTTATAGTTTTATCAATGTCTCTTTTACTTCCAATAATGATAATTAAAACCTTTGTATGGCAGATAATACTAAAAGAACAAAAAATAAACATTGCATTTTATCAATCACTAAAAATTTACATGATAGGCTTTTTTTATTCAAGTATAACCCCTGGATTTTTAGGACATTTAATGAGAATTCCCTATATTAAAGAAAAAACAGCTGAACCATATGGGAAATTATTTGTAAATATTTTTATAGATACAACTATCCGCACAATTGCTGAATATTTAATGATTTTAATCGGGGCATTAATTATATTTGGATCTTACCCTGAAATATTTACTATATGTATTATATTTTTTACAATAATTGGATTTATTTTATATTATTTCATTAAAAAAGAAAGAGGAGAAAAATTCTTTTACGGTCTTGTGAAATATTTTATTCCTAAAAAATTTAAAATTAACTCATATAAGTTTATAGATACTTTTTATCATGATTTTCCAAAACTTAGTAGATTGATAATTCCTTTGGTTTTAGGGATTTTTGTATGGATTTTGATATTTAGTCAGGAATATATTGTTGTTTATGCAATGGGTGTTAATATACCCTATTTTTATTTTTTAATACTTTTTCCGATTGCAAATATCGCTGGTTATTTACCAATAACCATTGCTGGTCTAGGTATGCGCGAATTTACATCAATTATGATTTTTTCAACTCTTTTTGGGGTAGCAAAGGAGGAAATCCTAGTATTTACTCTTGTAGGATTCATAATAACAGACGTTTTTCCAGGTTTTTTAGGTTTCTTATTTTGTTTAACAGAAGCAGGTGAAAAGGATAGAAAAAAAAGTATTATGAAAGAATAATTATTTTTTTAATAAACAGTAGGATGTCCAATTTGAGTTAGAAAAAGCATGGTTTTTAATTTTTTTAGCTATTATTATATCTTGATTTGGAGCAATATTACTAATTATTGATTCAATGTCTAAAAATGTATCTCTTATAATTATTTTTGAATTAGATTTAGCATTTTTTATTATATGACTAAATACCTGAATTTTTGGAATTGAGCAACCTGATATTATTATTGTATCAAACCCATCCAAGGGATATTTTGTGGCATCACCATATTCTGCTTTTATCTTATCTTCTAGGTTCTTTTTTTGTATTATTTTGTTTGCAAGTTTTATAGATCTATGACTGCTATCAATTGTAACAATTTTTATATTATCTAAACTAGCAAGTATCAAAGCTGAAATAGGATAAGCTCCACAGCCTATATGTAATATTTTTTTATCTTCTTTAAGATTAAAATTTTCTATCTCCTTTTTGTATTCCCTACCTACTGTTTTTTCATAGGCTTTAGCTATTTTATCCATTTTACATGCAATATAGTCAACGTATTTCCAGAATAAAACTGATCTTTTAATACCAAAAATTTCCTTTATCTTTAAATTATATTTGAAATTAAAATCCCCCACTTCTTTAATTGTTTTCATTATTATTATTCAACCTTTTATAGTATTGATTAAATTACTACGTAATTAAATATTTTTCTAAAATACAATAGTTTGACCAAAATCAATAAAAACTTATACTAATTATGGTATTTCAATTAGAACAATCAGATATGCTTTATGTGATTTAAATGTCGGGCGAGGGCATAGGTTTTGGGAAAGCGATTTTGTTTAATGAACACTTTGTAGTATATGGAGTACCAGCTATTGTTTCAGCTATTGGAAAATATACTATTGCTAAGGTTAATCCAATTGATGGAACTGGCTGGAAAATTATTGATAATAGGAAGGCTACTCCTAGATATAAAGAGGATAAACTTGAGCAGCAGAAGGATTCCATCAATAGAATTTTGGAAAAAATGAATATTGATCTATCCAGTAAAGGTCTTGAAATTACCCTTGATGGAACACTGCATTGTTCCAGTGGTATAGGTGCTAGTGCTGCTTCCTGCGTTGCAATTGCTAGGGCATTATCAAATCATTATGGATTGAATCTATCTGACGAAGAGATAAACGATGTTGCTTTTGAAGGTGAAAAGGGGTATCATGGAACTCCCTCTGGTATAGATAATACAGCCTCAGCATATGGAGGACTTATTTGGTTTGAAAAGGGTGAAAATAATGTTGTTGAAAAAATTTCTATTCCCGGGCCTATTGAAATTGTAATGGGGGATTCAGGTAAGGTTGCTAATACTGCAGCAGCGGTTGCTGGTGTTAGGGATAGAAAAGAGAAAAATCCTAAAAAATATGAAGAAATTTTTGATAGAGCAGAAAATATTGCTTACCTTGCTAAAAATGCACTAATTAATGAAGATTATAAAGAAATTGGAAAGTTGATGAATGAGAATCATAAGCTTTTGCAACAGATTGAGGTTTCTTCAAGGGAACTAGATTTTATGGTTAAACTAGCTAGAGACAATGGCGCACTTGGTGCAAAACTAACAGGTGGAGGACTGGGGGGTAGTATTATAGCTCTTACTCCTGGTAAAGAGATTCAGGAAGAGGTTGCAAATGCTATTGAAAAAGAGGGTTTTCAGAGCCTAAAAACCATAATTGGTGCATATAGAAGGGAGAATGTATAATGAACCTACGTAGTTTTCTAGTTAAGCTGGAAAAAGAGGATAAACTAGTTCGCATAAAAAAAGAGGTTTCTGCAAATTATGAGATTGCTAATATAATATATTCTCTTGATGAAAAACCTGTTATTTTTGAGAATGTTAAAGGTTATGATTTTCCAGTTATTGGTGGTATAACTTCAAACCGAGATATTATTGCAGAGGCTTTAGGTACATCAAAAGATAAACTTTTACTGAAATTAGTTGATGCACTAAGAAATCCTGATTTACCAAAAATGGTGGATAACGCTCCTTGTCAAGAGGTTATTATTAAAAATCCCGATATAGATAAACTACCACTACTGTTTCATTTACCTGGTGATGGAGGGCGCTATGCAACAGCAACTGTATCTACAATAAAGGATCCTGATACTGGTAGAAATGTTGCTTTTCATAGATTAATGCAAAGAAGTAAAAACACATTCACTGCCAGGCTTATTAAGGGTAGACAGACTAGAACAACTTATGATAAGTTGAAAGGCGATTTGGAAATGGCAGTTTGTATAGGTAACTCTGTATCTGTTATGGTTGCTGCTTCTCTTGGTCCGCCTTCTGGGGTTGATGAGTTTTCCATAGCAAACACTCTTGATAGAATGTCTATGGTAAAATGTGTTACTAAGGACCTGGAGGTTCCAGCCGAATCTGAGTTTGTTATAGAGGGTAGACTTACAAAAAATGTTGATAAGGAAGGGCCTTTTCTTGATTTAACCGAAACTAGAGATTTTGAGCGACAAGAACCAGTTTTTGTTGTTGATTGTATCACACATAGAAAGGATGCAATATATCAAGCACTAATTCCTGGTCGTTTTGAACATAAAATCCTTATGGGTATGCCAAAAGAGCCAACAATATATGATGAAGTAAGTAAGGTTGTTAAATGTAAAAACGTACTTGTCACTTTAGGTGGAGGTTCTTGGCTTCATGGTATAGTTCAGATTGAGAAAAAGAATCCTGATGATGGTAAAAAAGCAATTGAAGCCGCTTTTAATGGTCATAAGAGTATGAAACATGTTGTAATCATTGATGAAGACGTTGATATTTATAATCCAAATGCTGTTGAATGGTCTATTGCTACACGTTTCCAAGGAGATAAAGACCTGGTTGTAAAATCTGATCAACCCGGTAGCAGTCTTGATCCATCTTCAAAACAAGAACCAGGTAAAAAAGCACTAACTTGTAAGGTTGGTGTTGATGCAACAATACCTTTTGATGTTGACAAGAAAAAATATGAGGTTGTAAAATACAAAAAAGTTGATATTGATGCTTACCTGGGGTAAGGGAAAATATAAGGTTTGGCTTGAACAAAAAAAGATCGGCGGAGATCTTGTTTATTTTTTAGGTGGCGGAGAAAAACCTCATATCGGTAGTATTATTATTAGTGAACCTGGTAAAAAAACTAAAATAACAAAATTTCATGGTCATTATGATTATATTGTTTTAAAACCTATTGCAGAGGCTGCTTGTAAAAAATATAAAAGAAAAGTTATAGCAATTGGTGGAATTCATGTTGATAATGCAACAAAAGAGGAAATAAATATTCTCGTTAAAAATTGTCTTAATATTATTAAGAAATTATGAGTATTCTTTTTTTAATTTTATTACAAATATTTATATATCAATAATAGTCTATATATTAATAATTAAGGGGAGTAAAATAATGATGAAAAAAATTTTATGTCTAGTATTTTGTATGCTAATGTTAGTGAACGTTTTACCTGTAGTAGGTTTTTCAATTCAAACAGTGGAAATAAAGAATTTGAATAATGCACAGCCACGTTATCAAGCTCCACCACCTGGAGAAGCAACGATTCCATTATCGGATACATTAATGGATCCACCAATTGTTCGTGAACATATTGAAATAACAGCAGCAACTATGGATGATATCGTCATTGGAATGCTTGAAGAGGTTGACGAATCGATTTATTTAGGTTATCTAGAAAATATTACGGGATTTGGGCCACGCCGCACAGGAACCGCTTCTTGTATAGCAGCAGCAGCGTACATTTATAGTCAATTTGAAAGTATGGAACTAGATGTTCGTTATCATCATTGGACCAATGGTGGATATACATCAGATAATGTTGAAGCAACTATTAATGGGACTGATGAATCCAGTGATGAAATCTACATTATCTGTGGACATTATGATACAGTGTCATCAAGTCCTGGTGCTGATGATGATGCCTCAGGGACAGTAGCGGTTATAATAGCAGCATACATTATGAGTCAATACCAATTCAACTACACAATCAAGTTCGTGGCATTCTCTGGGGAAGAGCAAGGTCTTTTAGGAAGTGAAGTATATGCTCAGGAGGCATTTGCACAAGGATGGGATATTAATGGTGTCTTGAACTGTGATATGATAAGTTATGCAATAACAACCGATGATGGGAATAATCTCGTTGTATACAAAAATTCTGCATCACAGTGGTTGTACACCTATACCATGAATGTAAACACAGAATACTCTGATTATATCGGTCCCCTTACACTTCATGATGGAGGAACCTCCTCAGGTAGTGATCATTATTATTTCTGGCAATACGGATATTCTGCAGTGTTCTATTTTGAATATGAGATGACACCGTACTACCATTCACCTGAAGACACAATAGCCCATATCAACACAACCTATGCAGTAAAAAATATACGACTTATTCTTGCTACCCTTGCGGAACTTGCAGAACCTGGTTTCCCAAGCAACCCTCCGAATGTACCAACAATCACTGGTCCTACAGACGTTGTCGTAAATGAAGAATGTACTTATACTATTGTCACAACTGACCCAGATAATGATGATTTATATTATTACATCGATTGGGGTGATGGAACAAACAGCGGATGGATAGGACCATATAATTCTGGGGTGCCAGTCCTTGAAATTAGGATATGGGAAGATTTAGGCAGCTTTATGGTAAAAGTAAGAGCGAAAGATGTTTATAATGTAAAGAGTGACTGGTCAGAACCACTAATTGTTACAGTATCTGATAATACGCCACCTAATGCCCCGACAATAAATGGTCCAACCCATGGAAAAGTTGGAGAAACCATTCCATATGAAATCAACGCAACAGATCCAGATGGTCATGGAGTTTACTTTTTCATAATCTGGGGAGATGACACCAACACAGGTTGGATAGGGCCTTATAATTCTAGTGAAGTAGTAACCATAAGTCACAAATGGGACAAAAAAGGAACATATACAATAAGTGCCAAAGCTAGAGATGTAGGAGGATATGAAAGCAATTGGGCTTCTTTGAAAGTTACTATTCCAAGAATAAAGGTGGCAGCTAACTCTTTAATTTTACAATTTTTCGAACGATTGCAGTCTTTAAGAGGTGAAATACCAGATTTTTCTTTAATTAAATCTCTTATAAAATTTATCAAGCAATCTTAATGGCCAAAAACTCGTTTAGTGATAATAGTTGCATAGCTTCCCTTAGTAAGAATAAAAGATAATACAATTTTGTATCTATTTTTCTTTCCTTTGTCATTAATTTCATCGAGTTCTAGTTTTGAGATAGTAAATCCTTGTGGTTTCAAAATTACCTCTCTTTTTCGTGTTTTAAAAAAACTCCCAGTTTCTTTTTCAATATCTAAATCTTTAAGATTTATGTTTTCTTTAGATAAAACATTCTTTATTATTTCTTCTTCAAACTCTGATGAAAATGTCATTGATGGACTTATTGTTTGAAAAGTCAAAGGTATTTTTTTTATCTCACTATCAATTAATTTTTTGTAAAAAAGTAAAGAGCCAATATTATAATCAATATTATATAATCGTTCTTTTGCAACAACTCTTTTTAATATTTCTTTTACACATTCATTCCATAGATAACTTTGATAAGCATTTACAAACATTTCTCTAAGATTTGGAGGGATTTTTTTATACGCCTCAATCCAACTCTTTGTTTTTATATATTCATTTATAACGGATTTGAAAATCATATTATCCATATTAATTGTCTCAAGATTTTTCCAGTTTTCGAGTATCTTTCTTTTTTCATCTTTTATTTTTTTCCGCTCAGTTTTTAGGTATTTTGTTAAAAATATTTTTATTGCTTGCTCGTAGTTTTTCTGTATTAGGTATCTACCAATAAACTCGTTGTGTATTACGCTGCCAAATCTTTGCGAATCAAAATAGTTTAGTACTCCAATTTCTGAAATTGTATTTGCTTTGCTATATATACCTGGAGTTTCTCCTTTTTGTATATTACGTACAGTTATAGTAAATCTATTTCCTTTAAGATCACCTGTTTTTATTTTTTTGTTGTTATAACCTATAAATTCTAATTTTATGTTTTTTATTTCTTCACTTTTTATATTGTATTTTGTTGGTATTGAGATGTATTGTTTTGTTAGTCCATGTTTATCTTTAAGTCCTGCATAACCTATTTCAAATAATGATATACGAAGATTTTTAGCTATAAGTCTTAAGGCTTCAAATGTGTCCATTTCTTGTTTTTGTAAGATAAAAATTGAATGCTCTTTTTTTTCTTTAAAAATTTCTATACTTGGGATTTCTTCAACAATGAAATCCGTTGGTAATTGTTTTAATTTCATTTTTTACAAAAACAATAAAATATTACATGCATATAACCTTGTTCATAAAGGGGTAGGTAACTTATGTATCTTACAAAAGAAGAAGAAAGGATTCTTAATGGTGAAGAAGGCGAAGTAATGGAGAGGATGTTTAGACTCTTAGTTCGTTTAGGTGAAATTTACAAGGCTGATAAGATGATACCTGTTGGTTCTGTTCAAGTTGCTGGAGTTTCCTATAAATCTATTGCTGGTCCTGGCACAGAGTTTTTAGAGGATTTAGCTAAAAAAGGAGCAAAGGTAAAGGTTCTTACTTTTCTTAATCCTGCAGGAATGGATTTAGAAAACTGGGAGAAACTAGGTTTTCCAAAAACTTTTGCTAAGAATCAACTACGTATAATGGATGCTTTTAAAAAAATGGGTATAATAGTAACTTCTACTTGTACACCTTATCTTGCTGGTAATCTTCCAAGGTTCAGAGAGCATATTGCTTGGTCAGAAAGCTCAGCTGTTTCTTTTTCCAACTCAGTAATAGGTGCAAGAACAAACAGAGAAGGTGGCCCCTCTGCTCTTGCTGCCGCTATCTGTGGTAAAACACCAAATTACGATTTACATCTTGATGAAAACAGGCATCCACATGTTAAAATTAAAGTTGATGTTGATTTGGAATTTAGTTCAGATTTTGGTGCAATTGGTTATTTTGTTGGTAAACAGGTTAAAAACAAAATACCTTATTTTACAGGTATAAAAGATGCAAACACAGATCAGTTGAAAGCATTAGGTGCTGCAATGGCTGCATCTGGAGCGGTTGCTCTTTATCATGCTGAAGGATTAACCCCTGAAGCTGATCTTGTTAAAAAAGATGGTTTAGAGACCATAAACGTTGGTAAAAAAGAATTAAAAGAAGTATATGAAAAATTAAATTCAGGTAAAGAGCCTGATATTGTTATTTTAGGTTGTCCACATGCTTCTTTACGTGAAATATCTACCTTAGCTGATAAACTAAAAGGTAAAAGACTAAAAAAACCACTTTGGATTTGCACATCAAGAGTTATGAAGGAAGCAGCAGAGCGAATGGGTTTTGTTGAAATAATTGAAAAAGCAGGAGGTAGCATAGTTGCAGATACATGCATGGTTGTTTCACCTATTGAGGAAATGGGTTATAAAGTAACAGGAGTGGACTCTGGTAAAGCAGCTAATTACTTGCCAGGTTTCTGCAAACAAGAAGTTGTTTTTGCTGATATAAATAAGTTAATCGAGGTGCAAACATGAAAGGAAGAATGATATCACCAGGAAAAGCAAAAGGTTTAGCTGTTGTTTCAAAAGAACCAATAGGTTTCTATGGTAGTTTTGATATAAAAACAGGTAATATGATTGAAAAGGGGCATCCTCTTGAGGGGAAAAATATTAAGGATAAAATCCTTGTTTTTCCCTGTGGTAAGGGATCCACTGTTGGTTCATACGTTATTTATGGTTTGAAGAAAAATGGTGTAGCACCAGCTGGTATAATAAATAAAGAAACAGAAACAATAGTTGCAACAGGAGTTATACTTGCTGGAATTCCATGTGTAGATCAGATAGATATTGATAAAATAAAGGATGGAGACACAGTAATTATTGATGCTGATAATGCAACAGTGGAAATCAAAAAATAGTTCCTAAAAACTTCTCATTAACCAAACTGTTCCTGTTCCTTTCAAATCCACTTCTTGTTCACCATCATCAGACCATGTTATCTTACCAGTTACAGAATTAAGCCCAACTTTCATTCCAATATATGTAGGGAATTTCCACATTTTTTCGTAAGTATTTTTAGCTTTTATATCAAGATTAAGTTTAATATTGTATGTTTTTAAAAGTGGTTGAGAAAGAACTTTTGGTCTTGCATTTATACCTAAATCTGTTGGTATTTTTAAAAGTAAAAAGAGTTTATCAAATTTTTCAATTGTAATATCAACATTTTCAAGTTTTGTCATTTTTGTCCCTTTATCATTTGTAATAACAACTACAGCAAGTGGATTAATTCTCGTAGTTGTAGGTGATATTATCTGTCTAGTTAGATAGTAATTGCTGTAGTATATGCTCCAGCCATTATCCAAAACCATATAGCACCAGTCCCATCCTTTGATTGATAACTGTAAAAATCCCGGTGACCAAGAATGTTCGTGATGTCCAGTTCCTTTTACCTTGAATTCTAAGTTGTTTAATTTTACTGTTCCTTCAACTTTGCATCCAGTAAATATGTAGTTAGCGATTTTTCCATTTCCTTTATCAATTAATCTGCTGCTATGAATCCACAATGGATTTGATGGCGCGAAATAATCTAAATCTATAACTATTTCATTTTCTTCATCTATATCCTCATCCTCAGCATGAACATGCCATTGTGGAGACTCACCTTTTGCCCATGATTTACCATATTTTATATCAACACCTGGGGTTTTTGCATCCAGTGTTAATGATCCTATTAACCCTAGTAATCCTCCTCTTTTTTTATTGATCATTCCGCCATATTTTTCACCATTAGGGCTTTGTAATGTTACAACAATTAAATCTGGCTTAAGTGTTAATTTTAAATCGCCCCATGCCAAATGACAGAAACCAATTGTTGCAACCCAGCCAGGTAGTTCACAATCATTACTAAAAACAACTGTGAAATACCACCATTCTCTGGTATTAATAATTGTTTTAAAATGAACACCTTCATCATGCGGGGAAACATCTTTTTCATTAGTTAATAAAATTGAATATGGTAGCTCAGGTGCTGGCGGGAAAGTCCAACTACCTAATTCTGAACCTGTTGGTTTATGGGTTATTACTATATTTCCACTGCAATCTTTTATATTATCTCCTTTTGTTACATAATCCCCAAGATCAGATTTATCGCATGTACCCGTTATTTCAATATCACTCCACAGTATGGCTTCTGAGAATGATTTTACTGTTAAAGTTCTTTTTTCAACATCTTGAGTAAACTGAATAACTGGAACATGTTCTTTTTCTTTTTCAGGTAGAATACCTATTTGAAATAAAACAATACCAGCTATTATTATCATAGCTACTATTAGTATTGCATCTACCTTTTTCAGTTTAATATTCATATTTGCTATCTCTTAAGTTTATGTTTTCATTTTATTATTCTTAATATTTATATTATTAAGATTTTCTTTACAACTATTACCTGAATACATAAAAGATCCAAATTTTCAAGAAGTAAGGCTCTAAAATCTCCAAATTCTGAATATGCTTTGATAAATAGTTGTAAAAATGTTTTTAATTTATTGAATTTTTTCGCTTAGCGTATAAAGAACAAACTCATTCAATATAAGGGGTTTTAAAATTTGCGCTCTGAGAAACAGTATGCTAATCTTGTTCTAGAAGACGGCTCTGTTTTTCAGGGACATACTTTTGGATATAAAAAAGCTGTGAATGGAGAAGTTGTTTTTAACACAGGTATGGTTGGATACCCTGAGAGTTTAACAGATCCATCTTATAGAGGACAAATATTAGTTTTAACATATCCTTTGATTGGTAATTATGGCATACCTGGATATGAAAAAGATGACGATCTTTTAAAATATTTTGAGTCAGAAAAAATTCAAGTTCAAGGTTTAATAATAACTGATTATTCAGAAAATTATTCCCATTGGAATGCTAAAAAATCATTGTCAGATTGGATGAAAGAACATAAAATACCAGGTATATATGGTATTGATACAAGGGAACTAACTAAAAAATTAAGAAAAAAAGGATCATTGCTTGGTAAAATTCTTTATGATAATGAAAAAATTAATTTTGAAAATCCAAATAAAAGAAATCTGGTTGCTGAAGTAAGTATTAAAAAACCTGTTGTTTATAAAAAAGGAAAAAAGAAAATTTTTCTAATAGATTGTGGTACAAAAAACAATATAATACGTGCTTTTTTAAAAAGAAACTTTACTGTTATTAGAGTGCCATGGAATTATGATTTCTTGGATGAAAAAGTAGATGGTATTATTATTTCAAACGGTCCTGGTGATCCAAAAAAATGCAATGAAACAATAGAAAATGTAAAAAAAGCTATGTTAAAAGATATACCTATTCTTGGTATTTGTCTTGGTTCACAGATTCTAGCACTTGCTGGTGATGCAAGTACTTATAAATTAAAATTTGGTCATCGTAGTCATAATCAACCATGTATCGAAGTTGGAACAAATAGATGTTACATAACATCTCAAAACCATGGTTACGCGGTTGATGCTGATACTTTATCTGAGGATTGGCGTGAATGGTTTTATAACAATAATGATGAAACAAATGAAGGAATAAAACATTTTTCAAAACCATTTTTTGGGACTCAGTTTCACCCTGAAGCATCCCCCGGGCCGGATGATACAGAGTTTTTGTTTGATCTGTTTATTAGGTCGATGAAATGATAAAAAGGAAAAAAACAAAGGTTAAAAAAGTCCTCATACTGGGTTCTGGAGCAATAAGAATTGGTCAAGCTGGAGAATTTGATTACTCTGGTAGTCAATCAATAAAAGCATTGAAAGAAGAAGGTATAAAAACTGTTTTAATAAATCCGAATATTGCTACGATTCAGACATCTGATTATTTGGCTGATAAATTGTATTTTTTACCTATTGATGTGCATTTTGTTGAAAAAGTAATTGAAAAGGAAAAACCTGATGGAATTTTGCTAGGTTTTGGGGGTCAAACAGCCTTAAATGTTGGTGTCGAACTTTATCAAAAAAGTGTTTTAAAAAAATATAATATGGAAATTCTAGGTACTCCAATTCAGTCTATTTTGGATACAGAAGATAGAGACCTTTTTGCAAAAAAAATTCGTGAAATAAACCTTAAAGTTCCAAAAAGTAGGGCAGTAAGTACTGTTGATGAGGCAGTTGATGCTGCGGAAGAAATTGGTTATCCAGTTATGTGCAGAATAGCTTATGCTTTAGGAGGACTGGGTTCAGGTGTTGCTTATGATAAAAAACAATTGTTTGATTTAACAAAAAAGGCTTTTTCATTTACTAAACAAATTTTAGTAGAGGAATACTTTGGTGGTTGGAAAGAACTCGAATATGAGGTTGTTCGAGACTTTTATAATAACTGTATTGTGGTTTGTTCAATGGAAAACGTAGATCCCATGGGCATTCACACTGGTGAAAGCATTGTTGTTGCACCAGTTCAGACTTTAACAGCATCTGAGAATTTTAAACTAAGAGCTCTTTCAATACAAGTAATAAGAAAACTTGGTATCATTGGTGAGTGTAATATTCAATTTGCACTTGATCCTAAATCAGATGATTATCGTATAATTGAGGTTAATGCCAGACTTAGTAGGAGTTCTGCTTTAGCCTCAAAAGCAACAGGTTATCCACTTGCTTTTGTTGCAACTAAACTTGCTTTAGGTTATAGTTTGACTGAAGTAAAGAATATGATAACTGGTATTACATCTGCTTGTTTTGAACCAGCACTTGATTATGTTGTTGTTAAGTATCCAAGATGGGATTTACAAAAATTTAGGAAAGTAAGTCAAAGCATAGGCTCAGAAATGAAATCTGTTGGAGAAATAATGGCTATTGGAAGAACCTTTGAAGAGGCTATGCAAAAAGCAATACGAATGCTTGATGTTGGTATGAACGGTGTTGTCTGTAACAATTTAATTTTTAACAACATCGAAAAAGAGCTTAAAGAACCGACAGATAAACGCATGTTTGCTATAGTTGAAGCAATAAAAAAAGGATTTTCAATTGATAAAATTTACCAGCTTTCTAATGTTAATCCATGGTTCTTATACAAGATAAAAAATATTGTTGACCTTGAGCAAAAATTAACACATTTTAAACTTGAAAAAATACCAATTTCTTTATTTAAGGAAGCTAAACAAAAAGGTTTTTCTGATCAACAGATAGCAGTACTTACTAAAAGTAGTGAGCTGGAAGTAAGAAAACGTAGAAAAAAAATAGGAATTTTACCGTATATTAAACAGATTGATACCCTTTCTGCAGAGTATCCAGCAAAAACCAACTATTTGTATTTAACTTATAATGGTTGTAAGGATGATCTTGAATTTAAGGATAAAAACCAGGTTGTTGTCTTGGGTGGTGGTGCATATAGAATCGGTTCATCTGTGGAGTTTGATTGGTGTTGTGTTAATGCTGTAGCAACTTTGAGAAATATTAAGTATAAAACAATCATGATAAATTGTAATCCTGAGACAGTGAGTACAGATTATGATATTTGTGATAAGCTATATTTTGATGAGCTAACATTTGAACGTGTAATGGATATCTGCGAAAAGGAGCACCCTTTTGGTGTTATTAACTCAATGGGTGGTCAGATACCTAATAATTTGGCTCTGCCACTTCATAATGCTGGAATAAACATTATCGGTACATCACCTAATTCTATTGATATGGCTGAGGATAGGCACAAATTTTCTCAACTATTGGATCAACTTGGTATTGATCAACCAAATTGGAAAGAGTTAACAAGTTTAGAAGATGCTGAAGAGTTTGCTAGTAAAGTTGGTTACCCTGTTTTGATAAGACCTAGTTACGTACTTAGTGGGGCTGCTATGAGTATTGCCTTATGTAAAAATGAACTAGTTGAGTATCTTAAAAAAGCATCTGAAGTTAGCAAGGAGCATCCTGTTGTTATTAGCAAATTTATTACTGGTGCTAAAGAGATAGAGATTGATGCAGTTGGAAATAATGGTAATCTTTTTTGTTACGCTATTTCTGAGCATGTTGAAAACGCTGGTGTTCACTCTGGTGATGCAACAATGGTTTTACCTCCTCAAAGAACATATCTGGAGACAATGCGTAGGATAAAAATTATTGCAAAGAAGATAGCAAAAGCTTTGAAGATAACCGGACCTTTTAATATACAGTTTATTGCAAAAGATAATGAAGTTAAGGTTATTGAATGTAATTTAAGAGCTTCCAGAAGTTTCCCTTTTGTCTCTAAGGTTTTTAAAATAAATTTTGTTGATTTAGCTACAAAAATAATGATGGGTAAGCGTTTATTACCTATAGATAGATCTTCTTTTGATTTGGATTATGTTGGTTTAAAAGCACCACAGTTTTCTTTTACGCGTTTAAAGGGCTCCGATCCTATTTTGGGTGTTGAGATGACTTCTACTGGTGAAGTTGCATGTTTAGGTGATGATTTCAATGAGGCTTTTTTAAAAAGTCTTATCTCTGTTGGTTTTAAAATCCCTAAAAAAACTATTTTGCTTTCAACTGGACCTATTGATAGTAAGGCAGAACTATTGGATAGTACTAGAATGTTAAAGAATATGGGTTTTAAATTCTATGCTACAAAAGGAACAGCTGATTTTATGGAAGCAAATGGCATTAAAGCAGATGTTTTGTACTGGCCTTTAGAAAATAAAGAACCAAACACACTTACTTATATTGCTGATGGAAAAATTGATTTAGTTGTAAATATCCCTAAAAATATTGAAAGGGAAGAACTTGACAATGATTATCTGATAAGGAGAAAAGCAGTTGATTTTGATGTTTCTTTAATTACTAATTTGCAACTAGCTAAAAGATTTTTTGAATCTATTTATTCAACACATCTTGAGGATTTGAAGGTTAAAAGTTGGGATGAATATTGTTAATTTAGTAAATTTTACACCATTTTATAGGTATTAAATGAAGTGTATATGCAAGTACCTATCTATCTGCGAAAAAGACCTTTAAATCCCTATTTTATTGTTTCTTATGGCAACTAATGGGAAGGGATGAAGCCCAATTTTAATTCAACCCATCCAATTACCCCCTCTAAATCACCTCTTCTTCCTTCCCATAAGGTTGTTTTTTTATTATATTGACTTTAATCATTTTGTCATAATTGCAAGAAACATTTAAATATTATGATTAACAGAGTATAACATAGAAAGGTGGTGATTAAAAAATGAAAATCGTCAGCCAGGTAACAACCCAACAGGAATTTGATGAAATGAAAACTGTTATGGAAATATTCGTAGTAAGCAATAGAATAAAACAACTTGCAGGATTAGCTTAAACACCTTTTATAATATAGTTTTTTTTTAACTTAATTAAATATATGATATTAAATTAATTTACTTCTTTTCCATTAAACAAGAACCACAATACTTCTTGAGACGAATCAGTATGATTAAATATTTTTACATAAATGATATAATGCCCAAAACCAAGCCAAATTTTTGGTACAAATATAGTTTGTCCAGGTCTAATACTTGCAAAATTGTTGCCGATTAATATTGGTACAGTAGGATTACCATTAATTATACGTGACTTGTAGAAATAAACCCAAATTGTTCTATAATCTGCATCAATGCTTTTAATTGTAGCAATTATTTTCATTCCTTCAAAGGAAATATCAATTATCTCAAGGGTTCCAGAATTTGTAACATCATTAATTTTTTTATTAACTATATTTTCGGGTAATTGTCCACTAAACTGTGGAAATGATATTATTAAAATAATCGCAGCTAAAAAAAATGCTGTTAAGATTCTTTTATTTTTATTCATATTTTAACCTTCCCTTTTTAAATTATTTTAAATAGAAAAATACACAATAATTATTTAAAATTGATGTAAAAATTTTTTGTACAAAATCAAATTTTTTCCAAATAAAACATATATTAATTGTATAAAGAATATTAGATGAGAACGTTAATAATAGACATATAGATTACAGAAAAAACTATCCTGGGGGATAGAGTATGGTAGAAAAAAAAGAGATAGAATCAATATTTTCAAAAGAATTACATTTAATTAAAGACATAGATTTAAAAGAAAAAATTGTAAAAGTCTGGAAAAAAGCAGTTGAGCTAGGAAAATGGAAAAGACTAGAAGATATACCGTTTACATTAATTTTTGAAAACTCAGGCCTACTTGTTGATCATACAAAAAGAATAACAAATTTAGTATGGAGCGTTGGAAATACAAGAAAATTAAGGCTCAATAAAGATTATCTTTTAGCAGGGGCTCTTTTACACGATGTTGGGAAATTAATTGAGTACGAATTTAAAGATGGTAAAGTTGTAAAAAGTAAGTTAAGTGCAAAGATGCGCCATCCAGCTATAGGTGCAAAACTGGCTCAAGAATGCGGTTTACCAAATGAGGTTGTACATATAATTGCTGCACATTCCCATGAAGGAGATACTATGAATAGAACACCTGAAGCGATTATAATTCATCACTGTGATTTCATAGATTTTGAGATTAAAAAAAGTATAAAAAAGTAAGAGATTGTGGTAGAATGAAACTCTACGAATACGAAGCAAAAAAAGTTTTTGAAAAAATGGATATATCTATTCCAAAACAATATGGTGTTATTCATTCCATAAAAGAAATTGATGAAATAAATCTAGAGTTTCCGATAATGTTTAAATCCATGGTTCTTGTGGGCGGTAGAGGTAAAGCTGGTGGTATCAAAAAAGCAAAAAACATAGAAGAAGCAAGAAAAATAGCAAATGACTTGTTCAAACTGAGAATAAAAGGTTTTCCAGTAGATTGTATTTTATTAGAAGAAGTTGTAGAAGAAACAGGTGCATGCTATGTTGGGATAACAATGGATCCAACGACATTTAACAATGTAGTAATTGTGAGTGCATATGGAGGAGTTGATATTGAACAAATTGCCTTAGAAAAACCCCAAGAAATTTTAAAAAAAGAAATACCTGACAATAGTATTGTACTTTCAAAAACAATCTCAGCTGAGCTAGCTTCTTTTCTTGCAACTAACTTAAAAAGTAAAAAAGATTTGAAAAAAACCTTTGCTGATATTATTTCTAAGGTGTATATAACCTATCAAAGATTTGATGCAAGACTTTGTGAGATTAACCCATTAATTATTACAGATGATGGGGTGGTTGCTGCTGATGCAAAACTTGTATTGGATGATAATGCTCTTTTCAGACAGGTTGAATTACTAGAGTTACTTAGTATTAAGGAAAAAAGACACGATGTAGCTGAACGAACAAAAAATGAACTTAGAGCTCAAGCAGCAGGTTTTCCATACATTGATTTATTATCTGAAACTCATACAAAAGACCCTAAGAAACTATACGTTGGTTTAATTCCTGGTGGAGCAGGCTATGGAATATTTTCAATTGATGAAGTTGCAACAATTGGAAAACGATATTTCAAAGATCGAGTCCTTCCAGTAAATTTTATGGATAGTGGTGGTGGTCCTACACAAAATAGAGTTGCTGAGATGTTCCACCTGCTTATGGATTATCCTATTGTAGATCTTGTTATTACATCAAGGTTTGGTGGGATTTCAAGTTGTGATATTTTTATCCGCGGTATGGTACAAGCAGTAAAAGAGCGGTATGAAAGTGGAAAAAGAATGATACCTATTTTTGGAAGAATGGTAGGAACAGATTTACCAAGCGCTAGAACATATTTAGAAAAAGCTAAGATTGAAAATCCTGATGCTATGAAGAATGTAACAATATACGTTGGGAATCAAAAGATAATGGCTGATGTTATCCGCGAAGGAATCGAAAAAGCATTTAATTCTAAGGGGTGGATCATTTGAAACCTGTTCCTCCAAACCAAGGTATGCTATACTATTTAATTGAGAAAAAACGTCCAGATATAGCAAAAAATATTCAAGAAACAAAAACCATTGAGACAGTTGTTGTAGGTCTTGGTGGGCAAGGAACAAGACATGCAGAATTAATGCAACAATATGGAACAAACATTACTGCAGGAATTGCTCCCGGTCGTGGTGGAACAAGATTACTAGAAACTATCCCTGTTTATGAAAATATTAAAGAATGCTTGAAAGAGCATCCAAATATAGCTGTAGCTAGTATATGGAGACATTACTCTACTGCAAAGGATGCAACAATAGAAGTTATTGAGTCCGATATCCCTATAGTTATACTTATTAGTGAGGGGATACCACTAAAAGATGTTCGTGACATACTTGTTGCTGCAAGGGAACATAAAACATTATTAATCGGAGGTAACACCCCTGGAGTTATTTTTCCTCCAGAGGCAATAAAAGCAGGAATGCTACCTGATGTTTTCTATCCGGAAGAAGTTTCATCAGAATGGTTTGGCCCAAAAGGTGTTACTATTATCTCTCGTAGTGGAGCGATACTTTATCATCTATCTGATGCTTTAGCAAGTGTAGGAATAGCGCAAAATGCAGTAATTGGTATTGGTGGAGATGGAGCAATTGGTTCTACTTTCCGTGACATTGTACCACTTGCTATGGATTACAAAAACACAGAGCTAGTTGTTGTTGCTGGTGAAATCGGTGGTTGTCAAGAAGAAGTTCTTGCCGAGGATATTAAGAAACACCCAAAGAAATACAAAAAACCACTTGTGGCGCTACTTTCAGGAGCACATGCACCTGAAGGAAAAACTATGGGGCATGCTGGAGCAATTGTCTCACCAGGACAATCATATGGTACGTTTCAGTCGAAGAAACAAGCATTTGAAAAAGCAGGAATACCTGTAGCAAATAGTCAGTACGATCTAATTACTGAAGTAAAAAAGAGATTGAATAATAAAACCTACTTTGATATTGAAAATTATTATAAAAAAATGAAGACAATATGGGATGCCCCAGCTAAAAAACCTGGCTGGGGAACACTTATTACAAAAGTGATGCCAAACAACCTGCTGATTTCTGGTTATCCTTTACAAGATATTGTTGAAAAAATGAGTTTTCTTGAAACTGCTCATCTACTTGTAAAAGGAGAATTTCCAGATAAAAAAACATTAGAAGAAATAAGAAAAATCGCGGTTGGAGCTACAAAAAAAGCTGTACCAAAGGTTAAACGTTTTAAAGATGAAGACATCTCAAAGACTTTGGTTAAATACTTTGTTTTAGATGAAGAATTAGCAAAGTATCCAGAGCAAGGAACCAATGGTGCTGTCAAAAAAACAGTATTCTGTCTCGGGAGAATTGCCAGATATTTAGCTGGAATATTAGGAACTGAAAAAGCCTTAGAAAATATAGGTGGAAATGTTCCGTTTTCACATGTTATCTATCGTGCTGTTACTGGAAATTCAAAAGTTAATGAAGAGCATTCTCGTATGATTGAGGCAATGATTGTTGCATGTGTAGACCATGGAGTTACACCACCATCCGCTCAAGCCACTATTATAGCTGCATCGACAAGAGCACCTTTTGAAGTTGCTATTGCTCAAGGTGTAGGTGCAATTACCGATGTTCATGGTGGAGCTGGTACAAAAGCTGCACAACTGTTTGATGAATGTATAATGAAATCAAAGAAGGAGAAAATAGACATTGCTCAAGCAACTAGAGAAATCATAAGAAAATACATTGAAGAAGGAAAACGAATAGAAGGGCTTGGTCATAGACTTCATACAAAAGATCCAAGACGTGACGTTCTTTGGAATTTTGCAACTCAAACTGGTATTGCTGCTGAGCATGTACAACTTTCCAAGATATTAAGTAATATTTTTAAACAAGTACGAGGTATGAAGCTACCAATAAATGTAGATGGCGTAATCGGTGCAGTTGTAGCAGATATGGATCTTGATCCAGCAATGGCAAAAGCATTTTTTATATACGGTAGAATAGCTGGACTATCTGCACATTACTTTGAGGAAGTTGCATCACAACCTAGGATGAGACAGATAAATTTTTCAGAATCGATTTATAAAGGAAAAGAATTAAGAAAAATTCCATAAATTCACTCTTGTTTAAAGGTGATTAAAAATGGGTAAAACAATAATTCAAAAGATTTTTGAAAAGCATTCTAAAAGTAAAGCAAACGTTGATGACATAATTGATGTTGATATTGATGTTCGTGTCGCTCGTGATTTCGGTGGAGCTAATGTTGTAAAGAATCTTGAAGAAAATAATTTATTTATAGATGATCCAAAAAAGACTTTTTTTACATTTGATTGTAATCCCGGTGGTTGTGATCAGAAATATGCAGTTAATCAACATATATGTCGACTTTTTGCACGTAAAAATGGTATAAAAGTTTTTGATATAGAAAAAGGGATAGGTACCCATCTTGTAATTGACGAGGGTATAGCTAAAGCAGGTGGAACTATCGTTTCGACTGATTCACATGCAAACATTTTGGGTGCAATTGGTGCCTTTGGTCAAGGTATGGGAGATCAAGATATTGCTCATGCCTGGGCATATGGTAAGGTTTGGTTCAAAGTACCACCTTCGGTTAAAATTGTGTTGAAAGGTAAACCTTCCGCAATTGTGACCCCAAAAGATGTTGTCCTTAGAATGTTGCAGGAGTTTGGAGCAAATGGATTGCTTGGTTATTCAGCTGAATTGTATGGGGAATATGTTGATTCGTTATCACTTGATGGTAAAATCACAATAGCTTCTATGGCTACTGAGATGGGTGGAATAATAATCTTCTTCCCAACAAAAGGTGTTACAGCAGATAAGGATGTAGAATATAAACAAACATTTGAAATAAATATTACTGACCTTAAACCAATGATTTCTAAACCGAGTCATCCAGAAGATGTGGTAAACGTAGAGAATGTTGCTGGTAGAAAGATTGACTCAGGTTTTATTGGCTCATGTACAAATGGGCGTATGGATGACCTAAGAGCCACTGCGAAGATTTTGAAAGGTAAAAAAATTGCACCAGGACGAATCCTTAAGATTGTCCCTGCTACTGACGAAATTTGGAGAAAATGTCTATATGAAGGTTTGATTAAGATTTTCAAAGATGCTGGCGCGCTGGTTGGTTCAGCCGGTTGTGCTGGTTGTGCTGCAGGCCAGATTGGTCAGACTGGCATAGGTGAAGTTACTGTTTCTTCAGGTAATCGTAACTTTTTAGGTAAACAAGGCAAAGGCGATATATATCTAGCATCTCCTGAAACTGTAGCTGCATCGCTTATTGCAGGATACATCACAACAGCTGATAATATTCCAAAAAAATCAATACCTTTAGAAATTAAAAAATCCGAAGATAAGAAAACAAAGTTGGAGAAAAAAGTCTTGGTCACTCCTTTGGAAGTTGAAGGAAGAGCATGGGTTATAAAAAAAGATAATATTGATACAGATATGATTTATCATAATAGGTATCTTTCAATTACAAATATTGCAGACATGGGTCAATATACTTTTGATAATCTGCAAGGTTATGAAAAATTTGCAAAAGAAGCAAAAAAAGGGGATATTGTTATAGTAGGTAAAAACTTTGGAGCTGGAAGTTCGAGACAACAAGCAGTAGATTGTTTTAAATCACTTGGTATCTCAGTAATTATTGCAGAATCTTTTGGTGCAATATATGAACGTAATGCAATTAACAGTGCCATGCCCATACTAGTTGCAGATAATATAACAAATGATATATGCCGAGCCGATATTTTATGTGTAGATTTTTTAACTGGAAAAATATTTGATAAAACTCAAAATAAAATTTTCTATTCCAAATCTTTTTCTAATGTCCAACTTGAGATATATAAAAAAGGAGGGTTGTTAAACAACCCATAATAAACTCTATCAAAATCTTCTGAGTTTAAACATATTTGTTATCAAATTACGTCCTTCTCTTTTTCTTCTTGTACTGCCAGTTAATATTCTATCTGTTTTAAACATCCAAACAACTACACTTATAGTTACAATTGCAAATATTGTAACATATATAATTCCGCTCATAACTAAAGTATAGTCTCCGAAAATTAGTGCTCTTGAAGCCATCATTGGATGAGAAAATGGTATTGCAAAGACAAACACTTTTATTGCAAGCGGAAGCGTATCAAAATCAACAAACATTGTGATAAACATTGGAATAAGCGCTAACATAGTTATTGGGAATGTTAAGGTTTGTGCACTTTTATAGCTCTTTGCAAAAGTCCCAAGCAGCATACATAAAGCAAGTCCTGCAATTAAGGCAATAAAAAGTGAGATACCTACCATTATAAAGCCTTGTGTATTGAGAACTAAATTGTATTTGGAAAGACTTGGGCCTCCTCCAGAAAATTGGAGTCCTTGTAAATAATAATTCATACCGATCATATAAATAATAGCCAGCATCAGACCAATTATAGCACTAGCAACGATTTTACCAGTAACTATACTTGTTCTTTTTACTGGTAATGTAAGCAGAGTTTCTAGCGTTTTACTTTCTTTTTCAAGAGCCATAGATGTAATAACTATACTACCTGACATAATGATAATCATCATCATGATTATTGGTATAAACAATGACTGGGAAAAAAGAATCTGGGAAAGAGTATTTGGTGAAAGTCCAACAAACTCCTGGTCTTTTAAATAAGTAGTTTCAAGCTTTGTTGTCGGCTCAAGAATAACAGTTGCGTTTGTTTTATTTGTCGAGGCATTTGTTTGTATCAGCTCTTTTGATATATTTGTATTAATAGTGGTAATTAGATACTCTACAACACTTGATGATATAGTATCCATGAGACCTGTGCCCTTCATTATCCAGTAGACCTCGAGAGTACCTTGTTGGCCATTAAGAATTTGGTCAGTGAAATTATGATTAATTATTATCAATGCAACTCCGTTTTCTTGTTTAACAATTCTTAAACCTGTTTGTTTATCATTTATGGATGATGAGTTAAAAACAACTTTAGAATTATTATAAAGAATATTATTAACTATATGCGATAAAGAGCTGTTATCCTCGTTAATGACACCTATTATTGGTGGTTCTTTTGCCACATCTTGTACACCTTGTATACTATTTCCCATTAAACCAAATATTAGTGCTACCATGATAATTGGTAAAAAAGTAGCTGGTGTTAATAACTCTCTTAATTCTTTTTTTATTATGTTACCAAGTGCACTCATTTTACCACACTCGTAAATACTTCTTCAATATTTCTTGCATTATACTTATTCATCAAATCTTTTGGTTTACCTGTTTCCACTATTTTTCCTTCTGCTATCAGCGCTATACGATCACATAGAAACTCAACTTCAAGCATATTATGTGAAGAAAGTAACACTGTTGTACCTTTTCCAGCTGTATTTTTTATGATTTTTCTAACTTCTTGGGCATTTATAACATCCAAGCCTGATGTAGGTTCATCAAGTATAGCAAGTTTAGGATCGGTCATTAAAGCCCTACCAACAAGTAAACGTCGCATCATTCCTTTGCTATAGGTATCAACTCGGTCGTTGATTCTTTCGTCAAGATCTGCTATCATTATACCTTTTTCAACAATTTCTTGGGTTTTTTTTCCTTCATTAAAAAAACGTGCTATAAACTCAAGGTATTCTTTTCCTTTAAGGTTTTTATATGCACCAGCATCTTCTGGTAAGTAACTAATCATTTTTCGTATCTCATCAGGATTTTTAGATAAATCATAATCAAGTATCTTTACAGATCCTGAGGTAATATGTAAAATCGTTGAGATAATCCTAAGAACTGTTGTTTTACCAGCACCATTTGGTCCTATTAAACCAAAAATTTCCCCATTATTAACTGTAAAAGATACTTCTCTGACAGCATCTATTGTACCATATTTTTTTACTAAATTCTTTACCTCAATAGCTACCATACTCTTTTTCTCCTCAAAAAATATTGATGAGCTTAGTTTTAAATTAAATATTATTTTTAAACAATAACTAATTATGTATAATTATTTATCAATATCCTTTTTTTTTTTATTGTATTCCTCACGAATTTTATCAGCTATTTTACCATCTTCTACAATAAAAGCACCTATATAACCACAATCCTTACATTGCCATTTCTGTCTATCATATGGTATTAACCAATCAATATTTGTTGATCCGCATTTTGGGCAGAATTTCATAATTAATCACCTAAATCAATATCAACAATTTCTTTTATTATTTAAATTTTTTTTTAATGTATTTTGAACATTTTTATAATACTAATTACTAAAAAACATATATTGGTTATAAAATAATAATAACTTGTTTTTATGAAAAAATAAAGTTTTTTATTAATATTGTATATTAAATAATTGTAATAACTTTTGTATAAATGGAAATAGGTTTGGGAAGCTCTCTAAAAACCTATAGAATATTAAGTTTATTGTATTTTTGTCACGTGGTATAGATACAGATAGTATTCCCCAGTCACCCTCGCTATCATAGTTGTCTTTTGCTTTACATTTTATAATATAAGTTTTTTGTTCAAACCAGGTATGAGATTTTGTAATTTCTTCACCTGATTTATATGGGCCGATCCAGCCACTGTTGTTATTGTCGCCCCACTCTATATAGTAATAAAGCCATTCATCATTATCTTGATCTGTTGTCACAAATGTGTAATAATAGGGTGTTTTTGCTTTTCCTTTTTCTGAACCTAAGATAGTAGGTTTGTTTGGTGGATTATTTGATTCTTTTATCTTAGCCCAAGTTATATCTGTTGATATGTTGCCTATGCTGTCGGTAACCATTAAAGTAACTGTATAGTTACTAGAAACAAGATAGGTGTGTATTGGATTTTGCTCTGTCGATGTGTTTTCATCACCAAAGTTCCATAACCATTCATAAGGCTCTATTCCATTATTAGCTGAACCTGTGAATTGAACTTGTTTGTTTATTAAACTATAATATGGTCCATGAGCATCTACATCAAACTCTTTTCCTTGAAAAGCTATATAATCAATTCCATTATTTGATACACCTGAATATCTATTGGATGAAAAAATATCTTCTGTTGTGTCCCAATGTTCATGGACACCAAGACTATCTGATAAATAAACACCGTCATTCTCAGGATCATATGTATTTAGATTAGGTACTGCTGATTGATGTAAATAGTTTTGTGATCCTTCAGTGGGATTGGTACCTTCTGCAAGAAGAAAATCATACATAACAGAGTCTATAGCAACTGGGTCTTGCGAAAAGTAAAGACTGCTTGTCCAATCATCGTTAAATGGGTACATTTGAAATTTAGCAATAGTTCTATGATCTACCTTTGTTGCAAATGTTCCATCTCCAATATACAAAATAGTTTTCCCACCAATATGTTCATGTGCAAAAAGATCTGTTTGTGGCGCAGGATTTCCAAGAATGAAAGAGGAATAAAGATATGGATGAACAGCCTCAACACCTTCTATCCAGGTGCCAAAGAAGTTCTTTCCAGATAATGTTACCCCAGATTCTATTGGGTGTCTTTTAAGTAAAGGCATATTAATCAAATATTTTGCATCTGCAACAACAGTAGGAAGTGTTCTATATGCACAACTTCCAGCTGCAAAATAAACCCGCTTGGAACTTGCTATTACTGATTCACGACCACTGGCACCACCCATGCTATCGACAAAGTGTACCTCTGTAAATTCAGGAACTAAAGAGTTAGCTGGATATTCTGTGTAATAGACTCGATTATAAAACCAGTTTCCTATTGCTCGTGTCGCATCATAAATAGTAATATCATCTTGATCTACACCTACTACATTAACTAATTGGCGAAGTAATGATTTAACTACATATGGGCTGGCATCTCGATCGTTATCTTCAGCAGTATAAGAACCGCAATTATTGAAATTGATTTTTATTGCAATCTTTTCTCCAGGTTGATACCCAATATCTCCATATCCATGAATCTGATTAAAATATTTGAAAATGAAATCCCAAGCAGAGTAATCATCATCGGCACTAGCTAATGATTGTAATCCATAAGAAAACATTAGATCAATTACAGTTTGATTGTTGTTCTCCATTTCCCACCAATATCCTGAAAGTTCTTTTTCTGTTGCATTTGGGTTCCATACCCATACCACACGTCCAGGACTCACACCTAAAGGAGTCCCAATTGGCTCTTTCGGGATTGGATCCCAAATTACTAGTTTTTCTTTTTCATCATTATTAATATCTGCAAAAACATTACTTGAAATAGAAAATATTAATATAAAACTAACAAGAATAACTGGAGCAAATTTTGAAATATTATATTTTACTTTTTTCATCCAAATACTTAATCCATGAAATATAGCGCTCCAAAGAAGAATCCAAAAGGTAATATATCCCAATGCAACCATTATTGACATTTGTTGACAAGGATATCTAATTCGATCTGGTTTTGGAATAACTCTTATTAAAAACCAGATGATGCAGATAATCCCTGCAATATGAAATAATATACCACTAGGATTGGTACTCCTTAAAAGAAGATTCATCTTAATTTTATGAAACTTTTGTTTCATTTTTGTATTACCCCAAATATAAAATTTATAAAATTATAATATAAAACTATAATTTAAATTTTTTTAAAAATGAATACAAAATTTCTAATCAACAAGGAAATTAATAATTATTCGGAAAATTTTTCTAAAAATACAAATATTACTTAAAAAATTATTATTTTTTAAATAGATAACGTAGATGATTATTTAGATTACCCATATACTGGTTTATTTATTTTCTACCTTTTTTTACACAATTAAAATTTTCTTATTAAAACTATTATGTTAAAAATAAATTTTAATTGTATTTCTAACCATTCAAATTGAAATTTGGTTTATTACTAATGAATTAATCCTGTGAAGGCACCGAATCCAATTAATAGTTGTGGTCCTATCAATCTTTTAATACCAAGATCTGCAAAATTAATGAGTAATCCCCTAAATAAAAATGTTCTTACTCTTTGAAGACCGAAATACCAATATGGAAAACCTAGTCGAAAAGGATTTAGACGAGCTGTTACTGAGAAGCCAATAAGATGTCTGATAAATACAGGTCTGACCATTTTACCTAGAAATGTTTCATAATCATAAAATGGTACCCAAGTAACACCGATACCTATACTGAGCAATGGTTGACGTATAAGATATATTGGACCACGGAATATATTTATTAAAGATATGATAAAAGTTTTTGTAGCTTCGTATGGAAAATCGTCTCCTATAATGGCTTTGATTATATCAATAATTTTTATGACTCCTTTTTCGATTTCATCCCACTCAATGTCAGTAATATTTTTACCACCGGGACTATTTTCATCCAAAGTTGCATTTGCAAAAACTAAAAAGTCTGATGATAAGATATTCAATTCATTGAATTTTTTTTCTGATACTTCCTTTTGAATCGAATAGTCCTCTCCTTCCACATCATTCATCCATATAGATAGTGTCTTTTTGTTTTCCGTTGGTTTTTGCGTGTTGCCAGCAATTATAGCTGAGCTTGGTATAATCAGAGTTAAAATTACAATAATTGCTGTCACTGATTCTAAAAACTTTATTTTTTTTCTATTTTTTTCCAGATTTTTCACCTCCGCCCCTTAAACCTATCAATTATTAATTTATAACTGTTTTGGTTAAAAAATAATATTTATAACATTTTGCTTTTTTTAGACTTTATTATATAACTTTTTTTTATACAAAATAATAAGTTTAAAAGGAGAAAATTTAAAAATAATAAGTTTAAAAGTATAAAATTTAATAAATAAAGAAACTAGCAGCTAACAATAACATAAATATAGTAGTAAGTGAACCTATGAAGAAACGAGGGTTTAAAATTAATAGATTTTCATAACTTTGATTCATTATCTTCATCCACCTATATAGCTATGCTATATATTATCATAGCATTTAATTATCTCATTTTAATACTTTAAATACCCATCGCGTAAAAATGTCAAAATGAAATATTATTCTTCTTTAGATTGATTTTATTTTTAAAAATGCTCAAATAATAAATATGTACAACTGTTATTTTAGCAAATTATCGGTTTTAAAAGGATTTTATATTGAAACCTTGTTGTGGATCCTAGTTTTTCTTATTGTTGGTTATTTATTTTTTATATTTTGGTTTTGATAAAAACATTCATAATATAATTTTACCCCATATGATAACAGTAACTTTTTAGTTGTTGCCATATTACATATACGATAAGTTGAAAAAAAATTTTTACTTTTTATCTTCCATTAAAAAATAAAAAAAAGAGAGGAATTCCTCTATCCTCCTCCAACTCTTACATATATATAGAAGAATAGAACATTTCCGTTACGCGTCAATAAATTACTTGATTCAGGTACAGTTGCTGTAATAGTTACCTTTGTTTTACCAAATCCCATAATTAATCTGGATGTGATTTCCGCTTGACCACCTAGTGCAGGTATACTAGGAATTGTACCATTTGAGTCCTTTCCAATCCAAGCGCCACCCTCCAGATGAATTGTCCAAGCAACGTTTGTTGCTTCAGTTCCACCTGTATTTTTAATTACAGCTGTTACATGGAAAAATCCACCTTTAACGTTTTTTATTTCAAGTATTGGTCCACCAAGAATCTCTATAGGATGGGCTGGTGAAAAAGCACTTTCTCCGCCATGAACGGCATCTCTTGCTTTTACTGTTACATCATAAGTTCCTGCTGTAGTCCATGCATGGTTAGCACTTCCAGGGCTAACCCAGCCACTGTTTTGTCCATCACCCCATTCAAACCAGTATTCTATTGGGTCACCTTCAGGATCTGTTGTAGTAGCATTAAATGTGTATGATAATCCAGTAACTCCCTGATCAGGACCACTTGGTGCACCTGGGGTGTCTGGTGGTTCATTTAATGAGTAAGGTATTGCGAAGCAATCTACTTCAGCAGGGCAACCCATTGATCCAATTGGGAAATTTTCTATGAGTGTTGCATGACCTGTTGTAAGATCGATCCACATGAGTGCTCCACCGCCCATGGTACTGCCTTTATATCCAGTATTATAACAAGTTCCGTCGTCTTTATCAATTGCCATGCCTTGTGCATACGCTATATTTACATCAAGGGGACCTATTCTTGTTGCAGCTCCAGTTCCTGTATTAATTGAATATAAATAATCGTCACCTAAATCTTCACCATAAAGATTACCTAATCCATCACTTGCGAGTCCAATCATAACGGCTCCAATATTTCCCATTGCTCCAATAAGTGTTGCAACTCCAGTACCTTTATTAATGGTGTATAGGTTTGTTGAACTACAACCATACAATGTGTCTGTGCTATCATCGTATGCAAGACCATTTAGGGCAGCATTAGATGCTCCAATTAGTGTCATTGTTCCTGTTGTTTCGTCGATTGTCCAAATGGTTGAACTTGTCGTATGATACATACACGCATACCAAACATCTCCAACAAAATCACCGCCTGATAAAAAATCTGTAGCTGCAGTGCCTGGACCAATTACTGTCCATGGATCTGGATTTGTCAAATCAAAAGTAACAAGATCCCGATTTGTTGATTGTAGGCATTGCCCATATGCCATCTTTCCATTTAGAAGTGGGATGGACATGATTGGTTCAGTTACATATGTCTCGATTTTATTATTATCGACTATGTTTTCATTTCCTGTCACTGTTACAACCGTAACGAACATTAGCATACTTACTAAAATACATATTATTTTTTTATCCATTTTTTACCTCCCTTTATTTATTATAATATATAACTTAAATATAAATATTTCTAAAGTATAAAATTTTAATATATTCCGAAAAAACCGTTAAATGAATTTTAAGATGATTCATTTCTGCAACTGTAATTTCACGTTTTTATTAAATCTAAAACCTAAATAATATATATTTTTTTATAAAAAATGTTTTAACTTATCGATTTGAGTCTATTTGTTTTACTTTTTCGCTGAGCTTTTTCATGCTCTAATTTTGAAACAAGAGCATATAATTTTTTAATTACACCCTTTGATATTTTAAAATTATCTTTATAAGGGCAATCTTTATCAAAAATGGCTATGCTTTCATTTTTATCATAGATTATAGGATATAACCTGCATCCTTCTGGTCTATCTTTATAAATGGTGCATAAAATTCCATTATGAAATATACATTTACCATTCTTATTTTTTAATTGTAACCATCCTTTTTTTGAAGTAATAAAAAACTTTGTGTTAAAGCCTAGCATTTTAATACGCTCTATATCTTGATTTGAAAGAGGCATTCTTGTTTCTAAACAACATTTTATACAGTTATTCTCTTTGCAACAACTTTTCATATTATCAATTATAAAAGGGTATAATAAAAACACTTCTAATAAATAAAGATTTAAACAAAAAATATATTGTGCATAATAATTTATGAATAAGATAGAAATATTACGTAGTAAACGAAGAAAAAATACAGTTGAAGCAAAATTTGTCAAAGATAAACTTATCATATATCTACCAGAAGGAATGAAAAATTCTGATGAAAAAAAATGGATAGATAAGATGATAAACTGGGGTGAACGTTATAAAAATCAAAAAAAATTAAATAACGATAACCAATTGTTAAAGCGGGCTGAAGAATTAAATAATAAATATTTCAATGGCAACTTAGATTTTTCTATTAAATTTGTTACAAACCAAAAAACTAGATTCGGAAGTTGTACAATTAGAAAAAAATCAATTCGAATTTCTGATCGACTAGCAAAAATGCCGCAATGGGTACAAGATTATGTAATAATCCATGAACTTACGCATATATTACATCCTAATCATTCAAAGAAATTCTGGGAAAAAGTAAATCAATACAAATATGCAGAAAGAGCAAGAGGATATCTAATAGCAGTGGGAATGTCATCGGATAATAAATGGTAATATTTTATAATAAATTAATAATAAAAACTTTGATTTTAAATTAAAGTTAAAACCCATTTGATTTCATATAATAGATTTTTATCAATTTTATGAAATTAACTCTATAAAACTTTTTTACTAAGAGTTTTAAAAAAATAATTTTAAATTTATTTATAAAAACTGATAAACGAAAGGGTTATTAAGGCTAATTAACAATTGTTAAATTAGTGATTAATATGAAAATCGCGGGGGTTGTAAATGAATATAAAGACGCAGTGGAAATAGAAGACATTGTAAAGGTCTTTATAATTAAAAAAAGAATAAATGATTTGTTATCCTTAGAAAAAAGAAAAAATTTTGAAAAGTTAAATTCAAATGTAGTTGCAATTTCAATTAACGATATAAAATATTTGAATAATTCTGATGAAAAAATTTTACATAGTAAAATTAACAACGATTCTCAGCCTGTTTTTTGTGTTAGAGGCTTTATTTAAATATATAATTATTTTTTAATATTTAACACTATTTTCTTGATTTGCATAAAAAGTAAAAATAACGGCATCTGAGTATTTTGTCTACCTCTTTGCGGTTTATTTACAGGTGTTGAAAGTGTAACATGTATTATTTCATAATCTGAGGTATTTTCCATATTTACTACCTTGATTTCTCCAGTGAAATTTGTACCTGGGGTGTCTGGTGCAATAATACTTACATTTACAATTACTGTTCCTTCTCCTGGAGTTAAGTCGGTTCCTGAATCAGGTTCAAATGTCCAGGTTCCCCAATCAGGATAAGATTCTATTTCCCAGTCTAGTAATGAGAAATCATCACCCTCATTTAACACCTCAAAGCTGCCTTCTACTGTTGCGCCTGGTTCTATGCTAGACCAGCTTAGTTCACCATCACATTCTAAATCAGGAGTTAGTACAATATTTATCTTATTGTAATATAGGTAATTACCAATATCTGGGTCCCAATTTGTTACAACCATGTCCAAGGATTTAGAAAAAGCATAATTTATTTCAACAGAATTTGTTGGAATGGTATTAATTGTTACCCAAGCATGCTCTCTGCTGTAAGTATATTCTGATTTATCTAAATACACACCGTCAACTTTTACACTATTTATTTTTTGAATATTCTTGTTTGTAAGATAAAACAGTCTGCGGTTTCCATTTGCACTAAAAACCTCATTTATTGTATGCTCATCAAATGTTGGACCAACATTACCAAAAACAATTTTTTCAACAACGCTAGTTCCACCCGAATTCCATGATGGAGTTACAGGAAGCCCAGTTCCATCATTTAAAAAAATACGTGTATAATCCCACCAACCTCCTGTTGCTAAATCAAGATTGTCGTCGTAATTAACATCAGCTAAAGCAACTGCTGACCCATAACCTTCATAGTAGTTCCATGAGTATGTAGTTTCAAAAAAACCACCAGATAAACCGTCATATTGTTTAAACCTGCCACTTCCTCCACCTAGTTGGTTATTATCGGTTGCAAAAAGTTCTTTTGCTCCATCAAAATTAACATCACCTGATGTAAGCATTATACCAAATTGATTAAGACTATCTGTTGTATGCCAGCTTGCAGTTGTTTCAAGTGTTCCACCGAGATTACGATAGATTTGCGTTTCAGCATTTGGACCACCGATAAAAGCTAGATCTAACCAGCCGTCATTATCAGCATCAACCCAATGAGTACCCATATATGTGTTTGTGTCAGAAGACTGCCAGCTGGCAGAGGATTCCAAAGTGCCATCAACATTAAGATAAACTAAATTATGATATTGCTGAGAAGAATAAGAATTTCCTGTTGCAACAGCTAAATCTGGGCGGCCATCATTGTTCATATCACCAAAATCAACGCCAAAAGAATTGCCTATTAAATCTGCTTCCCAATCTGGTAAAGATGACAAAACACCATTATTATTCATATAAACACGTGCAACAATTCCATATATGTTTGTGGTTCCAAGATAAGAAACTGCAACATCAAGCCAACCATCACCATCAACATCTGCAACATCCAAATGTCCAAAATAACCTTGATCACTTGATTGCCAGTTAGCTGTTTTTGATAAATTCCCATTTCCGTCGTTTAAATAAACATTAACTCTACCCATTGCCATATCATTACCATCAGAAACAACTAGGTCAAGCCAGCCATCATTATTAAAATCAGCAAGTTCTCCACCTGTACTGTAATGTGGATTATTAGAAATCCAATCAGGTGTTGGAGAATAAGGTGCATCAGTTGATGTTTTTATAAAATAATTTCTATCAAGATTTAATTGTATTCCTTCAATATTTGGTAAAGCGCCTAATAATAAAAATACAATAAAGATGCTAAGAATTAATGATTTATTATTAATTTTTTAACCTCCCTTAAAATTATCTTATATCAAGATATTATATAGGTGAACATAATATAAATATTATTCTTTTTTAGAAATTAAACTAAAATATGTAAAATAAATAGTTTATATTGATTTTATTTTAGAACAAGAATTATAGTAATTATCACTAAAATAATTACAACTATAAATATAAATAATATGAGCTCCAAAAGAAAATCCTAGATAGAAAATATGGGGGAGTCCATCAACGAGAACAATAGTTGGTTTTGCTCCCCGTCTATACTAGCCAAGCTCTGATTCGTTGATGGTTTCCATCGACCAAGATTCCTCGTTTTTTTATTCATTTACAATGTTATAGTCTCTCCATCAGCCTGTTGGGAGGTCCATACACAATGGATAAAACCATATTCATCCATTACGAAAGAGGATTTGTAAACAGGCTTGATAGGAGTAGAGATATCTATGGGCTCCCCCAATATTTTGTAGGGAGTACAGGTTATGGAGTAATAAATATCATCCTGATCAACAAAAAAAACAATATTTGGACTTTTATTTACTAAATCTTTTACAGCAATAATATGATTAAAATATGCAAAATTTTCTTTTGCAATACTTTCTTTAATCCAACCCAATGTATCAGAAAAATAGCAGTAATAAATATTCCATTTTTTACCCTCTTTAGGTTTTTCATATTTATATTTCAATTTTAATACCTTACCCAATTAATACACAACACAAATCTGTTTATTTATTAAAAAAATTAGATATTGATTATTTGAACAAAATAACCAAAATATCAAATAGAATTATTAATTCGTACAAATATTAAAAATTTATAGAGTAATAGTAGTTTTATTTATTCAAAATAATAGACTTATCTTATTAGTATCCTCCTAATCTTAAACTAGGATCACCTATTATTATGAATTCTTCTATTGTGAAGTAATCTCTCCATATATTATTGAGATAATCATTCTGTGCTTTAGTCAACATTTGTGATAATGTTTGACTGGTTGAATAGGCTCTATAAAATTGAAGCGATAGATATCCACAACCATAAGTCAAATCTCCATATGCTGTTCTTGTTGCACCAATTGTTGCAATGGCACCACCAGATTTCTTTTTTACAAAATTCCAGCCAAAACAAGGTACTAGTTTTTCAAAAATTGATAATGATGTCCATGGTTTGAGAATATCATTAAAAATAGAAGTTTTTAAGTCCGGATTTGTGTTTGAATTTAACGGTCGAATATATTTTATAAATCTAGATAGGTTGAATTCGAGATTTGCTGTTAGACATGCGTCAAAGAAGATGATAGGGAGTTTATATCCGTTTGATGCCCAAAAGAGATTATAGAAATAATAACCGATCCATTTATTGGAATCCGGTGGATGTGTGCTGATTCCTATCTCGAAACCATGACCAGAGTAATCAACAAATCCAGCTCCATTTTTTAATGCTTTATTAAATGCCCGTGCGCTGAATGTGTCATCCGACGTCCATAGTTTAGTTGGTGTAAAACCAGACATAATTTGCTCTGTTATTTCGTTTTTTTCTTCACCTTCATTTCCATTCCAACCTGGAAATGTATCTCCTCCTATAAGGATAATATTTTTGAACCAGCTTGCACCATTTGTACTTGTTTCATAATGAATTATTTTGTTTACAACATTCTTTAGTTCATTTTTCTTTACACATGGTATTCGGCCAATATTTACATCTGCATAAAGATCAACTGTATCATTGATACCTGGAACGTTATCAAAAATTTCTCCATATAGATGATTGCCGTTTGAATCCCAGTTGCAGAAGTTAC
>Ga0153916_10000050_pt1 | contig 66061 bp, 55 predicted proteins | sample Opewatmetagenome_FD_109642 | JGI IMG/M metagenome (GOLD analysis project Ga0153916, IMG submission 109642) | Freshwater wetland microbial communities from Ohio, USA - Open water 3 Core 3 Depth 4 metaG | ecosystem: Environmental > Aquatic > Freshwater > Wetlands | place: USA: Ohio, Lake Erie...
ACAAATTGAAAGCTTCTTAAAACCGTTAAGTGTTCTGGAATTGCGTTACTCGCTAAATGCATATTCCTGAACTCATTAAATATTTCCTCGATTAACTCCTCAATCAATCTCAATCTTGCACCACCAAGACTGGTATGGTTAGCTTTGCTTGCAAGAACTAAAATGGCTACCTGGTCAATATCATTCGGTAAATGTAAACCCTTGAATAAACCAGGGATATGTTTTCGACCTGCATCAAATTTATTTTTAAATCGTTTCTCACGTACTGCCCAACTATCTGCGTCCATGGATGGCTCGATGTGAATCAGGTGCTTTGTAAATGGATTAAATGCGACAATATCAAGCTCGGATTCATAACCACCTTTCGCTCGCCTTCCAACCAAAATATTACGACGAACGAAATAACCTTTGTATTCGTACCACTCTGCTATAAGAAGTTCAAGAAAATTCATATTTTCACCTCATCGGGTCGAATGTTTTAAGGATTAACGTGACGGCAAGTGGGTAAACCAAGACATAATCCAACTGCTCCGCTGAATCAATCAGAGATAATCTTAGCTATTTTAAGAACAAACAGAGTGACTAGAATGAAACAGAAAAGATGTATCATCCCTTATTACTATGATATAGCTGATATTATTAAAGTCAAGTATAAAAAATCCGATGCGTCCCAATAGGCAGGTAATGGGGAAATTTTTTAGCTGGTGGAATTATATATGGAAAAGGGTGAGGTTATTTTAGACCCTTACCCCTCTCCTTTGAGCGCCATACGTAAAGCAGCCTGGGTGTCTGGGGGAAATTCATTTAGCACCTGACGGATGAGCCAGGCGGTGTCGGGGTTATCGGGGGTGGAGAGATTCTGGCGCAGAAGGTAAGTGGTCTCGGAGGGGGAACAATGGGCAAGCGCGATCAGGGCAGCCAGGATATCTGGGCGTAAGTGGGAGGGGGCAACACGCAAGAAAGGCGTCAGCAAACGGAAAATAGCAGGCAGGTTTTCTGTTCCCGAGCTGTTAATCATGGGCAATAAGGCACGTAATCCAACTTGTTGGAGGGAGAGATCAGACGAGGCTAACCATTTGGAAACCAGCTCGAGAACCTGATCAGGTGCTTTTTCTTGAAACTGGCACAGGCCTTGCTCAAGCAGGCCATCCAGAAGATGCTTATCTAATCCTGCGTGAACCCAAGACTGCAAGCGGTCGATTACTGGAGCTGCAGGTTCAATTGGAACCTGACCAAGCAGGCGAGCAGCCAGCAATTGCAAATCATAGTTCGGCTCAGCCCATAATGCGTCGCATAGAGGCAAAATAGCTGAAGGATGCAATTTGATCATGCGGGTAAGCTCATACCATACCTGGCGCATGACTGGGAATGGGGTTTTATATGCGCCGATGAGGGGGGAGGGTTCACCTGCCTGACCAGACCGGTGAGTGTAATCGGTATACAGATCAAGCAGGGAGTGAAGCTCCCGGATGAAAATGGCCGGTTGATTAAAATTGTCAACCAGGTCAGAGGCTTGCTTCTTCAGGCGGGCGGGCTGTATGGCGGGCATGTACAAAAAAACGTTTACACGTTAAAACGTAATTAATATGCACGACCGAAAATAACCTTTTCGGTAGCTGGTTTACCACACACGATACATATCCCTTGGCCAGGCTCCTGTTCAAGCGGGATGCAGCGGGTGGTGGCTTTGGTCTCGTCCTTGACTTTGGCTTCACATTCAGCATCACCACACCACCAACTGAAAGCCCAACCCTTATCCACCATGGATTTTAGCTCATCGTAATCCTTTGGATCAAAGGTGTGCGCACGGCGAAAGGCGAGGGCACGTTCAAATAACGAAGCCTGAATAGATTGCAAAGTTTCAGCCACCTGGGGTTCAAGCTGGCTATGTTGTACGAACGTCTTACCAGCTTTACCGGGGATATCGCGCCGTGCAAATGTAAGGGTACCTTTCTTGACATCCTTGGGGCCAATCTCGATACGCAATGGCACGCCGCGCATCTCCCAATCATTGAACTTGAAGCCAGGGGTGACCTCTTCGCGGTGGTCGATCTTGAGGCGAAAACCTTGAAGCTCTTGTTCTACTTTTGAAACAACTGGCAGGACGAGGGCCTTCTCTTCATCATTTTTATAAATCGGAACGACCACAATCTGGAAAGGCGCCAGTTTAGGAGGCAGGACCAGCCCCTGGTCATCCCCATGAGTCATGATAACCGCTCCTACGAACCGCGTGGAAAGCCCCCAGGAGGTAGTCCAGACATACTGGAGCAGGTTATTTTTATCCAAATACTGGATATCAAAAGCCTTAGCGAAGTTCTGACCCAGGTCGTGGGAAGTGCCAGCCTGCAAGGCTTTGGTGTCACCCATCATGGCTTCAATGCTGTACGAGTTATCGGCACCGGCAAACTTTTCCGATTGGCTCTTGCGCCCCTTGACCACAGGAATAGCGCCATCTTCGATGGCGAAGTCAGCGTATACATCCAGCATACGCAGGGTCTCCTCCTGACCCTCCTCTGGGGTGGCATGGGCGGTGTGACCCTCCTGCCAGTAAAACTCCAGGGTCCGTAGGAAGAGCTTGGTGCGCAATTCCCAACGCACGACACTACCCCATTGGTTGATAAGCACTGGCAGGTCGCGGTAGGATTTGATCCACTTGGAGTACATATGGCCTATGATGGTCTCGGATGTGGGGCGGATGACCAAAGGCTCTTCGAGCTTCTCACCTCCACCGATGGTTACTACAGCCAGCTCAGGTGAAAACCCTTCCACATGGGCTTTTTCCTTTTCAAAGAAAGACATGGGGATAAGCAAAGGGAAAGCCGCATTGACATGCCCGGTGGCTTTAAACCGTCGGTCTAAGGCAGCGGTCATGTTCTCCCACAAGGCCCAGCCGTATGGGCGTACGACCATACAACCACGCACGGGGGCGTAATCAGCCAGCTCAGCCTTGAGAACAAGCTGGTTATACCATTCAGCAAAGTTTTCAGATTGGGTGGGTAGTTTGTCTTCAGTCATGTCCTATTCCTTATGATTCATAATTTACCATCGGTTAGTAATTCCTGCAATCGTTGAAAGGCTGAGTCAACATCAGGAGTGAATGATACCCACTGGCGTTGAATTTCAGGGATAAATTCACCCTGTTCAGACAGGAATTTTCGAATTGTTGACTGCCAACCGGATCCAATCAGGATGAGAGGGCGGGGAGGGAGCACGCGGGTGATGAGAAGATTCCAGGTGAGGGTGACCTCAGCCAGCGTACCAACTCCGCCGGGCAGGGCGAGGTAGGCGTCACAGTTTTTAATCAAGGCTAACATGCGCTCTTGAAGCGAGCTGTAGTGCCACTCCTCCGTCACCCAGGGATTGGCTTTAATTGGTCGCCAGGCTTCAATCTGATCACAGGTGACGCCGATGACATGCCCACCAGCTTCAGCCGCGCCACGTGATAGGGCTTCCATGGTGCCGATATAGCCCCCATTGAGGAGTATATAACCCGCTTGAGCCAGAAGCTTGCCCAAACGCAGTGCATCCTGGTAGACTGGCTCACCCGGTTTAGGCTGCGAGCCTCCGAAAATGGTAATACGAGCGCTCATCATAAATGCTATTCCTTCGCATCCCAGGTGCGGTGATAGTTCCTCTCCAGTTTGTTGAGGACGGCTTTTTCTAGATCAATCCCTGACAAACTGGCAAGCTGGAGCAGATACAACATGACATCTGCCAGCTCGTCAGAAAAAGACTGGGGATCCTTCAAGCTCTCATCCCATTGAAAATGTTCCAACACCTCGGAAGCCTCCAGGTTGAGGGAGACAGCCAGGTTGCGCATGGTTTGTGGACGGGGGCTGTTTGGCTCGTACCAACCCATGGACTGGACGAATTCATGCATGGCTTGAGTTAGCTGGGTGATATTCATAATTTTCCCTGATTTGAGAGAGTTTCCAATGCGTGTATGGCAGCTTTGGCGGAAGCACGCTGCTCAGGCTGCCAACCAGCTTCACTCACCATACGTTGAAGATGGGTGAAGACTGCTGCTTGGTTCGGCTTGTCGAGTGAAGCATAAGCCTCACGGATTAGCTCAGGCTGGCGGGAGAGCAAATCATTCCACAATGCTTCAAGCTGCTCGTCAGTTCTGTTCATAGAATGCGCCTATTTTATCTCATTAATCGAAATGTCGATTAAAATTATGCTGTAAGATTGGTTGATAATCACATGCGCATCATCCTGACCCACGAACAAGCTGATTTCGACGCCCTGGCATCTCTACTGGGTGCATATTTGTTGGATGAATCAGCAATCCCGGTATTACCCAGGCGAATGAACCGCAACGTACGCGCTTTTGTCACATTATATGGGGCGGAGCTTCCGTTCATTGAACCGCGCGATCTTCCTAACGAAGCAGTGGAATCCATTTGCCTGGTAGATACCCAATCAATGGTAAGTGTACGAGGCGTGGGTGAGGATACGCGTGTGCACGTCGTGGACCACCATCCAATTCGTGCCGATATTCCTCTCGCGTGGACAATTTCCAGCGAGGATGTGGGAGCGACCACAACCATATTCGTAGAAGATTTACAGAAGCGGGATGGAGATCTCAGCATGATCCACGCCACCACGTTGCTGCTAGGAATCTATGAGGACACGGGCTCGCTAACGTACACACGGACATCGGCGCGTGACCTGCATGCCGCGTCTTACCTATTGGAACAGGAAGCAAACTTACGCATTGCGAGTGATTTTCTGCATCACCCGCTCTCATCAGAGCAGCAGAAATTGTATGATACATTGCGCCAGCAGCTTGAGACCTATCATATCCACGGGCATACCGTGGTGGTCGCATGCGGAAGCGCACACAGCATGGATGAGGAATTATCTACGGTAGCCCACAAGCTACGAGATTTACTCGACCCGGATGCGCTATTTATGTTGATCACCACCCGCGCGGGGGTGCAAATGATCGGGCGCTCGACCAGTGATAACATCGATATAGCTGAGATCACAGGTAAATTTGGAGGGGGCGGACATTCGAGAGCAGCAGCCGGCTTGATCAAAGGGCGCGAGCTGGAAGATGTCCACGAGGAGCTGATTGCACTTCTACCAGAGTTCGTACGTCCAGCTATTACCGTAGCTGAAATTATGTCACATAACCCGCAAGTGCTTTCACCCGATACGCCTGTACAGGAAGCGGCTGATCGCATGCAGCGCTACGGTTATGAAGGTTACCCGGTAGTACACGAGGGCAAGGTGATCGGTCTTCTTACGCGGCGTGCAGTGGACCGTGCCTTAGCGCATAAATTAAACTATACCGCGACAAACCTAATGAATGCAGGAGAGGTAGTCATCCATCCTGACGACTCGATTGATCGTCTTCAGCATTTGATGACTGACACTGGCTGGGGTCAAATCCCCGTCATGGATGAGAATGACCGGAAAATAATTGGGATCGTCACGCGGACTGACTTGTTGAAGATACTAACTTCACAAGCCAGCCGACCTGGTCATCTGAACTTCGCTGAAAAACTTGAAGGTGCCATGCCGAAAGTAAAGCTAGCGTTGTTAATATTAACGGCAGAAATTGCGAACGAGCAGAAGGCTGCACTGTACATCGTGGGTGGGTTCGTGCGCGACCTGATCCTTGATCGATCAAGCCAAGATTTTGATCTGGTCGTCGAAGGTGATGCCATCGCCCTGGCAAGCCAGTTACAGGAGCGATACGGGGGGCGCCTGACCACACATGCTCGCTTTGGCACTGGTAAATGGTTAATCGCCAATATCAGGGCAGAGCTGGCAAACGTACTCAACCAGCCTGAGAATGCGAGCGACCTGCCTGAATTCCTGGATTTGATCTCCGCCAGGACTGAATTCTATACGCACCCAACTGCTTTACCAACAGTTGAGCGGGGCAGTATCAAGCTAGATTTGCACCGGCGGGATTTTACAATTAATACACTAGCGCTGCGTCTGGATGGGAATCATTATGGAGAGCTGCATGATTATTGGGGTGGTTTGAATGATCTGCGGGAAGGCCTAGTAAGGGTGTTACACTCGCTTTCCTTCGTCGATGATCCAACCCGCATGCTGAGAGCAGTACGCTTTGAGAAACGTTTCGATTTTCACATTGAGCAGCGAACACAAGAATTATTATCTGAAGCAAGATTATTGGTTGGGCAGGTCTCTGGAGACAGAATCCGGCATGAGCTGGACCATATCCTGGATGAAGTTCATAGAGTGAGCATGCTCGAACGATTGTCGGAATTAGGATTGCTCAATGAGATACATCCAACTCTGGTGTGGGACCAGAATTGCCGGGAAAACCTTGAAATGCTGGATCACATCCATGACAAACCTTTGATTGGATTAAAACTGGATCTTGAAAAGGGCAATAATCTCCGCAAGCTGGCATATATCCTGTGGTTTATCAACCAACCGGTTGAAAAAACACAAGCCATATTGAAAAGACTGCGTTATCCGGCTACACAGGTGAAAGCGATACTCTCGGCATGCCATTTATGGAAGGATTTGCCTTGGGTGGCAAATGCCAAGCTCAGCATGATCGCCAGCAGGTTGGAAGATGTACCACCGCTAGCAATTTACGCCAACTTTTTAGCTGCACGGGATGATAAACTCTGCAATAACTTTCAGGCTTTCCTGAATCGGCGGAATATGATCAGCCCAAGGGTTACGGGGGATAATCTTCGCGAGCGGGGGTTACCACCAGGACCCATATACAAGCGCATCCTGAGTGCAATTCGGGATGGATGGCTGGATGGTAAAATTGAAAATGTCGATCAGGAAGAAGCTTACCTTAACGAGCTGATTAGAAATGATCCCGGTTTTCATCCGGCAGGCTGAAAAAGATGATTTGGTTAGTCTTGAATGGAACGGCGAATATACGCACTTCCGCCGGTTATATGCAGATACATATATGATGGTCGAGCAAGGGAAAGCAATAATTTGGATTGCTGAAATTGATGGAAGTGGATTGATCGGCCAATGTTTCGTATCTTTAAAAGGAAACCGACCAGAGCTGGCGGATGGGATCTGGAGGGCTTACATTTACGGATTCCGTGTCCAGCCAGATTTCAGGAATCAGGGGATTGGCACGAGGATCATGCATACCATAGAGGATGATCTAAAAAAGCGAGGCTTTCGCCAAGCTACGCTTAATGTGGGGAAGGATAATCATGATGCCCGGCGTTTTTATGACCGTTTGGGGTATATTGTGACCGGTGAAGATCCAGGTCAGTGGTCATATATTGATGATAAAGGAAAGCGTAGGGACATGCATGAGCCTGCCTGGCGGATGGTCAAAGACTTGGAATATCTGCGAACAAAATAAACAATTCCAATAACTATAGTCTCTAAGTGGTCGAGTCTCATATGTGTAGGTTGTTTACATTGGTGTATTGAGCATAATGATAAGCTCAATACCTCGAAACATTATGGTACACTTCTCCGCTGGAGATTTACCAAGCGTTGGCGACTCTTAGCACATCTGCAATTAAGCAAAGCAAGAATTTTCCGTTCAATTTCTTTGTAAATGTACTTGATGGCGGTTTTTTTGGGTTGGGCCTGGGTTTTGCCTCATTTTCCACGATATTACCTCTGTTTGTTAGTAATCTCACCGATTCGGCCATCCTGATCGGCCTCATCCCGGCGATTCATATTGTGGGGTGGCAACTACCTCAATTATTTACCGCGCATCGGGTAGCTCAGCAAAAACGATACAAACCGATGGTGATGTTCTTTACCGTCCAAGAACGGTTACCATTTTTAGGGTTGGCTGCGGTATCCTGGTTTATTCCGAGTATTGGTCCAAAGATTGCTTTGTTATTGACATTTATGCTGTTAGTGTGGCAAGGTTTTGGGGGAGGTTTTACGGCTACCGCCTGGCAAAGCCTGATCGGAAAAATTATTCCTAAAGACCGTTGGGGTGTATTTTTCGGGTTTCAATCTGCAGCGGCCAATTTGCTTTCCAGCGCAGGAGCAGTCATCGCGGGGATGGTTCTGGAAAACAATGAGCCAACCAATGGCTTTACGATGTGTTTTCTATTGGCTGTTGGAGCATTTGTAATTTCCTACCTGGCAATATCGTTTACCCGGGAAGAAGAGTCAGCTCCGGTGACCAAGGTAACAGAACGGAAAGTCTTTTGGAAGGATTTACGATCAATACTAAAGCGGGATATAAATTTCCGGTGGTTTGTGGTGGTGCGAATATTCGCCCAATTAGGCACAGTCGGATTCGCATTTTATACTGTCTATGTGGTCCGTTTTTATGGAGTGGACGAATCCACGGCAGGGATATTAACGGCGGTTTTGATGATCGTTCAGACCTTATTTAATCCCATCATGGGATGGCTGGGGGATCGATGGAGTCATCGGGGTGTAATGGCATTGGGAATGATTTCTGCCGCAGTGAGTGCTGGTGTGGCCTGGTGGGCTCCATCGGTGGGATGGTTTTATCTGGCATATGCCCTGGCAGGGATTGCATACGTTTCTAGCTGGACGATTGCAATGGCGATGACCCTGGAGTTCGGTGAGGAACATGAAAAACCTTCGTATATTGGTATGGCAAATACCCTAATTGCACCGACGGCTTTTATTATTCCTTTATTCGGTGGCTGGCTGGCAGACACAGTTGGATATCAGGCGACATTTCTCGCAACTTCCATAGGCGCGATTGCGACGGTGTTATTGTTGAGTTTTATCCTGCACGACCATCCCAAATCTCAAATAATGGGGAATAGTTGATGGACACAGGTTTGGGTGCGACTCAAAAGTGGGGGGTTTTGATAGCCATAGGGATTGGCACATTCATGACCGCGCTTGACACGAGCGTGGTTAATACAGTGCTACCCGTCATTGGCCAAAATTTTAATGTGGCGATCGCGAAAGTAGAATGGGTGGTAACGATCTATTTGCTGGTATTAAGTGGACTTTTATTGAGTTTTGGAAGGCTGGGGGATATGCGTGGACATAAGGCTATTTATCTCTCGGGATTCGGGATTTTTATGGTTGGATCATTATTCTCAGGGATTGCCCCGAATGTGAGTTTATTAATTACATTTCGGGGTCTGCAAGCTTTGGGTGCAGCCATGTTATCTGCCAATTCTCCTGCGATTTTGACAAAAAGCTTTCCTGTTCAACAACGCGGTCAGGCTCTGGGTTTACAAGCGACGATGACGTACCTTGGATTAACTGTTGGTCCATCTTTGGGTGGCTGGTTAGCCAGCTTATTAGGCTGGCGGATAGTATTTTATATCAATTTGCCGGTAGGGTTAGCAGCGATATGGCTGAGCTCAAGATTTATTCCCAACGACACAAGCCATCATCAAGCAGAGCAATTTGATTATGCGGGGGCGATCACGTTTCTGTTGGGGTTAGGTTCACTGTTGCTTGGGCTTAATCAAGGCGGGGAATGGGGATGGACATCACTTCCCATCCTGGCTCTCCTGGTTAGCGCAATCATCTTCCTGGTGCTGTTTGTTTATCTTGAAAAGCATTCAAAACATCCAATGTTGGATCTCAGCCTATTTAAACAACTTCCATTCTCGATGACTGCGTTAAGTGCTGTGATTAATTATATTGGAGTGTATAGCTCAATATTTTTAATGCCTTATTACCTGATCCAAGGGAGAGGGTTTTCGCCGGCACAAGCCGGGTTGATCCTGACTTCCCAACCTGTGATCATGGCTATGATCGCACCCATCAGCGGCACACTCTCAGATCGAATTGGTACACGCCTGCCAGCCGTATTTGGAATGGCGGTTTTATCAGCGGGTTTGTACAATTTATCGCGCCTGACAGCGCAATCCAGCATTGAATCCATGATGTTGGCATTAGCGATCGTTGGCCTAGGGACTGGGGCTTTCATCTCGCCCAATAACAGTGCCTTAATGGGATCAGCTCCGAAAAGCCGGCAGGGGATTGCAGCAGGGATTTTAGCAACCTCTCGAAATTTTGGGATGGTATTAGGGGTTGGGATAGCAGGAGCAATATTCACAACAGTACTGAGCCAAGGAAGCGCAGGGTTAAGCAATCCTGGAAGCACAATCCAAAATGGTGCAATTTTTACCGCGCTGGGTGTGAGTTTTTTGGTAGCTTCGTTAATAACCCTGCTGGGGGTGGTCACAGGAATGGTCAGGGTTACTAAAAACTCGTAAGCTTCCTTGCTACATAAACCATGAGCAAGTCTAACTAATTAAGTGGAGGTGGCTTGAGACCTCCAAGATCCTGTAAACATCAATGAGCAATAAAGAATTGGATGTTATTAACTGCCAAGTACCCCTGGACAGACTCGAACTGTCGCTTTTGGCTCCGGAGGCCAACGCTCTATCCACTGAGCTACAGGGGCACAAGGATTTTTATTTTACCATGATTTATTTCCACCCTAACTTACCTCTCCTGGTCGATGATCAAGCTGAGATTTGGGCACTTATATTTCCCAGCTCTACCCGCATACGATCAATCTCAGGTTGGTTTTCCTGCAGCTCCCCCAAGGCAGAAGCTTGATGTTTTTTAAAGGCTAATTCAGCAGTCAGCAGGTAAAAACGGTCGATGAGGCGGTAACGACCGGAAAACATTGCCATGATACGAGTAGAGGTTTGTGCCCACGCGGAGCAGGCAATCTTATATTGAGCAGGGGTGATCACTCCATTGGTCACTTCATCACGCAATTGAGTTATGATCCATTTTTGTTCTCTATAGAGGGCCCAGATTACGAAAATAATCATGGCAACCCAACCAGACCAATCGAAAATCATTCCAATTGCAAGGCTTTGGAGTCCTTGAAATAAGGTAGATATGATATTGTGGAAGGAGTGGGTGAAGACTGCAATACCCCAACCAATGATAGGTGCAATAATTTTTATGGATAGATTTCGACTGAGACGGGAGACAGCCAGACCAATCCCGGTAAATGCAGTATAAAAAGGATGCTGCCAGCCAACCAGAATAACTCGTACAAAGAACATATAGAGTATTCCATTCAATCCGTTTTGTTGAAAACCGTAGGTATATATGTAATAGATATTTTCAGTTGCCGCAAAACCAATGGCAGTGACTGCTGCATAAACGATCCCATCCAGGACTGAATCAAATTCATGACGGAAGAGTAAAAATACGAGCAAACAGGCCATACCTTTGAGAGTTTCTTCGATTACCGGAGCAATTGCAGAGGCAGTCGAGATTTCTGTAAAGGCCTGAGAGCCGGTAAACATGTAAATCCCCAAACCAACGAATGAGTTTACGATGAAGGCAGCCCCCGCAGCAATAATAGCCCCCCAAAGAAATACTCCACCCAACAACACAATTGGTTCCTTTTCATAGCGGTCCACCCAATAGACCACATACGCAAACAACAACATTGGAACGACACCAAATAATACAGATAGTATGACGCCCAAGATCTGCACGGCAATCTCCCTCCCGGTGAAGTATTGTTCAGTTTAGCATAGATAGAGATGAGGTGCAAGCATTGCTAATTCCTTAGCTAATTGGTTGCTAATATTAGCTTTTCCCTGTGGATGTGGGTGGCTTCAAATTTTATTCCCAATACATCTAGCAGCTCTTCAGGCCGACCTGTAGCTGCCTCACGGGCAGCAAGCTGAACTCGAATACTGTAATTTCCACCGTCATTTTGTGGAATCAAGGCTATCTCCTCGATCAACGAACGGAGGTCGTAGGATTTATTTCGGCGAAGACGGGGTAAATGATCGGCAGAAATTACCCTTTGCAGACGGTCATCCAAATCGGGTATTTCATCGAAGAATGTGATCACATAAACTGATGAGGTGACCTGAGTCTGCAGCGCAGGGGCTTGTAAATCTACAATTTCAAGGTCAAGGACCTTCAAACCTGGGGGCAATGCATTAGAAACCGCCTCTTGTATCTGATCAATGGGTACGTCTTGTTCCAACCAGGCGTCGAGGATCTCACATTGACTGGTGAATCCCAAGGGCAATGCACAGGCAAGATTAAGGCGGGGCTGAGGATGAAACCCCTGACTGTATGCCAGGAGCAGACCGGAGCGCCTGAAAATGCGTTCCCAAGAACGATGTAGATCCAAGTGACCGACGTATTGCATCGGTCCTGTTTTGGAAAATTTGAGCCTAATGCGCATATGGTGGAACACGCCTTATAGAAATAATATTCATCGGACTTCAGCCAGATTAACTTTAGGAGGTGATTTTACCTCGGGACAGGACCACGATTCTCCTGGATTTTCACGCCTGAGATCAGCAAAAGCGGGCAGAATCCCACAGGCGAAGCAATTTAGGCGGCAATCCACTCGGGTTTGGAATTCCTGGCTTAATAGGAAATCCTTGAGCAGAAATTTCTTGCGGACACCCGTGCTGATATGGTCCCAGGGAAAAACTTCGTCCAAGGATCGGGTCCGGTGAGTATAAAAAGATGGATCGAGATTAGTGGCCTCAAATGCTGCCATCCAGGCCTCGAAATTAAACTGATCCTGCCAGGCATCAAACCTAGCTCCGTTTTTCCAGGCTTGATAAACCACATCTGCCATACGCCGATCACCTCGGGAAAGCCAGGCTTCCAGTAGGGTGACCTCGGGATTGGACCAGGTAAGCTTTATATCACGATGGCGGAGCTCTTGCTTGAGTAAAGCTTGTTTGGATTGGATCTGTTCGACCGAATCACAGGAGACCCATTGAAAAGGTGTATGTGGTTTTGGGATAAATGTGGAAATGCCAACATTCAGCTTGGCTCGATGACCGATCGCTTTATGCCCTTCTGCCAGCACAGCTTTGCACAAATCAGCGATCGCCTTGACATCCTCCAAAGTCTCAGCAGGATGACCAATCATAAAGTAGAGCTTGATGGTAGTCCAACCACGCGAATAGATCTGACAAGCTGTTTCAAGCAGCTGCTCAGTGCTAAGGGGTTTGTTGATGATATTGCGCATATGCTCTGTGGCTGCTTCAGGTGCCAGAGTGAACCCACCATGGCGGGATTCTTTAAGTAAGTCCATTAAATCCACGGAAAATGATGCGATGCGGAGGGATGGCAGTGAAATACCCAAGTGTTTTCCGCAATACTTATCCGTAATAGCCTGGATGAGCTCGGTGATATGCGTATAGTCAGAGGATGATAAAGAGAGAAGGCCAATCTCTTCAAACCCGGTATTTTTCAAGGCTGTGTCAATCGCTTGAACAATCTCGGATACGTTCCGCTCCCGTACAGGACGCGATACCATACCGGCGTGGCAGAAGCGACAGCCGCGGGTACACCCACGCATAATCTCAATAGGCACGCGATTATGCACGGTTTCTATGTTGGGGACGATGAAACGAGTGGGAGGAGGGGGAAGATGAGGGACTATTCGCTTAAGGACAGGATTATTTGCCTGATCTACAAGCTTTTCTATCCGGTCAACAGTGCCATCCTGATTGTAATACGTGTGGTAAAGGCTGGGGACATAAACACCAGGAAGGGAGGATAAACTGATCAAAAGCTGCTGGCGGGAGAGGGAGGAGTGCTTCCAAACCTGATAAACATCAATGATCTCCTGGATGACCTGTTCACCTTCTCCAATAACAAATGCATCTATAAATGCATGCATAGGTTCCGGATTAAATGTAGCATGACCACCAGCAATGACTAATGGATTTGTTTCATGACGCTCAATGCTTAATAATGGAATACCTGCCAGATCCAAGGCATTGAGAGTGTTGGTAAAGAGGGTTTCATAGGGTAAGGTAAACCCAATAATATTGAATGCAGATAATGGCTGCTTGGATTCTAGTGAATATAAAGGGATGCCAGCACTACGCATTGCCGTTTCCATATCAATCCATGGAGTATAGACTCGTTCGGCAAGTGCATCCGGACGATCATTGATCAATTCGTATAGGATGGCCAACCCGAGATTGGACATACCAATATCATAGATATCTGGAAACACCAAAGCGACATGGGTTTCAATCGAATCCCAATTTTTAACGACTTGATTAAACTCACCACCGAAATAACGGGCAGGTTTTTGAACGGTTGGGAGAATGCGTTCTAATTTCAATTTGATGTCGGTTGGAGTTAAAACCATTAAAACCTCAGATCAGGCTAATTTGTCTAAATAAGCCTTAGATTGTCTGATTATAACTTAAAATGCTCCGCATCCCTTTCCACGAGAATGCAAGTAACCTCAGGTGGAAAGAAACACGGTACAAATATGATGAGGGTGAATAAGGGTAAATATTAGGAGGTTTTGTGTGACTAATCTTCAAAAATCCATCGATCAATATCGCGTTCCCAGGTGATTAATTCCTGAGGAGTGAACCATAAGGCGACTTCCTTACCGCCATTTTCTACTGTATCGGAGGCATGGGTCAGGTTTCGACCAATCTCAAGGGCAAAATCGTGGCGAATGGAACCTGGGTCGGCATCGGTTGGACGGGTGGCGCCCATGGTCTGGCGAATCGCATTGATTGCGTTGGGACCTTCCCAGACCATCGCCATCACAGGGGCAGAAGTAATATATTGAATCAATCCTTCGTAAAAAGGCTTCCCTTTATGGATGACATAATGGGTCCTGGCTAATTCCTGACTGACCGCTATAAATTTAGCAGCAACCAGGCGTAACCCGCGCCTTTCAAGTCTTACGATAACTTCGCCAATTAAGCCTCGCTGAACAGCATCTGGTTTAACCAGCACTAACGAGCGTTCCATATCTGCCTCCAAATATTGATGATACGCGAAACGTGAAACGTATTGCTATACGTTTCACGTTGACGGATATTCATAGTTAATTTCTACCTGATCAATTCTTCTGCCTTGGAATAGGCGTTCAACGCTTCCTGTAATTCTTCTGACCGGAAATAGGCATCCCCAAGAGTAACCCACATATCAGCATCAACAGGGAAGCGGTAAAGTGCGTCTTGAAGATCCTTGATGATTTCGTCGAGCTGATAATTTTGCTTTATCAATCCAGTGTAATACTCTAACGCTTGGGAGGGAAGCCCCTGGTTGATTGCATTGCGGGCATCAGTTAAGGTTATTTGATTAACCTCAGACACTGCCTTAAGTGCTTCAACCGGTACTTCGGGAGGAACCGTCTTGGTGACGAATTCTTCAACAACCGGGGTTGGTGTAACTTCTGCTTCGACTGGAATGGTAGGAGCCGGTTGAGCCGGTCCTTCAACCTCCGGTAACCAAGAGGCAATTTCTGGCTGAGGTTCTTCCTTTATTTCCGGGGTGACCTCCGCAATTGGGGCAATTTCTCCAGTCAGCTGTGAACTTGGCTCGACTGAAATTGAAGGAATTTCTTCAGATACAGTAGGCTCAACGACTGCAGGAGCCACTTCAGTAGGAGCGGTTTCGGCGATCTCTTTGAGCCAGTATGGTAATTCTTCCGATTTCCATATCAGTGCTTCTTGGGAGGGAGCTGGCTCTTCTTTTTTAGGTTCATATTGTACCGGTTGAGGTTCAGGCTGTAGCGGTTCAGGCTCATGTTCTTCCAGCTCAAGCAACCAGGCGGGGATCTCTTCAGCTTGTGGCACCTGAGTTTCAGGAGCAACTTCAGATACCGGCTCCTCAGAAACTTGTTCGATTTCTGGGGTCTCACCTAAGCCTTTTATCCATTCTGGGATTTCTTCAGCAGGAACAGCCGATACTTCTCCTGGCTGGAGTTCCGGCTCAATAGTTTCTTCTATGCTTGGCACAGTCTCAAGTTTCACCCACTCTGGTGGCTGGATTGCACGCTGTTCAGGGGGAGTAATCAATTCCTCCTCTTTAGCACCTTGTTGGGTAGCAAGACCTTCCAACCAGGCGAAAGCATCGGATTCACTCACCGAACCAGGTGTAACAGGCTCTAATTCACCTTCAGCTGGAATTGGCTGCTCAATTTGAGGTTGTTCTTCAGAGATTGGTGGAATCTCTGATGGAGTAAACTTTATAGCTGGTACCGGTAGCTCTGCGGTAGGTACTTCTTCGGAGATCGCGGGAACTTTTGCAGGTGTTAACTCTTCAGCAGTCACTGGAAATTCTGTTACCGGTACTTCTTCGGAGATCGCGGGAACTTCTGCAGGTGTTAACTCTTCAGCAGTCACTGGAAATTCTGTTACCGGTACTTCTTCAGAGATCGCGGGAACCTCTGCAGTTGTTAACTCTTCAGCAGTCACTGGAAATTCTGCTACCGGTACTTCTTCAGAGATCGCTGGAACCTCTGCAGTTGTTAACTCTTCAGCAGTCACTGGAAGCTCGGTTACCGGTACTTCTTCGGAGATCGCGGGAATTTCTACTGCTGTCAGCTCTTCAGCAGTCACCGGAAGCTCGGTTACCGGTACTTCTTCAGAGATCGCTGGAACCTCTGCTGGTGTTAGCTCTTCAGCAGGCTTCGGATACTCAGTTACCAATGCTTCTTCAGTAATGGATGGCACTTCTATTGCTGGTAATTCACCAGCAATTTCGGATATCGCGGCTTCTGTTAGTCCTTCAGCGGTTAATGGAAGCTCTGTTACTGGCGCTTCTTCAAAGGCTGATGGCATCTCCACCGTCGGTAGTTCTTGGGTAATTTCTGGCAGCTCAGCTTCTGGCAGTTCTTCTCTAATCACAGGAAGCTCTGCTGCTGGTAATTCTAGCGTGGTTGTAGGTTGCTCCACTGGAGGCTCTGGCTCAGAAATTTGAGGGGCTTCTGCAATTGCTTCTTCTACAGCAGGTATAAGTGGTTCTGCCGGGGGTTGTTCTCCAGCGATTTCCTTAAGCCAGTCTGGAATCTCATCAGCTAACGCAGCAGCAGGCTCCTCTGATTCAGGGCTCTTAAAAGGAAGAAGGGTTTCATCCTTAGCTGGTTGTATTTCAAGAGGTTGTTCTAATGTTTCTTCGAATGGAGACACTTTTGCTTCAGTTGATTCAGGTACGACAGGTTCTTCTAAAAAGGCAGGAAGTTCAGATGCAAGGGTTGGAATGGATTCAGCTGGTATCTCTGCTTGAGGAGATGTCGTTCGAGGGACATCCAAATCTTTAAGCCATTCGGGTACCTCCTCTTCGGATGTAGAAGCAAGGTTTTCTACCTGGATGGGAGGAGAAGATGGTGCCTCGGGTTTCTTTTCATCCAACCATTGAATGATCGAATCGGTTGGACCAGGTTGATGCTCTTCCAACCAGGGAGTGGAAAGATCACCTCCCAAAGGCTGTTCGAATTGTGGTTCTTCTCCTAAAGCACCTTCAGGGGCAATTCCACTAAGCCACTCAGGGACCTCAGCTTTTTCCAAATCTGCACTTGTAGGAACCTCAGCAATTGGTTCTTCTGGTTTTACCTCTTCTGGGGTTTGGATTGCCTCACCTGAAGCAGGTTGCCAACCGGCATCTTTCATCCAGTCTGGAATTTGTTCATCAGGTTTGGAGGTATCGGTGATTATTTTTTCAACTTCTTGAGTATCCCATATAAATGGAGAGACGCTGGGCGGGGCTTTTTCGTCCGTTGGAGTTGGTGCGGGGGCCTCAGCGGATTTCAACCAATCGGGTAATTTCTCATCGGCTTGGGCATCCATCGAAATTCCCAATGAGGTAGCCCAATTCGGTTGAGCGGGAGTTGCTTCGATTTGGATTCCGGATTTGTAATCTAATCTCTCGATATTCACTGCGTTCTCTGGAATTTGATCAGAGGAAATTGCATCTGGTGGTGCAAACGCAAAATAAGGATCCATGGAAATTACGATCTGACGGTAGTTTTTTATCGTATCGGAGCCTTCAGCTTCTGGCAGGGAAACCGCAAGAATTCGATTGGCTTCCAAACAATATGGTATTTTCTTTATGATATTCACACAGGTGTCTACTGCTTCGACGCGTTGGGAGGTCTGATAAAACATCTGGGCAAGTAGGAGCTGAAGGTCTGGCCGGTTTGGGTCTTCGGCTATGGCTGCCCGCAACTCAGCAATCGCCTGATCGAACAATCCGCCTTTGGCGTACATCCTGGCAAGCGCTCCACGAGTGAGGCGTACTTTTGGTGGCTGCATACCGTCTCTGCGACCATAGAGGCGACGTAATTCATCCTGAATGGCTACGTTAGCTGGCTGAGCTTCATAGGCAAGTTCCATGTGCCAGATGGCTGCATCAAGGTTATTTTCATCCTCACGGATGATACTCATACCAACGTTCGCAATAAAATCATCCGGAAGAGAAGATAGCACTCGTTGGAATATGTCGGTGGCGTCACTAATGCGTTGCTGTTCCAAATGAGCTTTACCCAATAAACGATAGGAGGCAATGTATTTTGGGAACGTGGCGAGGATATGACGACAATGGGCAACTGCTTCATCCAGCTGAGCATTATCGATCATGCCTTCTATCTCACGATTGTATGCACGTAAAGGAATTATCGCCATATTATCTATGCTCCGAATGTTAAGTATGCCTTATTCTGGCAGAAGATGCAAGTGTTTAGGATGATTGTAAAAAAGAAATCCCTCCCAGGTTTGGGAGGGATTGGACAGGTCTACTATCAGGACTTTTTCTCTAATGGGGAGGCCGGTTTTTTGCTGGTGACGATTGCCCATCCAACTACCACCAAAAGAACCAGTGCAACCAGGTAGGAAGCAACCTGTGAATGACTGTATTTCACGATGACAGGAGCCATTATCAGGCTTACCAGATTGACGACTTTGATCATTGGATTTAAGGCTGGACCAGCGGTATCCTTCAAAGGGTCACCAACTGTATCGCCAACCACACTTGCTTTATGACGCTCAGAACCTTTTCCGGTATTCGCTTGAAGATCACGGGTTTCATCTTCGATTGTTTTCTTTGCATTATCCCAGGCACCACCTGCGTTTGCCATGAAGACAGCCAGCAATTGACCGCTTAGAATTATGCCTGCCAGGAAGCCTCCCAATGCCTCAACTTGTAAGATCAATCCAACTGCCAGGGGTAATAGAACGGCAATAGCGGCGAGAGGGATCAACTCTTTTTGAGCAGCAGTGGTGGATATACCTACAGCACGAGCATAGTCTGGCTGAACTTTGCCTTCCATTAATCCAGGAATGCGAAACTGACGGCGAACTTCTTCCACAATTAAACCGGCTGCACGCGTGACTGCCCGGATGGAAAGGGAGCTAAATAACCATGGGAGGGCACCCCCGAGGAGCAAACCGATAAATACACGAGTTTCTGACACTCGAATGGCATCCATGATGGGAAAACCGAGCTGGGCTTGGACGCGCCCGACGTCAGTGATGAAAGAGGCAAAAAGACTTACTGCGGCAATCACGGCGGAGGCGATGGCAACGCCTTTGGTAATGGCTTTAGTGGTGTTCCCAACCGCATCCAAGTCTGCCATGATCTGACGGGCTTTGCGAGTCTCCTCATCATCCATATCGTGCCAGGACATTTCAGCGATGCCATTGGCATTATCGGAAATTGGACCATAAGAGTCCATCGCGACATTGTTTCCCGTATGGCTGAGCATACCAATACCTATCATGGCAACGGCATACAACACATAAGTTGTTCCATCACTATTGTAGAGGAGCAAAGCGAGGACGAAACTGATGGTGATGACCACAAGTGCCCAAACGCTGGATTCCATACCGACGGATAAGCCCGATAATATAGTGGTTGCAGGACCGCCACTTGTAGAAGCCACAATTTCCTTAACTGGTGGACGTTTAGTGGAGGTGAAATAGGAGGTTAATGGATTGTAAGCAACTGCGAGACCTACGCCAATGGCGGTTAAAGCAGCCAGTCTCCAATCATGAGCATACCAAAACGCTACAGCGAAGGCCCAGATAATGGTATTGACACTTGACACTTCGTACGAGCGGAACATGGCTTCTTCAGCATCGTGGGCGCGCAGGAACTTGATGGGAAACCGTTCCCAAATCGGGACGGTAAAGGTACCCAGAATTGAGCTGATCACCCCGATGGCACGGATTATCAACGGGTAGACAATCCACTTTAAGTCACCGGTCAAGGCAACCAGAGCCAAACCCAGGATCAAGCCCGAAACAATGGTCACTTCATAACTTTCGAAGATATCGGCTGCCATGCCTGCACAATCACCAACATTATCTCCAACCAGGTCGGCAATCACGGCTGCATTGCGAGGGTCATCCTCGGGAATATCATGTTCAACCTTGCCGACCAGATCAGCACCCACATCTGCAGCTTTGGTAAAAATTCCACCACCCACCCGCATAAACAACGCCAGGAGGGTTCCACCGAAGCCGAACCCCAAAAGTGCATCAGGGGCTGCCCGACCAAAGATCATGAAAATGATCGTTCCACCAAAAAGACCCAACCCATCGGTTAACATACCAGTGATCGTGCCAGCATAATAGGCAATTGAAAGTGACTCATTGAAGCCGCGCCTCGCAGCTGAAGCAGCACGAACATTAGCTTGAATTGCCATGCGCATCCCAAGCTGGCCTACAGTAAGGGAGAAGGATGCCCCCATCACAAAGGCGATCATACGCGCCACACCTATGATTAGCAAGGTTTGTTGATAGGCTTGCGGGGTGCCATCTTTGGTGATACCTTCGGCACAGGTTTTTAGTGCTTCAGCATTATGGGCATCCACACCCTGAACAAATATGCAATGCCATTCGCGAGCTTCCAAAGAGGGAGGAACGATATATACTGATAGGAATAAAGCTACTGTCAGGATTAATATTAGCGGAAGGATTGAACGTAATTGGCGGTTTAAGTAACTATTTGCTCCGATGCGGATAGCATTCCACACTTCCTGCATCTTTGCGGTTCCCTTATCTTTAGCCATCACTTTCCCTCGTAAAAACCATGCATATAGGAGACTGATGATGGCGACAACCACCACACCAACAATAGCAATTTGCTCGAAACTATTTAAGCCATGTCGGGCGAGACCTAATATATTCATATGTCCTCCACTCGATCCATTTAGATTAAAACAAACAAAATTCCCAAACGCATTTGCGTCTGGGTTGCACGAAATGAAATTGCGTCAATGAAGTTCATTTGTTGAAGGTTCCGTGCAGGCTGGGCTATTTTACCTAATCAAATAGAAAAAGTCAAATAATTCTGTAATATTCTATAGATTAGCATTTCATTAGACTTCATCCAACCACTTGACTTTGCCACTTTTTTTAATGTATAGTCTTACTCAGTGATTAGTTTAATTATCCATAGCGATTATACTGAAAATTTATCAGCATAATCAAGACCAACAGCACAGCCTCCGGGAGTTCGGTGGCCGTGCTTTTCTTCGTCTATATAGGAGAGGTTTATGATTGAAGTGGAAGGGTTGACGAAAGATTACGGCCCCAGACGAGCGATCAATAATTTGACATTCCAGGCAGAACCAGGAGAAATCCTCGGATTCCTGGGTCCAAATGGGGCAGGTAAGACCACAACCATGCGTATTCTTTCAGGTTATATGCCACCAACCATGGGTGTTGCCCGGGTTGCTGGATTTGATGTTGTGGACGAATCACTTGAAGTGAGGAAACGCGTAGGCTATTTACCGGAAACAGTGCCCTTATATCCGGATATGACGGTATTTGATTATCTGAAATATATGGCAGATCTACGTCATATCAAAAACGCCGAAGAACGCGTTGAAGATGTGCTTGAAATTGTGCATATGGATGAACGCGCCAATGGGTATATCAGTAATTTATCCAAAGGTATGCGGCAACGTATTGGTCTTGCGCAAGCGTTGCTGCATGAACCGGAGGTGCTGATTCTGGATGAGCCAACGATTGGGTTAGATCCTGCCCAAATAAGAGAAGTTCGCAAGATGATTCGCGAGATTGGTCGACAACGGACAGTACTACTTTCAACTCATATCCTATCCGAAGCACAGCAAATATGTGATCGAGTGTTGATTATTAACAAAGGTGAGATTGTTGTAGAAGATACCCCCGAGAGATTACAAGCTGGCCTAACCGGCGTCCAGAGAGTGTCTGTGAGGGTTCAAGGGGACGGAGATGGATTGGAAAAACTGATCAGTGAAATATCCGGAGTCGGTAGAGTATCCACTTCTCACGAAGGATCTGTTGAGGTTGAGTGCGCGCCTGGGAAGGATATCCGTCCAATAATTGCACGGAATTTAATTAAGGCAGGTTTTGATTTGCTCGAGCTGAAGAGCATCGATCTCAGTTTGGAAGATATTTTTATTCAGCTGACACGTGAGGAGCCTGAACCTCCGAGCACAGACGATTCTGAAGAGGAAATATAAGGTACAAGGGGATCAGGTTTTGGATAGAATGGAAATTATATTTATAAGGAAGGATACTGATGCGTAACGTGTGGATCATTGCCCGCCGAGAATACAAGCAATTTTTCATAAGCCCTGTCGCTTATGTGGTGGCATTCTTTTTCATCATTCTCCTGGGCTATTTTTTTTATAGCGGTTTAGTCGATGCGATAGCTTATTCGACATATTACCAGACGTCGTATGTTCCCGGCCCTGAAATTGTGACCGGTCAATGGATGGTAATCCTACTTGTGTTCTCCATGCCTGCCCTCACAATGCGTTCCATTGCGGAAGAGACACGCATGGGTACCATGGAGCTTTTGTTGACAGCTCCAGTCAAGGATTGGGAATTGATCGTAGGTAAATGGTTGGGAGCGTTTTTGTTTATGCTCAGCCTGTTAGCAATTACCTTCGTCTTTCCAATCGTGTTGAATTCTCTGGTTAATCCCGGTATCGATCAGGGAGTTTTATTCAGTGGTTATCTGGGTTTAGTACTTATGGTTGCAAGCCTGGTGGCAATCGGGATATTTATCTCTTCCCTTTTTAATAACCAGGTAGTTGTGTTTTTTATAAGCCTTGCAGCTGTTTTAATATTATGGTTCGTGCTCCGACCGCTGGGAACCTCCACAAGCAGCTCGGGCAATCAAATAATCACATATATGAATTTTGTAAACCATTATATAAACTTTTTTCAGGGAACCATTGACCTGAGTGATATCGTCTACTATCTGAGTCTTACTTCGATCGCGCTATTCCTCGGAACGGTTTCTATTGAACTACGGAGGTGGCGCTAATGAACTCCAAATGGCGTCTTATTGCTCGCAGAACTTCTATCTCAGTATCAATTGTTGCTTTGGCCGTCACTGCGGGTTTGTATATCGTCCAACGTCAATGGAATCTGCCTTTGCAGATAAGCCTGGGATTATTCGTGATCGGTTTGGCAGTATACGTTGCACTTGATCCTGGAGTGATTCGCGAAGCCCTAACAGGTCGGCAGGCACGATATGGCAGCAATGCTTTGATCTTAACAATCGCCTTCTTGGGAATCCTGGTTGTGGTTAATTATCTCGCTTTTAAGAACACAAAGCAGTGGGACCTAACTGAGGGTCAATCGAATACTCTTGCAAAAGAGACTATCGATGTATTAAAAAATTTAAAAGACCCTGTTGTAGCTAAAGCTTTCTTTTCTTCAGCTACTTCAAATGCAACATCGGAGAATAACGCTAAAACATTGTTGGATAAATACGTCTATGAAGGCAGGGGAAAATTCCAATACGAATTTATCGATCCCAACAAAGACCCTGTTGCTGCGACAGATGCAGGAATTACTAAAGACGCCTCTATTGTCATATATATGGGAGGTTCAAAACAACCGGTATCTACCATATCTGAAGCAGATATTACCGGTGCGATGATTAGGTTAATGAACCCTGGTACTCATGTGATTTATTTCCTGACCGGTCATGATGAATATCCGATCAGTGGTGGGAGTGACCAATCTTATTCACAATTAGCCACCGATTTGGGTTCAAAAAATTATAAAGTATCTACTTTAAATTTAATTACCACAGCCCAGATTCCCCAAGATGCCAGCGTGGTCGTGATTGCCGGACCCAAGAAACCCCTCACTGAAACAGAGGTAGGTTTATTGGATACCTATCTAAAAAATGGTGGTTCGATAGTAGTCTTAGAGGATCCTGCCGTCGTGACTCAATTTGGGGAAAATCCTGATCCATTGGCTAATGACCTGGCCCAAAACTATGGAATTGTCTTGGGCAATAATATAGTTATTAATAATGATGGATATCAGCTTACATTATTTGCATTGAGTAATCAATATCCATTCCACATAATCACACAAAATATGAGCACACAAGTGACTGGATTTCAAAATGCAAGGAGCGTATCCGCAGAGGATTCTGTAGGGACGGATTATAACAAAACTCAATTAATCCTCACTACCGATCAATCTTGGGGCGAAACAGATATGACTTCGCTTCAAAATAACCCAGTATTTAATCAAAGTGTTGATTTGAAGGGTCCAATTTCTCTGGCAGTAGCTGCTACAGGAACAAATAACAACGCCCGCTTAGTTGTGTTTGGGAATTCAGAATTTGCTACTAATTTAGGGTATGCATGGTACGGAAACGGCACCTTAATCGTAAATTCCATCGATTGGGCAGCCAAGGTAGATAATTTAATCAACCTGACACCAAAGAAGACAGTTGATCGGACTATGGCCCCGCCTAAAGCATATACAATGAGTCTTATCTTTCTGGGTTCACTGATTGTTTTACCTGGGATAGTCTTGATTGCAGGGATCGGTTCATGGATAGCTCGCAGGAGACAGGGATAAATCCTTATGGTGCGTCGTTCAACATGGATCCTGCTGGCGGTATTCGCCATTCTGGTTGGATTTGCGTGGTTTTTTCAACGCTACCAGGCAAATAAAGCCGAAAATGCCGCGACTGCCACACCAACAACTTCGCCGGTAAACCTATACGACCTTACAAATACCCAGGTCAATGAAATTAATATCACGGATAACGCAGGAGATAAGATTGATCTTTATCGCGATTCAGGATCATCGAATTGGGCGATTACGGGTGAACCAGTGGATCAGGCTGACTCGGTTCAGATTGAATCTATAAGCACACAATTGTTTTCGTTACAAGTAAAGGAGACTCTGACCCAAACACCACCACTGGATTCAATCGGATTAGCCATACCAGCTTATACGATCACCATGACAACTTCAGATGGGACGCAAATAATCACATATGTTGGCACTCAAACTGCAATAGGAAGTGGGTATTATGTCCGGGTGGGTGATGGTCCGGTGGATATTGTGGACAAAGCGATGATGGATGATATTCTAAATCTATTAAAGAATCCGCCCTTATTACCAACAGCAACCCCTGAAGCGACAGCAACCGAGACGATATCACCGACTGATCCGGGAGGTCAAGGAACCCCGACACCATAAAAGTGTTACGGTTCAAATTGTCGACAATTGGTACTTGATTTTCGATAGAAAAAAGTGTATTCTGAATAATAAGAAATGGTTCCTGTACTGGTGAAAAGTCGGGTAGGGAGTGAAAATGATTGATGAAGAATTGATTAATGCGATAGCAAATCGAGAAGACGAGCATCCAGCTTTAGCCAGGCTCATTGAGCTGGGCAGGCAAAAATCGTTTGTTACTATTGACGATATCCTCAGCTTCTTTCCGGAAGCTGAGCAGGATGTAGATCAGCTCGAGGAAGCTTTTGCTGCTTTGATAAGCGCTGGTATACCCTATATGGACGATGTAACGGTCGGCGCGCCTACAGAGGATGAGCTGACCGCGGTTGAAGAGGAGGAAACTGAAGAGGAAACCCGTCGTGCAGTCGTCGTGGATGACAATTATTTAGCAAATATTGATACTGACGATACGATTGGATTGTACTTGAAAGAGGTTGGGCGAGTTCCTCTCTTGACTGCAGTTGAGGAAGTCCAACTGGCAAAACGAATCGAACAGGGTCGATTGGCACGAGAAGAACTGGCAAAAGGGAATGTGAGCCTCCGCCGGCGAGGGGAGCTTCAGATGCATATTGAGGACGGCTGGTTAGCTCGGGAGCATCTGATTACAGCAAACTCACGTCTTGTGATCAGCGTCGCAAAGAAATATATGGGACGTGGAGTGCCATTCTTGGACTTAATTCAGGAAGGGAATATTGGTTTAATCCGTGCGGCAAAGAAATTCGATTACCGTCGAGGTCACAAATTTAGCACCTATGCTACCTGGTGGATCCGACAGGCAGTAACACGAGCCATCGCAGACCAAGGAAGAACGATCCGTGTCCCAGTTCACATGGGTGACCAAATCAATAAACTGCTGCGAGTACAACATCAACTCACGCAACGTTTGGGACGTGACCCTAGCGTGGATGAATTGGCTGAAGCACTTGAAGTCACACCACAAAAAGTAGAAAACATGATTCAGGTTGCCAGGCGACCACTCTCACTGGAAACCCCGACCGATGATGAAGAAGATTCAGTACTGGGTGATTTCATCCAAGATGAAGAAGTTCCAGCTCCAGATGAGACTGCAACTTATAATTTGCTGCGGGAGCACCTGGATATTGTATTGAATGGTTTACCTCCACGTGAGGTCCGGATCTTACAATTGCGATATGGATTGTTAGACGGTCAGGCTTATACATTGGAAGAAGTGGGGCGTAAGATGGGTGTTACACGCGAACGTGTACGGCAAATCGAAGCCCAAGCACTCAGTCGTTTGCGGCATCCCGCCATCCGTCGCAGGCTACGGGAATATCTTGGATAATATACTAAAAAGTCTACCAGCGGGTTTTAACCCGCTGGTTTTTGTATATATAATATAGTTATGCCCTCACCAATTGATTACTTGATCTCGGCTCAACATGAGTGCGGTGGATGGGGGTACACTACCGGGCAAAAACCCGTATTAGAGCCAACTGCAGCGGTCTTGCTCGCAATCAGGAATGAACCCCTCGCCAATAATTCCTTCCAAAAGGGAATATCCTGGCTATTGAGCTGTCAACATCAGGATGGAGGATGGGGGATTAATGAGGATGACCCGGAAAGCGGTTGGCAAACAGCATGGGCTCTAACTACTTTGAGGTATTCCACCCAGAAACAGGATTCCATATCCAAATCTGTGGAGTGGTTAATAACCGTTAGCACGATGGAGATCACCCAGGAGGAATTCCAGGGAAAAGAGATCCCGAAGAGGGATAATAATGAAGCCTTCATTTGGCCTTGGCTGCCCGGGCAGGCGGGTTGGATTGAACCAACTGCGATGGCGGTTTTAGCCTTAGAAGGGATAACCAAATCGCGTTTGGCTGACTTCAGAATTAGCGCAGCTCTAAATTATTTTCGACGATATAGAACTCCGGATGGGGGATGGAATATTGGAAATGCCAATTCTTTAGATACTATAGTAGTTCCACGTGCTTATCCGACCGCATTAGTGTTAATGGCTCTCAACCGTATTGCTCAAACAGAGATACACGCCACCGACCTGAATGCACTACGTCAGGATTTGCGTCGAGACCCAAGTACATTGGTACAGTCAAGCGGGATACTTGCATTACGAACATTGGGTGAGGATGACGAGACATTAATTTCTAATATTACTGAACGCCAACTCCCGAACGGTAGCTGGGAGGATAATCCTTTCTTTACTGCCTGGGCATTCATGGCACTTCGAGGTTATTTGTAAATGACGAGGCAGAAGGTAAGCCGTCGCACGTTCATCCGATTAGCACTCCTGGGAGGGATTGGTGCGGGGGTAGCATATATCCAACACCAAACAGCTGGAGTGGGGATGCTAAATATCGTGCGCTGGAGTCTTCGAGGGCAGATGCAATGGCTAAAACCCCCAGCGATCGTGGGATTGGGAAAGTGCGCTTCATATGATGTGGATCTGGTTTCATACCTCCGAGAACTTTGGGATATTTCCGAAATGCCGGATTTGCGCGGGAAAAGCATTTTGGTAAAACCAAACCTATTAGATGAAATCGATAATATCATTGCCACCACCAATCCCCAATTGGTGGGTGCAGTCGTTGATCTGCTTCGAGAAATGGGTGTGAGTAAAGTGGTGGTAGGTGAAGGATCTGCCTTCCGCCGTGATACATATTCGGTGGTTAAAAGCTGTGGATTATCACAGATATTAGACTCCCATGGTGTTCCATTCATCGATCTGAATTATGATGAGCTAATACCTGTCAAAGTACGGGATGGATGGATTCGAAATACAGACACTCTATGGCTTCCGCGACATGTTACTGAAGCAGATTACATCATATCAATACCGAAATTAAAAGCTCATCATTGGGCTGGAGTGACATTGAGTTTGAAAAACCTTTTGGGAGTAATACCAAGTTCTCGATATGGTTGGCCAAAAAATATCATCCATATCAACGGGATTAATGCTACGATTCTCGGACTTTATCAGTCACTTCCACCAGTGGTTTCCATCGTCGATGGAATCATCGGGATGGAAGGAAATGGGCCATTGTTTGGAAAACCAGTCCATCACGAGTTATTGGCAGTAGGACGTGACCCCCTGGCTGTGGATATCATATGTACTCAACTGATGGGTTTCTCCATAGATTCAATCCCACACCTGATTGGAGCGGCAACAGCGGGAATCGGACAAGCCAAGAAAATAGAAACTCGTGGGATTGCTCCGGACCAACTTCAAAAACATTACGAAGCACCCCCAACATTATAAATATAAGCGGGGTCTATTCGACCCCGCATATTGTAGATTATGGTTATTTTTTTATGAGTGGAATGAATAATTGATTTCCTAGACCAATAATAATAGTGGCATCGGTAAAAGGTCCTAGGTTGCCGTTCCGGTCTCGGATGGCAACCCGCCAATAAAAAACCACATTAGAATCATAAATTTTGGTAGGTGTAAATTTGGTATTAATCGTTTCTACCGTGTCGTAAGCGGGAGAAAAGGTGGAATATTTTGAAACTTCAAACCGATATGTAGCTGCACCATCGACTGGAGTCCAGATAAACGTAGGTGTCCCAGAGACGCCTCCGCTAATTGGGCTGACCAGTGTGGTGATTGGATACTGTTTTATGAATGTGGCAGTAGGACTATAAGAACCCATTTTGCTATTCCCATCAAACATAGCGACGTGCCAATAGTACATACCATCGGCATAGCCTTTAGAGGGCGTCCAGCAATTATTATAGGTATCGATGGTTTCATAGATGGAGCTAAAGGCCCCATCCCGGCTTACCTGGACTCGATATTTCCAAGCGGTCAATATAGGTTCATAGGGGGGTTCTTCGCTGTATTTGATTAATGGATCCCAGCAGAAAGTAGGGGCATAATGGACAATTGTATCCTCGTCAGGTGTAAGACCTGTGGGTATGGGCAAGCTGAGGCTAAACTGTTCCACCTGAGACCAGTCATTAACAGTACCACCGTAGCGCCTGACTTGTACCCTCCAGTAATAATTCCCCTGTGCAAGAGTCCCTGTAGGGGTAAAAGAAGTCAGTGGAGTTACCTGGTTAACAACAGTCGAGCCAAAATTCGGATCAACTGACACCTGCAACAGATATGTATCAGCGCCCTCCACCATATCCCAGCTAAATGTGGGTGTAGCCCAAGTGATCGAGGTTTGCAAATTATGAGCAGTAAACCCTAATCGGCGAAAACTCATACCTCCTGTCCACGAACCGTAAGTAGGTGTAAAGCCAGGAAACATGTATCTTGGTTGGACGCGCCAATAGTAGATATTGTCACCAATGATATCTTTCAAAAAGCTGACATTATTTTCCCCGAAGTAGCTATCGGATGAGTTAATATGAAACTCAGCTACGAGATTAGTGTATTCAGGATCTAAATGAACCTCAAGGACACTACCTGCAAATGGGGTTAAACCATTGCTCCCGGTAGGCCAGTCCCAATAGAACGGGAGGAAAGATGGAATGGTAGTCGGATCACCTGAAACTGTATTAGGTGGGAAGATCAGGTTCATGTGGTCCGAGACAGCACTGAAGTGACTGAGCTGTGCAACGCCAGGGACTTCAGGGTCATCCGGAACCGAGTCTTGTACTACTCCGGCTAAATTGACGCTGAACAACATAACGGATGCGCTGCTGGCTTCTAGGCTCATACCAATTGCAGTGTAGGGCAATTGTAGATCAATATATTCGGTTGAGGTGTACACATCCGCCCCTGCTATATTAATAAATCTTTGACCATAATCCCATGATCCGTGAAATTGATCCCATGAAAAAACCCATATGTTTTGATTATCAATGTCACCAGCGATCTTATCAACATATATTGCATATTCAGGTTGATGGGCTGGTATGGTAGTAACAGAATAATTCCGTAGGGGAGGTGGTATTGGAGCACCTGATCCATCCACATGATCTAGATCAATATAAAAGATATAGGTCATATCGGGAGAAGTAATGGGATTAATATTAAAACCAAAAAACCAATTTGCGTTCGACTGGGATGCATACAAAGTGGTTAGGTCGTAGGATTCCGATGTATCGCCAGCTGGATCATCACCAATCAGAAATTGGCTATCAGGAATCCCCGGAGAGGGTGTATATCGCCACCCACTTTGAGATGCAATTTGGAACCGCCAAGCCTCACTCCAATTACCCCATACGCCACCTGTGTAGGCTCGCACTCGCCAATAAAAAGTACCATAATCGGTTCGCCCAAGGCTGCGTTGGGCTATACTATAAATGGGGGTATATGCGGGGATACTCACAGTTTCAGAAATTTCGTATGTAGCGAAATTTGCATCTCGGCTGATCTCAGCTTGGTATTGGGTCGCGCTTTGAAATGGCCACCATTCTAATAATGGAGTCGCTTCGACTGATTCCTGTCCATGTGCAGGTCTGAGGAGTTCAGGCGCATTACCATTAGTGGGGGGTAGCACCAGCCCACTCACAGGGCGATCATCGAAACGTGATTGCCAGATTTGACTCCACCATTCCTCTCCAGTTGTGTTTTTTAGACAAATCCCTCCCAATGTATCCAAAGGACAAACCCGCCACCAGTATACCTGCCCGTCTACAGGAGAAAAATTATCATTATTCGTCGGTGTTGCACTTGTGTTCTCAGTATCATACTCCCATAATGGATCCGAAAAGTAAGGTGGATAATCATCTACCTGAATGCGATAAGCGGTTGCATAGACGCCACCATTCGGCTTTGGCACCATTACCCTATGCCACATGAAAATCGGGTATGGAACCGTGCGATCTTCGACCGGATTCATTTTATAATCACCATAGTTATTGGGGAGGTAATAATAAAGCGGATGCACCAGGATAGGGGCAGTGGAGGTGTAGTAGGATTGGTATTCAAATTGAGGATCGTTAGCCTTTCCCAATTGTCCTCCTCCATCGATTGGGGTTACTTTCCAATAATAATATGCGGTACCAACATATTTCGTTTGGGGAGCGTAGGTCGTATTCGCAGTGGTTGCTGATTCGTACATGGGGGAGAAATCAACTTCATTTGAAATCTCGATACGGTAGCGGGACGCCCCAGGGACGGGAGTCCAACTATACAAAGGATATAGACCGGTTGCATACGTGTTAGTGGGGGTAAGCAGAGCAGGTTGGAGATACCACTGTTTTAGGAAGTGCCAGGGCTGGCTCCATTCACCCTCAGCAAGACCCGATTCTACCCCTACGCGCCAGCAATACTGAACATCATTTGGAAAAGTGGTAGTCGGGGTATAATAAGTCTGGCGTGTAACCACGTTTGTAACATTGCTCGAAAAGTCGCAATTTGTTGAATATTGCAAATTATAAAGCCCTGCTCCTTCCACTGCAGTCCAGTGAAAGGTGGGGGTAAAAGTGGGAAATGACCAATCAGCAGGTTCAAGCAAGGTTGGCACCAGGTCCATATCATCACTACCGTACGCCAGACTGAATTTACGAATTTCACTGGAGGTGCCAAGATGATCAGCGGTGTCCATTGGAACTACCTTCCACCAATAATCACCGTTAATTAATCTAGTATTCGGTTGAATAGTGGTCGTTAGCGTATCTAAACTAAGAGCTATGTCAGTAAACCCTTCATCTCTAGCAATTTGAAAGCGGTATTTGGCTGCACCAATCACCGGAGTCCAGGAAAAATCTGGGTCATCAAAAAATGCAAGAAAATCACCCTCGATAGGCGAAATAAGTGTGGGTTTGTTATTAATCGTTGCCCAAGATTTGGTGAATTGCCTTGGTTCGCTCCATGCACCGACCGGAGCTGGCGTTTCAACGTGTACTCGCCAGAACCATTCACCATCTGCAAACAGGTGACTTGTGGATACAGGTGTGTAAGATGTGTTCGATGTTGTAATGTTCATGACAATCGGATCATTAAAACCAATCTCACTATCCACTTGCAAACGATATGTTTTTGCTCCAATCACAGCCGACCAGGAGAAGGATGGAATACCTAAAGGCGGATCTGAGTCAGGAGTTGTATTAGCATAATTATCAGGATAAATTGGTTGGGGAATATCTAAAGCGTAAGCAGTAAAAGCAGTAATGGGGGTGATAAAACTAACAATCATTATTGCGCTGATGACGGAAGATAATAGTCGCCAGGAATTCCTGGGTGAACGATAGTATTCCGACATTTTTCCCTCCAGAGGGCTCTATTATTAAACTTGGAAGCTTATATAATCATATCTTATAATCTGATTAATACAAAGTGAAATTAGGATAAACTTACAGTCATGTAAATCCCAATATTTGACATGGTATACTCGAACCAACTATGGAGTGGAATTGAATCAATCACGTTCATTGATGTCTATTTTCGTGGTTATCTTATCCGCCTTACTCCTAATCGGCTTAGTGTGGGGAAATTATCGTTTTACTGAGTACAATATTGCAGGTGAGGGTTTTTCAATTCAATGGATAAGCATACGTTCTCTTGTAACGACCGGCAACAGCCCTTACAGTGATCTTGTCACTACGCAAATTCAGGAATCTGTGAAAGGAGAGAATAGCTTTTCAACAGAAAACTCACCCAGATACACATCGCCTTTATATTCTGGGGTGGTAATCCTTCCGTTTGCTTTATTAGAAAATAAAACTCTTGCGCATACGCTTTGGTCAACTATTCAGTTCGTAATAATATTATTAATTCTTCTTTTCAGCTTAAAAATAACTGCATGGAAACCTGCCTGGTTCACTTTCTTCTTATATTTGTTGTTTACCATTTTTAACTATCACGTAGTAATGCCTTGGCTAGATGGTGGATTATCAATCTGGGCATCTTTATTTCTGGTTTTAGCATTTCTCGCGATTAATAACAATCGAAATGAAATAGGAGGTGTATTTTTAGGGCTGGCAGCTATTCAGCCTCTAATGGTTGTTTTGTCGGTAGTTTTTATTTTGATCTGGGCAGCGTCTCAGAGAAGAAAATTATTGATCTTATGGTTTTTTATTACGGTGATTTTTTTATCCGTTATTGGATTATTTCTAGTGCCGGATTGGATAATTCAATATATACGATTGGTATATAAATTCCAGCAATATTTTCCTACCGGGACCCCCGGAGTTTTCTTCAGCAACACATGGCCTGGGGTGGGAAGACAGCTCGGCTGGTTGGTCAGCGGAGCATCGGCGGTAATATTGATTATTGAGTGGTGGGTGGCTTTGAGGAAGGATTTTCGTTGGTTTCTATGGACCGCGTGTATAACAATAGTAATCAGCCAATGGATCGGAATTCCAACCATCCCTGGGAATTTCGTTGGATTGATCCTACCAATGGTGCTTATATCAGCGATGTTCACTGAGCGTTGGTCTCGGGGAGGACAATTGATTGCTGTACTCATGTCATTATTGTTATTTATATGGCAATGGTCAATATATTATTCAGACCTGACCAGCTCTCAGCCGAATATGCAATTAAATCTCATTTTTCCACTTCCATTAGTCTTATTGATTGGTTTATATTGGGTACGTTGGTGGGTGATTAAACCAAAGCGATTGTTAATAGAGGAGCTACGGCTAGGTGAGAGCTATTAAGTTTAATTTGACCATAGAACATTTATGGGGTTTAGCCGCATTGATGGGTATATTTATCTTTGTGAATACCCACCCCATTCGCCCGCATGATTTTTGGTGGCATATCACCATCGGACGTGAAATTGTTACTACAGGGAAAATTCCGACAATGGATGTGTATTCGTACACAGAAGCTGGGCAACCTTATCCCTCTTACCAGATGTATTGGCTTATGGAGACCTTGTTATATGAGCTATATAAGTTGGGTGGTCCGGCACTTGTTATTTTTGTGCATAGTCTTACGATTAGCGCAGCTTATGGGGTAATCTTTTTGATATGTAAACGAGCTGCAAAAAGCTGGCGAATAGCTGCGTTTGGAGTATTATTTGCCGCAGCTCTAGGCATAAATGATTGGAATGTCCGCCCACAAGGGATCACATTTTTATTAGCTAGTTTATATTTACTGAGCATTTATGAGTACAACAAAAACCCTCGTTGGTATTGGTTGACTGTTTTTCCTTTTAGCATGCTGATTTGGGTTAACAGCCATGGTACATTTTTAATCGGGTTAGTTTTGATCGGGATCTGGTGGGGTGAGAAAATCTGGGAAATAATTAAACAACGAATTAAAGGTAATCGAACAATCGATTATAGACTGATCGGTGCACCAAGCATCGTGCTAGGATTTACTGCTTTGGTATGTCTTATCAATCCTCGTGGATTGGGGATCATCAATTACCTTAAATCACTTACTACCAACTCAATAGTGCAAAATATTGTCATTGAATGGGCACCTCCAACATTTAAAACTTTGATGGGAGTGTTTTTTTTCTGTGGATTAATTGGTAGTGCCATTATATTAATACTTTCACCAAAACGACCTAACTTCTTTCAAATTACCACATTTCTTGTGTTTGGTCTGTTAGGTGTAAAAACCTCACGGGGGAGCGTATGGTTTGGTATGGTGATGGCTCCAATCGTGGTGGAGCATTTATCTGTTATCGTTAATCATGTACTAAAAGCAAAACAGCAACCAGTGCATCAAGAGGGATCACGAATTTTAAATATCCTATTTACCATCGTGATTCTCACAATGGGTGTGTTATCTCTACCCTGGTTTAAAAGTGTATTGCCTTTGCCCACAGCTAAGGCCGGACTGATTTCAGCAGAAACACCGGTTCAAGCGACCCAAGTTTTATTAGAGAAAAACCCACCTAGTCGTGTGTTTAATGCTATGTCATTTGGGAGTTATTTAATCTGGGCAGCTTACCCGCAATATCAGGTATTTGTGGATCCGCGTATTGAGCTGTTTTCTGAGAAAGTTTGGTTGGACTACCTTAATATCAGCAACGCAAATGGTGATTGGGAAGCTGCTTTGAGAGGGTATGGGGTGAATACACTGATGCTCAGTCCGGTGGAGCAACCTGCCTTATTTCAGGCGGCTCAAGAATCGGACGAATGGAAATTACTTTACCAGGACAGGTCTGCGATTATCCTCGTACGAAAATAAGTTGGGAAATAAAAAGGAAATTAAGTCAGTTTCATTTATCCTGATTAAGAGGACTCAAACGAGTAGAAAAAAGAAGTTGGGATTTACCATAATTTATATATATTGATATATCAGGATACATTTCCAGATATCAAAATCTAATCTGTTTATTAGGAGGGATAGCTTTGAAATTTATAGAGAATTCGGCAATTAGAATCCCATAAAACTACTGATTATCGCGGATCCATTACTTTTCTAAGGCTGATGATCATTTCGCTCCGCAGGATGTATTTAACATTCTCTATCTTGTAACCCCTCTTAAGAATAAATTCATCATATATCTCTTGGTAAGTATAATGAGTGATATGCTCATCTGCATACGCTTGAGGTAATATTAATTTATATATCTTCTCGATCAAAATCCATTCCCACTTACTGTAATCAGGTGTTCCGATTATGAGAACACCATTCGGGCTCAACACACGATCCAGCTCTGATAACACAGATCCACGTGGAATATGTTCAACAACTTCAGAACAAACAACACTTTTAATAGATTTACTTGCGATTGGTAAGGATGTTGCGGAACCGTTAATATATATCTTTTTGTAACGTCTTGAGTATCGCAATTTCCGCATTTGAATATCTAAACCGATGCTTCCGAAGGGCAAAGCTTCAAGGATTCGACTGGAGCCGCAACCAACATCCAAACATATATTTTCATGGTCGATCATATTGGTGATGTACTTATATCGCTGCCGTTGCCAATACCTTTGAGGGGGCATGAGGGTAACGAACGCTCGGGCATCATAGTCGGCACTGGCAATAGAGTTACGGATTTTCCATAGTCTATAAAATGTCTGGAGGTATTTTATACCAAACTTAAAAACCCTTGCGTGAGATGTGCCGTGTTGGCGTGGCTGGTAAGTAAATGGTATTTCAAGAACGGTAAATCCATCAATCAAGGCTGATACTACTATTTCTTGTAAAATATTAAAATCTTGGCTGATAAATTTTCTACTTTTCAAGATTGAGGCTTTATATAAGCGATAACCGCTTGACATGTCTTTGATTTTTAAATCCAGGCCGCGACTAAACACAAGATTTAGGATTTTACTTAGCACAAATCGCGACCATGGCATTATTGCGTTTCCTCCCCTTACATACCGTGATGCAATGACTATGTCAGAATATTGACGCTCATTCCATAACGAAATTATAAAATCAGGGAAGTGAGATAAATCAGCATCCATCGTGACAATATAAGTACCACGAGCTGCTTGAAATCCTGCTTGCAGAGCAGCTCCATAACCATTAGTTTTAGGAATTAGCAATATTGAATGGTTATTTTGTACGATTGAACGGGTTTCCTGATTGGCCTCTTCATCAACAATAATGATCTCATAGCTAAGCTTTATATCTGTAAGAACTCGATTTACTTTGGGAAGTAAATTTTCGAGGTTTTCCGCTTCATTCTTTGCGGGGATGATTACACTGAGGTCAATATGATATTTCTCGAGATTCATGTCGCATTTTCCAGGTAATGATATAGATTGCTAGGAAAGCTATTGGGATAATAAAGAACCAGTAATTTTCCAATTTGATGATTGAATGCATCTTTAAATCCAAAGCATAAAACAAGATAAGGCTACAAATAATGATTGCAGTGGTTTTCATCGAAAATTTGTAATCCCATAGCCAAGCTATGACCTGTACAATCGCGGGGAGGATGACGATTTGGTCAAAGCTAAACCCAAAAGGTGATAACGGTAGGGAGACGAGTAAAGCGAGGTTCATAGACGTTAACCAACCATCTCTATTCAATATATTAAGGAGTGGTTTTATAAAAAAGAGCAACAGAATGGCAGAGAAATTAAATATTTTGATGTGGAAGATGGAGGCAATAAAACTACCAATAGTACTCGTATAAAGTGAAGAATATGGAAGATTACTTATAAGGGTGATATAGTCTTTGACCCAGCTTGGGTGGATGATCCAATAAATGATCAGTGAAGTTGAAAGCGCGATAAAAAATCCCTCGATGACTTTCCATCGACGATTTTGAATGATCCAAATCACAAGTATCAGGAGAAAGAAATACGATATTTGTGGCTTTACTAAAGTTAATAATAATACAGCACCTGCTAACATGTCCGATTTATGATCGAGCCACCATATACTAAGGACCATTCCAAGTGATACAAGCATAGTGATTTGCCCGATTGCTAAGTAGGATATCGTCTCTCCAAACAAATATCCAGCGATGAATGCAAATAATATACCCCTAGAACTATGAGTGCCTGTACACATTTGCCAGGAAATAATGATGGTGATGCCAATTACGATCGTGTTAGAAAAAATCCACAATATGGCAGCAATTTGATATGGTAGAACACCCAATGGGGCTAATATTAGGATTAACCAGGGTGGGTTCCAAGCATTTAACAACATGCCGCCTTGAGAAAATATTTCAGGACTTGTCGATTGTTGCAGGATGGTCATAGCCGATTGGTCATAAGGGTTATCCCCCGAAATAAATAAATGTGCAGCGGACCAATACGCTAAAAAATCACCCTTACCGGTTCCAAGATTATAAATTTGAATAAAGACGGTTAGTAATATTCCCAAGACACAAACAAAAAATATATTTTTTTTCATCAGGGTGCAGTTAATTCTTCAGAAGGACCTGTCATTATCATTTTAGTGAATATTAATAAGGTAATAAAAAAAGCGGGAACGCTAATCTGGACTGCAAAAGGTAAATATTTGAGTTGCAAATAAGTCATAGGTCCGCTTAAAAAAGTGGTGATCCACGTTAAGGCAATCAATGGCTTCCAAAAAGGTCGTAACCGAGGCAGACCTTGCCAGAATAATATCGCAGGAATAAGCAAAATACTCCAATCATAGATCATCGCATGCGGGGTGATCCAAATTGTCAAGCAGATCGCACCAGCGAATAATAAATCTAGTTTGTTACGGTTGGTGCGCCAGAAAAAGAGATAAGCCACAATCCCTGCAATGGAAAGCAGCAGGGATAAACCTTCTGCCAGCCCCACATGACCAGGGAAAAGTAGGATCCAAAAACCACGCAAGGAGTGTAGGTGCCAGAGTGGAAATTGATCTTGGTAGATCATTCCTGGAAGGTAGTTACGGACAAGATCGATGTACGACCGGCTGGCATCTGGCAGCAACCAAAAACATAATCCAGCTAATGTAGCTCCTCCTAAAATCAAACCAAACAAGGACTTCCAGCTTTTACGCCATTCCAACAGCCAAAGGAATCCTAATCCTAAAACCATCTGGGGCTTAAATAACAATAAGCTACTAACTAACCCAGCAGCCCATAGTTTTTCTTTTCGCCATAGCCAGTACGAGAGACAGAATAACAGCAAACTTAGTATGCTATTTTGCCCGAAACTTACAGCTGCAAAAATGGGAAACCAGGTAAGTGACCACAGGAAGCCTTTGACCGGTCGGTCAATGGATAGCAGCTTGAGACTTATCCATAGGAATAAGAAACTGAGTAAACTCCAGACTATAAAACTCCAAGCATATGGGAGATATGATAGGGGGACAAATAACCAAGCCAAAAAAGGCGGGGTTATGAATGCATGAAAGCTGGTCAATTCGGGTCCAGCGATGGTTTGTTCGAGCTGGCTTTGAGATGCAAAGTTATATAGGTCGGCACTTTGGCCTTGCCGAAGGGTAACTCCCGCTGTATAGAATTGTAGATAATCCGTCCCGATCACCTGACCGGCAAGATCCATGTTACCTGGACCAAGCAAGCTACTAATCAGCCAGGCAAACCATAATACTCCCCCGGCGATCCAGGCATATGTTAATCGCCTTGGGTTCAGGAATTGATTAATCTGCATCCACCTGGTCATTTTATTTTAACTGTGTCAAATACATTTTTAGGTCTGGAAAATATCCAGATGATGATTGATATAAATAATCCTATAACCAGTAAAGATAACCAGGCAATTTTTGTCACGGCAGCGAGGAAGGTTAAGAAAAATGCTCCAAGATAAGTAATTACAGATATATATACAAAATTTCGGGAATTAGAATATATTGCCCATAAAACATAAGCCGGGATCAGAATGACCATATCGTGGAGCAAGGCATAAGGTGTAGCCAATAGGGGAAATATGAGAGCCGCAACAATTGCTGGTATCCGTTCCATGAATCCATACTTTCTGAGTTTGTATGCTAACCAGGCTAATCCGACTGCACTAATAATTAATAGAGATTGAGAAAGGATGGATAAAATAGGTTGAGTGCTTTGAGGGAAAAAACTGGTTAATAATCCATAGAATGTCACTAATAAATAATTGGGAAATCCAGCGATAAATGGCAAATCCATAAAAGCCTGACTAAGCTGAATGTATGTCGTATACAATTGGAATCCATTTACCAATGTGAACAAACCTATCCAACCTAAGGCGACTAGGCCGAACGAGACTAAGGCTTTAAAATTCCCCCAGATCAACCAAATAATGATAAATCCAAGAGCAAATTGTGGTTTGTATAACAATAAACCTGCCAGGATTCCAGACAAATACCATTTTTCTTTAAACATCGAGAATATAATCCCAGTCACCAATATGAGAGTCAACCAATGGTTTTGACCTGACTGTAATCCTTCAATAAACGGGAAAAATGATAAGACAATAATGACAAGCTGACTATATGTTAATCCCAGGTTATTATTATTGGTTGGTCGGAGTTTTGCCAATAAATGAGCAGATAGGAAAACTGATAATATTGCGAGAATTGTCCAAAAGATAATTGCCCAATGCAATGATATGAATGTCCATAATGAGTAAAATGGAGCCACGAAAGGTGGATTCATGTATGGATTGTAACCAGGCAGGATTGTTGGTGCTACAAGCGCTTGCTGGGTGTGGATTTGAGTATCGTAATCATATATTAAGCCTGGGTTGGAACGATAAATTACTCCAGTGCTATAGAACATGATGAAATCTCCCCCAATTACCTGACCAAAAGCACCTATCCAGCCTTGGTGAAGTAAAAGGTTTAGCCCCAATATCAACCAGGTCGAGCATAACATCAACCTGGGATAGTCTCTTAAACGCTTAGAATTGAGGATGGACATTTCAAAATAAGATTGGGATTACCTGTCAATTCTAGAATACTAGAGTTAAAATTCCGATTGAATCGGAATTCATGGAGTTGAGACTTTTGACCAGATCTGAGCATATTGATCATCATATTCCAGATTCCAGAGGGGATCTTTAGGTAATGATGATGCTAGTCCTTGTTGCAACTTTTTATCCAACATTATTCTATCAACACCATACTTTGACAGGATTTCATTGTAATTTGTGCCGTTGTTGATGTGCACATAATCCATCCATTGGTCATACGGGAATAGCTCAACCCTTGGATCAACAAACACACCTTGCTCTGGAATGGCCCAGATCAGATAGCTACCATACCCCATCTCGTTATATAGATGTCCACCCGGATGAGATTTTAAAAATTCAGCTGCTGCTACAGGAGTTTGAACCATAATCAATGGCCCAGCAAACGAACCACGTAACACTTGCTGCCAGTAAGTACTCGGCAATGGCATTCGCTCTACAAACCAAGGCTGTACAGCAATTGTGGGGAAAAATAAGAGGGCAGCAAGCACCAGATTCGCCCAATTTTTTTGAGGAATAAATACAGGCATTTTAATTGGTAGATCTTTGATAAGCCGAGCAAGGATGGGCATTGTGCTCATTCCATACCAAATCACATAGCGTTGACCTGACCAAGCTAACCATAATAATCCAACAAACAGGATTACCTCGGTGGGAGTGAGCTTATATTTCGAATATGCAAGTGTGATGATAAAAACCACGACGCTAACATAAAAAGTCACATTGGCAAGACCCTGAGGAATTGGCGATTGCCATTCTGAAATCAGCTGTTGGCTGGGAGGGTTGGTTAATAAGTTAATGGTATAGCTGATTATGCCGAGAAAACGAGGGTTTGCTATGATAGCTATTCCAGAAATTATCCCTATACAGCCAATCCACCCAATTTGGTGCCAGTTTAATGCTTTTTCTTGTTTTAATATCTTGCTTACTGCTTCGCCAAGGAAAAAAGTCCCTATAAGTATCAGCCCCAATATGAAGCTTCCATGAACATTCACCCAATAAATCATGCTCAGAGGACAGAGTAATAACCAATGCCAGCTTAGTCTCCCTTCTGTATATCGCTTAAGAAAAATATATGTCGCGATAAACGGCAACCATGCCCACATCTGAGGACGCACGGCTAGATTATTTGTGATCATCAATCCAAGCAGAGTGACAACGAGAGCAGCGATACGCCAGGAACCACTTCGTCTTTGCGCTTCGGAGGCCACAAACCAAATAATAACTCCATACAGCACAGTTCGCATGAAAGTAACCAATTCGAGACCACCCAAGCGATATAGAATATATAATAAAAATTCACCTAACCATGCAGCATAAAAAAAAGGCTGGTCTACAGGTAAAGACCATGCATACATATTTGTGGTTGGTATGGTATGGTTGGTATAGATATACTCCCCAATCTTCAGGTGCCACCAAAAATCATTTGGAGGTAGCGGGATTAATGATGTGAAGAATAAAAGACCAGAAAGGATTACTAAAAACCACAGGATATCGAGGCTGATACCTCTATGTATTGATTTCAGTATTGGATGAGTATTATTGTTTTGAGTCATACGATTATTCGATTACACAGATTGACTAACTAATATTTTCTTTTTGGGTGAATATTGCCAACGGGTCATAAGGAACCAGATAAGCAATGCCGGAGCCAACCAAATAAACCAGAAGTCACTCAGTCTCATATGTAGAATTAAATCAAGGATATTTAGCCCTAAAAATATAATGACTAAGATTAATGTTGACCAACGTTTCCAGTCTGTAGCTATCCAAATTACAGCCTGAATGACTGCTGGAATTAAGATCACCTGATCGTATGTCCACGTATAAGGCGATGTGATTTGTGAGACAAGTAATAATACTGGCAACTCATAGACCCAATTCCATGTCTTGTTATGGGTATACCAGTAAAATAAAAACCACAAACCGCCAAATAATGAAGGCAAAATTTGGAGCCAAAATTTATCTGTACCAAACCAGAAGAAACGTAAATACGCTCCGATCGTTGGATTAGCCCATTCAGATATTCTATATGTTTGAAGCATCACAAAATATTGTTGTATGATGTGAGGATTAAAAACCATAGCAATCAAGGTTAATAAGAGAACGGTGATCGCAATGCTTAAGAAAATCAACCAACGACGTTGCTTGATCACCCAAAAGAGCAGAGCGATCCAAAATATTAACGCAACTTGAGGTTTTATGGAAGCAAGAGCTATAAATGCTCCAGCTAACCAATCATTCTTGTGGGATGTAGCAAAATATAAGAATCCTGTAAGGCCAAATAAGATCAAAGGAGCAATCTGACCAACCTCAAGCACAGATATTGTTGGGGCGAAGATGAGAACAACCAGCAAGGCTAGCCAGCGCTGGTTCGGATTCCCTGAGTAGATCCGCCAGAGGAATTGTGAAGATATTACTAATAATAAGGTTGAAAAAATAAGCCAGGCTAACCTGCCGGGAGAATAATCAAGCGCACCAAAAGGCATGACCAGGGTTATTGCCCATGGGGGGTTTAGCATGATCGAAATCGTATAAGTTCCTGAAGCCTGGCCGCCTGAAGCGATTTGTTGCTGTTCGACTTTTTGAGGGTCAAATGGGTTTTCACCGTGTAAATTTAGTTTGCCACTTGCCCAATATGGCACAAAATCATCACTAGGGAGATATTCAGGTTTAGTAAGTATGGGAGCAAGTCGCATCAGTACAAATACACTGATTATAAGAATAACCCATAAAATGATCCGATAGAATATTTTGTTGCGAGAAATAAAATTTTGCACAGGTTTATCCACGATTACTTATGCGGCATCTTATGAGAGTATATATTGCCTCGTATCCATCAACCCAGGAGATCTTCTTGCCGGCTTGTATTGTCCGAGGGTTGTAAGATATGGGAACTTCTACAATATGGTGGCCTCGTCTTAAAAAGTTGGCAGTAATTTCGGGTTCAAAATCAAAGCGCACACAACGTAAGCGGATATTATTTATCATTTCACGTAGAAACATCTTATAGGCTGTTTCCATATCAGTAAGATGGCTTCCATAAAGGAGATTTGTAAGAAAAGTTAATAAACGGTTAGCAAGTCGAGAAGTTTTTTTAAGCTTTACTTTTGAATTTAGGAATCTGGAGCCATAAACGATCTTGGCTTCATGGTTCAGCAGGGGAGTAAGCAGGCGTGGGTAATCATTCGGATCCAACTCTAAATCAGCATCTTGGATTGTGATTATATCGCCGGATGATATGGCAATTCCCAGACGTACGGCTGCACCTTTGCCCAGATTTGTAGGAGAATGATGAGAAATTAAATTCGGATATTTTATATGGAGTTTTTGAATTATATCGTATGTATGGTCTTGTGAGCCGTCATTAGATATAATGATTTCTTTTTCTATATCTCCTAATTCGACAGCGAAGACACGATTTACAATTTCCTCTAAGGAATTTTCTTCATTGTAAACTGGAATAATTATGCTTAATTTCATCCTGTTATCCAAAATTGAATTTAGTCATTAAGTGTAGTTTTGTAATTATCTCGCAAATCATTAAGTCGGAATGGATCGATCGAATGTTAGATTTGAATTGAGTACTCCAGTTAACAAATAGAAGAGAGGATTGGAATTAGCAAGTTAATAAAAAGTGCTTCACTAATACCCGCTTTGCACGATAGAGATTAATTCTCAGCAAATCATAAATAATCAATAAATTGCGATTCCCGTACCACTGAATAAATGCGGTCGGATTATTCTATATACGGTCCATGTAAGGATGAGTAAATTGGAACAAATACATATCTACTAAATAGTATTTTAATCTGGTATTAAACTGGAAGCGAAGCTTTAAAAATCATGTAAGAATTATACATTAAGTCAGATTTTTTCCAGCTATTAGAATTGTCAGCCGAAGACTGTTGCTTCCGATGTTTACATGTGCTATACTCAAATACTAATCGTTCGGGAAGCAGCTAAAGGGTATAAGGAGTCGGGACGATGAATTTGCCGAGTAATACTCAAGAGCACGAGGAACTAAATATCTGGGAAAAACTCAAACAAGATTGCAGAAACGAGCTGGAGCAAGCACAGAAGGAATTGAAAGACATTAACACATTAATTGAGCAAAGTCAACTTGAGGTCTCTAGAAATCAACAGCGGAATGCATCGATTTCAGCTCATCTACAGCAAATCCAGACTCAAATTGAGTCAGCGTCAAAAGCGGATATTCGTATGGCTTATGATGCAGCTTTAGATGCCCAACAAAGGCTCTTCGTAATGAGAGGACAAATAGATAAACTGCAAAGTGATCACACCCACATCGAACATTATGTGGGGATATTGGAACGCATAAACCAAGTGTTGGAATCCGGCGATTATGATAATAATGGATCCAAGAAAGATCAAATGGACTTAGGCAAGACCGTTGAAATGATCATTCAAGCTCAGGAAGCTGAACGTGGTCGCCTTGCACGGAAAATGCATGATGGTCCAGCCCAAGCATTGACAAATTTTATACTACAAACTGAGATTGCGATGCGATTATTCGATATCGATCAGGCAAAAGCCAAGGAAGAACTAGCTGGAGTAAAAACCACTGCATCATCCACATTTCAAAAGGTGCGCGATTTTATATTTGATTTACGACCCATGATGTTAGACGACTTAGGTCTGGTGCCAACGATAACCAGGTATGTGGAGACATTCAAAGAGCAGTCTGGGATCGAGGTGCGATTAATATCCACTGGAATGGAACAAAGGTTTGAATCATATGTTGAAGTAATGGTTTTTCGTGCCATCCAAGAATTATTAGGGAATATTGCGCTTCATAGTCAAGCTACGCAAGTGATCCTTCAAATGGACTCTTCCACAACTGGCATGCGAGTCAGTCTTGAGGATAACGGTAAAGGATTTGATGTTGAAAAAGCTGAGGAAAAAGGTGGTATGGGACTTAAAGTAATCCGAGACCGAGTTCAAATGCTTGGAGGAACAATGGAAGTTCATAGCACATCCGGTCACGGTGCACATATTTTATTTCAAATACCAATTACAAATGCTACCGCCTTTTCATAACTGTGAGGTGGTATTAAGCGAATAGGTATTGATTATATGGTTGAAACTCCATATAATATATATACTTTTGGCTGTATGCCAAAGAAACTACAAAGGGAAGGAGGTGAATGGGATGTTGTTCTCGCCTAAGGAAAAGGGTCAGGGTATGGTCGAATATGCTTTGATTATTGTATTGATTGCGATTGTCGTCATAATTGTTCTTACCGTACTCGGCACCCAGATCTCCACGGTCTTCAGCACGATTTCTTCAGCTCTTGGCGCAGCATCAACTTAATTGTCTCGTAATTCAAACCTTGGACCCGGTAACCCGGGTCCAAGGTGTTTAATAAGGTGATAAAATATTTCTTCCTAATGATAATGTATCTAAGCCAAGGAATCAGGCACTGACTAACCAATTTATCTATAAGAACGGTAGTAAGTGATTGCGACACAAACAGATAAATTATTATGAAAATTTCATTGATTATGATAACCCACCTGAACAGCATTCGCACTATTAATTGCATTACCATGTGTAGCACTCAGTAATACTTGCAAAATTGTTAGGGATTATTAAGCGTTTTTATCTTGATTTAAATGGTTATTCAATATATAATGTAATTCATGATGACATTAGATAAAAAAACTGAAATGGGAAGGAGGTGAAAGCCATGTTGTTCTCGCCTAAGGAAAAGGGTCAGGGTATGGTTGAATATGCGTTGATTATTGTATTGATTGCGATTGTAGTTATAATTGTTCTAACCGTCCTCGGCACCCAGATCTCCACAGTATTCAGCACGATTTCTTCAGCACTAGCGACAACCACTTAATTCTCGTGTAATCCAATCAATGGACCCGGTTTGCCGGGTCCAATTTTTATTTAAAAGTGGTCTAAAACTTGCAGCAACAGGGTGGTAGATTAAGGTAATTTTACGTAGACTTAGAGAAATTGGGGATTACCCCCCATACTTGACTTTTGACATAATGGTCGTATGATTAAACGAATGGCAGCTCTAAGATATCAGATCACGGGAGGCTGAAATGCGTCGAGGAAGAATTTTCTTTCTATTAGCATTAATCATTGTGATTGGCTTCGCTTTGGTATATTTTCTCTATAGTAAGGGTTTGATATTTGCACAACCTGGGGGAACCAGTGAAGCTAACAATGAAGCATTACTTACCGAAACCCCTGTAGCAACAACTAAAGTTGTTGTTGTAACACAACGGGTGGAGCGGGGTGAAGTTATAACTCAAGATAAACTAGACCTATTTGATTATCAATCAGACCTAGTTTTACCTATAATGTTTACTGAATTCAGTCAAGTTGTGGGTAAAATGGCGCGATATACCATGGATCCATACACTGTAGTGACTTCTGCGCTAGTAACCGAATCTCCAATTACCGAACAGGGATCAGATGATGCCTTATTTATTTCCCCTGGAATGGTGGCTGTTTCCATCCCAATAACTCGATTATCCAGTGTATCCTATGCCCCGCAAAGGGGAGATCATGTGAATGTAATTGTCACGATGCTATTTGTCGATCTGGATCCAGCTTGGCAAACGATTTTACCTAACTGGACGGGTAATGTAATTGGTCCAGCTGGAGGTGGAGTAACAGAAGGTGGAGGTATAACAGCTAAGGAAGCAATCGACACTTTGCTTGCCCAACCTTTCCGGGGTGCAGCAGAACAAGGTCGACCTGAAAACGATCCATTGATGGCCCAGACTTTTTACTTATTACCTTCCGAAGCGCAACGTCCACGACTGGTGAGTCAAACATTAATCCAAAACGTCATTGTTCTTCAAATGGGGAACTTTTTAACCCCAGCGGAAAAAGCTGCTGCAGAAGCAACCCAACCTGCAGCTACTGCCACTCCAGAACCTGGCGCAGAGCAACCCGCGGAGTCTGCCGCTCCGACGCCGACCCCCTTGCCAGCACCTCCGGACGTGATAACTTTAATCGTATCTCCACAAGATGCGGTTACATTAAATTACCTGATTTATGGTGGTGCTCAACTGACCCTAGTTTTAAGAAACCCACGTGATGTAGACGTTCCTACAACGGAAGCCGTGACCCTATCCTACCTGTTGGACCAGTATAGTATACCTATTCCAGTCAAGTTACCTTATGGTTTTCAACCCGCGGTAACAGCATTGGTTCCACCATCACTTCCAAATGATAGCACCCCAACACCATAATCATGAATATAACCGCATATTGGAGTTGATCAGTGGTTGATACAGAAAAAATAAGAGTAGTAATAGTCGACGACATTGCTGAGACTAGAGAAAACATTAGGAAATTGTTACAGTTTGAGCCTGACGTTGAAGTAGTTGGAGTCGCGCGAACAGGTCGTGAGGCAATTGATATTTCCAAAGATGTAAAACCGGATGTACTTTTAATGGATATCAATATGCCCGATATGGATGGCATAGCTGCAACCGAAATCATCCGAAAAATCGTACCGTTTACGCAGATCGTAATCCTTTCAATACAAAACGATCCCAATTATATGAGACGAGCAATGTTGGCTGGTGCCCGGGATTTTCTGACTAAACCACCTACCATTGATGAATTAAATTCAGCCATTCGACGTGCAGGCGCAATGGCACATGATGAACGCTCTAAAACACCCCAGGTAAGTGGAGTACAAACCTCAAAGGCAGGAGGAGTGCATCCGTTAGGTTCATCGGTTGCTGGTGGAAAGGTGATAACTTTTTACAGCCCTAAGGGAGGATCAGGGTGTACCACATTGGCAACAAATCTAGCAGTTTGTTTAAACAATGAAGATACCTCGGTGGTCATAGTTGATGGAAATCTACAATTCGGTGATGTTGCAGTATTCCTGAATGAACAAGGGAAATTTAGTATTTTGGACCTAACCCAACGCGCAGATGAATTAGATCCTGAGATCATCAATAATGTAACGATAAAACATTCACAATCTGGCATTAGAATATTAGCAGCACCAATGAAACCTGAACAAGCTGACATGGTGTCTGGCGAACAATTCTCAAAAGTGATCAGATATTTGCGGAATACATATTCATATGTGATTATTGATACTGCCTCATCGTTACAAAACATTACGGCAAGCGCGATCGATAATAGTGATCTCCTGATCCTCCTTACCACCCAGGATATCCCATCCATTAAAAATTCTAGATTGTTCCTTGATGAGATTGATGCATTAGGTTTCGACCGTAAGCGAATTATCTTTGTGATGAATAAGTTTGATAAACGAATTGGTATCACTGCTGAAAAAGTGAGTGAGAATCTTAAGCAAGAAATAACGGCTGTGATACCTTTTGAAGAAAGAGTGATCGTATCTGTTAATCGTGGAATACCATTTTTATTGGTAGATAAATCCCGACCTCTATCCCGGTCAATCCTGTCACTTGCAGAAGTGGTGAGAAAGCGGATTTCCGAAATAGAATCCCAGCCAGAAACATATACATCGGTTAAAAGTACTGGTAAAAAATAGAACAGTAAAAGGTGAATTGGAGGCTTTGAAATGTCTCTCCTGAAACGAATTGAGCAAGGGAAAGGTGCACAGCAAGGCCAAGCAGGACAAGCATCAGGTGGGGGAGAACAACCCAGCTTGATTACATTACAGGCTCGAAGGGTTGTACCACCGGGTGTGTCTGCACAAAAGGACACCTATTCAGACTTAAAAATCCGCGTCCAGAATCGGCTATTATCTGAATTGGATCCTTCAATGGATATTACCAGGGTGAACGAGGTGCGAAGCACCATCCAAGATTTATTTGAGCAGGTACTTGCGGAAGAAAATATAGTACTGTCTCGACCTGAAAGGCAACGCCTGTTTGAACAGATTAGTGCTGAGATATTGGGTTATGGTCCTATTCAACCCCTTCTGGAAGATGATACCATCACTGAAGTCATGGTGAACGGTGCCAAGAATATATATATCGAACGTGCAGGAAAAATTATCCGGATCCCGGTCGCATTCGAAAGTGATGAGCATGTCATGCGCGTCATAGATAGAATCGTTGCTCCGCTTGGTAGACGTATCGATGAATCAAGCCCATATGTCGATGCGCGTCTACCTGATGGGTCACGGGTTAATGCAATCATCCCACCCATATCTTTGGTTGGCCCTGTGCTAACAGTCCGAAAGTTTGCCCGGAATCCGATCACTCTTGAGCAATTAATTGAGTTTGGTACGATTACACCCGAAGCACTTCAATTCCTTAAAGCGTGTGTGGAATCAAGATTAAATCTAATAATTTCCGGGGGAACGGGCTCTGGAAAAACCACCCTCCTTAATATCCTTTCACAATTTATTCCTGCAGATGAACGAATTGTTACTGTTGAAAATGCTGCTGAACTCCAATTACGTCAGGAACATGTAGTGACATTAGAATCGCGGCCGCCGAATATTGAGGGACGAGGAGAAGTAACCATTCGCCAGCTGGTAATCAACTGTTTACGTATGCGTCCAGACAGGATTATTGTTGGTGAAATCCGTGATGAGGCAGCACTTGACATGCTGCAAGCGATGAATACAGGCCATGATGGCTCAATGACCACTGCCCACTCAAATAGCCCGCGAGATACACTAGCTCGTTTGGAGACGATGGTCATGATGGCAGGAATGGAATTACCAGTTCGTGCCATTCGCGAGCAAGTTTCTTCTGCCATCGACCTAATTATTCACCAAGAGCGAATGAGAGATGGTACACGCAAGGTGGTTAATATTACTGAAGTCTCGGGGATGGAGGGTGATGTAATTACTATGACCGATATCTTCGTCTTCGAGCAATCGGGTTTTGAAGGTGGAAAAATCATTGGTAGATTGCGCCCGACTGGTTTACGTCCGAAGTTTATGGATAAAATTGAATCATCCGGGATACATCTACCTCCATCTATCTTTGGTATTGGTGAACGTAGACGTTATTAAGCCCTCCCATCGGTAAAGTAGAGGTTGATTATGGGTCCTTCAACAATTCTAATCTTGGGTGGTGTTATCGCACTTGTCCTATTGGTAATAGGCTTAATTGTTACAGCCACCGAAGAACGCTCTTTGGTTGACGAGCGTCTCGAATATCTTGAAGATGAGGGGGTAGATGTAGTTCCCAAAAAAGCAATTCTTGGTGAATGGGTTGGGAAACAAGCCACAAAGTATACCTGGGGACAATCACTCACCCGGTCATTAGCGCGTGCTGACATAAAGATGAAGGTTGGCGAATTCATCCTCGTAACTATTGTTTTAACAGTTTTAGGTGGTTTATTGGGATGGTTCCTCGGTGGGGGCATGAGCATGGGTTCAGGTGAATCTCCTATACAGATTTTAGCGAGTATCCCAGGTATCCTTATCGGTGGAATCGCTGGTTTTTTTGCACCCACACTATACATGAGGCGTCAACAGGGAAGGAGATTAGTAAGATTTGATAATCAATTGGCGGATATGCTTAGCTTGATGGTGAACGGACTAAGGGCTGGTTATTCCACGATGCAAGCGATGGAAGCCGTCAGCAGAGAATTACCTCCTCCCATATCAGATGAATTTCGTCGGGTAGTTCAAGAAATGCAGTTAGGTATTCCAATGGATTCTGCATTGGATAACTTAACACGTAGGATCCCAAGCAAAGATCTTGACCTAGTTGTAACTGCCATAAATGTACAACGAGAAGTGGGTGGCAATCTTGCTGAAATTTTAGATACCATTTCACACACGATCCGGGAACGTGTACGGGTTAAAGGTGAAATCAGGGTTTTAACATCGCAGGTGATGATGTCTGGTCGTTTTTTGGCGATTATGCCGGTTGGCGTAATTATCATCATGTACTTTTTAAACCGCCAATACATGATGCGATTTTTTAACCCTGCTACTCGTATGTATGGTATTCCTGCATTAATCATAGGAGCATTTATGATCATTATGGGTTATTTATTGATGCAGAAGATCGCCAAAATCGAAGTATAGCGTTTCTATCACAGGAGATAGAATAATGGCAACATTACCCTTAATTATCGTTGGTATAGTAATTCTAATAAGCGCAATTATATTAGTTATCGTCGGGATAAAATCCCCTCAAGGAAGTGACCCACTCGAAGATCGACTAGCAGAATACGCAGCTCGAGGAGAGACTGTGTCGCTTGAGGAGATAGAGCTTTCCCAACCATTCTCTCAAAGAATCATCGTACCAATTGCAAAACGCATGGGTGAATTTGTGATGCGGTTTACTCCGCAAAACGCGATTACATCTATGTCTAAAAAACTAGAATTAGCTGGAAATCCTGGCAACATGGACCCAGCTGTGTTCTTTGCTCTGCGGTTCGTAGGCATACCTTTCGGAGGTATATTTATTGTTATTGATTCCTTAGCTGCACCCGGAAGTTTTATGGATGGAAAGGGATTATTATTAGGCTTTCCCGCTGCTATACTGGGTTTTTATCTACCCGACCTGCTCATTCAAGGTCGTATCGATCGACGGCAAAAAGAAATCCGAAAAGCAATGCCGGATGGGTTGGATTTATTAACCATTTGCGTTGAAGCAGGGCTTGGATTCGATGCTGCGATGTCAAAGCTGTATGAGAAGTGGGATAATGAACTTGGAAGGTCATTTGGGAGAGTGGTACGAGAAATTCAGTTGGGAAAATTACGCCGGGAAGCGTTACGAGATATGGCTGATCGTTTGGGCGTGACTGAAATGTCAAGTTTTGTAGCAGCAGTGATCCAAAGCGAGCAGTTAGGTGTGAGTATGGCACAAGTACTACGCATTCAAGCTGATCAAATGCGTATTAGACGGCGGCAGGTAGCAGAGGAAGAAGCGCATAAGGCACCCATTAAGATGCTTTTACCCATGGCATTATTTATTTTTCCTGCCTTGTGTATCGTCCTTATGACTCCAGCGTTCTTGATTCTTCTTGAGCAAGGTGTGGGTCCGCTGGGTGGATAATTGAAGAGTATATAGTAATCAGATTTACGAATCGATTTTATGGACCATATGCCAGGAAATCTGGCTTATCGGGCATATCAATTAATTTGGGAGGCTTTAGATTGGTTGTATCCACCCAACTGTGGGGGATGCGGCCAAACAGGGGCACGGTGGTGTAAGGACTGTGCTCAAAACACCAAAGAGATTGATCCACCAATTTGTCAAATATGCGGAAATCCTAATATTAATGAAGGACCATGCCAGAGATGTCAGTTATCTAGGCCTTTTTACACATCCTTGCGTTCTCATACAGTTTTTAACGGGTATATCCGGGAGGCAATTCATCGGCTAAAATATCGTCGTGATATTGGATTGGGGGAAGCGCTTGCTCGCCCCATGATTACTAGTTTACAAAAGCTTAATTGGTCATTAGATATCGTTACATCCGTACCTTTAGGTCTTGCCCGTTTTGAAGAGCGTGGATATAATCAGGCGACTTTGCTTGCACGCCCAATTGCCCTGTCATTGAAATTGCCATTCTCCTCACGAATATTGATGAGGACTCGGGAAACCCAATCACAAGTCGGGCTTTCGGTAACGGAGAGACAAGAAAATATGTGTGATGCATTTCGGGCAAAGAGTGAATTGTCAAAAGGGAAAAGTATATTAGTGGTGGATGATGTGGCAACTTCTGGGGCTACTTTAAATGCCTGTGCAAAAGCGTTGTTAGATGGAGGGGCAACCAAGATTTACGGTTTTTCATTAGCCCGGGCTGTTTTTACTCCAAACAATGAAATTGACATATCTTGAGGTTGCGGTTTGTGTAGTTAATTCGATAATTTCGAAATTAATCAGATCGTCGATATTAAATCGAAATGGTTATAATAACATATAGGAGTCTAACCAATGGCGCTCGACGTACAAGTTTATGGACGTAATTTTGAAGTTACAGATCGTATTATAGATTATGCAAAGAAGAAAGTATCAAAGCTGGATCGTTTTTTAAGTGACATTGATGAAGCTCGGGTAGATTTGGCATATATCAAGTCAGCCCGCAGTGCAGCTGATCGGCAGGTAGCTCAGATTACTGTTCGTGGGAAAGGTTATATTTTAAGAGCCGAAGAGCGTTCCGACGATATATTTACTGCCCTTGATTCTGCATTAGAAAAACTACAACGCCAGATGGAACGATATAAAGGAAAGCGCCAAAAAGGACGCGGAGATGGGAAACCTGCTTCTGAAGTTGTACCAATAATGGTTGAAGAAGAGGGTGAGGAAGACAGGTCGTTTATTGTAAGAAGAAAAAAGTTTGTGCTCACGCCGATGGACGAAATGGAAGCTCTTGAACAAATGAAGCTCCTAAGCCATGAAGACTTTTTTGTCTTCTATAATTCCGTGACAAATTCTGTTAATGTGTTATATCTTCGGCGTGATGGTCTGTACGGATTAATCGAGACCGAGACACGGTGAGCTAATTTTCTTATAGATGTGAAAGTCTAAAAATTCGCTGTGTACAAAAAATAATTATTTGAACCCTAGGAACAACTATGGCAAATGAGCAAAATAACACGAACGATATCATGGATGAGATGATTCCATCTAAAGACATGGACCTTCATGCGATCGAAAATGCAGTGACTCATATGTTGACTGCTTTCGGTGAAAACCCCTCTCGAAAAGGTTTGGAGAGGACCCCTGAACGCGTGGCGAATATGTACACAGAGCTACTGGCAGGCTATCGAGTAGATCCAATCAAAATAGTTAAGGATGCACTATTTGAAGTAACCTATGATGAAATGGTCATCGTGCGTGACATTGAGTTTTATAGTATGTGCGAGCATCATTTGCTACCATTTATGGGGAGAGCACATGTTGCGTATCTTCCCAGTGGTCGCGTGATTGGGCTATCTAAAATACCCCGGATCGTGGATGTATTCGCTCATCGGTTGCAAGTGCAAGAACGTATGACCCGGCAAATTGCAGATTTTATCAATGATGCATTAATGCCAAAAGGTGTTGGAGTAGTTGTTGAAGCCCTTCATTTGTGCACGATGATGCGTGGAGTTAAAAAACATAATGCGCGTATGACAACTTCCGCTGTTCATGGTGCATTTCGAAGAAGTATGGCCACCAGGCAAGAATTTTTTGATAATATTTCACGTGGTTCAGAACCGATGCGTTTCTAAGGATAACTACTTCCGATTACGTTCAATTTCCACACCGACTGATTGCGCAAAACGAACCGCTCCGGGTTTTTCGACCCGGACGGTTACTTTTAATACCCTGGTATCATCCAAGCATATTTGAGCAATATCTTCAGCGAGTGCTTCAACGGTGAACCGTTTGGCAGTCTCAGCATGATAAATCACCTTCTTGGTTACTTTGCTATAGTCTATACACTCAGCAATATTGTCAGATGCAGCCTTAACACGCATCTCCGTATATAAATCAATATTAATTAAAATGTCTTGGGGTTTATCACGCTCCCAATCATTAATGCCTATGATCCCACGAGCGATAATATTTTTTATAATGACTTTATCCATTGATATCCCAATCCTACATTACCGTATGAGTATACCCCAGTAAATAAAGAAATTCACAGTGCGACCAGTAATAACACACGGTCACACTGTGAATATATAAAGCAACAACAACGTGGATATTTTTCCAAATAATTGTTTGATTATTGTGATGCTTGAGTTGGTGGAACAGTAGGACTTGTGGGCACCCTGGTTTTCCAGATATCAAATATCTGTACATTATCTGGGGTTTTTTGCTGGGCAATCCAATTCATAAAGTCATTTTGCTTCAATGTATCAAATTGTGAATCAGTTAAAGTCCTAACCTCGTGACCCAAAACTTGATAGATTTCCCAACCATCTGCAGTCTGAATTGGTTCACTTATCTGTCCAATTTGCATATTGAAGACTATTTTTTCTGCATTGACCTTCAACGTACCAGAACCAAACCAACCTAAATCAATTGTGTTTGTGGTGCCAGAATAAACTTCGGTGGCTATGGTCACAAAGTCTCCACCGTTGGCAAGTCGGTCGTAGACAGATTTGGCTTTAGTTTGATCGCTTACAACAATATGTCGAGCCCAAACCTGATCTTGTTCGCGGGAGACATCAGAGGTTATCGCATCTTGTACTTTTTGGCGTAATAGTTGCATTTTAAAGATCCAACGGAAGTCAGCCTCCGATAAACTAGCAAACGAATGGATATTCGTCATGTATGTCTTTACATCATTCTGATACGCCGATAGAGTGTAAGGTGTAGGCGTGGGGAGGGGAGTACCCGTGGGTGCAGGCGCGGTAGGTGTTATGACACTTGTAGGAGTTGGGCTTACGCTCTCCTGAGTTGTTGTAATTGTAGGAGTGGGTGTCTGCGTCGCAGTTGGAACAGCTATAGTCGTGGGGGGTACTAATTCTATTTGAGTTGGGTTTAGGGTTGAAGTAGGCACTGCAACAGTTGTGGGTGCTGTAGTGGGTGTTCCATTTGGGTAATAACCAAAATAATCCTGAAGTGACTTGTCGACTTCCGCATCAGTGACTGTAATACCACGCTTATCCGCTTCTTGCTGAATTATCTGATTCGCGATCAGATAATCTAAGGTACTTTGACCAAGATTCGCTGGCTCAAGTTGATAGTCAATTTGTGCTAGAGATTGTTGGATATAGCTCAAACTGTTTTGATCGCTGCCAAATATCTGGGCAAATTGCTGGTATTGTTGATATTGCTGGATTAATTGCAGACGTTCGTAGCGAGCGAATGTTTGGAATTGCTTAGTTGTAATTGCATTATTCGCAACCTTGGCTACCGGTTGTTGAGGCTGAATTATGTATTGCTGAACGATACCATAGCTGATCAGACCTACGACGATAATAATGATCGCAAGGCTAACGATCAGGATATAACGATTTTGAAGACGTTCGCGCTGCTGACGGGCAAGATGTTTCTTTGTGACTAATTGACTCTTTTGTCCTTTTGCCATTTTTTTGACCTCATAAATTTAGGGGTGTCGGATAGTACTGTACACCCATTGTTCTATCGTAGAAATAGATTATCGCAGGACTTCTCCGGTAAAAGGTAACATTGCCAGGTGACGAGCGCGCTTAATTGCACGGGCTAACTCACGTTGATGTTTTGCACAAGCTCCTGATTGACGTCGAGGACGAATCTTGCCACTTTCGGTGACATATCGGCGTAAGGTCTCTGTTGACTTATAATCAATTTTTGCACTTCTATCGGTACAGAACTGGCAAACCCGAGGCTGTGAATAAAAACGTCTCGGTCCACCACGTGCATCGTTTGTCATTTCATTTGTATCCACTCGTATTAACTCCTTTTATGTAATAGATAATTTCATTTCATCAAATTATCAGTTTGATTAACTAGAAAGGAAATTCTTCTTCTTCAACTGATTCTGATTCAGCGGTAGCCTCTCCAGCCTCACGACGTTCACCTAAAATAATCATCTCGTTTGCGACAATTTCGACAGACGTATGTTTATTACCTTCCTGGTCATCCCAATGTCTTGTCTGCAGACGACCTTCGATATACACCTGTTGACCTTTTGTGAGATATTGTTTACATATTTCAGCCAGATTGCTCCAAGCCACGACATTGAACCATTCAGTTTCGACGTGTTTTTCACCCTCAGAGGTATTCCAGGTGCGACTAGTTGCCACGCTAAAAGTAGTCACAGGTCTACCAGAAGGTGTATAACGCATCTCAGGATCGCGTCCAAGATTACCTATAATCATTACTTTATTAAGCCCTCGGCTCATTTTGGACTCCTTTTTAATAATTAATCGACACCGATTAATAAAAACCGCATCACAGGTTCCAAGAAGCGTAAATTGCGCTCCAAGCTAGCACCGAATGCTGGTTCCATCTGGGTCTTTAAAAGCACATATTGGCCTTCTTTTTGTTTACGGATCGAATAAGCCAATTTACGCTTTCCCCAGAGATCAACCTTTGAAACACTGCCCCCGGCTTCTGTGATCCATCCACTGACTTTTTCAACCACGTCTTTAAGCGCAGTATCGTCCAAGTCTGGATGGACAATAAAAACCAATTCATATTCACGCATGGGAAATTCCTCCTTTCCTCGGGTTTGCTCCTGGATATTGCCTGGCGGCTCACCAAGGGCGGAAAGCAAGCCATCAATAAATAAGGCTAGACACAGGGGCTAACTATAGCACAAAGGATAATTTTTGCAAAGAGGAAATTTATATAGATGCGAAATCTATCTTGTTTAAATTCCAAATAAAGTTGGATGAACGGGGATTTAACAAAATAATTGCCTTGTATGCATAGGTCACTATGGATTGACTATCTTTCCCAAGTGTATCGATTGGAAAGATCAAATTCTGTTTTCTTCTTGAATTAAACATGAGTGAATGATCGGTAAACCACATTTATCAGAATAAGTACGCACTTATTTGATATCAAGGATTGACTCCAGTAATTGCCGATAATAAATGTAATTATCGAAGGAGACATCTTCGCGAACTCTGCCATCTGCGAGTGGGATGAAACCCCCGTCCTCCAATAACTCTGGTACCACTTCCATCACTGACCGATAGATATCCTGCTGGGTTTGCCGTAAGGAATCAGAGTCAATCCCCCCAATAAGCCGCAAATCTCGACCATATTCTTGCCTGATTTCGTGATAGCTCATCGCTTGAGGATTACTTTCGCAAGCCCACAAGCAGTTGAAACCTGCTTTCACCACTGATGGTAATAATACGCGGGTATTTGCGTATGTACGATAGATGATTGTTTTAACTCCACAAGAATGTAATACTTCCAATATCGGTCGATAGCTTTTTAACACAAATGATGAGTACATCGTTGGTGAAATCAATGGTCCATGATTTCCCCCGATTGGCTCACTGAAGAGTGCTGCATCTACTCGCACCTCATCTAGGATCTTTTCGACGAGTCGGGAGGTAAATTCAGCATAGACATTCATCCAGGCTTCGACTAAATGAGGGTTGTCCACCAAAAGTTGAATCGCATCTTTAAATCGACGCCATCCATGGACACCCATCGATAAGAAATACCCCCGGTGAACGCGTAATATTAGTGGATAATCTCGAGTTTTCCACTCAATCACCTTTTTCCCCCATCCGTCTGGCATCCGTTTAGGATCACTTGGATCCAGTCGGGTTATGAGTTTTTTTAACCCATCGATGTTGTTTGGCCAGTGAGAGGGGGCGGGGGAGGGCTCAAGATCCGGTTCTATCTCTTCACGTAGATCAAAGGTGAATAAGGTGTCAAGCTTATCTTTTTTTCTTAACCCTTGCGTATGCCAAATCCGGATGACCTCCTCACGAATTCCATCTTCAAATAAAGGTGGTCGATCCGGAACAGCATAGTGCATCGTCCTAATAAATCGATCTCGCCCGTTCATAAAATAGTCCAGATAAGTATGATGAATAAGTATACTTCGAATTTATTTGACATATAATAATGACGAGAGTAAAATCCCTGATACGGACATGTGAAATAAATAACAAATAAATTAGCTATATAACTATGCTAGACGATTTAGCCAAGCGCCTCCGCGGTAAACGGACAGTTATCCTTGGGGTCGGGAATCCATTACAAGGCGATGATGCTATTGGTCCGAATCTGGTGGATTTCTTGCATGGTCGCATCGACGCTACACTGATCAATGGGGGTGAAGTACCCGAGAATTATTTAAGCTCAATTCGTGCAGCTCAACCTGAGTTGGTCTTAATAATTGTAGCTTTAGAATTGGGGGCTGAAGCTGGCTGCATCGCGGTGCTAGATGCGGATCGTCTACGAGCGATTGGGAATTTTACCCGTAATCCGGGTTTAGCATTTCTAGCTGTCATGATCCAGGACGGAACGGGAGCTGAGGTGATCCTCGTCGGAATTCAACCTGAGACAACTATGTTCGCAGCTGAACTATCCAAACCTGTGCATCAGACCCTGCATAGTTTAGAAGAAATGCTTGTCAATGTATATTGATTGATACTGGGACAACCTGCTGAACTTACACCTTTGCTCAAGTATTATTAACGAAATACGGCAATTTTCAATTCAGTCCATCAAGAGATAAAGATATCCGAAGGGTATTTGAGCAATTTACGCTTACTAAATTTATGAAGAACGATCACTCATTTTTTAAGCCAGTACGGGCAACCGCAGTAAAAAGTAATAATTGGGATGAATTTCCAGTTGGTGGATAAAATACCTGCTGTTTGGTAGTAGGAATTAAAGCCCCATTAGAAGGATATATACAATATTATCCATCCATGAACGGATGGTTCACCGAAAACTTATCACCAGGACAACCATAACTATGACAGATTCTACGGAGCTTTTTATTCACCATTTGCTGAGTCAAATGACTCTGGAAGAGAAAATTGGACAATTGAACCAACCAAGGTCTGGAGATAAACTTGACCCTGATGATATTCGAAAGGGAAAAGCTGGCTCTATGATTAGAGCCGCTGGTGCATTAACGGGGCAAGGTGGTTCAGGCGCTGATGGGGCTGAACAAGCAAACCACCTTCAGCGATATGCACTTGAATCGCGCATAAAAATCCCGCTCATTTTTGGACGGGATGTCATCCATGGCTATCGTACGATCTTTCCTATCCCAATAGCTCAAGCAGCAGCATTCAACTTGGAGCTGACTCAGAATGCAGCATTGGTTGCCGCGAAAGAAGCCAGCGCTTGCGGTCTTAAGTGGACATTTGCGCCCATGTTGGATATTGCCCGCGACCCGCGTTGGGGGCGGGTGGCTGAGGGAAATGGAGAGGATCCTTACCTGGGTGCTCAAATGGCTGCCAGCCTGGTGAGAGGCTTCCAGGGTGATAATATGGCACTGCCAGATAAACTCGTTGCATGTGCCAAACATTATGTTGGTTATGGCTCTGCTGAGGGTGGGCGTGATTATGAAAATGGAGAGGTTTCAGAACCAACCTTGAGAGATATTTATTTGCCACCCTATGAGAGTGCAGTTCGCGCAGGTGTCGGTACGATTATGTCTGCTTTTCTCGATTTGAACGGAACCCCGGCAACTGCCAACAGGCGCTTACTTTCCGATGTACTTCGTGGTGAATGGGGATTCGATGGGTTTGTGATTTCAGATTGGGATTCAATTGCTGAACTTATCAATCATGGGGTCGCTGAGAACAGAGCTGAAGCCGCATCAATAGCCCTGCATGCTGGTATAGATATGGATATGGTCAGTGGGACTTACTTAGAAACCCTAGCTGCCAATGTCCAGGCTGGCAAGGACTCAATCCAAGAAATTGATGAGGCAGTGCTCCGAATTCTGAGGATTAAACATCGCGCTGGGCTTTTTGACAATCCCTACACTGATCCGAACCGTTTTACGAGCGAGGTGTTAACCAGTGAATCGCGCCAACTTGCCCGCCAATTTGCTCGCGAATGCATGGTATTGCTTAAAAATAAGGACAATATATTACCGTTGCGGGATTTTCGGAAAATACTCGTAGCCGGAGATTTCGTGAATGCCCGGAGCGAATTATATGGAACCTGGTCACCTGATGGTCATGCAGAAGATTGCGCCCCACTCGAGCAAGCAATTAAATCTACTGCCCCTAAAGATGTAGACTTATGGTTTGCTGAAAAGTATGATGAAGCACTGGATTATGCGCTTGAGGCAGATTTAATCGTACTGGTGCTTGGAGAACATCCTCGCAGATCTGGAGAAAATTCAAATGTGAGCGATTTAGGTTTACCTCCAGGACAGGCTGAGTTTATTGAATCAATAACAACCTTAGGCAAACCTGTGGTTTTGGTAATATTTGCTGGTAGACCATTGGTGATCACCCACCAATTAGACCAGGTAAACGCTGTTTTATATGCATGGCATCCTGGAATTGAAGGAGGCGAGGCGCTTGGAGAAATATTGTTCGGTTTACAATCCCCTTCAGCTCGACTACCAATCACTTTTCCTCGTGCAACTGGGCAAGTGCCGATTTATTACAACCATAAAAACTCCGGGAGACCAGTTACAGCTGAGGGCCGGTTCAAATCTCGCTATGTTGACCTACCTGCCACACCATTGTTTCCGTTTGGATTTGGTTTGACTTATACCTCATTTAATTATGCGAACTTGGAGCAGAGTAACAAGACATTACACGACTCTATTTCGTTTACTGCTGAAGTTACCAACACAGGCGCGCGAACCGGTAATGAATTAGTCCAGCTGTACGTGCGTGATCTTGTTGGATCACTTACAAGGCCGGTCCGAGAACTTAAGGGCTTTCAACGTCTCGATCTCCAGCCTGGAGAAACCCGCCAAGCTACTTTCACACTCACCGAAGAAATGCTTGCATTTACCCGGGCTGACGGATCAAAGGGTGTAGAACCAGGTGGATATCAGGTATGGATAGCCCCAGATAGTGTTTCAGGTTTGTTTGGAGAATTTCAATTGTAAAGCTTTAGGAGATTTTCAAGTCAATCTTGATATCGGTGCTATAAATATCTATCGAGTCGGTGGAATCACGATATTCACCAGGTCAGGTTTTTGAGGTTTGTTTATATTGTCAGTTGGGAAGGTAGATCGCTGTCCCGCCCAAAGGGGGGGTGAGCTAACAATCTCAGATTCAAACGAATTTACCTTTTCCAGGGGAGGCAAGCACTTCGCATTAACCAATCCACGAGTTTATTAAAAAAGTATTGACAAATGAATAAAAATCGCTATACTATACTTTGTAAGTCCAATGAACTTACAAAGTTATTCGGTCTAGGAGTGGAAATCGGTCGATGCAAAAAGCCACCCGCCAGCATACCAAGGAACACAACACCAATCTGGTTCTGAAGACGATCTTTGACAATGAGAGCATTGGCAGGGCAGAGATCTCCCGTATCACCAGACTGACACGTACGACGGTTTCAGATATCGTGGCTGAATTGATTGCAGAGGGGCTGGTGAAGGAGGTCGGGATGGGTGTATCGATCGGGGGAAAGTCTCCGATACTCCTCAGCTTGGTTGCAGATTCGCGTTATCTTATAGGCCTCGATTTAGCCCGAAAAACATTCAGTGGGGCGATCGTGAATTTACGTGGTGAAATACGATATAAGGTCGATCACGATATTCAGGGTCTGGATGGGGAGGCTGCTCTGGCTTCCGTCTATGCCATCCTCGACCGTTTGACTCACACCTCCCATAGACCATTGGTGGGTATTGGAATTGGAACCCCGGGATTAGTTAATACCAACGAAGGGGTGGTCGTCAATGCAGTAAATCTAGATTGGAAGGACCTTTCGCTTGCCCGCCCTTTACAGGAAAAATATCGCCTGCCGGTATTAGTATTTAACGATAGCCAAGCGGCTGCAATGGCCGAATATACCTACGGCAATATCCATCCATCAGACAGCAATCTGATTGTGATTAATGCCCGCCATGGCATTGGTGCAGGCATCATCATTAATGGACGATTGTTTCAAGGGGATGGCGGTGGAGCAGGGGAAATCGGCCACGTTGTTGTGGTGCCGGATGATGGACAGTTGTGTCGATGCGGTAACCGTGGCTGCCTTGAGACGGTGGCTAGTGCCCAAGCGCTTATTGAACGGACACAGACTCTTGCCTCACAATCCATCCCAACCCAATTACCAAAATCACCACAGGAAATTAATCTGAACACGATCGAGCTGGCTTTTACGAACGGTGATTCCCTGGCTCGCCAAGCGGTTCTAGAAGCCGGGCGATATATGGGTATGGCTATCTCCAGTTTGGTCGGCGCACTCGATATCCAGAAAATCGTTCTCACTGGCGACATGACAAGGTTTGGTCAACCATGGCTAGAAGCGATTCAACGGGAAATTTCTCAAGGGACCCTCTCCAGATTAGCGCAAGAAACGCAAATCGAGATTGGGCAATTAGGTGAGAACAATATCATCCTGGGAGCTTCAGCAATGTTGGCGAATAATTATTCACTGCTTTTTAATTCTCGATTGCCACACAGCTAAGGAGGTTTGCAGACTTGTCCTTAAGGCGTAAATTCCATGATTGATCATTTCAACCTGGTCAAACCCCGATTTATGCCATCATTGGATGATGAGTTTCGCCCGGCTGCCTTAGCAAATCGCGCATTTAAAAAAGATATAGGTTCTGCGAGTGTGCCTTTGGTTATTGGCCTGGAAAGAGATGATGGAAAGCTATCCCGATTCGAAACTCGGGTTTTTCCTGAAAACCACCGGCGGGCGGAAGAAAATCTCTACTATACTGAACGTATCCTCAAATTCCTGCTCTGGCAGCGTGGTGGGGGTAAGGTTTACATCGGCGGGCCGCAAAGCATCGGCAAATATCTCCAAAATTGTTACGCACCAAGTGGAAAGCGGAATTTCGATTATCGCTTCATGAGTGAACAAGTCTATGAGCGTGCTTTCAGTGTGGAACTTTGTGAACCATCGCAAGTACCACCTGCCCATGATACCGGGGAAGCATTGGGTCGCCATTTAGAAGGTTGCCGTATCGGCTTTGACCTAGGGGCATCAGACCGTAAAGTCAGTGCAGTCATTGATGGCCAGGTTGTTTACAGCGAAGAGGTCATCTGGGAGCCGCGTAGACATTCCGACCCCGATTATCATTACCATGAAATCATTACGGCTCTAAAGACTGCAGCATCGAAGTTACCTCGAGTTGACGCGATCGGGGGTAGTTCGGCAGGGATTTATATCAACAACCGCCCTATGGTAGCTTCCCTCTTCCGCGGGATCCCACCCGAACGTTTTCACGAAATCCGAAATCTCTTCGTGCGAATTCGTAATGAGTTGAATGTTCCCCTTGTAGTTATCAACGATGGGGATGTCACTGCCCTGGCGGGATCGATGTCCCTCGAAGTTAACGGTATCTTAGGGATTGCGATGGGATCCAGCCAGGCTGCCGGATATATTGATATGCATGGTCGCATTCTGGGTTGGTTGAATGAGCTGTGTTTCGCCCCGATTGACTACAGCCCGACTGCACCTGTCGATGAGTGGTCAGGCGATATCGGCTGTGGATCACAGTATTTATCACAGCAATGCGTTTTCCGGTTGGCGCCTCGAGCTGGCATCGAAATTCCCAACAACATCCCCGATGCCGAGAAATTAAAATTCGTTCAGGAAAAACTAGATGCCGGACATAAGGGTGCGATAAATATCTGGCAGAGTATAGGAATTTACCTGGGATACGCCCTGGCGCACTATGCAGACTTCTATGACATGAAGCATGTACTCATTTTGGGAAGGTGTACGTCCGGACTGGGAGGAACCCTGATTCTGGATGAGGCATGTAAAGTGCTGAAAGCTGAATTCCCAGAGCTTGCCACCCGCCTGCAGGTGCAACTCCCGGATGAGCGCAGCAGGCGAGTCGGTCAGTCGATTGCAGCTGCTAGTCTACCTATAATTCATAACCTGATGGGACAGGCAATATGAACGCTATAAAAATCATAATCCGTAATCTCCGATACATTCTATTTCCAATCACCGGAGCGTAACATGCACTTTCACTTTTCCTCTGCTGAAATCTTTGTTCCCGACGGGCAAAACGCCAATCAAGCTCTCACGCGTACAACCCATTTGGCAGTCAGCGCACATCAGGATGACATTGAGATTATGGCAGCTGCTCCGATCATGGAATGCTTCCAGCAGGAGGATAAATGGTTCACCGGGGTCGTTCTGACTGATGGGCGTGGATCGCCGCGCGATGGTCTCTACAAAGATTACACAGATGAAGCCATGCGCCAAGTGCGCTTCAAAGAGCAAAAGAAAGCTGCTACCGTTGGTGAATATGCCGCCCAAGTGATGTTGGATTACCCCAGCAAAGCCATCAAGGATGGATCGAATCAACAACCCATCGATGATCTGGTTCAGATCTTAAAAGTTGCTCAACCCCAATTCGTATATACCCACAATCTAACTGATAAACATGATACCCATGTTGGCACGGCACTCAAAGTCATAGCTGCCATCCGCAGCCTGCCAGAGGAAGAACGCCCGCAGAAGCTTTTTGGATGTGAAGTCTGGCGCGATTTGGATTGGATGATAGACAATGACAAAGTCTCCTTCGACTTATCCACACAAATTAATCTACAAGCGGCATTGCTGGAAGTCTTCGATTCGCAAATTACTGGTGGCAAGCGATACGACCTGGCTACCCTGGGACGCAGGCGCGCCAATGCCACTTATCTTGAATCTCATGGAGTGGATGTAACCACCGGCTTGTCTTATGCGATGGACCTGACCTCGCTGATCCTCTCTCCTGAGAAAAATATCATCTCCTTTGTACAGGAACACATCCAACGCTTTGCGCATGATGTTGCCGACCGCCTCACCCGCTTAGGCTGAAGTGATTTGTAAGCCCATGAAATTATTCCCGGAAAGTTCCCGTACAGATAATGACGCAGCAGTAAACCGAAAGGAGGAGCTGGTTACACGTCAAAGAATGCAAAATACAAACTCGAACGATCATTTGGTTCAAAAACTAAAATTCAAAAAAGGAGAATGAAGACATGCGTACCAAACTCACAATTTTATTAATGCTGGTCAGCATCCTAATCACGGGATGCGCTACAGCAACCACCCAGGCACCGGTAGCCACTCAGATTCCCCCGACACCCAAGACAATCGTCTTGACTGGTGTTCCTCAGGTAACCGTGGAGAAGGTTATCGAACAGGTGATGGTAACTCCAACTCCAGGCCCTAACCCTGAAGCTGTCATCCAGGGTGTTGAGCCG
>Ga0153916_10000052_pt1 | contig 65182 bp, 60 predicted proteins | sample Opewatmetagenome_FD_109642 | JGI IMG/M metagenome (GOLD analysis project Ga0153916, IMG submission 109642) | Freshwater wetland microbial communities from Ohio, USA - Open water 3 Core 3 Depth 4 metaG | ecosystem: Environmental > Aquatic > Freshwater > Wetlands | place: USA: Ohio, Lake Erie...
GATTCTCTGGGTGATACCGGCCTTATCTGGATTGGGTGTAAGCCTGATGGTGGTGATTTCGGCGCGTGCACAAGGATTCCAGGATGCCAATCAAACAGCTGGTTTAGTGGTATTGCCCATCGTGGCACTGTTTTATGCTCAGCTGGCAGGAGCAATATTCATCAATACTGGTTTACTGCTTTTGATGGGGTTGATCGTCTGGCTGATGACCGGGGTGCTGATCTGGTTGGGCAGTCGCAGTTTCAATCGCAATCGGTTGTTAGCGGCCTGAGTTTTTATATGAATGCTAATCGATGGTCAGGATATACCCATAAAAATTAAATTGCTTACCTGAAAAAGAGGCGAAAACCACGCGAATGATCCTTTGATCCCTTCCTATCCTGGTGCTAATCGTAATCCTATTCTGTGCGTGTACCACGAGGATACCAATACCTAATAACTTTCAATTAGTTGGTAATATAATATTCTGAACCCGTTTGATTGCGTATAGCCAATCACGGGTTCAGATATATTATTAGAACATGGATGATTACTAGGCATATATTTATAAGGCAAGCAAAGCAAAATGAATCCCTTCAAAACACGATTGGGGTGGGGAATTAGTGAGTCCCAGTACTATCTGGAAGTTGGATCAGGGAGTTGCAAGCTGAAGACAGACCAATAACTCACGTAACAAACCTTTAGGTTCGCTTTGTGTGATCGCAATCACTGGCTGGCGCAGTCTTCCTTCTAGAGAGGGCTCCAGCTGGATGATTCTTACTTTACTTGTAGAGGGTGAATCGCTCGTGCTCAAAAACGATTGTGGAAGATAGCCGATTGCATCGACGTTTTCGGAGATTGCCTCAAGCATTGCGCCTGGATCGGGAGCCAGCATGGCTTCAGAGCTCAATGATTGAGCAGACATGATGATGTTATCAAATATCGTGCGGGTCGGCTCGCCTTCAGGCATTACCCAAACCTGGATCGGCTGGTTGGAACCGTTTTCCCATTTTGATGCCCGACCTGAAAAGATTGATTTTAGGACATCGCTTGAAAGCTGTGGTAGTTGATTGTCGGTGTTGACTACCACTACAACCTGTTCCCATCCAACCTGGAAAAGATTTGAATTTTGGATATCCTGAGTGGATTGAACCAATTCCAGCTCGATATCATCTGTGAGGAGATTAGTATCCAATGTGCTGGATTGCATAAAATAGAGGGCAACCTGGGGATTATTAGAAGCACAATTTGCCAGTTTATCTGCCCATGCTTCCAAGGCTGCAGGGTAGAAGAGCTTGATTGCTAAAGGTGTTGGGGCGGGTGTGGATACGTTTGGTGTACCACATGACGAGAGCAACAAGACCAATCCAAAAAGTAAAATGCGCTTCATCATCAGGATCGTACGAAGGTGAGTATGATAGTTATTATCGAGAGTGCCACGCAATATATGGCAAAGAAATAGAGCGGGTGCTTGATGAGATAAGATAATAACCAACGAATGGATAGATATCCGACGACTGCGGCTGCGATGAAACCTGCGATCAGGGTGGGGATTTGCACGGTAAAGCTCGGAGATTTGATCAAATCAACCATTGCCAAAGCACCTGCACCGAGCATAACTGGTACAGACATCAAAAATGAAAAACGCGCTGCAGTTGGTCTGTCAAGGTTACGGATCATTCCGCCGGTGATGGTAGCTCCTGACCGAGAAATGCCGGGCAGAAGGGAGACAGCCTGGAATAGCCCAGCAATCAACGCATCTAACCAGCTGATCGTATTAATTGGGCGATTACGTTTGCCAACCCGTTCAGCGATTACCAATAATGCAGCTGTGCCGAGCAAGAATAAGGCTACTGCAAGGGGACTGCCGAAGGCTCTTTCCACCAGTCTTTTGAATAGAACCCCGGCAAAAACAGCCGGAATTGTAGCCAAAATCAAGAGCCATCCCAGCCGAGACATCGGTTCTGAAAAAGGTCGCCTGTGGATAAGGCCATTGATTACTGCAACAATTATCTGGTATAAATCTTTCCTGAAGTAGAAAATCACAGCCAGTAATGTTCCAAGCTGTACTAAAACATCGAATATAAAGCCTTCTTGAGCAGGTATCTGCCAGCCAAATATATATGGTGCGATCACCAGATGCGCTGAGCTGGAAATTGGCAGGAATTCGGTTAAACCTTGAATGATTCCGAGGATGATCGATTGGAGGAGGGTCATGATGAGTTTTTCCAGTGTTCAACAAAATCGGCAGTAAATTGATCAAAGCGACCATTTATGATCGCCAGGCGAATGTCGTTCATTAAGGATAACAATGTATTAAGGTTGTGAATGGTCAATAATGTAGAACCCAATATTTCCTTGGCGAGTACCAAATGCCTGATATATGCCCTTGAGAAGTTCCTGCATGCATAACATGAACAACTATCATCGATGGGTGATATATCCGATAAATATCTAGCATTGGCAATATTCAAACGTCCGGTGCGGGTGATAGCGGCATGGTGCCGGGCAAGTCGGGTGGGTAGAACACAGTCGAAGATATCCACGCCCCGCTGGACTCCTGTAATTAAATCTTCTGGCGAACCAACTCCCATCAGATAACGAGGTTTATCTTCCGGTAGAAGTGCATCAACCAGCTCAAGGATAGAGAGAGTTTCAGTTTTAGTTTCGCCAACCGATAACCCGCCAATGGCATAGCCAGGTAATTCAAGCGAGGAAAGGTATTCCACCGAACGTTTGCGTAATTCTGGGTATATTCCTCCCTGGATTATCCCGAATAATGCTTGGTCCGAGCGGTTCTTTGCTTTCACACACCGCTCAGCCCAAGTATGAGTACGTTCCATCGCCACTTCATTTTTAACTATGTCATAGGGAGGACCACATTCATCAAACGCCATGATGATATCTGCCCCCAGGTTTTCTTGAATAGCAATGGATTTTTCGGGGGTAATTCGATGTGTAGAGCCATCGATATGGCTTTTAAAGGTGACCCCATCCATATCGATCTTACGGCTGTCAGCTAACGAAAATACCTGAAAACCACCAGAATCAGTCAATATCGGCTGGTCCCAATGCATAAAAGTATGCAATCCACCCAACTGAGCAATGACCTCATCCCCAGGCCGTAGATAGAGGTGGTAGGTGTTGGCCAGGATCAAACTTGTTTTCAGGTCCTTCAATTGGGCTGGTGTAACCGCCTTAACGGAAGCTTGCGTGCCAACCGGTGCGAATAGTGGTGTGAGTAGATCGCCGTGCGGGGTATGAAATATTCCAGCACGGGCTCGCTGATCCTTAGATTTTATTTCAAAATTAAAGCTAACACTCATTAGGTGGCATGATTATAACCCATCCGTGTAGTGTTATAATTTTCACACCGGGCAAACAGGAACCATTCATCAACCTGTAAACATTGAACGACTGGTGCCTCTCCAGTAGCAAGCTATTTTGCATGATCAAAAGGAGTTTACAGGAACAAAATAGGAGAATAAATATGCAAATCTATGATCTACCAGGTCCAAAGGCAAAAGCCATTATCGAACGTGATTCAGCAGTAATCTCGCCTTCATACGCACGAGCCTATCCATTTGTGATGGATCACGGCAAGGGTTCAGATGTGTGGGATGTGGACGGCAATCATTTTTTGGATTTTGCTTCGGGGATTGCAGTTACTGCCACAGGACATAGCCATCCAAAAGTCGTTCAGGCGATCAAAGATCAATCGGAGAAGTTCCTCCACATCTCGGCAGATTTTTATCATGAAGCATGGGTTGATCTAGGCGAGCGTTTGGATCAGATCGCACCATTTAAAGAAGATGCTGTTTCCTTTATGACCAATTCAGGCACCGAAAGTGTGGAAGCAGCCATCAAGCTTGCGCGTTATCATACAGGTGCGAGTCAATTTATTGGTTTTTTAGGGGCATTTCATGGCCGGACACTGGGTTCGTTAAGCTTCACAGCCAGTAAACCTTTATATCATGAAGGTTTTTACCCCCTCATGAATGGAGTAGTGCATGTTCCTTACCCTGATCCTTACCGACCAGTGTTCAACCAACGCCCCGGTGAAGATTATGGAGAAACTGTTGTAAGATATATCGAAGAGCAAGTTTTAGGGAAATTATTACCCGCCGAAGATGTGGCTGGTCTTTTAGTGGAATCGATCCAAGGTGAAGGGGGGTATATAATCCCACCACCGGGGTTCTACCCGGCATTGCGTGACTTATGTGACCGCCATGATATATTACTCATTGTGGATGAAGTTCAATCTGGTATGGGGCGGACAGGAAAGTGGTGGGCAATCGAGCATTTTGGGATTGAGCCGGATATCGTATGTGTGGGTAAAGGGATTGCATCCGGCATTCCATTAGGTGCAATCATCGCTCGAAAAAGCATCGTCACCTGGCCATTAGGCTCTCACGGGAATACCTATGGTGGTAATCCAATTGCCTGTGCAGCTGCATTAGCCACCATGGACCTGATCCGGGATGAATATTTGCAAAACGCACAAGAAGTCGGTGATTATGCCCTGGATGCATTGAATGAGATAGCAGCAAGGCACCCGAGCATTGGGCAAGTACGTGGGATTGGATTAATGATCGGCGTCGAGTTTGTGAAAAGCAAGCAGAGTAAAGAACCAGCCCATGACTTGCGTGAACGGGTAGTTCAGAGAGCCTTCGAGCGCGGTTTGATCAGTTTGGGATGCGGTAAGAGCACGATCAGGATCTCACCATCATTAAATATTACAAAGAGTGAAATGAACGATGGCCTGGAAATCTTTGAGGAATCCATAACCTTGGCTGAAAAGGAATTCCAAATTACGCATGTTGCCTGATTTTCGCGTTCGACAACGCGATTATTTATTGGAGATAAGCCGTGCACTAACCCAGGAGCTTGATTTAGACAAGCTCCTGGGGCGTATTCTATATATCTCCGCAGAGATGTTAGCAGGTCAGGCGGGTTTAATCGCATTGCGAGCTGAAAAAGGTGGATGGAAGGTAACGACGAGTCTCGGCATCCCGGCAAGTTTGGCGCGATATTTGGAACCACTCCTGGCTGAAATTCCGGATAATGAGGATCCAGCGCGGTTTGAGTTACCTGAAGTCAATCGCTTACTTCAGAATTTAGTCAGGACCGTTGGATTAGGGTTGTTTACTGGCGTAGGTTTACCTCTGATCACGCGCGAAAAGGTAATTGGGGTGATATTTGTTTTTCGGAATTACCCGGGAATATTTTCTTCGAACGATCGTGCGTTGTTGCAGAGCTTTGCGAATCAAGCAGCCATAGCGGTCGATAATGCCCAACTGTACCAGCAGGTAAGCCAGGATAAGCAGCGTGTGGATGCCTTGCTTGATTCTGCCGCGGATGGTATTTTGATCATTTCACCAAACCATATCATCACTCGCAGCAATCCAGCATTTGCCCGTATGATTGAGAAACCGATAGATAGTATTGTCGGAAAATCACATGACGAGGTAATCAACCTGACCTGTCATGAGGATATGTTAACTTTGGAGCAAGCAGAGGCAGGTGGATGGCCACTCACTCCCAATGCCACCCTGTATGTGGAAGGTGACCTGCAAAGAACCTTAGGAGTATCTTTACCCGTTGGAATCACCTACGCACCGCTTGTTTCTGAAGGCGGAAATTTACTTAATATCATCGCAACGGTGCGTGATATCACCAGGTTTCGCGAAGCCGAGGAATTGAAAAGCACATTCATTTCAGTAATCAGTCATGAGTTGAAAACTCCTGTCGCACTCATTAAGGGGTATGTTGGAACATTACGGCGGGAAGATGCAAATTGGGACCGTGAAATTGTAAAGGACAGTCTGGCGGTGATTGAGGAAGAGGCTGACCGATTGACTGGCTTGATTGAGAATTTACTAGATGCATCAAGATTGCAGGCAGGAGGACTCTCAATCAGTCTATCGGATGTAGCCTTGAACGGAGTAGCGGAGCGGATAGCCAAACGCTTTCAAACACAATCTTCCATCCATAACATCATTGTAGATTTCCCTGAAAATTTTCCCATTGTATCCGGAGACGAAACACGCCTGGAACAGGTCCTATCCAACCTGGTATCGAATGGGATCAAATACTCACCTCAAGGAGGCGAGATTCGTATCAGTGGTCAAGTTCGCCCTGCGCAGGTCATCGTATGTGTCAGTGATGAAGGACCTGGTGTTGCATCAGAAGATATTCCTCATATTTTCGATCGTTTTTACCGCTCCTCCAATGCTAAACGTACTACGAAAGGCGCCGGATTAGGCTTATACTTGGCACGCGCAGTCATTGAAGCTCATGGTGGTCGAATTTGGGTTGATCCGCGGCCTGGTGATGGCGCACGCATTTGTTTTTCCATACCGCGGAACTGATCACTATCCATCAGTGATTATAACGATATAGAGATTGAGGAAGTTTTCGATTAGGAGACATTCATGCCAAAGACGCGTATAAACTGCCCGAATTGTCGACAGCCAATCATGGCTGATCTCGACCAATTATTTGATGTCGGACAGGATCCAACAGCAAAACAAAAAATCCTCTCGGGAGCACTCAACCTTGCCTCGTGTCCAAATTGTGGTTTTAAAGGGATGATTGCTACCCCGTTGGTGTATCACGATCCAAATAAAGACCTGTTGCTCACTTATTTTCCACCTGAGCTTGGCTTACCCATCAATGAACAAGAACGTATCATCGGTCCATTGATCACCAGGGTTACGAACAGTCTGCCACAAGAAAAACGAAAAGCATACCTTCTTCAACCTCAGTCCATGTTGACCATGCAGACGATGGTCGAGCGTATCCTGGCAGCCGATGGTATTACCAAGGAAATGATCCAAGCTCAACAGGATCGGATGAATTTGCTACAGAGATTGATTAATGCATCCGATGAAACCATTGCAGAAACTACTGCGAAGGAAGATGCTCTCTTCGATAGCGACTTTTTTAACTTACTTAATAGGTTAATCGAGGCTTCTGCAGTCAATGGAGATCAAGAATCAGCCAAGCGATTGGGTGATATACAAAAGAAATTGTTAACAAACACCAGCTTTGGTAAGCAAATCCAGGAACAATCAAAAGATGTTGAAGCTGCAATCCAGACATTACAATCAGCTGGTAAATCTTTGACGCGTGAAAAATTACTGGAAATGGTGATTAAAGCGCCCAACGAGACCCAATTAAGCGTTCTGGCAAGCCTCGGCAGACCTGGAATGGATTATGAATTTTTCAGGTTATTAAGCGAAAGGATTGATCGGGCACGTGCGGACGGCAGGGACCGATTGATCAAGCTACGTGACCAACTGCTGGAGATGACACGCGCAATCGATAAGCAAATGGAAGAAAGATTGGCACAAGCTAGAAAAAATTTATCCACGATTGTGCGCGCTAAAGATAGCAAAGAGACGATGGCTCAAAATTTATCATTGGTGGATGAATTCTTTGTCCAGGCCTTCAATGAGGAGATGGAAGCAGCAAGAAAGGCTGGGGATCTTGAAAAAATCAGCAAACTAAAGCAGGTTGAAGAAGTGGTGGATAAAGCAAGTACACCTCCACCTGAAGTTGCGCTAATTCAAGAGTTATTAGAATCAGCTGCCTCAGAGGATGAGCTTAATAAAAAACTCGAAGCACATAAAACCGAGATAACGCCTGAGTTTATCGATATACTGTCCAACTTGTTAGTTAGAACAGAATCAGGTGAAGACGCTGAATTGAAAGTACGCATGAATCAGGTCTTTAGCTCTGCATTACGAATAACGATGTCTGCGAATCTTAGTTAATACAAACAAAACGGGGCTGGTGTCCAGCCCCGTTTTTATTTACCCCATTATTTGTAGGGTGGGTTATCCATCCTCAATCCATGACCACGTACTGTAATTAAAAATGGATGCTCTGAGTTAATTGCAGCTATACGGTCGCGCAATCGTCGGATGAGGGCATCCAAAGCTTGTTCGGAAATACCGATAGCATCCTCTTTTCCCCATACCGCTTGAACCAATTCGGCGCGAGAAACGACTCTCCCGGGATTATCAAATAACAATTCCAACAATTGGTATTGGGAAACAGAAAGCGGAGGAAGCAACTCATCATCTCCAATCCAAACTCGGCGAGAGCGTTTGTCCAATCGAAGCAAATGGGGGACAGGAACGAACTCAAGGGGTTTTTCAGGTGGTAATTCCAAAGGTAAGGTGGAATCGGAACTCAAATAAATAAACTTTTGGGCAAATGCGATCTGGATGATATCCCCGTCCTGAAGCATTATGGGTTCCACCACCTCATGCCCATTGATATGAGTCCCGTTTTTACTCCCCAAGTCTTCCAATTGAATCCCGTGTGGTAGAGTGACAAACCTTGCATGGTAGCGGGAAACCTGGCGATTTTGGATGATTACGTTGCATGAATCATCACGACCAACGATGACATCACCTTTCAAAGTCCAACGTTGGCCGTTTAATGGTCCTGCTTGTGCGATTAATGAAGGAAAATCTTCAGTCTCCAGTGCCATATCATTATCCTTTATTTATCTCTCTGGAAACCTTCTATCGTTCCGGGATTTATAAATATACCATGTTTTAATTCTATGGAAATACTGGCTTCTCCCGATTGGTTAAGTTTACCACCATAGCGTGGCTGGCGATGACCAAATTGGTTGGGGAAATTAATATTTCGTTGCCCCACACTCCAGCGCCAACAGCTAGGATATCCTCATTCATCATATCTAAATCCAAAAATGACCTAAATCCTTCTGGCTGCCAGGAAAATGGAGGTATGGAACCAATGTGGTAGCCTGTTGTTTGGATCACATTATCAGGGGTAGCAAGCTGAATGTTTCGGGATCCAAGGACTTTTTTCATGTGACCAGAAATAACATTTTGATCTCCACCAACCATAATGAGTACCCGCTCGTCCTTATCAGTTTCGAAGATTAAAGTTTTGATGGCTTGGTGTTCCTTTAATCCCAATACAACCGCCACACTCGCAGCACCCTTTGGAGTAGATGACGGGAAGCTGGCAGTGGTATATATAATGTGAAGCCGATCAAGGAAGGTATGAGACGGCAGCATTCTATCAATTATATCGTGTAATATTCGCACCCCGTTTCGCACTGTCGAACCTCCATCCTTTTAGAAACCAAAGGTATAATATCTTCATCCGAAACGCCATCGGATGAAAAAAACATGCCGACGCCCTTAAAGACTGGAGAAGTCCTGAGAAGTCGCTACAAAATTCGTCGCATAATCGGGCACGGAGGCATGGGCAGTATTTATCTTGCAGATGACCTCCGCCTGGAAGGGCGACAATGTGCACTTAAAGAGGTTGAACATGACCGCACATTACCGCAGGAAGTCGTCCAACAAGCCCGCGATCAGTTCCTCCGTGAAGCGACGGTTTTAGCGCGTCTGGATCACCCTAATCTTCCAAAAGTATCTGATTTCTTTTCAATTGGACCGCGTGATTACCTGGCAATGGATTATGTTCCCGGGAACGATTTACGCACATTGATGATGGAAGCACGTCAACGTGGGGTGTTCCTACCCGAGGCGGAGGTACTTTCATGGGCAAATCAAATCGCTGATGCCCTTAGCTACTTGCACAATCAGACTCCACCAATCTTACATAGGGATATTAAACCAAGTAACCTCAAAGTTACGCCCAGTGGGTTAATAAAACTAGTGGATTTTGGTTTGGTGAAAATCCTGGCCTCAGAGGAAATGACGATTACAATTTTGCAAGGGCGTGGTACAGCTCTTTATACACCTTTGGAGCAATATGGGGGGGATACGGGTCATACCGATCGGCGTAGTGATATTTATGCATTTGGAGCGACACTATATCATTTACTCACTAACCAACCACCAGTGGAAGCGCGCGAGCGATTTTTACATCCAGAAAATTTAATCCCTCCACGACAGATCAATTTAGAAATTAACATACGCACTGAAAAGGCAATTTTGTGGGCGATGAACTTGCATCCTGATGAACGCCCACAAGATATCGAAACTTTACGTCAGGCATTGATCGGGAATTGGATCCCTCCCATCCGACCTTCAAAAAGGCCTCAACCCCCATCCCTAAGGATGATCCTTTCCACCTCACGTGAACGAATTTTGCTGTGGGTGGCTGCAGGTTTAGTTATATTTAGCTTAATTATTACACTAGCTCGTTAATCTTATGCTGGTTTGATTTTTCGAAATTCCATCATCTGCCAAATCCATACTGCACTAGCTCCGATCACTGCCCCAATAATGACAAATAACAACACTCCCCAGGTTCCCAATTGCTTTAGCATGGACTCGCTGCCTGGCATATTAATCGCCAGGTAGATATAAGTAAGCATGCCACCTATCAATGGGAGTAACGCAGCCCTAACACCCCATCGGAGTCCGTTTTTTTGATTTGTTAGCCAATAATTAGCCCCACTGATTATGGCAGTCACGATAAGCGCAACCATCCAATCTCCGAAATTCACGTTTCCCTGGTTAGGTGCATTGACAGGAATCACTGTTGTTTGAGGAGTGGCAGTTGGCGTGTCAGTTGGGACGATGGTTGGAGTTGGTGATGGGACCTGTGTTTGAGTCGGTGAAAGGGGGGTAGAAGTTATCGATTCGGGAGGGATTTCAAATGTCAAAACATCGGAGATAACTGCCGAGCCACTCTCTGCGCGGATATTTATCTCTCCAGATTGATCAATCAATAAATTACCGTGGGCAATACCCTGGGAAGTTTGGGCTTCGACAATTTGAGCAGGGACGTTTTCGCCATCGTGATAAAGGGTAAAACGTACGACTGTCCCATCTGGTACCTGGTTACTATTATGATCCAGAATAATTCCCGTTGCAAGAGAAATTGGATCCCCAATTTTCAAGGACGTAAGGGTAGGGGCAGGTGTCTGGGTTTCTACAACCGGTGAGGCACCCTGATTATCTTGATAAATATGGATTACCTGGTTAGGATCAGGGGAGGTTGCTTCGAGAATTTCGTACCCAATGCCCGGGACTGATACTGGGATATGACCGTATAATTGTATTTCATGAAAAAGAATTCTGGCTGCGATTTCAATAAAAGAACTGGAGCGACTGTACAGGGCATAATAAGCAGATAATTTCGATATATCTGTTGCATCTAATGCATAGGGTTCGCTTAACGCAAAGACGATTAAGCGCTTTCCTTGAATGAGGTCAGGTCGCAAGTCGAGGAACTGACGTAATGCTTGAGATGCCGGAACGTCATTGGATACCGAATCCATTGCGAACACAATCCAATCAGCCCCACGCAAGTCATTTTCTATTTGTAATAGACCTGTGCCTGAATTAAGCATATCCAACAGTTCTTGAAACGTATAAGAACTAAGATTGCCAGGAATGACTTGACTACTGCCACTATATAATCGGATAACAGCGTTCTTAAATGCGTCTATATCGATTGAATATTGCTGCCTGCATGTGCTGCATTGCTGAAATACTCTCGTATCGCTAATAAATATGATGTGATCATCCCGCCCAGGCGGTGAAGGGATAGCAATATTGAGCTCATCGAGGGGTGGACTGATTAGACTGGCTGCTTGTTGCGCAATATTGAATGTCACCCGTGTAGAAAACCCGATCGCATTTAAGGCATCCGAATTTGGCAGTGTGGATGCTACTGAAAAGGTACCACTGTAAATTTTATACTTTAGGGTAAGGATGCGCAGTACTGACTGATCCACCCGCTGGGCAAAGGCAGGATCTTCACGATATTTTTGAGCAAAAAAGACTAAAGTACGTACATATGATGAATAAATATCAGGATCACCACTGGAAAGAAAATTATCCAAATAAAGTAAATCATTTCCTGCGAGAAAGGCGTCGCGAGCGACGAGTGGTCCATTGAAGGTTTGACCGCTGGGATCATAAAAACGGCGAACAGCACGGCTTCCAAGATTATCACTAATCATCATCCCACCATTTTGCCGCCAGGAATCAAAAGCTGGTAAGGACATCAATTGTGAGAACGCCTGGGGGTCGAAACTTACGGGACGAGTAGTTGCACGAATATTACCTTGAAATCCCTGATATCGGATATGAGATACAAGCAGTGCGTCGGTCATGGATCCAGCATCAGGTGCATTGCCTGTCACCGCAAAAAAAGGTGCCAGATCAATTTGCTTAAGCTGTTCCAGTGATGAACGGACGGTTGCCACTTCCTCTTCGGGCAATCGATCGGAGCCACCAAAACCCGGAAAATGCTTTGCTGCCACCACCATTTTCCCATTACTTCCTTCATGAACACCCCTAATATAGGCTTGACCTAATGACCCGACCCAAAATGGATCTCCGCCGAAAGTCCTGACGCCCAGATCCCCTCCACTATCTGAATTTGGGACCTCAAGCACATCCAATGATGGTCCAAGGAGTAAGTTAAATCCCAATCCTGAGAGTTCTTTTCCAAGGACATTACCAACCTGTTGGCTTAAATCTGTACTCCACGTTGCCCCGAGTGCCATTTGGCTTGGTAGCGGGGTCATTCCCTCGAGGATTTGATCGTATGGGTAACCATCACCTTCCTGGGAAATTCCAATGAACAAAGGAATATAGGCTGGGGTGTAGGATTCATTAGTTTCAGGATTAATTTGTGGTCCTTGCGAGGCGCTGTATTCATCCCTTTGAAGCTGATCAGTTAAGCTTTGAGCAAACATGAGGGTTTGGTCTGAGCCTATAAAGTTATCGTTTGCTGATTTTAAAATCACACCGCCAATGTGGTAATTAACAATTAAGTCATAGATTTGAGCACCCGTAGCTGAACCAATCCCAGCTTCGGGACCAATGAATGTGATGAGAAAGAGCTGTCCCACACGTTCTTCAGGAGTAAGTTGATCCAATAATGTCTGGGCTCTTTCATTCCCTGCAACAACCTGTCCAGAAGGTGCAGCTTGTCCAATAGACATGGGTAATAGAAGGGATAGTAGCATTAATGATCGAGCTAATTTTCGAAAAAAAGATTGCATTCTCAGCCTAAGTAGATGATTAATCAGTCTATGGGTATACCAGGCTCTTTTCAGCCTCAATAATTTTATGTAATTGCTTCCGCCGATTCGGACCACTAAGCGTTTCAAGCTGGCGTATGTTCATCGGATCGATTTCATTGCGTAGAAGGTTTAATTCATTATCAGAAGGTAGTATGGTCTCCATCACCTCAGGCGAAATCTCAAGGGGAAATCCTGTGTGTGATTGGATCTTTTCAATAGTCACACCAGGATGATACGAGATAATTCGCATTCGACCGAAGGCAAAATCAAATTGCCCTAAATCGGTGATCAGGTAACGAGGGCCATTTCCGTGTTTGCGCGCGGAATTATGCCCGAGTCCGGCACAAAAGTCAAGCCGAGGAACGAATGTGACCCTTGAGTGGCGAGGAACATATAACATGATGTCATTTAGGTAAGTAGTAACATCGGGAATTCCACCTGTACCGGGTAATCTCAATCGTGGGTGGTAGAAATCTTTTCCGATAGCGATGTTATTGAAGTTTCCAAATGGATCGATTTGGGCTGGACGGAAGAATTCTAATGGGTGCAAGATGGGCAATACTTCACACACTGCCCGTGCAAAACCTACATTCACTAATGAACGGTCCAACCATAATCGCTCGACCTGACTGAGGCTCAAAGGGGCTGGGTGCCGGCAAATGCCCTGACCAATTGCCGAAGAAAAATATAAATTAGGTGCATGTGTGCGACGGGCTAGTAGATATGCTGCAGCGACTAGGGGAGTAGCAATTCCTTGTGCGACCAACTCACCATCCCGCACTTGTCGAGACATGCACACGACCATAAATTCGTCAGGTGTAATATCCATCTATACAATGCAATCGCCAAGATTATAAATTGGAGTCACTGAGGATTTGGGCATGGTCTTCAGAGGTAATATTACCACCAGTCAACACAACCAAAGCGGGTTTATCGGATATCCGACCAGTTATTACTGCCGCAAGGGAGGCCGCCGCCGATCCTTCTATCCGTTCATGATAAGTTATCCAGGCATATTTTATAGCTCGCCGAATTTCAATCTCTGTAACCAGGATAAAGTCAGTCACGTAATTTTTTACGATCGGGATTGTGACGGATGCTTCTTCAACCGGACCCGCTAATCCATCCGCTATACTGGGTAACTCCTCTATACCTTCCTGTGTGCCATGATGGTAAATTTCGAATAAGAAAGGGGAGGCTTCAGATTGGACAGCGATCAATTTAGGGTGGGGTTTTACTTCCTGCAGCGCGCAACCAATCCCTGAAACAAGGCCCCCGCCTCCTGCCGGAATTATCCAGGCAGCTGGGGTTGGATCCGCCAATTCTTTCATTACCTCCAATGCAATGCTTCCCTGACCAGCAATGATCAGTCCATCATTATAGGGTGAAATCCAGGTGGCACCCGTAGAAATGGCGTAAGATATGCCAGCTTGTTCAGCTTCGCCATAGCCCCCACGAACCAAATGGATTTCAGCTCCAAGATCACGCATAGCTTGAAGTTTGATCCCGAGGGCATGATCAGAGGCGAAAACGATAACCGAAGCATGTTTTAGTCGACCTGCTAATGCCACCCCCTGTCCATGATTGCCTGCCGAGGCGGTTACCAATCCACGTTCTATTTCCCAATCTTGAAGAGACAGAATTTTATTCAGTGCTCCTCGGACCTTAAATGAACCAGTTACCTGATGGTTTTCCCACTTCAGATAGATGTCGTTTTGAGCATCATAGGTTAAAGGTGTTTTATGTATATAAGGACTAATGCGCTCGTAAGCTTGTCCAAGCCAGGCGTAAGGTATCATGGATATTATGAGTTATTTTCTGTCAAAACCTTATGTGCCAGAAGGGGGTCATCAGTAAAAATGCCATCCACACCCACATTAATAAGCTGCTGCATAATATCGGGTTGATTAACCGTAAATGCATGGATTCGGCACTTGGCTTGGTGAGCAATCTGGATCAAATTCGGTGTTACATCACTGTAAGCCGGATGCAAGGCAAGAAGCGGACTGAATCTCACCAATCTCGAGCGAAGGGTTATTTCTGCATAACCTGGAAAGGTAAGTAAGCCCATGGGAATCTTAGGGAGTAGATTGCGAGCTCGGATTAATCCAATCATATTGAATGAGGAAAGCATAACGCTTGTTTCCAAGCCATACTTCTTCAAGAGGGATATTACTTTATCTGGCAAATCATCAACTGGTGAGGAGTAATTGGTTAATTCTACATTGATGAATATCTTTCGGCCCACAGTTTCAAAAACCTCTGCCAGGGTAGGGATCTTTTCTGATTTAAATAGCGGTGGGAATTTTGAGCCTGCATCCAATTTCTTTATTTCAGGTAGGTTCAATGATTTTACTCGACCGGTACCATCGGTGGTTCGATCAACAGTATCATCATGCATCACCACGACTTGACCGTCTGCGCTTAGTTTTACATCCAGCTCGATACCATCGGCATGTTGATCTATTGCCAGCATAAAAGCTGCTAGTGTGTTTTCGGGAGCATAAGCGCAGGAACCCCGGTGTGCAAATATCGTTGGTCTCTTAAGATCAACGTAATCGGAGCTATTCTTTTTTACAGACATAAACTTGATTTATAACTCAACAAAGTAAGCACTTGCAGCTCTATCGAGGAGATCCCGCGACATTTCCGGCTCAACGGACAGATAACGGGCAATATCAAGAATTTGGTCACACAAATCCCGAGGGTGCGAAGCGCGCAGTTTACGCGCCCGTTTGATATACCATTCTTGGAGAAGATATGCCAATCCTTCATCGTTATATTGAACACCTTTCGTCGAGGCTACCCTGGTAAAAATTTCGCGATATTCATCAAAGGTTGGGTCTCCTAGCTCGATCTTATGTCGTAACCGACGTAGGAAGGCTTCATCCACAAGGTCGCGTGGCGGTAAATTTGTCGAAAAAACGACCAACACATCGAAGGGGATCTCAAATTTACGACCTGTGTGCAATGTCAAGAAGTCGATGCGATTTTCGAGAGGCACAATCCAGCGGTTGAGTAAATCCCGAGGTCGTACAAGTTGTCTTCCAAAATCATCAATAAGGAGAATGCCGCCATTGGCCTTCACCTGAAAGGGCGCCTCATAATACTTGTGTACATCATCAAAAACCAAATCCAATCCGGCTAAGGTCAATTCACCACCAGTTACAATGAAAGGTCGTCTGATGCGGAGCCAACGCAAATCCCGTCTGCCATTCGTCCGACCAGCCGCTGGGGTACCCGATGAGGAAGGCTCATCGGTTGACAATTGGTGGTTTACTGAATCATACATTTTAATGACCTGCCCATCAATATAAATAGCATATGGGATATACATACTTTCATGCAAGATCATATTCCCAATGGCTCGGGCTACGCTTGTTTTTCCGTTACCAGGGGGCCCATACATGAAAATTGAGGTACCAGAATTAACTGCTGGACCAATACGTTGGTACATTGTCTCAGGGATTACCAGATGTGATAGACCTTGGTGCATCATGCGATTAGTAACAGTTGGTCTACCTTGAGCCTGGCGGAGGACTGATTCGTTATATATCTGGATCGGAACTGGGGTCGGTCCAGCATATTGACTGCGTTCCAAGGCTTCTCGGGCTCTGTCACTGCCTCCACCGGTAATTGCGTATAAATATGCACCTTCACCAAGGCCCATTTGCGAGGTCTTGACTTCCACGAATTTATCATGTTTTAAATTTTCAAGAATCTGATCAATGATGCCTGTAAAAGGTAGCGCCATTTCCTCTGCAATCTTAAACCCTGTCAGATAACCCTGGAAATACAATATTTTAAGGGCTAAATCTTGCAACCAAAGAGGAGACAAACCAGTATCTTCGATTTTTTGTAAGATAGGAGGTGTAAATACACCACTTCCGGTCCCAATTATTGGTCTTCCACGTGTAGAAGCGTCCATCTCTCAACCTCCTGTGCGAAAAAGGTTTAGACAAATAGCTTAGATGATTATAGCATGTCAAGCAGATTTTATTGAAATCGTGTAATGATATTATAGGATAAAATTGACTTGAGGATTAAAAACAACCATGAAATTATCTGTAATTATCCCTGTTTATAATGAAGTCAAAACCATCCGGGAGATCATTCAGAGGGTGCAATCAACCGGATTGGCAGATGAAATCCTGGCTATCGATGATGGCTCAACCGATGGAAGTCGAGATTTATTGGCGAATATCATGGAGGACGGGAATGTCAAGGTAATCTATCATGAGCATAATCAGGGGAAAGGGAAAGCTGTCAGAACAGGGATCCAAAATGCGAGCGGAGATTTGATAATAATTCAGGATGCTGACCTGGAATATGATCCACGCGAGTATCCTAACCTGCTGAGGCCTATCCAGGAGGGCATCGCAGATGTGGTATATGGTTCAAGGTTTCTTGGGGCAGGCCGTAGACCAGTTCTATTCTGGAATATGGTTGCCAATAAGATTTTAACCCTGGTCACCAATATTTTATACAATAATATATTGACCGATATGGAAACCGGATATAAATTATTTCGGCGTCAAGTTGTTCAAAATATGACATTACATGCACATGGATTTGAGTTCGAACCCGAATTCACAGCCAAAATCTTAAAAAGCAAAGTTAGGATTTACGAAGTCCCAATTACATTTAACCCGCGTGATTATTCAGAGGGTAAAAAGATCAAGATGAGAGACGCGTTTATTGCAATGTGGACGCTGATTAAATATCGTTTTGTCAATTGAACTCAGGAAGGTGATTAGCTAAGCGATTTTCTGATATCTTTCACATTTAGCTGGAGTGAAACCTGACCGTTGAATTCATTAAGCTCGAAGGTGTACATCAAGTCGATTAATGGTGGGAGTTGAGCAAGCCAATAACCTTGCCGAAATGCAATAGCATCATAGGTTATATTCCCGTCTGTCACTGATAATTTCAAATGTGAGCCATCAGCGCCTATTGCCTTTTGGTGCGTTACCTTTAGACGATTTGACATGAAGATGGGGGTTGGATTACCCATCCCGGTAGGCTGCAACCAATTAAGATATTTTAGCAAATCAGGTTTAAGATCAGAAAGAGGTATCTCTACTTCCGCAAGGATTTTTGGACGTAGGTCTAAATCCCCGAGCTGCTCTTTGGCAATCGATTGCATCCGAGTAATTAAAGTTTGAAGCAGCTCATTACGGACAGTAAACCCTGCAGCCGCAGCATGCCCACCATGGTGTTCCAATAAATCCTTGCATTGGTCCAAAGCTTGAGTGATATGAAATTCTGGAATGCTCCTACAAGATCCCCGTGTATATTTCTCACCAATACTAGCTATGATTGATGGACGATAATACTGCTCAGTGAGTCTTGAGGCTGCCAACCCAACCACACCAGCGTTATACTCCGGGTCTGCATCAAAAAGTATGAGGGGGATTCGATCATCGACGATAATCCTTTGTTCAGACCTGGTTTGAATATCACGCATAATCTTTTGACGATCGCGATTTTGTATTTCCAGCCACTGAGCAAGCCGACCCACTTCCATGGGATCTTGTGAGGTCAAAAGATGTAAAGAAGCTAATGCAGATTCCAGCCTGCCTGAAGCATTCAATCTCGGTGCCAAGGCGAAACTAATATCCGTCGTTGTTATTCTGGTTGGGGTCAGCCCTGAGACCCCGATCAGCGCCATTAACCCCTGGCGGAGGGGTAGGCGAATATACTCCAAACCTGAGCGGACGAGCGACCGGTTTTCCCCGGTTAAGGGCACCAGGTCTGCAACTGTGCCAAGGGCAACCAGATCGAGATAATCCCGTGAATTCAGATTTGGGTATTGTCCTGACAGAGTTAATGCTTCAACCAATTTATATGCCAAGCCTACACCGGCGAGATTCTTTTCGGGATAAATGTCCCCTGGCTGTTTTGGGTTTACCACGGCAAAAGCTGGTGGAAGCTCGTCGAGTGGGTAATGATGATCCGTGATAATCAAATCCATCCCAGCCGAACGGGCATAATCCGCTTCATCCCATGAGCGTATTCCACAATCCACTGTGATGATTAGATTTACCCCCTCCTCAGACAATGTGCGCATGGCTTCAAGATTTAATCCATAACCTTCATCGAAGCGGTTTGGGATATATTCTCTTACCTCGGCGCCCATGGCTTTTAATGCCAATCCCAATAAGGCAGTGGCAGTCACGCCATCCGCATCATAATCTCCATAAATGACAATATTTTCATGTTGTTGGACAGCGTAGTTTATGCGATCCACCGCTTTAGGTAGATTAAGCAAGTTCATCGGTTGGCTATCTGGAGGACTTTGGGCTTCTAAAAACAAGCGTGCTTGTTCATGAGTGCGGTAACCACGGTTATATAGTATTTGACGGAGTATTGGAGGATAGCCACTCAGCTCTTGAATGGCTTCTGGAGGAGGGGGTACTGCCACCTCCCAACGTTTGGTTATCACTGGCATGGTGCTGGATCGCCTAAGGTTTGTGCAAGGGCTAGTGCTCCCATTAGCCCGACATCATCGCCTAATGCAGAAGTGGTTAAAGTTAGATTTTCGAGGTATTTTCTGGATAATACGTGTTCACCCATTGCCGCGCGGAGAGGGCTGAATAATGCTTCACCACTTTGGGAGACTCCACCTCCAATGATGACGATGCTTGGGTTAAAGACATGTAGATAATCTGCAATTGCGATACCAAGATAGGTACCACCCCGGGCAAGTGCGGCCAGGGCAAGCTCGTCACCCTGACTAGCGGCAAGCGAGACTTCTTTCGCAGTAATGGGTCTTTTTTCAGCCAATGAGGATGGTATACCCTGACTCAATTCTTGTTCCACCCAGCGAGCAATAGCAGGACCGGAAGTAACAGCTTCTAGATGACCTCTTTGGCCACAACCACATAGCGGGCCATCGGGGATTACGGTGATGTGACCCAGCTCTGCTGCCAGGCCACGGATACCAAGTAACAATTGATTATCAATAATTACTCCTCCGCCAATCCCTGTGCTGACGGTTATGTATACCAAGTGGCGATGCCCAATTCCCGCACCGAAACGCCATTCACCAAGGGCAGCCAGGTTAGCATCGTTACCAATTGCTACCGGAACCTTAAATCGATCCTGAATTATTTTTTTTAATGGCAAGTTATTCCAGCTGGGTATATTGGGTGCCTCAAAGATAATTCCTTCGTAAGGATCAAGCGGTCCGGGAGCGGCGATTGTTATAGCAGCAATCTCTTCATCTTTTGGAGCGATTGCAGAAATCAGATTGATCAGGCGTTCATGAGGGGAATCCGGTCCTTTGGTTGAGATACGTTTTACTATTGTGGGTGTTTGGCTTTGGATCGGGAAGCAAGCAGCGCGTATATGGGTTCCCCCAACATCAGCGACGATGAAATTTCTGACCATGAATCAAAGTATAGCATAATTTATTGTTGACGAGTTAGTTAAAGACTGCTATCATCAAGGGTTGGAATGAGAAAGAAAAAGAATACCAACCTAAAAAAAATATGGATGCGCTTATCCCATCCTCTGCGATGGTTGGTTCCAGGTCTGGGTGTAAAACGTTGGATATTGTTAATCCTTTTTGGGACTACCTTATTAGGGGTAGGTTTAGCAGTATTATTGCTTGAGGTCTATCGCACTGCACCTGACACCTGGTGGTTGCCTATTTTATCGATTGCTTCCTTGCGCGTTCTAAGCCGACCATTACGAGTATTGATCTTTGGCGGATTAGGCACTGGATTGATATTGGTCGGAATCTGGGGGATTAACCGCTCTCTCTTAGCGCCCTTTCGTCGCTCGGGGAAACCGATGCTTGATGAACTGACCGATCACCGGAGAAAAGAACGTGGTCCACGCATCGTTACTATTGGAGGCGGGAACGGTCTATCCACTTTATTGAGAGGTTTGAAGTCCTATAGCTATAATATTACCGCAGTTGTTACGGTAGCTGATGATGGAGGATCATCTGGAAGGATAAGACGGACACAGGGTATACCACCTCCCGGTGATATTCGAAATTGTCTGGCAGCCTTATCCACTGACGAAGCTTTAATGACCCAGCTTTTTCAATATCGATTCTCAGATGGCAATCCTGAGTTGGATGGTCATCCTTTTGGAAATCTATTCATAAGTGCATTATCAGAAATTACTGGCAGCTTTGAGGAAGCCGTAGTCGAATCAGGTAGGGTTTTAGCAGTGCATGGGCGGGTGCTTCCCGCTACCCTTCATAACGTTCGCTTGGTGGCAGATGTGCAGCTACCTCATAGTAATGGTGAAGTGAGAGTCGAGGGAGAGAGCACTATCCCCAAATTCCCGGGTGATGTACAGCGGGTGTGGTTGGAACCGAGTAACCCTACTCCATATCCGCAAGTCATTCAAGCAATCCTGGCATCAGAATTAATCGTGATTGGTCCAGGTAGTTTATTCACTAGCGTCATACCTAATTTGCTTGTTCCAGATATTGTTGCTGCTATCCAAGCCAGCCGAGCCCTTAAAATCTATGTATGTAATGTAGCCACTCAACCAGGGGAGACGGATGGATATTGTTGCGAAGATCACATTAAGGTCTTGATTGACCATGTTGGAGGGTCGATTTTTGATATTATTGTCATAAACAATCAATTTGTGGGTAAATTGCCTCCAGGAACAGAATGGGTGAAAACAATACCAGAGAACGAGTCAGAGTATCCCATATACCGGGCAGATTTAGTTAATGAAGACCAACCTTGGCGTCATGATTCCTCTAAATTAGCCAAGGCAATTATAGATTTGTATCAAGAACGAACAGGACCTCTGGTAGAATAATAAGTCGCGCAAGAAAATTTAGAAACATTTACAGTGGCTTGATAATTAATTTGAGCTGCTGAATATAACTTTGTACGGAGGATAAAATGACGACAAAAGTAGGTATTAATGGCTTCGGACGGATTGGAAGGCAGGTGCTCAAAGCAATCCGGGATTATCATCATGATAGCCTTGAAGTGGTCGCCTTCAATGATATTGGCGATTTAAAAACCATGGCGCATTTACTAAAGTATGACAGTAACTATGGTCATTTCGATGGTACCGTTGAAGTCAAAGATGAGGGTTTGTTTGTGGATGGGAAAGTGGTTAAAGTATTTAAAGAAACTGACCCATCCAACATCCCATGGGGTTCGCTTGGGGTGGATATCGTTATAGAAAGCACTGGGTTATTTACCATCAAGAGTGATGGGGTCAATAAAAAGGGAAAACTCGTAAAGGGTGCCGAGAACCACATCACCAAAGGTGGTGCGAAGAAGGTGATCATTACTGCACCTGCAGAGGGTGAAGATTTAACTGTTGTCTTGGGAGTGAATGAGTATATGTACGATCCCAAGAAGCATCATGTCGTCTCGAATGCATCATGTACGACGAACGGTCTTGCTCCTGCAGTTAAAGTCGTTCATGACAAATATAAAATCGTCCGTGGGTTTATGACTACTATCCATGCCTATACCAACGATCAGAAAATATTAGATCTTCCGCATAGTGATCTGCGCCGTGCGCGTGCAGCTGCCCTCAATATCATTCCCACTACGACTGGCGCTGCCAAAGCAATCAGTTTGGTCATACCAGACCTAAAAGGCAAGATGGATGGGTATGCATTACGGGTCCCAACTCCGACAGTATCAGTGATCGACCTGACAGTTGAATTAGAAATCAGCACTACCACTGAGGAATTACGTCAGTCGTTCCGTGACGCAGCAGCTGGCCCGTTGAAAGGCATCCTGCAAGCTGTTGATGAGCCTTTGGTCAGCACTGATTATAAGGGTGACTCCCATAGCTCTTCGGTGGACCTACCATTTACCATGGTATTTGGCAAGGAAAAGAACAATTTCGCTAAGATAGTTGCCTGGTATGACAATGAATGGGGTTATTCCGTTCGGACAGCCGATTTAGCCGCCTTATTAGCAAAAAGTCTATAACAAAATATAAAAATGCGGATGGTTGTAAGTTCCATCCGCATTCTTTATATATACGGAGGAAATATGTTCAATAAGAAATCCATTACCGATATCGACGTAAAGGGAAAACGTGTTTTGGTACGAGTGGATTATAACGTTCCGATTATCGACGGCAAAGTGGTAGATGATACGCGTATCGTGGCGGCCATGCCAACTTTAAATTATCTATTGGATCATGGTGCAGCCGTGATCCTATGCTCTCATCTCGGTCGTCCCAAGGGTGGACCTGACCCGAAATTCTCGCTGCGACCTGTTGCTGCACATTTGAGTGGGCTTTTGGGTAAACCAGTAACATTTGCTGATGATTGTGTCGGACCTGTAGCAGAAGCAGCCTCCAAGGCACTTAAACCGGGTGAGGTTTTGGTACTAGAAAATACCCGATTTCATCCTGAGGAAGAGAAGAATGATCCTGAACACGCCAAGAAGATGGCTTCATTAGCCGATATTTACGTCAACGACGCATTTGGTTCAGCTCACCGAGCCCACGCATCTACTGAAGGCGTGGCACACTTCTTACCTGCCGTGGCAGGTTTCCTGATGGAGAAAGAAATCCAATATCTTGGTCAGGCGATTGCAAATCCAAAACGTCCTTTCATTGCCATATTGGGCGGGGCGAAGATTAGCGATAAGATCGGTGTCATCCGTAATCTGCTGACCAAAGCTGACCAGATTTTAATCGGTGGAGGGATGGCTAATACTTTTTTCAAAGCACAAGGTTATCCAATTGGAGATTCGCTCTGCGAAGATGGGGCACTGGACACTGCCCGGCAGCTTCTAAAATCAGGTGCTACACACTTACGCTTGCCAGTTGATGTGGTAATCGGCGACCGATTTGATGCTCAAGCGGAAAAGAAGGTCATCGCGATGGGTCCTGTACCAGATGGATGGCGCATCCTCGATATTGGTCCAGCAACAGTAGTCAACTTTGGTAAAGCACTTTCCATGGCTGGGACAATTGTATGGAATGGTCCAATGGGTGTTTTTGAATTCCCCCGTTTTGCGGACGGAACAATCGGAGTAGCACAGGCTGTAGCTGCGAGTAAAGCGGTTTCCATCATCGGTGGAGGTGATTCGGTTTCAGCAATCAATCAAGCTGGTCTGGCAGATCGGATCACTCACATTTCAACCGGAGGCGGTGCATCACTTGAGATGTTGGAGGGATTGGATTTACCAGGATTGGCAGCATTACAAGACAAATAAAAGGTTAAATTACCTCTCCCCAGCTCTATGATAATCTGGGGAGGTTCAAATTTACGGTTCAAATAATAAATCCCTTTTATTACATCCTGGTTGAAGGAGACCCTATCGTAGATCACTGAGAACCACTGAATGATCCAGCCAAGTGTTTCATTGGTAATGATATCGATATTAAATCAAGATGTGTCCTTGAGGTGATTATGCGTCATCCGTTTGTTGCTGGAAATTGGAAAATGTTCAAAACTGTAGCAGAAGCGCGTGTTTTGTTAGCTGAATTGCTACCAGGCTTGACTGCTATTCAAGGGGTCGAAATTGTCCTATGCCCTCCCTTTACCTCAATATTGCCGGTAGCCGCATTATTGGAAGGAACTACCATAGGCGTAGGTGCCCAAAATATGCATTGGGAGGCATCAGGTGCATATACGGGTGAGATTGCTCCGTCGATGTTGGCGGAGTTCTGTAAGTACGTAATCTTAGGGCACTCCGAACGACGAGCATACTTCGGAGAGACGGATGCCAGTGTTAACCGGAAAGTCAAAGCAGCCATCGAACATAGGCTTGTACCCTTACTGTGTGTGGGTGAAACCCTTGCTGAGAATGAAGCCGGAATCACAAGCGAGGTTGTTACCAGACAGGTGAAAGAAGCACTTAACGGGGTAGGGGCTGAATCCATCGGATCCATGGTGATTGCGTATGAACCTGTATGGGCGATCGGAACAGGACGGGCTGCGACGCCAGATGGAGCTAATGCAGTCATCGCTGATATCATCCGCGCGGTTTTGGCTCAAATCTATGGTGATGAAGTGGCTGAGATGGTACGTATTTTATATGGAGGCTCGGTAAAAGCCAGCAATGCTGGAGAATTTTTCAGGTATGCCGACATTGATGGAGCACTAGTTGGGGGAGCCAGTCTTAAGGCCTCTGAATTCATCCCAATCGTCATGGCTGCTGTCAGTTAATGTTGATGATTAATTGGGGTACATTTCTGTATCTACCGCTATTATTGGTACCCCTGTTATATCTTCAAAGATTCCTACAACGCGAAATTCAAGCCATATTCTTATTAATTACCCGCCAGCCAGAAATCTCGATGGCATTATTTTCTTTAATGTTTCTGCCGGGGGTAGTGTTGCACGAGGTTAGCCATTTTTTTATGGCACACTTATTAGGTGTCAGAACCGGGAGATTTTCCATCATACCTAAGAAACTTGAAGGCGGTCGGATTCAGCTTGGATATGTTGAAACAGCCTCAAGCGATTTCTTTAGAGATGCAATGATAGGGGTTGCTCCATTGGTTACAGGGGGGATTTTTGTTGCGTTTGCGGGTGTAAGCCGTCTGGGATTAAATACCATATGGGAGAGCATTAACCAAGGACAGATAAGTTCAATCAATCTTGCATTAAAATCTGTGATCGATAGACCTGATTTTTGGCTATGGTTTTACCTTATCTTTACCGTCGGCAGTACCATGTTGCCTTCCTCTTCGGATAGGAGAGCCTGGTTGCCACTTATATCTGTGATGGTGATCTTACTTGCATTGATTCTGCTTATGGGTGTAGGACCTTGGATATTAACTAAGTTTGGCTCAGCTTTCAAAGCTGCAATAGATGCAATTACAATGGTTCTCGGCATCACCGTGTTAATTCATATGATCCTGTTACCCCCTGCGTGGATTATTCGAAAGATAATTTCACGTATGCTAAGACTTCAAGTGGTATGAAGGAGTATAATCTTGAGAAATTTTGGCTGACGAAATAGCCAGCAGGTCGTAATTACTTTTAGTTTGTATGAGGCAGTAAAGACTCAGGTCATGAGTACTAAATAAGTTATAGGAGACATTTGTAGTAAATGGCAGAACAGTGGTATGCATTGCGGAGTAAACCGCGTAAAGAAGATGTCGTATGGAAACAAGTACGACAGCGTGGATACGAGGTGTTCTATCCTCGCCTGCGAGTCAACCCGATCAATCCACGTTCTCGCAAATACAGGCCGTACTTTCCGGGGTACCTCTTTGTTCGCACAGATATCGAGGTGGTAGGTTTGTCCACTTTTCAATGGCTCCCCCATACAACTGGATTGGTAAGTTTTGGCGGAGAGCCTTCACCAGTACCAGAGAATTTGATCCATGCCATAATGCGGAGGGTTGAGGAAATTGCTGAAGCTGGGGGAGAGGTATTCGACGACTTGCATAAAGGTGATGTTGTGCGAATTAATTTTGGTCCCTTTGAAGGGTATGAAGCAATTTTTGATACCCGCCTTCCCGGAACTGAACGGGTCAGAGTATTGTTGCAGTTTTTAAGTGATCGTTATGTCCCAATCGAGCTGGAAGCCGGTCATCTCCAACCGAAAAAGCGCTCCTAATCATCGATTAGGAAGCAGATTGAATGGTGAATTCCTGAAGAATGTAAAGAATCCACCATTATAATGTGCGATTACTAGTAATTTTGAAAAGCCTTTGTCACTCATGACTATTTACATGTGTGATTCTTCCGCAATAACTGTCAGAAGTAAACTATACGATTAGAATATATGCCCTCGATCCTGATTGTCTGTTCTGCAAATATTTGCCGGTCGCCTCTAGCAGACGCAATATTAAAGCGATTGGTCGCTGATCGACCAGATGCTGATCAGTGGCATATTGAATCAGCCGGTACATGGGCAAATTTTGGCTCTCCTGCAGCAATGCTATCACAAGTAGTTGCGCAAAAAATGGGGTTAGATATCAGCACCCATCAATCCCAACCAGTTACTTTGGAGCTAGTAAAGCAATTCGATCTAGTCCTCACCATGGAAGATCGGCAAAAGGAAGGCTTGGTGCTTCAATTTAAACCCTACGCTGATCGAATTTTCATGATCAGTGAAATGATAGGAAGGGTACAAGATATCCCAGACCCAATTGGAGGTGAGCTGGTGGATTACCAGGAAACAGCCCGGGTGCTGGAACGCATTTTATCGGATGGGCTAGATCGGATTTTCCAGCTTTCAGTCCAGCTTCATCAACAAATATCCAAAAATATCCCAAGTAATATGGCGTGAAGACCAATGTAATAGGAATTATGTTATTTAGAGATCATAGCAGGTTACTGAGCGATTTGATAAATCGTATATGCAGATGTTATGGGATGAGGACACATAGAGAGAATGATAAAATTCTAGCTATCCACGTTTCTATAAATCACATTCTTGAGTGATATACTTTTAGCAACTATTTTCAGCAGTTGGGGTTCTTTTTTGTAGAACTCCCACCGGTAAGAGTGATTGGTTGTCAAATACTGGAGATGAGATAAACCTTAACCGGGCTATTCAGGGAGATCATGAAGCATTCGGCATGCTATATGAGCAATATGTCGAACGGATCTTTAACTACGTATATTATCGTACTGGTAACCAACACGATGCGGAAGATTTAACCGCCAAAGTTTTCTTTCGTGCCATGCGCAGAATTCCCCAATACCAGGAAAGAGGCTTGCCGGTAACTGCATGGCTCTATCGGATTGCGCATAACCTGGTTGCTAACTGGCACCGTGATCGTGGTAGGCGTCCTGAGATTTCATTGGATGAGGGATATGCATCGATACCGCATTCTGAGCACCCTGAGGTTACCCTGCTTCAATTGGAGGAGCAGGATCATTTGTTACGGATCATCCGGGACCTGCCCCCTGAACGGCAACAGCTAATCATCCTCAAGTTTGTTGAGCATATGTCGAACGCAGAAATTGGTCAAATTATGGGTAGAACCGAGGGGGCTGTAAAAAGCCTATATCATCGGACTCTCCTTGCCCTTCGTGTTGATATGGAAACTGTATCCAATGAGGAGATATTGGATAGTAAAGGAACAATCCCATGTTAAAAATAGTAATGGATAGTGCGGGTGAGATCCCGCAAGAATGGCGATCGGAATATGATGTTGATGTCATACCCGTAAATATCCAATTTGAGAATAAAACATACCAGCAAGGGGTTGACTTAAGTGATGATGATTTTTATCAGATAGCAGATTCAACCGGTGTCATTCCAAAAACATCGCAACCAACCCCCCAACAATTCGTAGATTTTTATAACCGGATTGCACAGGTTAGTGATACGATATTATCTTTGCATGTGAGCAGTAAATTATCAGGAACTTTCAACTCAGCTGTATTGGCAACCCAGGAATTGAAGAATAAGCTTCACATCATACCCTACGACACCGGGTCGGGCTCTGCGGCCGTGGGTTTCATGTGCAAGGAAGCCCGCCAGCTTGATCGAGCGGGAGCAACCTTGCAGGCAATATTAGCTCGTATGGATGTGATTCGTCAAAATATAAACGTCGTTCTGACTTTGGATACCCTTGAATATGCCAGGCGAAGTGGGCGTGTGAAAGCGTTGCCTGCAGCACTGGCAGCGTTGGTGAAAATCAAACCAGTCATTATATTAAAAGATGGTGCATTGGATATGAGAGAGATAGTTCGCACGCGTCAAAAAGCGATTAACCGGGTGTTGGAAATTATTCATCAACGGGTGGATAACCGTCTGGTAAATGTAGCAGTCGCTCATTCACGCTCATTAGAGGCTGCCAAATTACTTTTACAGAAGGTGAATGAAACCCTACGCGTTAATGAAGCGATTATCTCAGATTTGTCGATAGGAGTCGCAGCAAATTTAGGACCAGGCACGATTGGAATCGTCGCCTATGCGGTTGCATAATTAATAACGAGGGAAAATGTTCGATTTTATGATAAATAAACGGAAAAAGATTAAAAGAGATCTGCTGGATATTGAATCAATATTACAATCCAGCCTCAAGCCGGTCTCACCCCGACCAGAATTCATTCAAAATTTGCATCGCGGTCTGATGGAATATACTTTCTCTCAACCAGAATCATCCGATTTCGATTTAAAAAGAGCGATAATATTTGCGTTGTTAGGCTTTGTAAGCATGATATTCATTATTTCCTTGTGGATAAGATTGATCGTGGTGGTTATCAGTGCTTTAGGTATGATTCAATCCTCAAAGCAAAAACGAACCGCAGACTGATCGATCGTATCACAAAGTTCTTGTACCTTCTGCTAGATATAAAATGAGCCGTATCGATAAGGATACGGCTTAGGTTTTTATTAGGAGGTTATTCTTCTGAGCGTACAACAGGAGCAATATATTGAATGTGCTTAAATGGCTTTACCTGTTCGCCAACGTTATCTTTCATAATGTTACCGGATATATGCATCAGGGTGTCACCAAAATCGATATCGATTCCCATGCTTGCCAGACACGGAAAATGATGATGAGCCATCCCAGCTTCAAATTCGGCTTCGTCAGCAGATACCCCTATTACTTTTTGGGCAACGTAGCGTGCACACCCACACACTGTGTCGCGTTTGACCTCCACAGATATTATTTTCCGAGTTTGAGGGTCAACCGCGATCGAAAATTCTGGTTTACCAAAATATCGGGCAAATTCAGCGATCAGAGGGCTATTGTGCTGCAGTCGCTGTCGTCGAGTCACCCAATAATCCGTTTCAGTTAGAGAGCAAAGAGGTTTGGGTGTCGCACAAGTGACATTCATCTGTTCCAACCAACCGCGCAATTGACGTGCCAAACCACGGGGTAGACTGTTTTCATTATCCACTGCAGCGATGACTGCCTTCGCTCCGGTCATTTTTGCGATATCCGGGATCAATTCTGCTACACCTTTATGTTCAGCGAAAGAAAGGATAAGATCAGCTGGTGGGAGCTCCACGGGCAGGAAATCTTCGGGATAATCGATCACCATTGGGAAGAAAACAGGGGCTCTCCATTGATTAATTACCCAATGAGCTGGGGCATATTGGGAAATGTTGGATAGATGCCTGTTGCCATAATCACTGTTGATGATCGCGAGTATGCGCATAGTCAATCGTTCTCGTTCTTTATCAAGTTCTCTTTTAACCATATAGCTTCACTAATCAAGTCTGCCTTCATCGGTAAATTATGATCCAGATTCACCTTAATCAGGAAATGCCTGGCAATCGCTTTATAATTTTCGTCCACCTCTGGTAAGGTAGTAAAAAACGACAAGCGATCATAGGCACTATTATTCAAGCCTGTGTAGCCAAGTTGATTGAGATATTCACCAATAATGATCCCGGCTGCCCGTCGTGCACACACACGTGCCATGCCTTCATTTCCGTCTGAGCGAGCCAAGATGGCACGCTCGATTTCCTTTTTATATTCGACCTTCCATAGTTGCTTCGAATTCACGGACAGATTTTACCATTCCTTGACCGCTTCACCTTCAATGATACAATGATTTAGATGAATATTACATTAGCCTTAAGTGGTGGTGGAGTTAAGGGATTTGCCCACATTGGAGTGTTACGGATCTTAGAGATGGAAGGATATCGGATCCGAGGTTTGGCAGGGACGAGTGCGGGTGGTCTGGTAGGGGCACTTTATGCTGCAGGTTACTCTCCGGACGATATGGAAGCTCGCTTACGGGATATTGACCAAGGTAATTTGTTCTCTCGAATGCATGGGGATGGTCCATCTTTACTTGGATTAGCTGGAGTAACAGCCATATTAGGTGACCTGCTTGGAGACCGCACATTTGACGATTCACGCATACCTTTAGCTCTAACGGCCACAGATTTAACCTCAGGATTGCCAGTTGTCATCAAGCAGGGACGATTAATCGATTCAGTTTTAGCCAGCAGTGCTGTTCCTGGGGTATTTCCCGCGAAATCAATGGGTGGGCATCTATTAGTGGATGGAGGGGTGACGAATCCCATTCCTGTGGCAGAGGCACGCTCTTTATACCCAGATGGTCCTGTGGTTGCGGTAGTACTTTCACCTCCCTTAGGGTGGCAGAAAGTTACCAATAATGAAGTTGCGGAAACTATCCCGGTGCTTATGACAAACCTTCCACTGGTATATCGTTTGGCTGGCAGGTTGCGACTGACTCAGGCATTTAATTTATTTATCCATTCTATGGATCTGGAAGGACTGATATTGTTGGATAAGCAACTCAAATTGGAGAAGCCTGAGGTGGTTATCCGTCCTGAGTTGGGTTCGATCGGTATTATTGATCGAGTGGATATATCAAAGGTGATCAAATCTGGTGAGCTGGCTACATTAGAAGCATTGCCTGATATTCGTAGGGAAGCGGGCTGGCAATATCAATTACGGCGTAAACTCACATCTATTATTTCCCCCTACTGGGGTATTACCCATGATCAGTGACTTGCGTCAATATGCCAAACAGACGAATGCTCGCTTAATCATCGGTTTCATTCTCCTCTTGCTTGGGGTAGGTGATGGATTGATCTATCTATTTTACGGGCGGGGAGCGGCCATCATGGGATTTATCTGTATACTCGGTGGGTTAACCCCGATAATACTGATAATCGTTGCATTGTGGTTCATCGATTGGATTGTCAGGACAAACAATCCAGATTAAAAAGGTGGCAATGTCGCAAGATGAAGGAATTTTCTCAATTAATGACTGGGTAATGCGATTTTATCGACCGGATGGGGTAGGTCCTTTTCCTGTCTTATTAATGCTACACGGTTGGACGGGTGATGAGAATTCGATGTGGGTATTCGCACCGCGATTACTAAAGAATTCATTGATGATTGCACCACGAGGTATATTTACAACCAAAGGTAGTGGATACAGCTGGCATCCGGAGATGACTAAACCCTGGCCGTGGGTAAATGATTTATTGCCAGCAGTGGAAAAATTGTTCGACACGATATCCAATAATAATCTACCTGATGGTGATTTCTCAGAACTCCACATCGTAGGCTTCAGCCAGGGGGCAGCTTTAGCGTATACGATGGCAATCCTCTATCCTGAGCGAATTGCCAGCTTAGTGGGTTTATCAGGCTTCCTGCCTGATGGTGCATCTGCCTGGATGGGAAATGAACGTTTGAAAGGATTGCCAATTTTCATTGCCCATGGAACAGAGGATGAGCGGGTTCCGATTGAGCGTGCAAGGATGACGGTCGATTTTTTACAGAAGAGTGGTGCCTCTGTGACCTATTGTGAGGACAATGTAGGACATAAATTAAGTGCAAAATGCTTCCGTGGATTGGATGCATTTTATGAGCGAATTAATTGCTAGATTTACTTGCAGCTTATTAGAGAATTGAGTCCATCATACCTGCTACTGCTTGATAAACTGGTGAATCATTTCCCAGTTCAACCAGCGGTGTTCCACTGAATTCAAAGTTACTTAATTCGTCATCGGTCGATACAGTACCCAATAGCGGAATATCCAGTTTGTGTATTTCTGCTTGCAGCACAGTTGGAAGCGATCCAGGCAATCGATTAATGATCAAGTAGGCGTGCTCAATCTGGATGTCCAGCTCGTTACGAAAAGAGGCGATTCGCTCAGCGGCTACAATGCCACGTTGGGTCGGATCACTGACGATCAACAAATGCTGCACATCACGCGTTGTACGCCGGCTTAGATGCTCCATACCTGCTTCATTATCTATCACAATATAGCGGTAGTTCTTACTGATGGAATCAATTACTTCCCGTAAGTTATGATTAACTGCACAATAACAGCCTGTTCCTTCAGACCGACCCATAGCGATCAGATCAAAAGCTTCGCCTTCTGCCAGCGATGACCTGATTTTAAGATCCAAATAATCGTGTTTGGATATACCACCCGGGAGTGAACCCATAGCAGCACCCCCAGCGACAATTGAGCTTTTTACTTGCGTCAGCATGTCCTCCCGGATATCACCCACGGTCCAATCCAATTCCAGACCGAGGACCATATTCAGGTTACTGCTTGGATCCGCATCAATGGCTAGGACTGGGCCAGGTTTGTTTTGAACCAGATATTTAATTACCATCCCAGCGATGGTGGTTTTTCCGACCCCTCCCTTACCGGCAAGAGCGATGGTAATCGTCATTCAACCAAACCTTTCACCAGCTGGGCATCTAGCTCATTCACCATTATCTCTGCAGCCTGTCGTAAAGCAGGGACGTGATCATACACTGGAATACCTAACCGATCCGCTTCTTGAACACGGAGGTCGGCAGGCATAAAGCCTAATACCGGCAATCCGGGCGTTTCAGTCTCAAGAAAAAGCCTTTCCTCGTCGTTCCGTACTTTATTACCCACCAACCAGCATCGGGTAAGCCCAATGTCGTTCGCCAGCTGTTTGATCTGGCTGGCAGTCCCCAGGCTTCGCCGGGTGGGCTCAACCACAATGAGCATGGCGTCCACGAAATCCACAGTCGCCCTTCCAAGGTGCTCCACACCAGCGTACATATCCAGGATCAGCACATCATCTTTACGAAAAAGTAGATGGGTAAAAAGTGTTTTGAGCATGGCAGCTTCAGGGCAGATACAACCTGAACCTCCCATGTCCACCGAGCCCATTTCTAGCAGGCGAACGCCTTTGTGAATCACACTGAATCGCTCGGGGATATCATCCACACGCGGATTTAGAGTAAAGAATCCGCCAATCGTCCCTGGTTTAGCACCAGTTCGTTCCTCGATTAAAGCATCCATCTCTGCAATGGGATGAAGTTGGGCACGCAATTCAGCAGGGAAGCCCAATGCACCCGCCAGACATGGAGATGGATCTGCGTCTGCTACAAGTATCTGACGACCTGCATCAGCATAAACTTGTGCCAGCAGAGCTGCCAGGGTTGTTTTACCTACACCACCTTTACCACTTATTGCTAGTTTCATTTAATCACCTAAATTATAAAAGTGCCGAGAATTATACTCCATTAGGGAGATTCTCGGACTTTACTAACCCCCTTCTTACAGCTTCGTCCCTCAATACGAGCAGGATTTTTTCCAGGTCAAGCTCACGCGCACAGGCATCGTGCGCAGCATGCAGTACTTCATCCGACCATACAGTCCGGGAAGTGAGTACTTCCTCGTCATTCATAATGATGAGTTGAATCAGGCTATCCAGAGGGATGTCCTGATCGAGGCTGAGTTCAGTATTGCACAGCTGACAGCCACGGCAGCGTAACACATCCTGCCCCGTTTTCGATAAAATCAACCTGCGTAAAGACATTCGAATGACTTACCAATAAAGATTAATCAACCGTTAGGTATATACCATCTATGCCTTGGGAGGTGGGGCTGCAGGAGGTGTGAAATCTGGGGGTAAAATGCCTGCTTCTGTAATGATGCGTGGTACGATCTCTTCCCAGCCAACAGCCATTAGATGAATACCATTGACACCTTTTTTATTCTTTACAGCATCAATCAGCTCAAGTGCAATTTGCACACCTTCTTCATCGGCTTTGTCTCCCGCGGCTTCCATACGCTTGACAAGCTTCTCAGGGATGGTAACTCCTGGAACTTCCTCGTTCATGTAGTTAGCTACTTTCAGGCTTTTTAGCGGTGTAATACCGATAAGAATATATACTTTTTCCAGGATGCCGCGCTTATCCAATGCTTCAAGCCAGTCATCCAGTCCATTTGGATCATAAACCAGGTTGGTTTGGAAGAATTGTGCCCCAGCATTAACTTTTTTATGCTCGCGAATGGCTTGAATGCGGGGGTCAGAAGCAAAAGGTGATCCTGCTGCACCGAGGAAGTATTTGGGCGGGAATTTGATCTGTCGCCCATCCATATAGATCGCCTCATCACGCATACGCCGCAAGATCCAAAGCATGTGAACTGAGTCCATGTCCAAAATGTCCATTTTTCCTTTTGGGATGCTGGACATTTCCATGCTATCACCCGACAGGCACAAGATATTCCGGACACCTAACGCATTGGAACCCAAGACCTCCGCCTGCAGTCCAATGCGCGTCCGATCGCGGGCAGCAATCTGCATGACAGGCTCTGCACCTGCTTGAATCGTGAGCGTGCTACATGCCCACGAAGACATGCGGGGGGAGGCTGAGGGGCAATCCGTGAAGTTGATAGCAGCTACATATGGCTTGACTATCTCGATATTTTTCAGAAGCTTATTAGTAGCAACCGTCATAGGGGGCGCGACTTCAGCGGTTACAACGAACTCGCCTGCCTTCAGGCGTTTTTCAAGATTTGAGACTGGCTCAGAATAGGCTGGTGGATGATAATTCGCATCACCATTCCACCATTCAGGCTGGCGAATGGGGCGAAAAACAGAGCTCCAGGCTTCTGAGCGCTTCTCGGTATCACCGGATAATAAACCGCCAAAGAAGTTCTTTCCGCCCACTTTTTGGATTTGATGATAGACATCCGCCCAGGTTTCACCTCCAGTTTTATCCCAATCTAAAGGAGGAAGGACTTCCAACAGCATCTCCTGCCGTCCCATCCTAAAAGCGCGGTCGTAGATTTTATACCACACACATGGGCGGGTTTTATCGACATAACAATATTCGGTCGTAGAACCTCCACAAGGACCGTTTCGTTCTCCTTTGGGGCATTCCATTGGACAGATAAAGGCAGTTTCCTGCAGTAAGCAGTTACCGCACATGCGACATCCAAACATTGGTCCCTTGACCACCCGTTCGACTGACTCAAGCACGCGGGTGCCAAATGGCTCTCGTTTAAATGGGTAGTAAGGTGGTTGCCATCTTCTGACAGGTGTAAATCCGGGCATAATCGACCTCCATCATGGCGATATGATTCTGGACGGGGAGTGGGGAAGTGACCACTCCCCGTATGGATCAAATTTACAGCAATGGGAGCAGATATTCGTAAGCGCTCAACGTAGCTTTGGCTCCTTCACCGACTGCGACCAACACCTGCTCTGCATAAGTGTTGGTCACATCACCGGCAGCAAAAATACCGGGTACACTGGTGTGGTTTCCACAATCTATGATGATGCGCTTTTGCTCATCCAGTGCTACAAAATCGGCAACGATCTGTGAGTTGGGTACCAATGCCATTTCAACAAAGGTTCCATCTGCATGAAGCTCGCTGGTTTTGCCTTTCTTGTCTTTAACAATCACGCTTTTGGCATAATCATCCCCTTTTACTTCCACTACCTGGTGACCTTCCAAGATGGTGACATTGGGTGCAACCTTCAATTTTTCATTCACATTGGTCACGGTGAGTTTATCAGCCGGGCAAACCAGGGTGACATGCTTAGCAACCGTGGCGAGCTCTGCTGTTGATCTTTGAGCCAGGTCTCCATCTCCGATGACAATAGTCGATTTATCGATGAATAACGGAGCATAGCTGAGGGCTGAGTAACAAAGCCCGCGCATGATGAACTCTTTTTCACCTGGGACATTCAATAACTGCTGCCGCGTGCCAGTTGCAATGATAACGGCCTTGGTTTGCAGGTCACCACCACCGCGTGTCTTGACGATGAAACCTTTTTCATGGCGAACGATTCTATCCGCTGGTTCCATATGCCGGGCAAATTCAAGGTACTCAAGCTCACTTTTAAATTTATTGACGATCTCCAAGCCTTTGATGACCTGATAATCTTCCACCCAGGGTAAGGCGAGGCGGAAATTGGTCTTACCACCCAAGTCCTTCGTGATGAGCAAAACATTTAAGCGCTTACGGATCGCATAAATCGTTGCAGTCAATCCCGCAGGTCCACCACCGACGACAATTAGATCATACATAGTTCACCTCGTTGATATCCTCTCTTTTTACACAGGGGGTTTGCCAATGAAGCCATCTTTCATCATCATTTGGGTCAGGTTGCGAGACCGCCCGATGATGTCGGTAGCGTTCTTGAATTCCTCTTCATAGGTCGTCTGTATACGTGCCAACCCTTGTTCCTGGGCTTTCACGGCTACTGCAGCAGCCTCACGCGGGAACACTTCCCAATCATCCATGTTGGGCAAAATGTGGTCTTGGGTGAGATTCGACCCCACATGATCTGCCAGGGCTTTTGCCGCGGCAAAGCACATTTCATCCGTTATTGTGCGGGCACGCACATCCAATGTCCCACGGAAGATACCTGGGAATCCGAGCGAGTTATTGACCTGGTTATCAAAGTCAGAACGACCCGTCGCGACAACAACTGCACCCGCCGCTTTTGCTTCCCACGGCCATATCTCTGGGACGGGATTTGCACAGGCAAACAATACCGCGTCTTTCGCCATCGTTTCGATCCATTCCGGTAGGATCACACCCGGGCCAGAGCGCGAGAGGGCAACGACGACATCAGCACCCTTAATTGCATCAGGGATATTACCTTCGCGATTTTCACGATTGGTGATCTGGCATAATTTCCATTTATCCACATATTCGGCTTTCCGCATTTCAAGATCCTTGCGGTGCTTACCGAGGATGCCTTTACTATCCACCATCAAGCAGTTTTCAGGTTTCACACCCCAGCTAAAAATCAAGCGCGAGATTGCCACATTGGAGGCACCAACTCCAATGAATGTAACCTTCACCTTTTCCTTATCTTTGCCTACCACCTTGAGAGCATTGATCAATCCTGCCAGGGTAACGGTAGCTGTCCCTTGCTGGTCATCGTGCCAGATAGGAATCTCCGCTTTTTCTCGCAGGGTATCCAAAATGTAAAAGCATTTCGGATTTGAGATATCTTCCAGGTTTACCCCACCAAACCCGGGTTGGAGCAGCAAGGTTGTATTGATGATCGCATCCGGATCTTTCGTATCGAGCATGATGGCTACACCATCGACGCCTCCGAGATACTTGTAGAGTAAGGCCTTGCCTTCCATAACGGGTAAGCCTGCCTTGGGACCAATATCACCCAAACCGAGTACGCGTGTGCCATCGCTGACCACGATGACGGTATTCCATTTGTTGGTATATTCGTATACCTTCTCTGGGTCAGCCTCGATAGCGCGACAAGGGGCTGCAACACCCGGCGTATACCATATCGCAAAGTCATTGAAATCTCGCACACAGCATTTTAAAGCGGTCTCAACTTTCCCTTTGTAGAAAGGGTGCAGGACCATCGCATCTGCTGCAGGTTTTTTTGCCTTTGCCAGAAGTTCTTCGATTGTCACTTGTTTTTGATTCGTCATAAGTATTCTCCTATTGTTGCAAATAGCCATCAGCGTAGATGACTTTATTGAGCAGAATTTGGATTGTTTTCCAGATCGCTACTTGCTCGGGATCTTTCATATCCACATCTTCTGGTTGAGGTTCTTCCATCGCAGCGATGCGATCAGCGATCTTCAGATATAGTCGCCCCACGGAGGTACTGGCATCGCGTTGTTCAATGATACGGATGACTTCGTTTTGCTCATTGTCAAGAGGATCAGCAATCATCATCTTCATGCCGACTCCCATTAACATGGCACAATAAACGCGATTGATCAATGGTCTGCCCTCGCGGGGGACGGCGTTGGACACGTTTGATAATCCCACGGAGATTGTCGGTGGAGGATCCCAGGCGAATTGAAGCGTGCGGATCGCCTCGATGAGGTGAGGGCAATATTGCTGGCAACCTGAGACAGTCAACACCAATGGGTCAATGATGAGATTTTCCATGGGGTAATCGATTTCCATCATGCGCGGAATGAGCTTCTCGACTGCAATATTGACCCGTTCATCCGCCGTTACTGGAACCCCGCTAGTCGACATTGTCAGGGCAATCAGGCGGGCATTGTACTGCTTGGCGAGCAATGGCACTTTTTCCAATCGTTCTGGCTCATCAGAAACGGAGTTGATGATCGGTTGTGCTTTGGTGACTGTTTTCAGAGCCGCTTCGACACCCAGGATATTGATCGTGTCAATGGAAAGTGGTACATCCACGACCGCCTCCACAGTTTTAACAATCCAGGGGAACATATCCATCCAATCAACTTTACGTGGACCCAAATTTAGGTCCAGTGCCTGTGCACCAGCTTCCACTTGCTTTACAGCCAGCTCTTGAAAGAATTTTGCGTCTTTCACTTTTACTGCTTCTTTCACCTTATCTGAAAGAATATGGATATTTTCACCGATGATATACATTTTGCCTCCTTAGACTTTGGTTGTTTAGGTTATGGTTTTATTTTCGACTGCAGCTGCAACGCTTGGAAAACTTGACAAATCGGTGTGAGGAAGGAACATTGCGGACATAAAGGCATCATAGAAAGTGTTATCAGCTGACAGTTCTATATATGTCATTTGTGAGGCAATATCTCTGATGCGATCGCGATTACGCCAATCCAATAGCGCCAAATACGCGCCTTGTACAGAGGTATTACCCAGGAATTTGAAGCGATCCCATGGCATATCGGGGAGTAATCCGATTTGCACTGCTTTTTCCACGTTAATATATTTGCCGAAAGAGCCACCAATCAAAATTTGCTCGACCATTTCCAGTGGTACACCTACACTCTGCGCCAATACAGTGAAACCTGCATAGATTGCTGCCTTGGCGCGCTTCAGGTTATCGATATCGACATTATTGATAGCGATATCCTTTCCATTTTCAGTCTCGTTTCCCCATGCGACCACATATTCTGGTCCGTGCTCGCCTTCCCTGATTCGGGAATTAATTCCAGCGAGAACTAGATTGATCGTCCCACCTTTATCCACGATGCCGGTCAGGAACATCTCAGCCAGCAAAGAGATTAACCCACTTCCACAAATGCCGCGCGGCTTACTATTGCCAATCACTCGATAAGTGGGCTCAAAGGGATGGGAAGAACTTTCTCCAGAGATCCAGCATTCTTCGATCGCGCCTTTGGTAGCCCGCATACCAAAAAGCACACCAGCACCCTCAAAAGCTGGACCAGCGGAACAAGCACAAGTGACCAGCCATTCACGGCTCCCAAGAACAGTCTCCCCATTGGTGCCAACATCCAGGAACAAGCTAAGCTTTTCGGTTTCATCCATCCTGCATGCCAGGACCCCCGAACTGATATCAGCCCCGACATAACTGGCAACACCGGGCAAGCAGTCGACCGACGCTTCGGGGTTAATTGCCAAACCGATTGTTCCCGCAGTGATAATGGGTGGCTGATTGACTGCAGTAATAAATGGAGTCAATCGAATACTAGAAGCGGGAATCCCTAGAAATAAGTGAGCCATGGTGCTGTTTCCCGCCACAGTGGCTTTAACGATATCCTGTGATTTGGACCTGGTTCGTTTGCACGCCTGACCAATTAGCTGGTTGATGGTATCGAGTACGCGATTCTGTAACTCTTCACGTCCCCCATTTTTACTGGAGAAAATGATGCGCGAAATCACATCTTCACCCCGGCTTATCTGACCGTTGTATTCCGAAACCTGCGCTTCTACTTTACCAGTGATCAAATCGACAAGCCAGACAGTTACCGTGGTCGTGCCAATATCAATAGCAAGTCCATACAGGGGGTCATCTTCCGGCACGAGATCAGGGATCAATGCCACCAGACGTTCATCAGTCCTACTACCATCGATCTCAACATGTGCATCAGTAATGACTGTAATCTGCCAATTATTTTCACGTAAATTGGCGCCTAAAGTTTGTAGCAAATTGAGCGATATGCTGATATTTTCAAGTTGCGCTTTTTGGCGAAGGGCAGTCTTTAGACGACTCCAATCATCCGTCTGATCATCAATACGGGGAGGTGAAAGTTGTAGGCTGGTTCGACGGATGGTTTGGGCGTAGAAGGGATCGTAATCCGGTGGAACCGAGACTTCAATCGCGGTTCGATCTGTGGTTAATCTCCGTTCGATTTTTTCTTGAGGTGGGACTGTGACAAAGACATCACTTTCAACAACCGATTGGCACGCCAGAGCAAATCCTTGAGCTACATCTTCAGCGCTCAAACGTAAGGAGCTACGCCGGCGTACATCACCACGGGTGACCTGAACTGCGCAACGACCACAACGACCTTGTCCACCACAAGGCTGACCAATATCCACACCAGCCAGGCGCGCAGCCTCACTTAGCAATGTGCCTGTGGGAACGTGCACTGGCTTTTTTGTGACATCAAAGGTCACCGTATGGTCAGTCATTAAGGTTATTTTCTATCGTTACCGATTCCAACATCATCGATATCAGCAACCCAATATCAAAGGATGGTCCTATAGTGCCTGCTTCATGAAAGCGGGTAAATCGACTGCTTCGCGTGGACCAACCCGAATCTCCCAATCAGGTAATTCACCCTCGAGCTCTCCGGATAGAACCGCGACATGTCCGGGTAAGACAACGCGCTTTCGCGAGACCTTCTCAGCAACGTTAAAGCCTTTGATAGCTTTCGCGATCCTCTCCGCATCGAATTTACCCGCAGCCCAGGCAGTTAATACGCTCATACCTTCAGCATCTGTCACCAACAGCCAGGCAGGTAAACCTGAGCCTTCAACTTCGTTAGCAACACTGAAATATGTAATACTGAAGTTGGTAGTGACCAATACTGGATCTGTTGGTTTTGGAGCGTTGATTTCATAGATCCCTGGTTGTACTTGAATGGGTTTTTGTGGGTCGGTATAAATGTTCTGGCGCAAGACCAATAATGGGTAAATCATAGCCGGGTTGAAATGGTCCAAGACAATGAAACCTGCATATTTTGCTATGGCTTGTGCAGCATGCACAGCTTCCATACCTGGGTCTCCCACATCACCAGGGAAGGAGATCACTGGAAATCCGAGGGCGCGGAAATTCTTCTTCACAGCCAAGCGACGAATGGTTGTACCCATTGCCAGTCCTGCCCCCAGATCACGTCCACCTGGGTCGATTACAAGGTCTTCAACGCCTTTTGCCTTAATTTTTTCAGTTAATTCAGCCATCTCTGCCAGCGATCCAGCGATAATTCCCAATGCGGTTTTACTTTCTTTGGCCAGATCTGCAAAGGATTCCCAGTTCCTGGCATCAGCGCCATAAATCAAGGGGGTTTCTCCCTGCAAAGCTCTCAAACCAGCTTTCGCTAGGTTGACATCCCTGGTCATTAAAATGATCGGACGTTTGCTAACAGAACGGACGGTTTGTACTGCAGTCGTGAATGCGTTCGGATCCCCAGATGAGGAGGCTATCGCAAAACCGTCGACGGTCAGATCCATACCGACGTAATTGACCGCATAAGCGTTCGCTTCGCTGACCAATGATTTAATTGAGTCGGTAGCCTGATTATCATAGACCCGGATAAATAGGCCCGGTTTGTTATAGAAGGTTTTGTCGTGTCTGAAGAGCACAACCTCATTGCCGGCTTTTGCCTCATACCCATTAGATTTCAAGGCGACAAGTCGGATGGGTGGTGCTGCCGATTCTGCTAATTGAGTCTTCGCTTCAGGTGTAACGTATGGGCATGCAGATAACTCAACTTGCTTGGCTGCCAACTTCATGGCAAAAGCTAAACAGGTTGGGTAACCACACTCTTTACAATTGGTTTGGGGTAGTAATTTATAGATTTGAATGCCAGTCAGAGCCATATTCCATCTCCGTAGTTATCATATGATACTTTATCCATTGGATCAGGCAAGCGTATATGCTGCAGCCATCAGGTCCGCAAGAGCTAACTTAACTCGCCGGACGCTCTCAGCATGTCGCAAGACGACAATATCTGCACCTGCTTCGATCAATGTCATTGCAGTCAAGGTTTCCCAGTTAATTGAACGCTCCAACCAGTCACCCCAAGCTGCTGGAACCCCAGCTTCAACTTTAGCTTCCTTGGTCTTCCAGGCTTCATAGCCCGGTGTGACAAGTATAGGCAGTTGGGTCATGGCATCGCCTTGTAAAGCGGCTTGTCGGAGTCGTTCCATAGCTGAGTAACCGTACTCAATCCCATATCCGAGAGCACCGGTGGTAGGATCCATCAGGACACGGTCGAGGGGCATCCCCATATCGCTGATTAAGATATTCAACTGCTTAGCCAGGTTGACATCCATGGGTGACCGTGCATTCACCAGGTGACCGTTGGCCATCGCAGTTGCGATGATGGTGCGATAATTTTTGTCTTCGGCGATCCCCAGGACCAGGCGTTCACCTTTCGTGGCTTCAGCGATGGGAACTAGCAAGTTGTTATCAGCCTCAGCCTGCCCAGGACCAAATACCATGAGAGGTAAGCCAGTGGCAGCCAGGACATCTTTAACTGCTTTTACGGCTGATTCTGGCGAAGTGGGATTGCCATCTTTATCAGTCAGGGATAGCGAAAGCTGAATCAAATCAGCACCTGCAGCTTCAGCAGCTTTGGCCCATTTTACAGGGTCATTCACATCCTCACCCCAGGCGCTCAAAAGCAAGGCTGACCAATCATCTGGACGGCGATCTTTAATTTCTATGGCTACCGCCGGGCAATTGGGAACCTTGGTTTCAAAATGTAGGAAGGGTAGATTTTTTTCACCACCCACTGCGACAGTGGAGGTGCGCGTACCACCATCAGATACAGTTGCTCCGATGGTCACCGTACGGACGGTTCCTGGCCAGTTATCCTTAGGTATATCAATAGGCATATGTCTCACTCCTTTTTATATCTGATTAGAGTTTAGAACATTGGCTCCATTGTCAAGGCGGGATGTTCATGTTCCGTCAGCCAAGTCAGGAGCTCTTCTACTGTGATCACGTGACGCTCATCAGCGATCTTGTCAAGCAGATCAGGGTCACCTTCACGAGCTGCCACAATCTTAAATTCCTCTGCCATCATTTCTTTCAAGCAGCTACTCATCCAAACAATTCGTTTAAAACCACCATCAGCTGTGATGAACTTCGGACTGGTCAGATAAAATTTGCCCACGCCCATCACACCCGGGGTTTGCAAGCCACCACCTGCAATACCCGCTAAGGTACTGAAAGTCATTCCAGCGGGGGTCATGCTGGGATCTTCACGACTGACAACCATAATTCCGTTGGCTTCTGGGATGAGCATACAAATGCATTCAAAACATCCGCAGGCAGTCATCGGGTTTTCCATGATTGAATACATGGTCACTTCACTGACCACGCCATGCGAGCCAACAACCGCGTACTCGTTCGTGCCAGTCCAGTACCCCTTGACTGGATCAATCAGTTTACCTAGCTTGATCGGTTGGTTCGGCCCGGTGGGATTGATGCTGTAGGAAGCCTTACAGTCTAACCAGTTATATGCTCCACATAACCCTAATCGTTCAGGACTTACCACACAAACATGGTTGGGAGCAAAGGATTGACATAAGGTGCATGAATAAAACTCTTCGACTTTATCGTCCGTTAAATCTGCCAAACGTTTGTTGCGGTAATCATAGGCAGTACGTGCTTTTACCAGCCATTCCTCCACTTTTGAAGGGTCTGTATAGATTGTCACCTGCACTTTATCCACAATGGCACCAAAATCACCGTGGAAACGTGCATGCAGGATCTTACCAAAGTGTTCGAGGTTAAATCCTTTATCAGCCGCATTGTTAGAGATACGGATCCAAGCTATATCACGCTGCCCAATATGCTGGATGCCTGAGGCACCGTTGATAAAATAGTGGAATTGTCGTTCGAGTACTGGTTCGAAGTCTTTTTGCATCTGACGTCCGGCGACATGGGCCACGATACCCATGTCCATATACCCTTGTGGAGGGATATTCGTGAAGTCAGGTCCGATGATTTCCACTTTCCCATCCACCACGTCCTCAAGGTCAGCCATTTCGAGGTATTCAAAACAACGCGCATTCTTTCCACCGAATTCAATACGCATGTCATTGCGCCTTACCACTTCACCTTCGAAGGCTGAGCCATATGGTACAGGTACGGGTACTTCGGTCAATTTAAGCTTGACTCCACGTACTTCAATGCATTTTTGCACTAGGCGCTCAGCGCGTTCTAGGTCATCCTTGCCTTCTATCTCTTCAAATGGCATGCTGACCACGTGTTCAAATGTAGTTACACCGGTGGGCAGGATTTCCGGGATGACGGTATCAGCGATGACTGGGAAACCATAATTGATGGCTCCTGCGGCTGCGGCATACTTGAGGTCATCCACTTCTCCCAATGCCAGGACGAAGGCAAATACACGAGCACGGTTATAAAGCAAGATCTCGCGTGCCTGGCCCATTTTAAGACCACCGAAGGTCAAGGCTGAACGGGTGGCAAAACCAAGGGCATAAATTGCACTGATTGTGTCCGTTCCGAAAGGCACGGTATAAGTATCGTAGCCTAGCTCAACCCCTTCTTCCATCAATTGGTGGATGATACTCCTTCCATTGATATTTCCGGAAAGGAAGCACAAGATATTACGGCGTTGAAGCTCACGCACGATCTTTACTGCGACTTCATTGGTTTTTGCAGCACCAACGATCGCAGCAAAGCCCGGCATACGTCCATCCACTAATTGAATACCCCAGGAACGCAGGCGTATATCATCAATGGGACCATTGAGATGACCGGAACCATTCTGATCTCCATATTGAGTTGCTCCGGCGAGGGTGATCCCAGGCATTGGTTCGGGTTGTAACCCATAAATAAAGCGGACTACCTCAATTGTTTCTGCAGCCAGGAGAGTCGCCATGCCACTATCGAGGGTTTCACCGAGATATGGTGTCCATTTGCTGACCGAAGGTGTAGGATGCAGCAAATCTCGAGCATGTTTGATAACCTGTTCGAGCTGGCCTAATTTTTCAACCGTTACACCGGTCATCCCCCCAATGACCGGGATGTAATAAGCTGTATTTGGGAAAGAGACGGGAGTGTCTGGTCCTTTTTCCTTTAAAGCTTTGTTCAACATTAATTCTGCTTCAGTAACCAGGGCGTTGGCACCCCGGATCGCTCTTGTTGCAATGTATCGTGACATAAGTCCTCCGGATTGTCTCTTCGCGCTTAATCGGCCGCGGTGCCGTAGATTTTCTGCCGGCGTTCAGCAATAGGCAGTTTTTCATATTCGAGCATACGGGCATCTCCACTGCGACCAAAGCGTGCAGGGTCATAAACCGGTAATCCAAGGGCAGCGCGTTTCTTGTCAATATGCTCCAAAGTCTTACGGATCATCTCATTGGTGTCATTCACAAATTCCAGCTTGCCACCATAGAGTTTTTCCCAACCTTCCGTGCTGATGTAATGCAAGACGACGTCGCTATCGGATACTCGATCGGGCATACCGCTGATGGGACTCGCACCTCCAAAAATGACATATGCACCTGATGCTACACAATAAGTTGCGATCGATAGAGCTTTCTCGCTCATCCACTCGGGGGCTAAACCGACGGCAGGGATTTGGTCAATGTCATCACCCAATCCACCCTCGGCAACCATTTGGGTTAAAACTGTCAAAATACGACTATTGTCAACACAAGACCCCATATGCAGAATGGGTGGAATTCCAACTGTTTCACAGATTTCCCGTAATCCGGGTCCAACTTTCTCCAGACCAGCCTCGCCCAGCATTAAACCCAGTTTGGCAGCCGCGATTGCGCCGCAGCCAGTTTCGACGATCAACACATCTTGTTTTAGTAACTCCTCAGCGACATAGTTGTGAATGTAATCTTGTTTGCTGCGCGGGTTATTGCAGCCAACAATGGCAGCAACACCCCGAATACGCCCAGCCATGATTGCATCGTTTAATGGCCGAAATGACGCCCTGTAGCTGCCGCCTAACATGTAGTTGATGTACTCGTGGGAGAAGCCGGGGATAAGATCCTCACGCACCTGTGGGATTTGGATCTTACCGCGGTTTTTATAATTATCAATTGAGAGGCGTAATATTTGCTTAGCTATCGTCAGAGCTTTATGCTCATCAAATTCGATGTGCGTTGCTCCCTTGATCTGAACCTTGGGGGAGGTTGTGATTATTTTTGTGTGGAAGTTACCCGCCAGTCCTACTAATGCTTGCATAATACACTGGACGTCTACAACCATGGCTTCCACTGCCCCGGTAAGAATTGCCAATTCCTGGTGTAAAAAGTTCCCTGCTGCTGGAATGCCCTGGCGCATCAGGATTTCATTAGCTGTGCAACAAATTCCCGAGAGGTTTACACCCTTGGCACCAGCTTGTTTGGCATATTCGATGATTTCGGGGTCTTGCGATGCTGCTACAATCATATTACTGAGCGTAGGTTCATGGCCATGCACAATGACATTTACCATATCGTCTTTCAACACACCCAGGTTAGCCTGGCCAAGTAGGGGCGCAGGCGTACCAAACAAGATATCTGAGATATCTGTCGCCATCATGCTTCCACCCCAACCGTCAGCCAAACCGGTTCGTACAGCATGCTGCAAAATATGAACAGCATTTTGATCATCACCAATATGGGTACGGTGCAACGCTTCTACAACTTCTCGATCAACCCCGCGCGGCACTACGCCCTGTTCACGCCATAATTTCTGGCGCTTTGCAGGTGCCCTTTTGACACAAACGATTTCACCTTTTTGTTGCCCATATTGGGAAATGTACAAGTCCGCTAAATCGTTGGCGATATCATTGGGTGAACGACCTTCAATTTTGATTCCGTAAATCGAGGCAATGTTGCGCAACTTTGCTACATCGCGGATGATATATCCTTCTGCCTCATTATTGGCAACGGCCTTTAGGATGAATGCCATATCGCGTCCATGATCTGAATGGGCAGCTGCACCAGCCGCAATCGCGCGTACCAAATTACGTGCTTGAATCGTGTCTATCGTGGCACCGCATACCCCAACTTGTCCTTCTTTGGTTAACCGACACGGTCCCATTCCACATTGCTTACAACACATCCCTGCACCACCAATATTGCACGGGACCATGTCCTCTGCGCGACTAAAGGCAGTGCCTATTCCCAGCTCGTCTGCTCGGATGAGCATTTCCTGGGCTGCGGGATCTGATGACCTTTCCTCGTAGCTCCTTTTACCTTTAAGTACCATTGATTAATCCTCCATCGGTTTAGAAATAATACCCATACCTGGGCATGGCCAGAGGGGACGTCCCAGATAGGCTACATTTTGGGCAAAACTAACCACTAAACGAGTTTGTTCATACGCTGCAGTGTGGCGGAAATAAGGTTTTAATCCCGCGGCTGCTTGATAGGCGGTAGCCCCTGCTTCGATTGGTACCGTCCATTCACCCAAATAACCAGCTTCGTCTAATTTAACGGCAATCTCTAAATCATTGATCTTTTCGGGATCGTATGTAACCTCGACGACGTGAAAAGCGCTACTGGCGTATACATCTTCTATACCGGGTAACTCCAACAAGATACGTCGTACTTCTGTAACATGATGATCCCCATACAGGGCGGGAGTCTCGTAAGTTACTTTTTGCATGGCTTCCTCCAAAGGTAGTGATAAGTTATTAAAATATGATGATGGCTATCAATATAGTTCTATTAGTAAGGCATATTCCAGTATAGAATGTCATGATTTTCCTGGTCGATCAGGTCAAAACTGATCGTCTGATGCTCGTAAACGCAGTATTAAATGAGTCACATCGCGTAGATCACCATCTGGGAGCATAAAGTAATCATCAAACACGGTTTTTGGCTCGAATCCAAGGTTTTGAAAAGAACGGATGATAGGGGTCTGATCACTTGGGATCTGAGCTTCAATTAAATATAGATTATGGCGTTTTGCTAATTCGATTAAACCTTGTAATAATCTGCTGCCCACTCCACGATGCCGGAAGTCCCTGGGTAAAAATACCCGGACTTCCGCTCGATGGCGAGCAGGTCCTTGGTTAAGGTGTAAGCTGGCAAGACCAACTATTCGGCTGCCAAATACTGCTACCAAAGGAAATACTTTGGTATAGTCCAGTCCATCCACCCACTGACAGATAACCTGGGTGTCTTTCACATTGTGCCGCATGTATCGTAGATCTTCCGCTGATACTGGCCCAAATAGATCAATCAATGCCTGACGATCGTCCTGAGTCAGCGGACGAAGCAAGATCCTTGCTCCATCCTTTAGGGTGAATACCTGCCGGTAGATAAGATCTTCTTTGGTGACCATAACATGCGCTCCTTATAAACCCAAAATCCTTATTTCGCCCAGGCAGCAGCTAACTGCACGCGTACAAAAGTGAGGCGTTCCATCATCGCTTTTGCGATTTTTTGCATCAATATGCAATTTAGCCGTGGATCATTCTTGATCAATTCATACAATGCTGTGCTATCAAATTTTATTACCCGGCTGGTTTTATCAACTCGGACGGTTGTTGTATATATATATGGCTCAATAAATGCGCTTATTGCAAAAACCTCACCAGGGTTAATCTCACCTACGAGAAATTCCTTCCGTGTTTTGGGATGGAATTCATCCTCTGACAGGTAATATAAGCTAATGCTACCATCCACAAGAAGATAGAAAGCATCAGCAGGTTTACCTTCTTCACATAGAACGACACCTTTACTAAATGCTTGTTCTTCCGCAATCATGGCCAGTGCCCTGATCTGCGCATCAGTTAAGCTCCCAAAGAATGGATAACGCCTCAATATTTCTGGTGAAATCATAGGTGTTTCTCCTTAACTATTACACAATCTTTTTTAGGTGGGTTTTCTAAATTGTATTCTATCAGTAAATCCAGAATTATTCTTCTTGCATCCCGTACAGTAATAGCAAGTGGTAGAGTATCAGAAAAATCAGCCACCTTTTGAGCAGGAATAGACAATATAGGTATATCTTCAGGTAATTGAGCCCATAATGTATGGCCCACATGTGGGGCATTTAATTGGAGGGAATCATGAGTCGTTCCTGTATGTCCTGAGATTAGATCTAGTAAATCTTCAGGTTTATGGTGATTTACACCCCCAGTAAGAACCTGATGGGCAATCATCCCATCCATTAATATTGCCTGACCGAATCCAATCAGGGGTTCCATTCTATTAATCCCACCCGCTGATAGGCATTCGATTGTTACATTGGATGAAATTTTTACTGTCTGTAATTCTTGAGCGCTTAGCCAACCTACTCCATTATCTCCTATTATTGGATTCCCCAAACCAATAACCAATGTTTTCACAGATATTACCTGCCAATATTGAGTAAAGGCCCCAGGGAATACCCAAGAGCCATTTCATTGAAATTTTCTAGGTAATTAGCATAGAAAACAAATTTCTGGTAGTATCCTCGTAATAATTTGATCTATGTTGTAAATACTTAAAAATTAATTGCATGTCTGCCAGATACTAATTCCACCTGGCAGACATGACCTATCGAGAATTTTAAGCTTTCGGTTTGCGTGAGTACACAAACCAATACATCAATCCAACCATTATTCCACCACCAATGATGTTTCCTATGGTTACAGGAAGCAGGTTGGCAATAAAGAAGTTCCCCCAAGTGAGATGGGGAAAATCTGCTGCTGTTTTGCTAATAGCTGTAAAGAAAGAAGCATCTCCCATATATTTAATAAAAAGGGAAACTGGGATGAAATACATATTGGCGATACTGTGTTCAAACCCCGCTGCAACAAAGGTAGCAATGGGAGGAATGATAGCTAAAATTTTATCTCCTACGCTGCGGGCGCTGTAGCACATCCAAACAGCCATGCAGACCAGTGCATTACACATGATACCCAATGCGATAGCTTGGATGAAACCCAGGGCAGTTTTTCCCTCGCCAATATTCAACGCGGCCAAACCAATCGAGCCACTGCCAAATGAATACTGTTTCCCCAGAAATACGATATAGGCAGTTAGAATTCCACCGACGAAGTTACCAACATAAACGATCACCCAATTCCGCAACAATTGCATGAGGGTTACCTTCTTACTCGCAAAAGCCATGGTGATCAGGGTGTTGCCGGTAAACAATTCTGCTCCACCAACTACAACAAGAATCAGGCCGACGGTAAAGGCAAGGCCGGTAAGCATGCGGGTGACACCATAAGGTAAGCCGGTTGCAAAAGCAGCTGCCCCGGTAGCGTCTTTGACTGAGATGCTGCCAGCAGCGACAGTTGTGGCAAAGATCGCTCCGATTCCGATGAATGCGCCAGCGAGAACAGCCAGAAAGAACATATTGAGGGCTTTCAGGTTGGCCTTCTTGACCCCCAGGTCTTCTGCTTTCGCAGCCATTCCAGGTGGTAGAAGGGCATCAAAAGAAATTTGGTCACTCATAGAAAGTCTCCTTAGATATAGGGTTGTTTTCGTGTTGGATGATGTGGGTTGCTACTTTTTATAGTATCTCTTAGTGTCACTTCTCCTCAAACGAGTATGCTATGCTAGAACCATGGTTTGCTGCTTCACCCGTTCCGGGTGAGTGTAGATAATAAATTGATCGTGACGCGCATAACCAATTAAGGTAATTCCCCATTTATCAGCCAGGGTGACGGAGAGCGAACTTGCTGAAGTTCGTGAGATGACAATCGCAGCTCCAATTCGGGCAGCCTTCTGAATCATGTCTGAGCTGATACGGCCAGTCGTGACTAGTATTTTACGCATCAGTTTAATGTTATCCAACACACAACGACCGGCGATTTTATCTAATGAGTTATGTCTGCCAATATCTTCCGCTGAGATAACCACCCGATCACCGTCGCTTAAAATTGAAGTGTGCACGCCACCGACTTCTCTATACAAAACCTGCTCTTCTGTCAGATTTTTTAATAAACTTTGCACCAATTGGGGGGTTAGTAAAAGTCCATCTTTGAGTTCGGGGCGTATCTGATCTAGCGAGACTGCAGTTGCACCACCTGTGCATCCTGACGTGCGCCGCCACTGTTGTGGCTGTTCTACTGCTCTTTTTAGCCAGATATCTACATTATCGCCAGTAGGGCAAACTTTCACCAACTCGATCTCTTCTCTGCTCTTAATCACACCTTCATTATATAGAAATCCAATTGCCAATGCCTCCAAATCCGTGGGCGTGCACATAAAGGTCAACCAGACATGTCCATTGACTGTTAACGTGACTGGTGTTTCGACAATTACCCCAGCTCCCAGTGTTTCCCAATTTCCAGCGTGATAACGCACTGAGTTAGGCAAAGGAGTGCGGGAATTCATGCGCTACTCTTAGCCTCCCCAGGGCATTTCGTTATAAATCGCATACGCTTTGTCGTGTAAGCTCTTGAACAATGCTTCGTGCTTACGTTCCCAATTGGCAAGTTTTTGGAGCAAAATCTTTGCTTCACCATCAGCTTGCTTCGAAGAATTCTCGTAGAAGTCAGCGAAATCCCTTTCGATTAGGTATGCAGTCCGCAGCACAGGCAGGTCTGGGACCATGGCTTCCAGTACGGTTTGATCGAGCATTTCGGCATGGGCTCGGGCAGTAAAGAAATCGCCTCTTGCCAATTCTTCCGTCACACCATCAGCTGAAAGCTGACCTTTATCTAGTGCAGCAATCTGCCCTTGGATAAATAGGATGTGTTTCTGCTCTTCATCCGCTAATTCTCTGAATGCACTGGCGGCAGCTGCATTATTTAGCCGGGTGGAATTTTCCTCAAAAAAGCGTTTGCCTTCATACTCACGCTGCAAAGCATATTCCAAGATCTTTCGAACATCCATATACTTTCTCCTTGTCTACGAATGACAGACCTGTAAGTTCGGAAATTCCATCATGACGGTGCTACTTCAACCTTTACCGCGCACACTTTATACTCAGGGATCTTAGCGACAGGGTCAATGGCTGAGTTGGTAAGCTTATTGGCTGCAGCTTCGGCGAAGTGGAATGGAATAAATATAACGCCGCGCTTGATATCATCCGTAATGCGTACTCCGAGTTCAATTTCACCACGCCGACTTGACACACGTACATATTTGTGACCATTCAAGCCGATTTTTTGAGCATCGTCTACATTGATCTCAACATAGGCTTCGGGTACTTCACTGTTCAGTTTGGCTGAACGACGGGTCATTGAGCCAGTGTGGAAGTGGAACATTATTCGCCCTGTAGTGAGGGTGAATGGATATTCATCATCCGGCATTTCAGCAGGTTCTTTGAACGGGAGAGCGAAAAATTTACCCTGTCCACGGGCAAACTTCCCTTTGTGGAGGAAGGCTGTGCCAGGGTGTTCAACTGTGGGGCATGGCCACTGTAATGAACCAAGCTCTTCCAGACGCTCGTAGGTAATCCCACCATATGAGGGGGTCAGACGATTGATTTCAGACATGATTTCCGATGGATTATTGAAATCAAATCCTTGGGCACCCATCTTCTTCGCAAGTTCGCAGATAATTACCCAATCTTCTTTAGAGTCACCAATTGGCGGGATAGCCTTGCGTACACGTTGGACGCGCCGCTCAGTGTTCGAGAAAGTGCCATCCTTTTCGGCAAATGTTGTACCCGGTAGGACCACGTGAGCCATCTCGGCAGTCTCAGTCATGAAGATATCTTGCACCACCAAAAATTCGGTTTGCTCCAGGCAGTGGCGGACGTGATTGAGGTCTGGGTCGGAGATCATCGGATTTTCAGCCATCACGAAGAGGGCGCGTACCTTGCCCTCGGAGGCAGCGTGGACCATCTCGGTGACCGTTAAGCCAACAGTCAGCGGACCAGTCGAGCCCCAGGCATCCTGAAATTTCTTCTGAACGTCTGGGATAGTGACTGCCTGGTAGCCAGGGTAGACATTGGGCAAACCACCCATATCACAAGCGCCTTGAACATTATTCTGTCCACGTAGAGGATTGACACCACCACCAGGGACGCCCATATTGCCACACAGCATAGCCAGGTTTGCAGTGGATTTAACATTGTCAACGCCTGTAGTGTGCTGGGTGATACCCATGGCGTAAATAATTGCAGCCGGCTTGCCCTTGGCGTAAGTACGTGCGATTTCTCGAATTCCGTCCGCGGGTACGTTGGTTATCTCAGCAACCTTCTCCGGGGTATACTCTGCAACAAGTGTCTTGAGAGCTTCGAAATCTTCGGTTCGCTCAGCGATAAATACCTCATCCGCCAGCCCTTCACTGATAATTACATTCATCAAGCCATTGAATAAAGCAACATCGCTGCCGGGTCGGAACGTGTAAAAGAAATCCGCCCAATGACCGATTTGATTCTTTCGTGGATCCAGGACGATGACCTTAGCGCCGCGCTTTTGACCTTTTAGCACTCGCGTGGCAATCAAAGGATGACCTTCAGATGTGTTGGAGCCGATGATCAAGAAGCAATTGGTAAATTCTTCGAATTCTGGGATAGAATTCGTCATGGCGCCACTCCCGAATGATGCGGCCAGACCGGCCACAGTGGGAGCGTGTCAGAGACGGGCGCAGTGATCAATATTATTCGTTCCAATCACTGCGCGGGCTAACTTCTGGAGTAGATAGTTTTCCTCGTTGGTGCACTTGGCTGAGGTTAGAATTCCGATGCTGTCCGGACCACTCTCAGCTTTAATGGCACCGAGTTTTTCAGCCACTAGGGTCAGGGCTTCTTCCCAGGTTGCTTCGACGAGCTCGCCATTTTTGCGGATATAAGGGGTCCGTAGGCGATCTTTATGATTTACAAAGGCATGGGCATTCCAGCCTTTGATGCACAGACTGCCCTGGCTGATCGGGTGCCCTTTCGCGGGTAACACCCCAACCAATGCACCGTCCAGCACCTGAAGGTGCAATGCGCAGCCTGTTCCGCAGTAAGGACAGGTAGTCAGAATATTTTTATATTCGATCATAGCATTCGCTCCTTAATGGGGCAACCCGGTCCGTTGGTACTCACCTTCTTCAAGTACCAATAGCTGTGGCGGTTTTTGATCCAATTTGGCGCCGGTTTCATAGAAGAACATTTCCTGAACATCACGAGCGATCAAACGGAACTGTACTGCCATGGGGATACCAGCTGGACATGTCTCTTCACATTCTCGACAAGCGACACATTTGGCGGTCATATGCATCGCACGGATCATGTGATACATAGATGGGTTTGGCAAAGGTAGGCGACCAGTCTCGACCCATTTTTCGTCTTCCAGGGTACAGATATTGCAGAAACATTGCGGGCAGATGTTACGGCAACCATAACACTTGATGCAGTGTTCGAACTCTTCCATCCAGAAAGCCCGTTTTTCCTCCAGACTCATTGCAGCGATTTTGTCCGTCAAAGGGTCTGGCACACCTTGGATCGAATCACCTACGGTATTCGTAGCATGGATAGTGAACGGTTTTGCGCACCGGCAGAATTCAGCTTCTTCTTGAGTGCATTCCAGCCCGATCAGGGTAATATTATCCCATTTGAGTTGAGAATGTTTGAACATCTCAACGATGCCCCGTTCCTCGCATCCTCGGCAAACAATGGCGAGCTTGGAGTCGGTGTGTGCACGTTGGATGATTTTTAGGGTGTCTGGTACTGGTTCTTTAGGCCATAGAACCAGGAGCTCAAGTTCTTCCGGATGTTCGGGCGAGAACAAATAGGGAGCAGCTATCCCTGCTGGACCACGCTTGAGGGCAAGCACGCCCTCTACCTGCGGAAAAACTTGCTCGATTGCTTCATGTAGGGAGGTAAGTCGATCGGTCATTTCATCGTCTCCACAAAGGGCGGCAAGGCTCTAATTTTTTCAGTAAAATCCTTAATCACGATCGAGAATTTCTCACCTTCTGCCGCTGATACCCAATTGATCACCAGCCGTTCTGGGTCTATACCGGTATACTCAAGTAATTTTTTCAAGACCGGCATACGTTTGGCGGTGCGATGGTTACCGGTGCTGTAGTGGCAGTCACCAATATGGCAGCCCAGCACCATGACACCGTCAGCGCCTTCGCGAAATGTCCGCAAGACCAACTCTGGCGAAATACGCCCACTACACGGCACACGGATGATCTTGACATTGGGCGGATATTTCATGCGTGCCATGCCGGCTGTGTCAGCACCGCGGTAAGAACACCAATTACATAGAAATCCGATGATACTTGGTTCGTACATCAGGCCACCTCCTCTGTTTGGAAGTATTTCATGACTTGCATTGCCCCGATCATCTCAGATACGATTTGCTCGTCTGTGAAGTGTTTGAGGGAGATAGATTTTGGAAGGCAGGTGCCTACACAAGTGCCACAGCCTTTGCACAAAGCTTCGTTCACATGCGCTTTACCCTTTTCAGTATTAAACTCAATTGCCTGGTATGGGCATGAGGAAACACATTGTGTGCAGCCCACACAGGTCAGTTCATCGACTATTGCTGTGGCAGCTTCGATTTCGATCTCGCCTTGTCCGATAATTGAGAGAACCCGTGCCGCAGCAGCAGCACCTTGAGCTACACTAGCCGGGATATCTTTAGGTCCCTGACATGCTCCAGCCACAAATACACCATCAGTCATGGTAGCAACCGGGTCCAGCTTGGGGTGCCGTTCAATGAACCAATCGTCCGCACTGCACGAAATACCAAACTTCTGGGCTACTTTTTTGGCATCATGGCGAGCTTCTAGGCCAGCTGAGAGGACAACCATATCGACAGGTATACGGCGTTGTTTACCAATTAGCGTATCTTCGACCTGGATGACCAGCTTGCCTTCTTCCTCAGGGCTATAAGCAGCATTTGTTATTTCAGCAACCTTTCCGCGGATTAGGTTCACACCCTCATGAATAATTCGCTGGTAGAACTCGTCGTATGTTTTCGCTGGTGTCCGCATGTCAATGTAAAATTCGTACACCTCAGCGCCAGTTTTTTCCTTAACCAGGTGAGCGAATTTTAAACTCTGCATACAGCAGATAGCTGAACAGTAATTATGGTAATTCTTATCTCGGCTACCTACACAGTGAATGATTCCTACAGCTTTGGGTTGGGTGACCCCATCGCGCAAGTAAACCTTTCCACCCGTCGGGCCAGCCGCGTTGGAGAGACGTTCGAATTCCAGGCTTGTAAAAACATTCGCCAACCGTCCATATCCGTAATTGGGGATTTTACGGGCATCAAATAAATCGAATCCTGTAGCGAGGATGATGTTGCCCACTTTGATGGTGATAATTTCATCCTGTTGATCAAAATTGATTGCACCGGTCGGGCAGAATTTCTGGCAGGCTTTGCAGGTTCCTTTCTGGAAAAAGGTGCAGTTGTCATGATCAATGACTGGGAATTTAGGCACAGCCTGCGGGAAAGGCGTGTAGACTGCCTTGCGATAACCCAACCCGGCTTCGAAAACATTGTCGACCACTTTCTTCGGGCATTTTTCCCAGCATACACCACAACCTGTGCATATACTTTGATCAATGAATCGGGCGCGTTTCCGGATAGTCACTGTGAAGTTACCAATGTAACCTTCGACCTTCTCGACTTCGCTCCAGGTAAGCATGGTGATATTCTTGTGATTACCCGCATCGAACATTTTTGGTGTGAGGATGCAGGCAGAGCAATCAAGGGTAGGGAAGGTTTTATCGAACTGTGCCATGTGCCCACCAATGGATGGTTCACGTTCCACCAGGTAAACCTTATGACCACTGTTCGCGATTTCCAGCGATGCCTGGATCCCGGTAATCCCACCACCAACCACCAAAACTGCCGGATCAATAGGCACAAATAGGGAGTTGAGCGGTTGCTGATGGACTACCCGTCCAACCGCTGCCGCAACGAGGGCTTTAGCTTTTTTAGTGGCTTCCACCTTGTCAGTCGTCACCCACGAGTCCTGCTCGCGGATGTTGGACATCTCGAACAGATAAGGGTTGAGGCCAGCTCTTGCGCATGCATTGCGGAAGGTTGGTTCATGCAGATGCGGTGAACAGGAAGCGACAACAACCCGGGTCAAACCCAATTCTTTGATATCTTTTTCAATTAATTCTTGCCCCAGGCTGGAGCACATGAATTTATAATCGCGGGCAACTACCACGCCATTTGGGGCTAGTTCTTTGCCAGCCCATGCGCTGACATCCGCGACATCCACCACCCCGGCAATATTACTACCGCAATGACAAATGTAGACACCAACGCGCTCTTGGGTTTTCTTTTCCGGGTTCACTTGCTCGCCTCCTCTTTTATATTGGTTGATTGACCCGCTTTAACGAGCGGGGGCGGCATGGGTAATCCTGTCGGTTTGCGTGGTTTGGCAGCTTGTGCAGCTTCTGCAACCATTTCAGGTGTTTCTACGCCAATTTTTGCCATCGCCGGACGTGCACTCACAAATTCCGAGCCAAATCCAAGTTTCTCTGGTCGTTCACCAAAGGCGATGCCCATTAATTGGGTGAAGAAGAGGATCGGCATTTTATAATTTGTATGGAAGTAGTCGTTCATCTGACCCTGAAAAGCATCCAGATTCATCTGGCACATCGGGCAAACAGTAACTATCACATCCGCTTTATATTGCTCGGCTGATGCAATCAAGCGCCGGATAAGTTCGAATGCGGTGCTGGGGCCGATTTGGGTCATGTGGCCACCACAACAGTGGGTTTTGAGGGGAAAATCGATAACGGAAGCTCCCAACGCTGACATCAGGTTATCCAATTCATCGGGATGTTCGGTATCGGAGTAGCGAGTTCCGTAATCAGGGCGAGGGAGCATGCAGCCCAGATAGGGGGCAATGCGTAATCCCTTTAATGGTTGGGTTACTTTTTCTTTCACAGTATCCAACCCGATTTCGTTAATTATTACATCCAGCAAGTGCCGGATAGCCAGCTTGCCAGGGTCGTAGTGCATACCACCTGCAGCCAGCGCATCGTTAATTGTGCTACCCAGGGCTTTGTCTTCATACATATAATGATCAGCCTTAACCAGGTTCAGGTAGCACGCACTGCAAGGAGCAATGATGGTTTTGTTTCCATTGGCTTGCTTCTCTGCCAAGGCCAGGTTACGGGCGATGAGGGCGTAAGCAGGGATCAAGTCTAGAGATAGGTATTCGGTAGCACCGCAGCAGTTCCAATCATCGATCTCTTTCAGTCCAATATTGAGCTGCTTACAAACTGCGAGAGTTGATGCGTGGTAAGCTTTAGCGCTGCTTTCCATTGAACAGCCGGGGTAAAAGATATAATCGCTCATGCGACCTCCAACTCTTTGGCACGCTTCAGGATATCCTTCAACTGCTTCATACCCTTGATGCGTTTCGGTGGGGTGATCGACATGCCCTTTTTTGTAAAGAAACCGACAGCCATGGGAGTTAGTTTGGGCAAGCGGGTAGCAAAGTGCCTGACATTTTGTAATCCTGCCAATCCGATTTCAAAACTGCGCCCGAAGGTTTCCACCATCGCGATAAAAGTCTTGGAGAAATCAGCCGCAACGGGATTGAACATTTTCGCTTCGATGGACATATTTTTGAGGGTGTACATAACGTCAGTGATATGGATGTCTTGCGGACAGCGGACGGTGCAGAAATAGCATGAGACACACATCCAGGGTGTATTGCTTTTTAATACCTCTTCACGCATATTCGCGCGAACCATTGCAAAGATATCGCGCGGGGTGAAATCCATGGCAGCTCCAGATGGGCACGAGCCACCGCATGTTCCACATTGGATACAGGCATCCAGATGGGATTCCCCTGGCGTGGTTGCTAAAATTTCTTCAAGAAATGTTGGAGCTCGGGCTTGGGTTGTGGCAATCGCCATAAAAACCTCCTCCTTAATGGATCCTACCGGGAAATCCGGCGGTGGAGTACATAAGTTTTAGGTTGATAATACATTAATACAGTAAACAATGAAAGCGATGTAACGTTGAGTATATTAGAACATCTAAACGGCGATAATATATTATTGTCGAACCAGATTAACTATACCAGTGGATAAGTACATGCAACACTAGTGATAATTGTCACGGGTATTAGTACGATAGTCCGACATCCAGATGCTTACGCGGTACAATAAGCCAATCTTAGCACGGGAGGATAGTATGAATATATCCAAAGATTTGGAAAATCGGGCGATTAATACCATTCGTTTTTTGGCTGCTGATGCTGTCCAAAAAGCGAATTCAGGTCACCCTGGTTTGCCAATGGGTGCTGCTGCAATGGCTTATACCTTATGGACACGTCACATGCACTTCAACCCGCGTAATCCGATGTGGCCAGGAAGGGATCGTTTTGTCTTATCAGGTGGGCATGGCTCTGCTCTCCTTTATGCTTTGCTTTATTTAACCGGTTATGACCTCTCATTGGATCAATTAATGAATTTTCGTCAATGGGGCAGCCAGACCCCAGGTCACCCCGAATATGGATTAACCCCTGGGGTTGAGGTGACTACGGGTCCGCTTGGGCAGGGCTTTGCTAATGGTGTGGGTATGGCAATCGCTGAGGCTCATCTGGCTGCTGAATTTAATCGTCCTGGGTTTGAGGTAGTAAATCACTATATTTATGGTATTGTCACCGATGGAGATTTAATGGAAGGAGTTTCCTCTGAAGCAGCCTCCATCGCAGGTCATCTTGGATTAGGGAAAATTATCTATCTTTATGACGATAATCACATTTCCATTGACGGTAATACTGACCTGGCCTTTACTGAAGATCGAGCTGCCCGTTTCAAAGCATATGGTTGGCATGTACAGATAGTGCCAGACGGGAATGATACTGCAGCGGTAAATCTGGCTATTGTTCGAGCTAAAAGAGATCCACGCCCATCTTTGATCAATTGCCGGACACATATTGGTTATGGACTACCCACACGACAAGATACTGCTAAAGCCCACGGCGAAGCCCCGGGTCAGGAAGAGTTGGATGGAGCCAAGAAGAATCTAAACTGGCCTCTTGAGCCAAGATTTTATGTTCCAGATGATGTGCTCGCATTATTTAGGAAGGCGATCAAACAAGGGGAAAAAGCTGAAGCATTTTGGCGCAAGCATCTCAATGCATATCTAACCGAGTATCCTCAATTGGACACAGATTTGGAAAGACGACTGATGGGTGAATTACCAGAGAATTGGGATGCAGATTTGCCACTCTTCCCAGCTGACCCGAAAGGGATGGCAACCCGGGCTGCCTCCGGTAAGGTGATCAATGCGCTTGCACCCCGCGTGCCGGAATTACTCGGGGGTTCTGCGGACCTGACGCCTTCCAATGATACCTGGATCAAAGATAGTCCAGATTTCCAAAAACAAACCCCTGAGGGTCGGAACTTCCATTTTGGAGTACGTGAGCATGGAATGGGGTCAATTATCAATGGGATGGCGGTTCATGGTGGAGTTATTCCCTACGGTGGTACTTTCCTGATCTTCTCTGATTACATGCGCCCTGCGGTGAGGCTCTCCGCTTTATCTCATTATCCCAGCATCTGGGTGTACACACACGACAGTATTGGGTTAGGGGAGGATGGACCAACACATCAACCTGTCGAGCATCTGGCAGCTTTGAGGGCGATCCCGAACCTGGTGGTCATCCGTCCTGCGGATGCTAATGAAGTGACAGAAGCGTGGAAAGTTGCCATATCCCGTAGGCATGGCCCAACTGCATTGATATTTACCCGCCAGGCAATTCCTGTCTTCGACCGTTCCATCTATGCCCATGCGCAGGGTTTACAAAGGGGTGCATATGTCCTTGCTGATATTGGTGATGCTGAACCGGAACTTATCCTGATGGCTTCAGGATCCGAAGTGTCTTTGATTACTGAAGCAGGAGTGCGTTTAGCCAGTGAGGGTGTGAATGTACGCCTGGTCTCATTCCCAAGCTGGGAGTTATTCAAAATTCAGGATGAGGCATATCGAAATGAGGTACTCCCCCCGGAAATAAAAAGCCGCCTTTCGGTAGAAGCGGCCGTTTCACAGGGTTGGGAACGTTGGGTGGGGGATAAAGGAGACTGCATCTCGGTCGAAAGATTCGGTGCATCTGCACCCTACAAAATCATTTTTGAGAACTATGGTCTGACGGTTGATAACGTCATCCTTCGAGCGCAACATCTCCTAAGCAAGAATAAAGGATAGACACTTCCCTTAGTATCTATAGAAATAAATAGATAAGTTATTATTCGGAGAATATTATGCAAATAGCCCTAGCTTGTGACCACGGTGGTTACCCTTTGAAGAACATGATCAAAGAATGTGTTATGGCTTCTGGTTACTCTGTGCTAGACCTTGGAACGGACAGTACTGCTAGTGTAGATTATCCCGATTTCGCTGAGAAATTAGGTATTGCAATTAAGAAGGGTGAGGCTGAACGAGGAATATTAATTTGTGGCTCAGGGGTAGGTGCAAGCATAGCAGCGAATAAAATCAAAGGTGTATATGCTGCGGTTTGCCATGATACTTACTCAGCACACCAAGGGGTCGAGCACGATAACATGAATGTTTTATGCCTTGGGGCACGTGTGATCGGCCCTGAGTTGGCAAAGGAATTGGTTGATGCGTTCATTAATGCGAAATTTTCAAATGAAGAACGTCACGTTCGTCGGGTAAACAAAGTATATAAGATAGAAAAAGCTGGATTATAAAGATATAGGAGGTAAAATGTCTTCCAGAATTTCAAAATTAACTGACTTAGGTCAGTCTCTTTGGTACGATTATATGGAACGGCGTATCCTTGAAAATGGCGAATTAGCGGAATTAATCAATCAAGGTGATATTAGAGGTTTAACTTCCAATCCGAGCATATTTAATCACGCAATTGCGAAATCGAAAGATTATGACTCCGCATTGATCCCCATGTCTTGGGCTGGTTACACTGATAAAACGATCCTTGAGCAATTGATGATTGAGGATATCGAGAGAGTTGCCGATTTATTAAGACCTTTATTCGATAAGACTCGCGGTGGGGATGGGTTTGTAAGCCTGGAAGTCAGGCCTGATATGGCTTATGATACCGAAAAAACCATCGCTGAAGCCCAACGTTTATGGAACATTGTCCATCGACCTAATGTGATGATCAAGATTCCAGCTTCAGAGCCTGGGTTACCTGCAATTCGTCAATCCATCGCGGCGGGGATCAATATCAATATTACCTTGATATTCTCCATAGATCGTTATAAAGGTGTGATGGAAGCTTATCTATCGGGTTTAGAGGACCGCATTAGAGCAGGGAAACCGATCGATCACATCCATTCTGTAGCATCTTTCTTTGTCTCGCGGATCGATACCAAAGTGGATAAATACCTCGAGTCGATCATCCAATCATCTGGTCGTAATGCCCAAATCGCCAAGGTGCTATTAGGGAAAATTGCCATCGCCAATGCCCGTCTGGCATATCAGGAATTTCGGAAAGTGTTCGAGAGTGATCGTTTTCGCAAATTAAAAGCTCAAGGGGCAAGGTTGCAACGTCCTTTATGGGCTTCCACAAGCACGAAAAACCCCTCCTACCCTGACACGATGTACGTGGATGAATTGATTGGTGATCATACCGTCAATACCGTCCCCCCACAGACGTTGGAGGCATTTCGGGAGCATGGGAAGGTTCGACTGACCATCGAAAAGGACTTGGATGGGGCGACCAAAGCATTTTCTGACCTAGAAGTTGTAGGAATTTCGATGCAGAAAGTGACTCAAGAGCTGGAAGAAGAGGGAGTGAAAACATTTTCTGAGGCTTATGACTCATTGCTTGCCTCCGTAAAATTAAGGCGTGAAGACGCATTGATCGAGCTGGGTCCATTGGCGAAACCAGTTTCTATACGGGTAACCCAATTACAATCCGATGATTTTCTGAAGCGTTTCTATTCAAAAGACGCTTCTCTTTGGGCCAATAATCCAAAGGCTAAGGAAGAGGTGCGTATACGGATGGGTTGGCTCACCTCGCCAAGTACCAGCATGGCATTGCTGCCAGTATTGAAAAAATTCACCTCCGAGATACAAACTGCAGGCTATACTAATGCATTGCTATTGGGAATGGGTGGTTCTTCACTAGCTGCAGAGGTGATGAGCCTGATTTTTACGGATGAGACCTTGGGACTGAAACTAACTATCCTGGATTCCACCGACCCAGCTCAGGTGTTGAGTGTAGCCCAAAAAAATCGAGTCCCCAGCACATTGTTTATCGTTTCAAGCAAATCTGGTGGGACAGCAGAAGTCAAAGCTCTGTACGATTATTTTTGGAGGCGAGCTCATCGATCAGTGGGGGATAAGGCTCCAGAGCATTTTATTGCCATCACCGATCCAGGTACCTCCTTAGAAAAGATGGCATTTGAACGGGGATTCCGTAAGATATTCCTGGCAGAAGCCAATGTTGGTGGGCGGTATTCAGCGCTCACGGCTTTTGGTCTGGTTCCAGCGGCTTTGATGGGTATTGATGTGTCGCAATTACTCAACTGTGCATCTTGGATGGTATCGGAGTGTAGTGCCAACCAGCCGTATGGACGCAATCCAGGTCTTGTTATGGGTGCGATACTTGGTGAAGCTGCTATACATGGTAGAGATAAATTAACGATCATTGCTGACCCCGAACTATCACCATTCGGAGCCTGGTTGGAGCAGCTTATTGCTGAGAGTAGTGGTAAGCAAGGGAAAGGAATCCTTCCAGTCGATGGTGAGGTACCCGCAAAACCCGAGCTGTATGGAAACGATCGGTTATTTGTTTATTTACGACGCACCGGTAAGTACGATCGTACGGTGAAACTACTTCGTAAAGCGGGGCACCCTGTGTTGAACCAGGATTTACTGGATAACGATGCGCTGGGCTCTGAGTTTTATAAATGGGAATTTGCCATAGCCACTGCTTGTTCAATTATTGGGGTTGACGCATTTGACCAACCAGATGTACAGGATAGTAAGAATCGTACAGTAGCTAAAATTTCATATTTTCAGCAACATAAACGATTTAATGAAAACAAGCCAATAATGGATGATCATGGAATTTCCTTATATGGTAATCTCAGCTCAGATAGCAGGCAATTATCCCATCTTGTGGACAAATTTCTCAAATCAGGGAAACCAAAAGACTATGTTGCCATTAATGCATACATCGAACGGGATCAAAAGAACGTTGACCTCTTACTGGATTTACGCTCATGGGTAAGAGCAACCACCAAATTGGCAACTACAGTTGGTTTCGGACCCCGTTTCCAACATTCGACTGGACAGCTGCACAAAGGTGGGGGTAATAATGGCTTGTTCCTCGTTATTACTGCCGATCCAAAGAGTGATGTGGATATCCCTGATGAAGGGTTAAGCTTTGGCATATTGGAGCACGGACAAGCCTTGGGTGACGTGGAGGCCTTGGAGGCACGTAGCCGGCGTGTATTACGTATCCACTTGGCTAGTCCTGAATTACTGCCAACTTTGGTTAACAAATTAACACACGAGTAGTGTTAAAAATCGAATCCGTCGGGAAGAGTTAAATTTCTATCCGACGGATTTTCGTTTTAACTTCAATGAGTCTACTTATTAGCCGCTAATTTTTCCATATGCTCCCTTACTAACTCACGGCGTAGGACTTTCCCAACTGTGGTTTTAGGGAGCTCAGTCCTGAATTCAACTTGAGTAGGTACCTTGAATGGAGCCATATTCTTCTTACAATATTCACGGATTTCTTCTTCCGTGGCGGTTTCACCAGGTTTCAAGACAACCCAGGCTTTAACAGTTTCACCACGGTAGGCGTCCACCACGCCTGCTACTCCCACCTCAAGTAC
>Ga0153916_10000053_pt1 | contig 64526 bp, 58 predicted proteins | sample Opewatmetagenome_FD_109642 | JGI IMG/M metagenome (GOLD analysis project Ga0153916, IMG submission 109642) | Freshwater wetland microbial communities from Ohio, USA - Open water 3 Core 3 Depth 4 metaG | ecosystem: Environmental > Aquatic > Freshwater > Wetlands | place: USA: Ohio, Lake Erie...
AGCCAACCCACGCCGCTGGAAATCTCAAACCTATTCCGGCTTTTCCTGGACCAGTAGCCTCACCGGCCTTACCACCAACGATATTATGTATCTCTGCATCGCCGGCTGGGGTACTACAGGGCCTTGACTGCCATCTATATTTCAACTATAGTCTAATACCCTGAAGATGCATCACTGGAGAGACTATCTGGCATCAATCCGCTCTATGTTTAGCATCACCCAAGTCGACTAGCCACTGATGCCATCTAAGGATTTGTAAACAATAAAGGAATAAACAATGGGGAAAATTATCGTTTTTGGTTTAGATGGTGGCAGTATCAAATTAATAGAGCAATGGAAAGATGAGCTGCCCACTTTTAAGAAAATCATGGAGGCTGGCATATTCGGTGAACTGGAATCTACCGTGCCGGACCTTACATGTCCTGCTTGGCCATGCATGTTTACCGGTAAAAACCCGGGTAAACTCGGTATGTATGATTTTATTGAACTGGGATTCGGTAATGAGCATGGTTCTAGTGTTTTTAACTCGTCGCACTATCATGCTTCATCTGTCTGGAAAATTTTAAATGACTATGGCAAAAAAGTGGGGCTTCTCAATGTCCCGATGACTTTCCCGCCCCACAAAATAAACGGTTTCATTGTCTGTGGCCTGGGCGCGCCAGGAACCACAGCCAAATATACTTATCCTGATAGTCTGGCTAAAACTCTGGATAAAATTGTTGGCGGATACGAAATAGAACCAATGATTGACCTGAATCTTTATGGGAGAGAAGAAAAATATCTTAAAATTTCGAAAGAAATGCTGGACAAGAGATTCAAATCAGCCAGATACCTGATGCATCATTTCCGCTGGGACCTCTGTGTCTTCGTGTTTAGGGCAACAGATTGGGTTCAACACTACTTTTGGCATCATATGGACGCTAGTCATCCGAGATACATAAATAATAGTAAATATAAAGATGCGATCAAAGAATGTTATAAGCGCATAGATACAGGCATAGGCGCCCTAATGAAAGAAGCACCTGAAGATACCAACATACTACTAGTTTCAGACCATGGAGGTGGGCCGGAATATGAAAGATTTCGCGTGAACAGATGGCTTGAAGAAAACGGGTTCTTGAAATTTCGGGAACGGGGTTGGATACAAATAGATGTGTTTTTGAATAAAATTAGAGAATTCTTGGGCATATTTTACATGAGGATGGATTCTAAATTAGTTCGTCTTATAGCCAAGATATTACCACAGAAGCTAAAAAGCGAACTGGTATTAACTTTTGAAGGGAAAATATCAGAGGTAATAAGGGATATAGATTGGGCTCGAACAAAGGCCTACGCGGCAGGTACACGCGGTGGGATATTCGTCACCTTGAAAGAGGAGCCCCGAGGAAATGTATTAGAGTCAAAAAGAGAATATGAAGAAGTCAGAGACCAGATTATCGCTGGCCTAAGCCAAGTGATCAATCCACACACCGGTGAACTTACAGACTTTCAAATCTTTAAAAAGGAAGCCATATACCACGGACAATATGTTAATCGGGCACCAGATATTTCAATATGCGGAACCAAATATTTCCCACTTGGATTCTATGGGAAACAGCAATGGTGCCAGTTTGCCACTTCGGGCACACATACTCGCCAGGGTCTATTCATGGCTTATGGCCCTGATATTAAAAAGGATGGGCTAAGACTTACAGGCTTACAAATATATGATGTAACTCCAACTATTCTGCATATTTTGGGCGTGCCCATACCCGATGATATCGATGGGCGGATACTAACTGAGATTTTTCAGCCAAGGCATGAACAAGCACGAAAGAAGCTGATGGATAAAGAATCTCTTGAAAAGCAAAAGGTAAAAAATAGAATAAATCAGCTTAAAGATTCAGGCAAAATATAATGATGGGTTATCTATCTTACCTGTATTCATAATTAGATAAACCGGCTCAAAATTCTCTTTGCCGCTGTAAAATTTACTCCGCTCAATTTTTCAATCTCTAAAAGCATGGCAATGTCCTCTTTATCAAAGCTACGGGTTAACACCACGGCCGCGGCATATACCGCATAGTACAAAATAAATAATAACGGCAGCATCCACAAGGTTATGGTAAGCCTGCTAAATATGAAATAAAAAAGAAATGCCGCAGCTATCGAAAATAATACAGGCTTGAGCAGGTTTCTACTCAGTGGTTGAGCTCGTGATGACAAATATACTTTCGTAGTACTAATAACACAGGATAGAGTTAGAGCTGCAGTCGCGGCAATGGCAGCGCCGACTATGCCCATCGGTGGAATAAGAATGATATTAAGAATAACATCAAATGTAACTGCAGCTGCAATTGACCACAGTAGAAATTTGGCGTGCCCCAGAGCCACCAGTGCTCCGCCCCGAGGACCAAAGAAGTTATTGATGATTAAACCAAGCGACAGAATACGCAGAGCGGGAGCGGCAGCGGTATAACCTGTGCCGAATAAAAGATTGAGTACCGCCTCGGGAAACAAGAACAGCACCAGAAAGATGGGCAGTGTCAGAGACACAACCCACTTGGTCAAGATGGTATAGTTCCGCCTGAACTCAGCCATCAGGTTCCTAGCGTATAATCCCGTAGCCACGGGAACATAAATTAACAGCACTGCGGACATAGGCTCACCGATAATTTGGGCCATGGGACGGGCGGCATTATATAAACCTACCGCCTCCGGCGTCTTGAAATAACCCAGCAGCAAGCTGTCTACCCAAAACATCATCGTGCTAAGCAGAGCCGTGCCCATAAGCGGCAGGGAAAAAAGCAATAGCTCTTTTCTCACTGCTGCAGTATCTGTTCCAGCGGCGAAAGTAAACTTCTGCGGTAATTTTTTCACGCTATATAAAACAAGGGCAATGGCGGTAATAATACTGGCCGCGAGATAAGAATAGAAGACGGCAGCAAATGTCATGTTTAACAGCGTCACTACCAGGATAAATGCCAGAAAAAGCAGGTTGAACAAAATATATTGAAAACCGGTCTGCTGGCCCATGCTGTCGAAGCCACGGAATACGGCAACGCCGATATTAATCAGGGTAAAAAAGGGAATGGCTACGGCAAATATCTTCAGGGCCGATGCTAACGCTGGAGTATGAAAAATACTCGTGGCAATAGCCCCAGCACCAAGGAAGAGAGCTACGGCACCGATAATGCTAGCGGCGGCAGCTAATATTAATGAAGCCGATATAACGCCACCAACCCTGGCCGTATCACCTTTGCTACGGAAAAAAGCAATATATCTGGTAGCCCCCTGATTTAACCCCAGGCTGACAATCGTGGTAGCAAAGGCAAATATCACGATAACCAGTGAGTAAATACCGTATTCAGCCCCCGAACCATATCTGGCGATAATAAGTCTTATGATAAACCCAACCAGCATGGCGGCCAGCGTGCCCACTATGGCGACGCCCGTACCTCGGGCAATCTTCCTCATGGAGATACTCAGTGGTTCTTGCATTTCAGCCATTTGAAATCCCCGGTTTTAAATCACATTAGTATAGTATTAAGCTCCGCCCGATGTAAATGGAAGCTTTTCACAGTTTATAGTACGTTTGCACGACTCCTTACCGCGGAGGGCTTGACAGCAAGTGGTATAATTATATGTAATTAATAATTATATATAATTAAACGCACGTTCTCGTAATAAGACTAAGGAGGACCATAGCATGAGCGAAGACCAGAAGAAATTTACCACGGTCTCTATACCTGCTCCCCTATTCAAGAAGGTCGAACAGAGGATTAAGGGAACCGGCTTCACCTCAGTTTCCAGCTATGTCACCTATGTGCTCAGAGAGGTTGTTGCCGAGGAAGAGGAGGATAAGGGACAGCCATTTACCAAGGAAGACGAGGAGAGAGTTAAGCACAGGCTCAGGTCACTTGGATACCTAGAGTAAAAAATGGGAGAGAAATGAAGGCATTACTATTATGCGTGGTCGTATTTAGCGTGATGGTGCCATTTACCATCGGTTGTACACGTAGTCAAACACCGGATTTTTCTATTCATGTATATACCAGGTCCGATGCCTGTGGTGCCTCGGAAACCTGGGCTAAATATCTGGATAATAAAAAACAGGAAGACCTCAAAGGCACAGCCGTATTCGGAGACCCCGGACTTTCACAGGCTGTCATACAAGACACTTTAGGCATTGGTTACAACAACATCGGCTACGCCTACGATACGACTACAGGGCAACAGGTAGCCGGATTGACTGTAATACCCATAGATATAAATGAAAACGGCCTGATCGACAGTAATGAAAATTTCTACGAAAAAAAGAGCGATATTGTTCAGGCAATAGCCGAAGGACGCTACCCTTCACCGCCGGCCAGGGATTTGCACCTGGTTACCAAAGAAAAATTTACCGGCATAACGAAGGGGTTCGTCCGCTGGATCTTGACCGACGGTCAAAAATATGTCGATGAGATGGGGTATATCAAACTACCTGAAGAAAAAATTGAGCAGCAACTGACTAAGCTCGGCCAAGCCGAACCAGGCATTGAAATGGAGGGCGTTATAACCATATCGGGGGCCTTCGCACTGTATCCCATGATGACTAAATGGGGTGAGGAATTTCAAAATATTTATCCTGATATCAAATTCGATATATCAGCTGGCGGCGCTGGGAAGGGAATGGCAGACGCGCTTAACGGTATGGTTGATATCGGCATGATTTCCAGAGATATCAATCCCGCTGAAATTGAGAAAGGAGCTTTCTGGGTTTCGGTAACCAAAGACGCCGTCGTCGCCGTAACCAACAGTAAAAATCCATTCTTAAACGATATCCTGGCTAAAGGCTTGAAAAAGCAAACCTTTATCGACATCTGGATTACAGGGAATACAACGGACTGGCGGTCAGCGATTCAATAATTATGAGCAAACAAATAAATTTCAGACGGCTCAAAGACCTGGTGACCAGCCGCTTGATGCTGGGCGCCACCATCTTCGCTTCACTGCTGGTTGTCTTAATAGCCGTCGGCCTCTTCCAGAAGTCATTGCCGATTCTATCATTGAAATCATTACCCGAGCTGATATTCTCATCGGCATGGTATCCAGTCAAAGGTCAGTTTGGTTTCTGGCCGTTTATAGTTGGCACTTTCTCAGTCACTGTACTAGCCATGGTGCTGGCAATTCCGTTGTGTATCCTGACATCGATATATCTGGCTGAATATGCCCCCGGTTGGGCGAGAAACACGGTTAAGCCGGCCATTGACCTGCTGGCCGGTATACCATCGGTGGTCTTCGGACTTTGCGGAATACTGGTTTTAATACCAATAGTACGTGAATTTGCGGCCATCTTTGGAGTCACCACTAACGGATATAATATGCTCACCGGCGGCATTGTGCTGGCCATCATGGTATTCCCGGTAATAATATCTATCTCAGAAGAAGTAATAAGAAATGTGCCTCATGGCATGAGGGAGGTCCCTCTGGCACTGGGCTCGACGAAATGGCAGGCAACTAAACTGGTGGTTATGCGCGGCGCGTTGCCGGGCATCATTGCCGCTGTAATACTCGGATTCAGCCGGGCTTTCGGCGAAACCATGGCGGTTCTTATGGTTGTCGGCAACGTGGCCAAAATACCATCGTCTATCTTCGACCCGGTCTACCCGCTGGCACCGTTGATTGCCAATAATTATGGCGAGATGATGTCCATACCCTTGTACGACTCGGCGCTGTTGTTTGCCGCCCTTATCCTGTTATTCATCGTATTCCTTTTCAACATTGGCGCCAGCTATATCATGGTAAAGGTACAGAACAACTATGCGACTTAGCGCCAAAAAAACCGAAGAGAACATTTTCAAGGTGCTGATGATTACATCAACAGGCGTAGTTGTCGGCAGCCTTCTAATGGTCTTTGCCGTTGTCCTCATAAAGGGAGCTCCGGCAATGAGCCTGTCAATGATAACCAGTGTTCCTCAGGGCGGCTACTATCTGGGCAAAGGCGGAGGCATTCTGAATGCCATCGTCGGCTCGCTTTACCTTGCTTTTGGAGCTACCATCCTGGCCCTGCTTCTGGCGCTCCCCGTGGCCTTATATTTACAAAAAGATTATATCGGTAAGTCCAGATTTGCCCGGGTGGTAAGGTTTTCGCTCGACGTGCTCTGGGGGGTTCCGTCCATAGTTTACGGCGTTTTCGGGTTCATAATCATGCTCTATTTGGGGATAAGAGCCAGTCTGTTAGGAGGCATATTCGTACTGGCGCTTCTCGAACTGCCTATAATGATTCGGGCCATGGATGAGGTGATAAAGATGGTTCCTCAGGAGCTTAAAGAGGCGTCGTACGCCACCGGTGCCAACAGGCTGGAAACAGTATCTAGGGTGGTACTCAGGCAGGTATCTCCGGGTATAGTAAGTGCTGTCATACTCGCTTTCGGCCGAGGTATTGGGGACGCGGCCTCGATATTATTTACCGCCGGCTACACGGACAGGTTGCCCCATTCATTGCTCGATCCCGTAGCTTCACTGCCATTAGCAGTTTTCTTTCAAATAAGCACTCCATTCCCCGAGGTGCAGCAACGTGCCTATGCTTCCGCGCTGGTTCTCCTGATAATAGTTTTAGCTTTGAGCATCCTTTCCCGGACAATCGCTAAAAGATACACTAAATACATTATAAGGTAATAAAATGGGCATAAATAGACCACATATAAGCGTACGAAACCTGACCGTCGCCTACGGCATCAACCAGGCATTAGAAGATATAACGGTGGATATACCCGATAAACAAATCACCGTCATCATCGGCCCTTCGGGATGCGGCAAGACGACGTTACTAAAATGCTTTAACCGGTTAATCGATTTAACCGATGACGTAAATATTTCCGGTACGGTTATGGTTGACGGCGCAGATATTTACAAAGACCAATCAGTCGACCCCATTTACGTCAGGAAAAAAATGGGGTTACTTTCGCAAAAACCGTTCCCGCTGCCGATGTCGATTTACGACAATGTTGCCTATGGTCCACGCCTGCACATGAGACATAATAAAAAAGAGCTGGATACCATGGTAGAAAAACATTTGAAGTTGGTGGGTTTGTGGGAAGAAGTAAAGAATAGATTGAGTGACCCGGCCTCTAAGTTATCCATGGGACAACAACAAAGGCTTTGCCTGGCCAGAGGGTTAGCCGTAGAGCCGGAGATTTTACTGGCCGATGAGCCGACCTCAGCACTCGACCCGATATCGGCTCAACACATAGAAAAAACATTTGCCGAGCTGAAAAAAAGCTACACTGTGGTGGTAGTTACCCATATACTCAGGCAGGCCAGACGGCTGGCTGATTATATTGTCTTTCTATACATGGGCAGGTTGATAGAGCACGGACCCGCCCATGTTATCCTGAATAATCCCAAGGAACCAAAAACTCAAGCCTATATAAGTGGAGAAATCAGTTAATTTACTTTCATAGGGAGGGATTTGAACCAATATGCCGGAACTAAAAGATTTAGAAAATAAAAGCATTTACATAATCAGAGAGGCATTTGCCGAATTTAAACACCCGGCAGTGTTATGGAGCACCGGTAAAGACAGCACGGCTACCTTATGGCTCTGCAAGAAGGCCTTTTTTGGTAAAATCCCGTTTCCTGTGATACATATCGACACCACCTATAAATTCAAGGAGATGTATGAATTTAGAGATAGAATCGCCAGAGAATGGGGATTTAATCTCTTGGTAGCCAGGAATGAAGAGGCTATCAAGACAGGCTTTGGCCCTAAAGATGGTAAATTCGAATGCTGCACCGCACTCAAAACCGAGGCCCTCAGGCAGATGCTGGCCAGGGAAAAGTTCGACGCTTTAATTCTCGCCATCAGGCGAGACGAGCACGGCATTAGAGCCAAAGAGCGCTATTTCTCACCCAGGGACGAGGATTTCAAATGGAACTATAAGGACCAACCGCTTGAGATGTGGGACCAGTACCAGAGTATTATTGAAGACAAAACACATACCCGCGTCCATCCGCTCCTGCACTGGCGGGAACTGGACGTCTGGGAATATACCCGGCAGGAAGGGCTGCCGGTTCATCCTATGTATTTCGCTAAGAATGGTAAAAGATATCGCAGCCTCGGCTGTGAGCCGTGTACCAACACCATAGATTCGAACGCAGCCACCATCGACCAGATTATCGAGGAATTGAAAATAACCAAAATCGCCGAGAGGTCAGGCAGGGCTCAGGACAAAGAGAAAGCTTTCACCATGCAAAAACTCCGCGCGCTGGGCTATATGTAAGGAAGAGCGGATGGATATTAATGTAGTAATAATCGGGCATGTCGACCACGGCAAGTCTACCCTGATAGGACGGCTCCTTTACGACTCCGCCAGCATAACCGAAGGCCGGGTGGAAGAAATACAAAGACTAGCCGAAGAATACAAGAAAAGGTTTGAGTTCGCCTATTTTCTGGATTCCTTCGATGATGAGCTAAAAGAAGAAAGAACCATAGACACCACCGGCGTCATGTTCAAAGGGAAAAATCTATATAGTGTCACCGACGTCCCGGGGCATAAGGAGTTTATAAAGAATATGCTCACTGGTGCTTCACACGCCGATGTGGCTGTTCTGGTGGTATCCGCCGAGGAAGGTATTCAAGAGCAGACCGGAAGGCACGCCTTTCTGGTAAATATGCTGGGCATCAAACAGCTCTTTGTCATGATAAATAAAATGGACATTATGGACTACAAAGAGAAAGCCTTTAAAGACACTAAGAAAAAAGTATCCCAGCTTCTAACCTCATTCGGATACCACAACGTGGTCTTTATACCGGGTTCGGCCATGGAGGGGGATAATATTTACAAAAGGTCGGAGAGAATGCCCTGGTATCGGGGACAAATTTTGATTGAAGCCCTTGACAGTGTCCAGTTAAAAAGAGAGGCAAAACCTCTGAGATTCGTCGTACAGGATATATACCGGGTTGATTCCGATAATGTTATTGCGGGCAGGGTTGAATCCGGAACACTGCACCGGGGCGAGGAGGTAATATTCTATCCTTCCGGCGCGAAGGGTAAGATAATTAAGATAGTTGTGTTCGGAGGTGAACTGGAAAAGGCGGAATCCGGCGACAGCATTGGAATCATTGCCACCTGTGAGCCCAGACGGGGTGACATCTGCGGCACCATGGATAATCCACCGGCGACAACAACGGAGTTTAAAGGCGAAGCCGTTCTTCTGGAAGATAGCCTGAAAGCAGGCGATGTTGTAGAGCTGAGGTGCAGCACTCAAAGAGTCAGCTGCCGGATAAAGGAAATCCTGGAGAAAATAGATTCTGAAACCGGTGCCGTAATCGAACAGCACCCCAAACGCCTGATTCAACACGAGGCAGCTATTATCATTTTTGCCACCGGGCCAATAGTAGTGGAGAAATTTTCCGATATTCCGGAGCTTGGCCGATTCGTTCTGGTTCGCGATAAAAATATCGGCGCCGGTGTGGTTTTGGAGACATCCGCATGATTTTTGTCTTGGGCATAGACGCCGCCACCTGGTCAGTTATTCAGCAGAACCCGGATAGGCTTGCCAACTTCCACAAACTTTGCTGTGTCGGCAACTGCAAGGAAATTGTCCTTAAAGAAAAACCCATATCCGCCTCAATATGGTGCGGCATGTTCAGCGGCAAAACGGTGCAAGAACATAACCACCAAAGCTACGTGGTTAACGGAAACATTGTCAAACGGGAAGACATAAAGGTGGATTTCATCTGGGACGTCCTGCACCGACAAGGAAAGATAGCCAGAGCATTAAATGTGCCTTTTGTGGTGCCTCCCTACTGTTTTAACGTCGATTTCAAACCGGTCGGCTTCGGCTTACCTACTAATGAGAGGGAATGGCAGGAGGAGCTGGAGAGGTTAACTGAAAAAACAAAGGAATTGCTGGTACAAAAGCCCGATTTACTCGTCTCCGTTTATACACTCCTCGACAGAATCCAGCATTTCCACTGGGGAGAGGACAGTGTTATCGACTGGTATGAGAAAGTGGATAAAAAGCTAGGAGAAATCATTTTCGATACCGGCTATCTTGCTAATAAAGCTAACGGGCTTATTGTAATTTCCGACCATGGGTTCTGCGCCTTTGGAGAAGCTAAAATGCAAACGCTGCCCAGGGAGACCGAGCAGGGAACCCTAAAGGGCGACCACCACGAAAATGCCCTGCTGATAACAGTCAACGTTGCTTACGATATCAATACGCCTCAGGACGTGTTTTACGCCGTCAGTGAGCACATTAGCCGGTAACCGATAAATTATGCCCTTTTGGATTTATCTGTTATGATGTAACTAAAATGATAGATTGCAATATTAGAGATTCAGAAATATCGTTGCTGTATAGTCCTGCGAAAGCTTATTGGAATCAACGGGAAAAACTTATTTTATCTAAACAAAGAATATTAAAACTATATCAAATCGTTGATTCTTCTGTTGATCTATCACTTCCTCAATGGGGGCAATTATTCGCATTTGCGTTAGATTTTAGTCCGGATATTATTCTCGAACTTGGCCGTGGATACGGCAATTCTACCTGTGTCTTTACAGAGGTGGCCAACTTAATTAAACCACGGTCTTGTGAAGTATTGAGCTTATGCAAATCATCAGCCTGGCAAAGAAGAACATTTCCCAGATTAAAGCGCGCTGTAGATAAATCATGGTTTGCTCCCCTTACTGCTTTACATACAGATATCCTCAAGTTTAATTTCAAACAAGTTCTATCAAACAAATCCAGGGTCTTCGTATTTTGGGATGCGCATGGATATGATGTAGCTGAATGTGTCTTAGGAACTATTTTACCTGAGATAGCCCATAAACCACATATCGTGGTTATGCATGATTTTGTGGATACGCGATATCGTTCTGTGCAAACTGGGGATTATCGATTATGGCGCGGTGGTAATAGCGGTTATACGCGAATAAGAATAGGTAATATAGAGTCGGCAGTTGAGCAGGCTATCTCAATCATGGATTTCGCAACACGAAATAATCTTGCCTTGCATTCGGCTGACCATTCTGTACGAACCGAACTCGATAAAAATCGTAAAACAAAACTGAGTCAGCTTTTAGGAAATGACCTTTTTTCATTAGATTGTTGTTGGGTATGGTTCAGTCTAAATGAGGCAAATATAAAATATAGTTTTCCTATACCTTATGCAAGAAAACAAGAGGTTCAACCGTACATAATCCTGAAAGAAATAGTTGAATCAATATTGCGTTATTTACCTAAGGGTTACTCGAAATGAGTCTATGCTCATAGCAAGATCCATGGGTATCATAATTAAACCTGATGCTATACAGTAATTAACTGCTGACTGATTAGCTCCCGGTATCCCGTATTTATACGATAATATCAAAGAATTCTAGCTGCATGATTGCATTATTTATAAAGTTGCATAATGAAAAAAGAAATATTATGTAATTATGGTATAAACCGAATGAGTTGATTTTTTCTTGTAGTTGAATCTAAATATATAGAGAATAATTACCTATTATTATATAATTTAGTCTATCTTTAGTTTCATTTGATAAATAATAACGATGACAAAAATAAGTCAAAAAATTAAAAGGTCTCCTACCTGGCTCTCAAAATATAGTTCTAATATATATTCTGAAAAAGGCGAGGATGGAGTAATTAGTAAAATACTAGAAATATTACCCATAAATGATAAATGGTGCGTAGAATTTGGGGCATGGGATGGTAAGCAGTCAAGTAATACACGTAGCCTAATCCTGGATAAAGGTTATTCCGCAGTATTAATTGAAAGCAACAAAAAGAGATTTGCTAAGCTAAGAGAAAATTACACTCAAAATAAGAATATTATCGCCATAAATCAATTTGTCGGCTTTGCGGCTGAAGATAACCTAGACCAGATTCTTAAAATGACATCCGTTCCGCTTGACTTTGATTTTCTTTCTATTGATATTGATGGGAATGACTATCATGTGTGGAAGGCAATATCCTTATATCAACCGAAAGTTGTGTGCATTGAATTCAATCCTACTATCCCAACTGAAATCAGATTTATCCAATCGCCAAATCCTTCTATTAGTCAAGGCTCAAGCCTCTTATCTTTGGTAGAATTGGGAAAGGAAAAAGGCTATGAATTGATTTCAGTTTTACCTTATAATGTCTTTTTCGTAAAATCAAAATATTTTGCCTTATTTGGCATTTCCGATAACTCACCAGCATTACTTCGTACAAATTGTGAATACATTACATACTTTTTTTCAGGCTATGATGGTACAATTTTCCTACGTGGCTATCGTAGGTTCCCTTGGCATCATGAAATCGAGTTAAAAGAATCTAGGGTTCAGCATATACCAAAATTTCTGCGCAAATATCCATATCCCGAAGGAATGATTAATGTAATTCTACTATTTCTGTTTGCCGATCCGCATCGTCTAATCAATGCTATATGGAAAAGGATTCTTCGCTTCATAAAGGGTTTATCCTAGTCCTATCGTAGCCGTCATTTCATGTGTTAACCAGCTTGAATATTTGATAATAAGTCCCAGCTATTTGATTAAAGACTAACTTAATACAGACTACACGAAACTTGACAGCTGGCTGATTAGCCAAGGAATCCGAAATTTGCACCACATCGAACAATTCCTGGCCGCAATTTGGCGGTATGAGTATAATGCCACTGGCTTTGGTAAGCCTCATCTTGGAAAGAATGGCGCTGGCCATACTTGCCGCCTGGCTATCCGTGGGGATGGCTAGCTCCTGCTGGAAATCCAGTCTCTCCCCTACCAGGCCCAGCTCGATAGAATCTACCGCCGCACCATAAACAAGGTTGCCTCCGGCATCCCGCCCGATGATATAAGCGAGGTTGACATGCGGCGTCTCGGTGGCATATTGACCATCTAGGATAACATGCCAGACATACTTCAAGATGGTCGGTCTGCCGACTAATATTTGCTGGATGGTGCTCTGGGGTTTGACGAAACCTAAAACGCCGACCCACGGTGTGCCAATAGCTACAGGCTGGATAACATTTGACGGCGATATGGTCTGCAAATAAAAGAGTGACGGCGTGCTGCAAGAAACTATTATAGAGATACCCTGTGGATTAATTATGTTTCCAAGGACAGAGACTATGGGTGAGCCGTAGCTTACTGGCTGGATAATAACTGACGGACTGAGTACCAAAATCCCCCAACCAGCTAAACAATGATACAAATCATGATTAACAGTAAATCCAGACATCGTGGTATCCCAATTGTAGCCTGCATATGTTTGATCTTTGCCACCGTAATGATGCCCTGTGTCATAGCCATACTTTATCCAATTACCAGACGATACATCTGAAATAGCTAAAAGCCAATATTTAGTACCAGCTACAATAGATGTTTCAGGAAATGACATAGTATTCCATCCTGCATTACAAGCTTGTCCGGTATCCACACCTCCTAAAAGGGTATTTGGTGAATCTCCAGAATCAGAATATAAAGCGCACTTTACATTACAATTCACGACCACTTGAATCTCAAACTCACTTATTTTACCCGTAGCAAGAGCTATAAATTGTGTGCCGGATATCCTATTCGGAGACCCACCGTTAGATGAGCCACTGGTAGTTGTGCCTAATAACAGTGCTGTAGTCATTAGCTGAACTCTTGACAGTTCCTAACTGAGTCGAAAGATCTTATCGGCGCCACTGGACCACTGTATGGTGATATCAGAGCCGTTAGGCGTGCAGGGCAAACCGGTAGCCATATCAATAAGCAAAATCAGCCGGCTAGTGCCCTCTACGCCAGTATCTTTATAGAGCGCAATGTACTCGAACTGGTCGCCGGAGACACTGACTATGGTGATATCATCAGCATCAAAGACGCCGTCGGTGACCGTCTTATTCTGCAGCGCACCGCTGGTGGCTACCCTGGCAGAAGACGGGATATCGCTCAGAAATTGGTGCGTTGACAGGTTAGGGGTGTAATCAGCGCCATCGATGAAGACTGCCTTAATGGTATCGGTGTCCATATCGATGCTACCATCGATTAGCCCCTGCTTGGCTTTAGCGTAAAGTGCATTGGACATAATTTCTCCTTATAATTTATTTTTACCCTCACCCTGACCCTATCCCTCTCCCCGTATCCCAATGGGAATAAATCCTCATTGGATGCCTGCCCGCCCTGCCTCCAAGGGAGAGGGAATAGAGGATTTCTAAGAGGGGCAGAGCCCCTCTTACACTCCCCTGTGCAGGGGACCTGAATCCTGAGTGCCCCTATTAGACTTCTCTGCGCGGGGAATCAATCAGATCCAGATTGCCCCTTTGTAACTCCTCTTTAAGCTGGAAAACGGTATTTATACACCACCGTATCTCCTTCTTGCGGATAAACTATGTATCCATACAGGCCGAAGAAAAAAATCACATCCGGCACCATGCCCAGCAGCCGTTTGAGCACACCGGCCGCCGTCTCTCCAGCACTGACCTCAAGCTTGGGATGCAGGCTGGTAATAAGGCTGCTCCGTGATTTATAGGAAAGCGTCCCCCCTACCGTCTGGAGCACCTTTTCGATAAGCTGATAACAGGTGAAATCATCTGAACCTATATTCCACTCCACTGGCTTATTGAACTGGTAGCGCTGCAGCAAACCCCAGGCGTCGATACATCTTATGATAAACAGAGATTCATTAGGATTACGAAGATATTCAAGCGATTCAATGAAGTACCTGCCCGACTCGGAGAGATGGTCTCCCGATGTGGTCTTGTAGCCAATGTGCAGATTTACGCGGCTGCCGCGCTTCATTACAGCTAAAGAACCTGAGCCCGGACTATTATAGGTGCCTTTGGAATTATCAAGCTCCACCACCAGCTCAGAAGGCTGCTCAGAGACTACCTGCTCTGAGATCCTGGTGATTCTGGAGACCGGGATGGTGATTTTATCGCCGGCGCCGCTGCCTGGCATTGGGGGACTCCACGCACCTGTACAAGGGGTGCGCCACACTTCATTAGGCTGCGTAGCCCAGATATATTCGGAATTAGGGTCGGCGGCTAAAGCCATGCCCCTGGAGGCGCTGGTATCAATAAAGCTAGCCTTGTTCCAGTTATAATCGATGAAGTCCGTGCCCGGCTTCAAGCGAAATATCCAGGGCTGGTTCTGGCGGGCTAAAGACAAAAGCGGCCTCGAGCATGACGTGGGCGGTTTTACCAGGTAAGGACCGGAGACGTCCAGCGCCTCACCGGCCAGGGCTTCAACTACCGCCTGATGCCTCTCCCAGTAAGTAGATGCGGTTCTCGGCTCCCAGGGGCCGAAGGGCTGCATCTGCCGGAAGCCTACCGGCCAGCCGACCTCGAACTGCCTCAGCCTGACCTGAGCAGCCACATCTACCCGGGCTCTACCCAGTCCGATCTTGGCATCCTCCGCCCAGGTGCCGGCACCCACTTTATAGCCGTCTCCGTATACCATGCGGACCACCGAGATATAGCTGCCTTCCTGCACCAGGGCGATGATATTCCAATCGCCGTCATAGTACATGGCCAGGTCTATAATCTCCCAATCCCCCGAGCGCTGGCCGAGCCCGCCGCTCCAGGTGCCTCCGGTGCGCTTCTGGATATATAGACTGGTAGGGTCGTTGATATCCGAGGCATGGACGATGGCGCAGTCACCGCTGGGCTTGTAGGCTACAGCCACGCCTCTTTCACAGGGGCGGGCATTAGAGAAAATTGTCCAGCTGCCCCAGGTGGCGCCGTAGTCCGATGACTGCCGGCGGTACAGATTGGCGGCATCCATAGAAACCACCATAACCTCAGCGCCCTGGCTGCCGATACCAACTTTAGACACGGCAGGGACACCGCCAAAAGAACTACCCCAGCTCGAGTACGTGGAACCAGGACCAGGATTCGTTACTCGCGATAGATATAGGTTAGTGCCGTCTTTGCGGACCCGAATCAGCGAGCCGTCACCGGGAATGGTCAGGCCGTGAGAATCCCTGACCTCGCTGCCCTGATAGAACCACTGCCAGCCGAAGGCTTCCCACTGAATGCTTGAGGACTGCTGAGGATGCCCGAAAGCCTGCACCTCGACCTTGACCAGCGGCTTCCTGGTGGGCTTCTTCTGCTCCTCGAGCAGCGCGTCGCTTATAGACCGCATATTTATGTTCCTTCAATATCTAACGATACCTGCTATTTCAGCATGTTGCTCATAAATCATTAAAATCGCCATAAATCCTCTAAAACTTTTTTATATTAGTACTAATTTCCTACTAGACGTCTTTTTTATTTAATGATATAATTCATGCCACGAAAATTCGCATATACTCCTTGCGAGGAAGGAGCTAAGATGCTTAATAGAAACTTGATACTTGGCATTATTACTATCGGGGTCTTGCTAATTATGTTGGCATATATTGCCATTACTCCCTCACCCTTTAAATAATTGACTTTAACTTCTATCTTCACAAACTTTACGCCTACTTCCTAAGGTATTTTTGAGTACTTCCCACCCATTACAGCACCGGGCAGAGCCTAGTTTTTATTATTCCTTCCCCTATTGTCGAAATGGTGTTTGGACTTGTTATACCTTCCCTCTCCCTGGATAGGAGAGGGAAAGGTAAGGTGAATATTTAGAACCTAGGTTTAGGTTCTGTTTTCGAGCAACAGCTCGGCCAGAGTTCCCACACCGTACAATGTCCTGTTGAATGGAGCCAGCTTGATTTTCCAGTCGATTTTGGAGCCGGCGAGCTCAGACAGGCTGTTAGCAGCCCTGATAGTTGCATTAAAATCCCTATTAAACACATAGTACTCGGGACTGCGGCCGCACTCTCCTTTCTGTTTCTCTGTCTGCTCCTTTATCCAGTCTTTAGCATCAACCGCCAGGTCGACCAGGTAATTCCAGTAGTCCACCGCCTGTGAGATATGCTGACAATCAGTCACCGAGCCCTTATCCCGCGCCTTGTAAAAGATGGTGCACGGGTTCATCTCGGTGTAGGTAGCCTTGACCGTGGCCATGACATTCTCATGGAAGGCCTTGGGGTCAAAGACCGGAGTCACTGGTGTTTCTTGGGCTTCTAGAGATTCTGGAGTTAGTTGACTGGAAAGGGCCGGCAAATCATTTTTTATAACGGTCGCTTGCGTCTCCGCGATTCTGGTTTTTTCCTTCTCAGCGTCAATTTTCCCCTGGGTCAAAATGTAAAACACTCCGGCGGCTGCGGCCGCCAGAGATGGAACCATATCCAGAAAGGTTTTTTGCGCCTCAGGCTCCTGGATGAAAAGCGGTATGATTGTTGCCAGCATAGTAATAATGAAGGCGCTGTACTTTTTCTTACCATCTAAAAATTTTTGTAACATATTGCTCCTTTCAGTCGCTGATTACAGCGATGTTTATCTGTATCTCTGTAATCTTTTCTTAATCTCCGTAATCTTTTTCAGTCTACTCCATCAAAACGGCCAGGGTATCGGGCACCGGTTTGTTATTTTCCGAATAATGTCTGGCCAGATGACGAGCCGCATCAAGTATCTGCTGCTCGGTGGCCTCAACTCTTTTGCCGCGGAATCCACCACGGCTGAGCGCGGCCACGGCGGCCGCCAGGTGCTCCCAATCCGTGGTCTGATAGTGGCCGACCTTCCCCTTTATAGCTCTCAAAATTGCCCTGGTATGATGCGGCAATTTCCACGTCTCCGGATTATCCTTGTCACCGACGATGGCAAATGCCTGCCACGGCAGACCGTCCTTTAAGCGGGGCAGACCTACCTCAATTTTTGTCTTTGACATTTATGTCTCCTTTCAACTGACGGCTGCTGTCAGCTTTCAGTATAGAATTGTGCTATCTTTAGCTTTCGGCTTCGTCCAAAGCGTCTAAGCTGAGATTTAAACTCCCTGAGCATGGCACTTCCCCATCTTTGATAATCGCTGTCCGCTCTATCGCCGCCGATGCCGGCCACGTCGGTACGGTACTGAGCCTGAGCCAGTAAGGCATAGGCAGCTGCTCCCAATGCCAGTACATCCTCCAGATGACTGGGGATGGCGCTGGCGCTGCCATCCAGCGTATGAATCTTGCCCCAGTAAATGTAACAGTTCTCGCCATTTCCTTCGGTGTCACCCGTTAGGGTGATGATATCGGCATATACGACAAAACGTTGGAACTGCCTCGGCGTCTCTCCCACTGGGAACTCCACCCTATCAACCGAAACTCTATCGGTAAGTGCGGCGATGTCTATATCCCGGCTGCCGTTTGTGGTGGCTACTGTCGACCTCATCTCCCTTGGTGCATAACGTGATAGCTCGGCCACGGCTCTCTGGATGGCTCTGTCAATTTCATTATCCTGCCAGCGATAGTTAGCATTATCCTCGTCCTTCAGGTCTCGCCTGACCAAGATTCTCATGGTGCTCAGATCCATGCTTCGCTCCTTTGCCAGTAGGTGTAGGGGTGAGACTGTCCACCCTGCTATCGGTGCGCTTCACCCCCACACCGTAACAATATCCCCAGGCTTGCTGAGGGAGAGATAACTCCCTCTGCCCGGGCCATACTTCCTTTAATCGGTTACTCCAATAAGCGCTCCTCGCCTCTGCTTGCAAAAATCGACCAGCGTGACGTACCACTTAATGCGGGTTCTGGAGGCATCTTTGCCCTCCATGGCGCCAACCGGCTCGACTTGTAAGCCGCCATTGGTGGCGCCGCTGACGGCGCCTTCACCGAACTGTATAGCGAAGATGACGGAGCAGGTGCCGCCAGTAACACCGGTCTCATAACCGCCAGCCAGCACATGCGTGTCCTTAATCCAGTCGGATACGCCTATAGGTATGCCGTTGTAGAGCTGTGTAAAATCGCCGAACTCTCCCCTGACTGTCTCCATATAAGCGCCGCTGGCCCTGACCAGCGCTGTAACCTTACGGCGTGACCGACGGCTCATCACCAGCAAGTCCGGCTTGCCGCCCCTTACAGTATCAATCAGCTCATCAAGCTTGGCCAGGGTAAGCGTGGCACCGGTACCTCCCATGGTAACCACCTGGCTGCCAGCCTGGGTGCAGTCAACCAGCTTCCTCAAGCCGTCGAATTGGTTGGTCCCACCGGTGCTATCGCCATATACGAACTTATCCTCAAACTCGTGCCTGATTGCTTTAGCGGTCAGTTCGATGATAGCCGCCTCGATGTCCTGAATATTGGAGCGGGTTTGTCTAATGTAGTTGTCCACGTCAGCGTTCTGACCCAGTATAGCCAGCACTGCGGTGAGCTGGTCGAAGTCCGGTGTCGGGGAAGTCGACCAGTCCGCATTGACGGCATGCCATTCAGCCGTGGGCAACGTCTTCTCGCGGTTGTAGGTCAGGCCATTACCGACAATCTCGATAAACGGCATCTTCTGAAGTATTGGTGAATCTTTTAGAACGGTCTCGATGACGCCTTGAAGCAGTACGTCATTAGAAAGTTTCGCAGCCTCTGCTAATGCTATTGCCATTATAATTTACCTTCCTTCGTAGATTACAAAGATTCCCTAAGTTATCTCTTTAATCTTTCTTAATCTCTGTAATCTTCCTTTATTTATTACTCATTCTTTCTTTTTGCGTGCTTGTTCCAGCCCGTAGTTTATTTTTTCCTTGGTGCTCATGGCCGTGGTGTCCAATCCGGCTCTGGCCGGTGCTCCGGCGGGTACAGAAGACGCCTGCGCCTGCTTGGCGAGCGACTCTTGCACATTAGCCACCAGCTTAAGGGCGCGACCCAGCGAGTCCTTGACTTCCTCAATGGTCGCACCAGAGATTACTTCGACCGGAATCAGCGGGTTGGAGCTGACTGCCAGCTTTTTGTAGTCCTCCACGGCATAGGCGTAAGCCGCTTTAGCTCCTTCGAAGTCATGGCCCATCGTGGCAAGCTGCCCTTCAAGTTCGGTAATCACGCCGACCTTGGCCTCGACCTGGTCCTCCAGTGTGGCTACTCTATCCTCAAGCTCTTTAGCAGCCGGCGGAACCATCTCTTGATTACCGCCCAGAAATTTTTCCTCGACTTCGGGTTTCTGTTCCTTGATTTCGCTTTGTTCATCTGCCAATTTGTTACTCCTTTCCTTTAGAACGGATTACAGCGATTCATGGAGATTACAGCGATGTTTAAACATTATCTCTGCAATCGTTCTAAATCTCTGTAATCTCTTCCTATTCAATGCCCTCCAGTTCGGCGGCCGCTGTTCTCTCTCGCTCGCTGCCGCGAATGGAACGTGCCCTGAACTGCTGATTCATTTCCAGTATCCGTTTCCTCTCCTCCAGCCATTTCTCAAACTCGGCTTCAGGGTCGCCGATGCCAAGCGCGTACATAGCTGTCCTCCGGGAATGCACACCAGACTGCACTAAAGCCTGCTCGTTCTGTGCCAGCCTGGCCCGGTCCTGAGGCAACATCTCTCCCCAGACGATTCTGGTGGCTACGCCGGTCAAGTCCTTGCCGGCGAACTGTTTATGGAGCTTCAGAATCATCTGACACCGGCGCGCATAGGTAGCGGCGCGTATGGTTCTCTTACGCCTCACCTTCTGCAGAAGCGACTGCAACTCCATCTCCAGGGCTACACCTGATAGCTCCCTTTCGATGCCGCCATAGGCTGCACGCGGCGACTCCGAAATATCGTGTAGACAGCGATAAATCATGTCTATATAGTCGACGTGGAGCCTGATACCGCCGCCGGCAAGCAGGTCCAGAAGATAAGCTTTGGCCTCCTCCGGAATAGTCCACACTGCTCCCGGCTGGACTTTTATTTCCTCCGCGGATTCCACTCCTTCCAGCACAGCGATGGGATTGCCCGAGACCTCCAGTATGCGTGACAGCTGGGACAGCGCCCGGTTCAGCTCCCGCTGCGCCTGCCTCAGAGGCGGAATGTCCGATGTACCCCAAAATTGTTTCGGCTGTCTGACGTTGGGGAAAATTACAAAGGGGATAAAGCCATAGGGATTCGGCTTGTCTTCAATTACCTCACTGTCCAGATAAAGGCTGAACCGCGTCTCCGTCCACAGCTCGGTTATGTTGACGGTTTTCTTATCGGTTTGCTTCTGGTAGAGCTGTTCCAGCTCCTCGGCGGTCAGGTTATACCGGCTGGCCACCCGCCACACCTTGGACAGGTCATCGCCCAACCACCAGGCAAACAACCCGGTGACATCAGGGCTGGTCACCCTGATGCGTTTTTCCGCGGTATCCCAGGTCACCTTATAGCAGCCGTCGCCCAGTATGGCGGTATCAACCTCGGTCTCGTAGTCCAGCTCTTGCAGGTTGTTCCGACGATAGACATCGTATATGACTTCTTCTGCTTGCTGCGCTGCGTCTTTTTGATTTTTAATCTTTGATGTCGGATCCTTTGAAGGCTCGCAGGCAAAATTAAGCCCTTCCATCAGATACGATGTAATCTTATCGACAGCTATCTTGGCATAGTTGAAAACGAGCTGGCGGCTCTTGGCCCTTCCAGTATTGGAGGAGTCCGCCCACTGCTCGCCGTTATAAAAATCCAGGTTCGCCTTATAGCCGGCAAACCGAGTGCGGTCCAATTGCGATAACGACTGTATATTAAAATCTATCATCTCTAACCAAACCTAAATCCAAAGCACTAAATCCTAAACAAATTCAAAAACCAAATTTTCCAGATCTCAATTTTCTCAGCCATTTGTATTTTGAAATTCGACATTGTTTAGAATTTAATGCATCATCTCGATGCACTCTTTTCAGTTCGTCTACTATTGTTATTGTGTAACGCTCTCTGTACCGTCCTCCGGCTGACTCCGAAAAGCTCGGCTATCTCTTTGACGCTTCTGCCCAGCCGTCTCAACTCCTCCATGCGCTTCTTCCGCGCTGACATCCTCAGCCGCTGCTGACCCCTGGGCTCATCCTCAACGCATCTGGGCAGCGGACAATTCAGGCACGCCGGATAAAACTCGCAGCCCTGGTCTCGCCATTCAATCTGTTCAGGTAATAAATCAAGTTCGCCGCCGATCATGATGGCCCTATACTAGCACTAATGTTCTAGTTTCACAACGTAATTCTGTCGCTTTTCGCGGTAAAAATTACAAAGATTTAGGGAATCTTCGTAATCGAAACGAATCTCGGTAATCTATATGTGGACTTGACAAGGCGCAGGCCAGGGGGTATAAAATTTACATCATGAAATTTCTTGGTTATGCCTTCCTGATTCTTCTACTGGCCTTATCGATGGTGCCGGGCGCCGTCAACGCCGACGGCTGAGCCGAAGGTTCATGTTCCTCCACAGTTAGTGGACGAGTAGGCAACACGGGTGAGGTCGGTTCCACCGCCACCATTACCATAAACGGCGGCGGCTTTGATTTAAACGGGCCTTACAAAATCATGTGGAGCAAAGGCCCTATCGGTGAAGACACTCTGCCGTGTACCGATGAGCTCTCACCCTCATGCTACGTCATAGTAAAAGAGGGCACGTTGCCTACAAGCACTAAGGAGGTAACCGTCTCCTTTACCATACCCGAAGCCGCCTATGGTAATAACTTCGTCCAGTTCTTGAGAAGTTATCGACCTGAAAAACCCTATGGCTTCTCCTTTATGGTTATACCGGGCCTTTCGGTCACTCCGACAACCTGTACGCCGCACTCCACTGTAACCGTCAAGGGCACCGGCTTCCCGGCCAAGAGTAAAAATATTTTAGTCAGCTTCGATGGTAATGATACCGACCTTGCCATCGATGCCAACGACCTGGGCAGTTTTACCGCCGATTTCACCGTACCCGAGACCATGGCCGGCAGCCACCAGTTCAAAGCCACTGATGAGGAACTGTCTGTAGGAGATGATATTATCGCTAATCTCCAGGTTGGCCCCACCATCAGCCTTGAGCCGGAGCAGCCCGATGTCGGCGCCGAGGTCACCTTGACCGGCTACGGATTCGCCGCCAGGAGCACGGTATCTATTAAATACGATGATATCCCGGTATCGAACTCTCCAACCACCAGCGACATCGGCAACTTCACCGAGAAGTTCACCGTACCCGAAAGCTCCTCGGACAATCACATTATCACCGCCACCGATAAGGCCGGCAATGTGGCCACCATAGGTATGGGGCTAGAGCCAACACCGCCGTCGGTGCCGACTCCTATTTCGCCCGTAGACCAGAGATACGGCTGGTTCGGCTCCCAGCCCGTGGCTTTCAGCTGGACCCCGGTGTCCGACCCCAGCGGCATCACCTATACACTTGAGGTGGATAACAGCCTTCGCTTCTTCCCCCTGGAACCAGGCATGAGAAAGACAGGCCTGACCAAACCCAGCTGCATCATGAATCTCGAGCCGGGCACCTATTACTGGCGGGTCAAAGCCATTGACGGCGCCGGCAACGAAAGCGAATGGTCGCTCTCCCCTTATCCCTTCCAGGTAGGCTTTTTCTCCGGCTTGTATCTGGCCGTCGGCGCTATCATCTTCCTTATTATCTTCATCTTCATCCTCCGCGCCTTCTTCCGCCGCGTCCGAGAATACTATAAGTAACCTCATTCTCCACTTTATGTCAATAAATTCGCCAAATTTTTATGCCGAATCCCCATAATTGCACACTCGTGGGGTCTTGACAGGTATGGTACAATAGTACCAAGGCAAGGGAAAACCCTTGCCCTTGGATTATCTATATGTAAAGGAGGTGATGAGATTGGCAGGAGGCCGAAGCTGGCAAATACCGGCTGAAGCAAGCCAAGCAGTGTCCTGACTCCGGGACATAAAGCCAAACCCAGAAGATTTTTTGGGTTATGTGTGGGGTAGCCCGTTCAGGCGGGCTGTAAAAAATACCTTCAAAAAGTAAATACTTTACCCTCAAGGGCCCTAAAACCTGATGCGGAGGTCGAATTTCCGCTGAAGGTCTCCGAAATAAGCCCGTATGATTTTCGATATGTAGCTCTCCGAGGTTTTGGCCTTAGAGACACATAGAAGAAAAGGAGATCTTTCGGAGTTTGAAAATATTAGGAGGTATAATGAAAACAAAATATCCTAGTCTATTCGGTATCCTAGCTGCACTGATGCTGGTGGCCAGCTTCGTGGTGCCGGTAAACCTGGCTTCACCTTCAACAGCTAATGCCGACCCCGGCATCTGCAAATGGGATACCATAGCCGAGCCTGGCGCGCTCTTCGGCTCATACGTCGTCAGCACGCAAAACGGCCTCGGCACCGAGCCTATAGACATCGCCTTTGGCAGTGACTCGAATACCGTCGCCGCTGTAGTACGGATGGATGGTACCTATGCTGCACCTTCCACGAACATGAGCCTGCTCCAGTTTTCGACGTCCAAGGGCGTATTCTTTGGGCTATCCGCATATATGTCCCTGATTCGTGCCGTCGGGTTCGGTGGCCAGTTTGCCCGCCAACTGTTCCAGGTAGTTATCGCCCCCGATAACGCCAAGTTCATCGCTGTCACCAGCGATAACGGAACTGCAGGCACCGGCCCCAGAGAGGTTTGGATCACCCAGAACGGCGGCGCTGCCTGGGAAATAACAAACTTTAACACCTTCATAACGGCAAACACGCCTAATCCCGCCGAGACCATCCGCACCGTCGACATTTCAATCGACTACGGCGGCAGGCGCGATATTGGCGTTGGTACGGTGACTGGCGCCCCATCAGGCAGGCTTATCATTGCTCAATCCACCGGCTTTGCCGGCTGGAGAGACCAGCTTGTGGCTGGGCCAACAATTCTCAACACGCCTGTCGACTTCTTCGCCATAAGATTCTCGCCGAGCTATGCCAGCGATGCGTCACTGGCCGCGGTCTTCGCTAATGGTACTGGCACCTATTACAACGTCTTCAACCGCGATATTAGCTTGAACACGAGCAACATTGTGGCCTTCTCCAGACCGGGCGTATTAATTCCCGGCCCCGCTGTTGGCCCATCACCGACCAATACCCTGTTGAACAAGGCCGATCTGGAGCTGCCGTCGGACTTCTCCGGCCAGGCTGCATCCCTGCGGCGTGCCTACGTCAGCTTGGATACCTACCAGGGATTCAACGTTGCCAAAGTGGCCTGGGACGGCATCGTCCGCATCGACAACACCACGCTTTATGTACTGATGGATACCTACGGCGAGACGAACAAGTCCATCTACAGCATCGCCTATTTCGGCACCTATGCCTCGGGCAAGCTGATAGCTGGCGATCGCATCGGCTATCCGTGTGAAGCCCAGGTACCCACGTACTTCACCGATTCACCGACAACCTGCCCCATCCCCTGCTGGTATGACGCCGCTAAACCAACCACCGGCGCCGCCTGCCAGGGTGGTCGTCTTCCGGGGCAAAAGGACGGTATCGGTGCTGCCATCGTTAACTGGTTCCTAGCCGGCCAGCTGGCAATGGTCATCACCAGCTCTAACGCCTCTGCCAACGGCACCACTTGGTGGGTTCCTTTGATGGCTCCCCCCATACCTTTTGATGAGTCGGCGTATGGCCTCAGCCGCAACAACGGCGAAACCTGGAACCAGCTCTCGCTTATCGATACCCGGATAGACCAGTTTACCGACATTGCGCCGTCTGCTGACTGCAAGACCGTATACCTGGCTTCGATCAACACACGTGACCTGCAAGACCTTCGCTGCGGTTTTGACAGCGTCTGGCGCAGCAGCTCGAATCCTGACGTGACATCGCCTCTGACGCCTCTACCCCCCGGTTCATACTGGGAGAGGGTATTTACCCACGTCACGGCACCGGATTGCACATTCGTCCAGGAAAACTACTCCCTGCTGAGGGTGGTGCCTTACTGTGCCGACCCGACGGGCGAAATCGTCGCCTGGGGCGTCTTCGATCCAGCTCCATCCTCCTTCGTGCACGGCGTAGCTGCATGGTCGCCGGACTTCGGCGATTACTGGGCGCCTATCACGGTCAGGAATCCTATCCAGGACTTCACCTTCGAGTCCAGAACCGTTATCTACTTCCTCAGCCCCAACGGTCTGGTCCAGAAGATGCCCTACACCGGCACTGCCTGGTCGAGCGCGGTTCCTGATGCGCTTTCAAACGCTCCTAACGCTCATACCATAGCCGCCTATCCGGAAGGCAAGGTACTTGTTGGCTGGGGTTTCCCTGGATCGGCTGTAACTGCTGTTTCCTATAGCTCCAACATGAATACAGACAGCCCGACCTTCGGCCTGCTGACCCTGGGTGCTGGACCGACGCATATGGGCAATATGCACGTTGTCTTCGATATCAACTTCAAGGACAACAGCACCTTCTTCATGGCTGAGGAAAGCATTGGCCTCGGCGGTTCGGTATATCGCAACAACCCCACGAACCTGAAGAGGTGGGTGGATATGAACATGACGGATCCTCTTAACGGCGCCGTCTTCTGCCCCACCCCAGATGCCACTGCTAATCTCGGCCATACCGGCATAGTGGTCGGCTTCACCGGACAGGCTTTGTACACATCCAGCCAGATTGCTGTAAGTGCTACTGTGCCCCCCGGTCTCACTGCTGGTGGCGTGTACCGCACCATCGATGACGGAACCGGTAAATTCGGGCCGCTCTCCGGCCTGCCCAAACCGGGCATTGCCTGGGACCGCCTGTTTATAGGTCTCACCGCGGGCGTCGTCTTCACCCTCCAACCGACTGCGCTCAAGTCATGCGGTTGCTGCACCCTGGATACCGACACCACACTGTATGCCATTGATAACCGGGCTTACAATGGTCCAACAAATCCAGCCCCAACGGGTAGGATATGGGCCTTCACCGACTGTCTGGCCAAGAGGGGACCCGCCCTCATAACCGAGGACAAGACCCTCATCGGCTGCGACCCGGTATCCGGCAGGGCTCAGGAAGTCAACCTTTGCTGGGAACAGCTCTGCGTAGCTAGCGCCTACGATATCGAGATCGCCAAGAACGCAGAGTTCACCATCAAGGTTATCGACTGGGCTGGTGAGGGAGATTGCGATAATCCGGCAACGGTAGCCGTAGAGGCCTTCCTTGTACCGACAGACGTCACGGCTCCTTGTGTCTTCTTCCCCGCCGGCGGATTGACCATCGGAGCGGGCATCACCAACGATTCTGCCATAGCCCTGTTCGGCAACCTGGAGTGCGGACACACCTATTACTGGCGTGTCAAGGCGCGCGAGTGCGCTACCACCCAGATCATCCGCAGCCCGTGGTCTGAGGCCCGAAGCTTCACCGTCAAGGCCGGCTTACCGGTAGTAAGCCCGTACCTTGGCCTGCAACTTCTGGCACCTAACAACGGCTGTCTGGGATGCCCCGTGCAGCCAGTATCCTTCTCCTGGTCACCTTTCAAGGAGACCACGAAGTACAAGTTCGTACTGGCTAGCGACGCGGCTATGACCCAGGTCGTTAAAGAAGCCGAGGTGGCCACCACCGCCTATGAGTATGATGGCAAGCTGAACTACAGCACCAACTACTTCTGGCGCGTGATGGCCGAGGAACCAGCGCCCAGCGACTGGTCAGCTACCTTCAGCTTCCAAACTGAAGCGGCTGCGCCAGAAGCACCTCCCATTGCTCCTACTCCTCCGACCCCACTGTGGGTCTGGGTTGTTATCGCCATCGGCGCTATCCTCGTCATAGTCACCCTGGTACTCATCTTTAAGACCCGCCGGGTGTGATCCTTACCTGCTTGAGATAAGCAAAAGGGAGGTGGCTAAGCCACCTCCCTTTCTTTTTCCCAAATAAATTCAAAGCACCATAAAGTATTTATGTAATCGTAAACAATCCTCGTAATCTACCGCTATAATCCATGCGTTGACAATGTTCACCAGCGGGGTGTATCCTTTTTTATAGGCGGTTCACATCAAAAATGCGGAAAAATCATGTATTCGGGACTAAAGTAAGTTTATTTCCAGTACTAAAGTATCACCTCTGGATAAACAAATTTAATCCATATTTCGTTATCCTATTTAGGGATTAATAAGATTATGGTATATTAGAAGGAGGTGATATTTTTTGCAGGTAAGAGTTACAGCTTAAAGACAGGTCCATCCGCATCGATATGCGTTAGACAAAATAATATTACAAAATGGAGGTGAATGTGAAAACGCAAAAACGGTTCCTTGTTTTAATCGCCATCTCATTGGTGGCACTCATCGGTGCAGCCGCCGGCTGCGCTGCCCCGTCGCCGGTAACACCGGCTGCCCCACCGGCCATCAGTTCCTTTACCGCCAGCCCAACCAGTATTACTCAGGGCCAGCAGACCACACTCAGCTGGAGCGTGACCGGCGCTACCACGGTTAACATACAGCCGGATATCGGAAATCAAGGTTTGACCGGCTCATTGACCCTGACGCCCAATGCCACCGTCACTTATACCTTGACGGCAACCAATGATGCCGGCAGTACCACCGGTTCCACCACTATTAACGTGACGCCGGTGGTCGCCGGTAAACCCGACCTGGTCATCACCGACATATTTCTCCAGGCAAACCAGATCTATTACACCATAAAAAATCAGGGCAATGCCGTCGCCCCGCCAAGCTGGACCTTTCTTTATGTCAATGACCAGAAGGAAACCAGCGACTTTGTAGAATCCCTGGCGCCCGGAGAGGAAAGGGTACAGCGCTTTTCCAATTTCGATTGGAAATATCCTTCTTTGTGGCTCGCTGAAACCCCCGAAGCGGGACAGTACGTCATCTTCAATGTCAAAGCCTGCGCCAATGCCGAGAGCCCTATCGCCGAGAGCAATACCAATAATGACTGTCTTCTTCAAATCTTGGGGCCCGGCTTCACCTTCGATTTCGTGCAACAGGCGCATTTGGCCAAGTGGACCAGCAGTGCCGGTCAGATATTCTGGCCGCAGTCTGCCGAGAACAGGGCAGGCGCTGCCTATCTAATCACTTACAACCCGGTTCTGGTAATATGCCCCGAGAAGGTCAACAACGGGTGGATAATAGGAAAATACGGCGCCTACCATTATAACGCCGAGACCCGTGTCGCCGATTATCGTGATATTGATATACCGGTGCTGGCGCAATTCACCTCCAAGGTAGGCTTTGCACCGGGCGTCACCTCCCCTGATGGCGTCACAGTTGCCCTGGGTTACTACGATGAGATGGGCAGCCTCGTATTCTTCAATAAGATGCCCGTCATGAGCGACGGCCAGATGCACGACTATAATGTAGACCTGCGTAGCCTGGCTGGGAAACATACCCAGTTCGTCCTTTTTGTCCAAGCCAACGGTTCCCCTGTGAATACCTGCGTGAGGTGGCAGGAACCCAAGATAACCCAAGCCCAGCAAGGGCAGCCATAACCATAATTAGCAGGCTCTTAGCTTACCTCGGGCGGGGCTCGAGCCCCGCCCTTTCTCTTTTTCCCGGCCAATCGCTGCCCACTTCCGGCATCATAAATATCAAATCCCAAATAAATTTAAAGCACCCGATATAAAATATAAAAGCGGGGCAGAGAAATTTGGATTTTGGCATTGTCTTTATTTTAGATTTGGGATTTATCTAAAGGTATCTATTGATTTTCCACTTTTTGTTTTTTATAATGCCTGGAAATGCCACGGTTTCGCGGGGGCAGAGACCGGGCTTGCATAGCTGGTCACATCATTAGCCCTGTCATCGCCACCCTGATTTTACTGATATACACCCTGCTGTCTCCATTTCCGGCACGGGCACAATCTCGAATGCTGGATACAGCAGTGCTTCGCTGGGCTATCATGGAAACGCCCGGCAGCACTTCCGATAGAAACGATATCCGCTCTCCCTGCGAGGTCAATTCTATAACCGTGTCTTCGGACGGCAAGACCATATATGCCATCGATATTCCTAATGCCAGGTCGCTCCCGGCACCAAATCCTGGAATCTGGAAAAGCAGCGATGGCGGCGTAAACTGGAGCCCCAAGCTTGCGCAGCACCTTGCCCAGGCCATCCCGGGTCCGGTTTTGCCGGCAACGGATATCGCCGTTGCTCCGGATAGTCCCGATTTAATGGCAGCTGTGTGCCTTAATAACTTAGGCACACTCCGTAGCGAAGTCTATTTTACCGACGACGGCGGCACCACCTGGTTTCATACAGGCACCATCCCCTGGGTACACGGCGGTGGTGAGCAAATCGGCGATATCGCTATCGCTCACGGTTACAGCTCGAACCAGGTTACTGTACATGACGTTATCATAGGCAGCCGTCATCCATTTAATGGCGTTGCCGATGGTGAAATTTATGTCTGGCGCTATCCGGGCTTCGCCGGTTGGAAAGCCCAAGACTTTAAGCTAGGCGATGTCATCGCCGTCCGGCCGTCTCCGAACTACCCTGAAGATTCCAGCCTCGTTGTTATGGCTGCTACCACACAGCGGACATACCTCAGCCTTGGCTACCGCGATACCGCAGCCAATACCTGCGCCTGGAACCTGAACAATGGTTGGCCTGTAGAGATGTGCGAGCCAGCCCAGAGCGGCGGCACCACCAGTGGTGAAGACAGGATAATCATTGGAGACATCGCTCTCCCCAATAATTTTATGGGCACGGTTGAAAACCAGCGTCTGTTTTTTACCGTCTATGACTCGAATGGTACCGCCTTGGGGCCGAGCCAGAGGCTTGACGACGTCTATCGCCTTAACGATACTTTAGTTACCCGTATGAGGCTTCCCGGAGATGGAGTCACGGCCAGGGTCAGCACCATCGCCTACACCGGAGATAGCCGGGCCGGCAAATTAATAGCCGGCGAGGTTGCTGCCGACCTGGCTCAAGCCTCCGCCCGCGTCTGGATTTGCCTCGACCCGCTCTTACTCTGTCCCACCTGGACATTATCGCTTAAGCCGCCGACAGGTGGCGGTAAAGACAGCTGTGCCAACGCCCAGCTTGCCTGGTCAGCCGATGGTTCGACAGCTTTCTGCGGCACCGGTTCCGGAGATAGAAACACGCCGCTGAAGTGGGCTGACCCCACCAACCCCTCCTGGAACAGCCAAAGCCTGGACGAATCAGCATTTTCCATTTCAGTTGACGACGGTGAAACCTGGAATCAGATTGGCCTCATCGACACCAGAATAGACCGTCTTAAAAGCGTGGTAGCATCTGAAGATGAATCCACCGTTTATCTGGCATCCATCAACCACCTCGGCTTCGACAGCCTTTGGAGAAGCCAGAGCCCAATTCTAGGGGGCGCCTGGCAACGTGTTATGTGTTTCAAGGGGGAATCGCCCATACTAAAGCTGGCTACTGACGCTAAAGACGGCGCTAATATTTTTTGGGGTGACCTGGGTACCGACCACGCCAGCAGCTCTACCGATTTCGGTCAAACCTGGCATGATTGCCTGACTCACATCATCATACAGGACATGGCAACATACGACAGCGGTATATTATATATACTTCAAGCTAACGGAGAGGTTCGGCGCGGCACTTACGCAGACGGCTGGATATGGACAAAGAACGTCGATACTGGCCTTAACACAGGTCATACCATCGTGGTCATCAATGATTACGTTCTGGTCGGGGCTGCAGCCTACGAGTCTTCGCCGGTAGCTTATTCCGCAGATGCTGGTCAAACCTGGCAAAAAATTACCACTCAAACACCATCCAGTGGCAACCGGCATGCAGCTTTTGACACTTACTTCGATACAAACCAAACTATCTACGTAGCCGATGATGCCGGTGGCATATATCGCTGGAGCCTGGGCAGAAGCGATGTATGGGATGACATGGCGCCCCCAAATCATAGCTTCTACAGCATACACCTGGGCGGCGAAGGGCCGTTTTACGGCGCATTCAGTTCAGTTCATAGCGGCGTAGACCGCGCTCTTTATCCTAGAAGCGGCATCCCTAAGCCAGGTGTGTACTGGGACACCATAACTGTCGGTTTGACGGCAAATGTCCAGTTCTCCACCGAGTCTGACTCTATGGCTATTTCCGAAAACACTTTGTGGGCAATCGATGACCGCCCTTACCACCCGCTAAACGATGAAGGCTGTCTCTGGATATTCATCGATACTCTGACTGGGACCGGTTTAAGGCTAATTGAACCTGAGAGCGGTACGTCACTCGGCTGCGACCCGGTGAGCGGCAGGAATCAAGAAGTCGGCCTCAGATGGCGGCAGCTTTCCTTAGCTGATGCCTACGAGGTGGAGATAGCTAAAGACGAAGATTTTAGCCTTCGAATCACCGAGGCCGAACCCCTTACCAATCCATACTACGGTCCGCCAGTACTGACCAGCCCTGCCTACAGGATACTGCCGGCTATGCTGCCGGAAGCCAATACCACCTACTACTGGCGAGTAAGAGTCAGGCAGGCCGCTACGGGACAGGTTATCCGTAGCTACTGGTCAGACGTTGGCAGCTTTAATATTAAGGCCGGATTACCCGTGGTCGCTCCATATCTTGGAGCCCAGGCTCTAAATCCGGAACACGACGCTGACGACATACCTGTTTCATCCATAGCCTTTTCCTGGGCGCCTTTCAAAGAAACAACCGAATATCAGTTTATCCTGGCCAAAGATTCGGCTCTGACCGATATAATCGTGCAAGAGAGCTTGCCTAATACAGCTTACAGGTACGGCGGTAGATTGGATTACGACACCCCCTATTTCTGGCAGATTACAGCCACCAAACCTCTACCCAGTGAGCCCAGCCCCGTCTTCGCCTTTACCACCAAATCTAAAACATCCCAGCCACAAGAGATCCCACCATTACAAGACCAGCTCCTGCAGTGGTTGCAAATAAGCGTACTTATCAACGTATTTGGCTTTGTGGCTATTATAGCTATGATGATTCTGCTCAGAAACCGCCGAATATAGATTCCCGACCGAAAATCTCTACAAGTCTCTATTAATCTCAATTAGTCTTATTTGCTCTCTGACTTCATTTGACAAAATTTATCGGTCAACCTACACTAAATATTGCTCCGTAAACATGAAAAGACATAATTGGTTTCTAGCGTCAACTATTGCGTTGCTGATAGTTTTACTCGGCTCGGCTAGCTGTATTACTGCCGCCTCGACCCGAGAAGCAGCGCCTAATCCAAATGCAGGAAACATCTCGACCACTGCCACTGAAGAAACTTACAGCGGCTCAGCCTCGGCCACAGCCACTCCAAATAATACCACCATAGGTAACGACCCGGTCTCAGGACAGAATAAAGAAGTTGACCTTCTTTGGGAGCAACTTTGCCAGTCCAGCGAGTATCAGGTGCAAATAGCCAAGGACCGGGGCTTTACCGTAATAGTCCTTGATACGGGGCCGTTTGCACCAGCCTCCGCTGAGTCGCCAGGCGCCTATTATCCTGCAGGTGGCTGGGCTGCATCTCCGTCTTCTCTGACCGCATGGGGAAATTTGGAGGCCGGACATACCTATTATTGGCGGGCAAGAGTCCGTCAGGCGGCCACCGGACAGTATATGCTCAGTCCCTGGTCTGAAGTCCAAAGCTTCACCGTTGAATCCGGGGCTCCGGTTAGCACTGCATCGTACGGGCTTCAACCTATATACCCGAATAATGGTCAGGTTGCTTGCCCCATAAAGTCCGCCTCCTTTAGCTGGTCGCCAATGGCCGACACCACGAAGTACCGCTTTGTACTAGCCAAAGACGCCGCCATGACCCAGGTGGTTATAGAGGACATTACAGACACCACCGCCTATAGCTACCAGGGTCAACTGGAATATGACCAGGCATACTTCTGGAGAGTTATGGCTCTGGAGCCGGTGCCGGGTGACTGGTCGGCAACCTTCAGCTTCCGGACAGAGTCCGCGCCTCTACCGGTATTGTCAGCACCGCATTCGCCGCTTCCTCCCGCCTGGGCCTGGGCGATAATAACCATCGGTCTAATTTTACTCGTCGTAGTTATTGTACTCATCTTCAGAATGCGCCGCAGATAGGCGACGTCACAAAACTTGACAAGCTGCCTATGAGTGCTTATAATTAAAAGAAACCACTTACCCCTACCTTGTCATCCATTTAAATTTCTCCAGTAATGAACCGCACAGGATATGTTTATATAGTTATAGCTAGAACCGGATTATGGTGATAATTATATTTGCTTGCTGCAAAAAACCATGCCTCCCCGGGGATCTCTCTCTCCGAAATCGTAATAAACATCGAACATATTAATGAGTAAATATATCTTCGTTACTGGCGGCGTAGTTAGTTCGGTAGGCAAAGGTATCAGCGTCGCCTCCATCGGTAGAATCTTGAAAAGTCGCCATATTTCGGTTTCTGTTCAGAAATTGGACCCGTACCTCAACGTAGACCCAGGAACTATGTCCCCTTACCAGCATGGCGAAGTTTTCGTTACTCAGGACGGAGCTGAAACCGACCTTGACCTAGGACATTATGAGAGATTCATCGACGTCGATTTAACTTCTGCTTCCAATGTTACTTCAGGCCAAATCTACTCGGCGGTTATCGCCGGGGAGCGGCGAGGAGACTATCTCGGCGGTACCATTCAGGTTATACCACATGTCACTAACGAGATAAAGCGGAGGATCAGAGAGGTAGCGGACCTGTCGCATGCCGAAGTGGTTATCGTTGAGGTTGGCGGCACTGTAGGCGATATCGAGGGCTTACCATTTCTGGAAGCCATACGCCAGATGCGGAACGAAGAAGGCAGGGACAACGTCCTCTACGTTCACGTTACCTTCCTGCCGCACATCGCTACCACCAACGAACTTAAGACCAAGCCGACACAACACAGCGTCAATGAGCTGAGACGCATTGGCATTCAACCAGATGTCGTTTTGTGTCGCTCGGATTACGAAATTACGCAAAACTTGAAGGACAAGATATCTCTTTTCTGCGATGTAGCTAAAGAAGCGGTCATTCCACTTGTCACCGCTGAGACCATATATGAAGTGCCGCTTATGCTTGAAGAGACTGGGCTGAGCAATTTAATTATTGGGCGCCTCAGGCTTCAAGCTAAAGATGTGGACCTGAACGACTGGCGAGAGATGGTGGCCAAATTAAAGGCCCCCAAAGAGCCTGTGAACATAGCTCTTGTGGGTAAATATGTGGAACTCCGGGACGCTTATTATTCCGTACGGGAAGCTCTGTGCCATGCTGGTTTACACCACGACCGGCAAATAAACCTGTTGTGGGTTCATTCCGAAGACCTGCAATGTGATGGCAATATCAATCTATTGAAGTCAGCCCAGGGTATCATCGTTCCAGGGGGCTTCGGCGATCGTGGCATAGAAGGCATGATAAACGCCGCGAATTATGCGCGACAGAACCATATCCCCTACCTGGGCCTATGCCTGGGTATGCAGGTTATGGTTATCGAATTTGGGCGCTATGCCTTGGGCAATAATCAGGCGAACTCCACCGAATTCGACCCAGGCACACCATATCCGGTGATAGACCTGATGCCGGAACAAAATGATGTCACCGAAATGGGCGGCACCATGAGGCTGGGCACCTATCCTTGCCACCTCGTTCCTATGACAAAAGCAGCTGAAGCTTACGGGACGGATATAGTCCATGAGCGCCACCGTCACCGATATGAGTTCAATAACCGCTTCCGCGACGTGCTGGAAGAGAAGGGGCTTATCGCCAGCGGGCTATCTCCGGACAACCGTCTGGTTGAGATAGTTGAAGTCAAGGACCATCCCTGGATGGTGGCTTGCCAGTTCCATCCCGAATTCAAGTCACGGCCCAATAATCCGCACCCGTTATTTACCAGTTTCGTAGGAGCCGCCAAGCAGACTTTGGTTGAAGGCGCTCAAGTTACATTGCCACTATCATGAGATAAATATGCACCAGATTATCTTTTGGAGGGATAGATGCAACTCTTTCTAGATACGGCTAATATTGAACATATCAGGCATGGCGTCAGGCTCGGAGTAATAACCGGCGTGACCACAAATCCCAGCTTGATATCAAAAGAGGGCAAGGTGGACTTTAAAAAGCATGTCCAGGAAATATGCTCCATCGTACCCGGCCCGGTATCAACTGAGGTATTGAGCCAGAACGCAGCAGATATGATTCGTGAAGCCAAACAGGTTGCCTCCTGGGCAAAAAATGTAGTAGTTAAAATACCCGCCAGTTTAGATGGTGTGGAAGCTACATACCAACTTGCCAGGGCGGGAATAAAAGTGAATTTCACTCTGTGCTTTTCCGTAAACCAGGCTTTGCTCGCTGCCATCGCCGGTGCTTACTTTGTCAGTCCTTTTGTGGGCAGGCTCGACGACATCGGAGAGAATGGCATGGCGCTGGTAAAAGAAATTGTTGCAGTCTATAAAAACTATCCCGATTCCATTAAGACGCAGGTGCTTGCTGCCAGCATCAGGCACCCCCAGCATTGTGTCGATGCAGCCAGAGTTGGCGCACATATCGCCAGTGTTCCATATCAGGTGCTGATGCAGATGATCCAACACCCATTATCAGATATCGGCATCAAGCGCTTCCTGGAAGACTGGAACAAGGTAATGGGCACTGCCACTGAACGTAGCAAGCGTTAAATATATATTTATTACTTTAGATGAGAGGTTACTAACATGAATGTTGCTGAACTTGAAACCAAGACACGAGACGAACTAATTGATATGGCCAAACAACAGGGTATCGAAGGTTACAGCGGCTTGAAGAAACAGGACCTTATCATGCGTCTCGTACAGGCACGTGCTGAACAACAGGGCTACCTGTTCGTCAGCGGTATACTCGATATCGTTGGTGAAGGCTACGGGTTTTTACGTCAGGAAAGCCTATTGCCCGGCCCCGAAGATATTTACATATCCAACTCACAGATTCGCCGCTTCGGTTTAAGGTCCGGAGATACCGTCTCCGGACAGGGCAGGCCTCCTAAGGAGAGCGAGAAATACTGCAGTTTGATTCGCGTTGAGGCGATTAACGGCATCGACCCGGAGCAATCCAGAAGCCGTCCTCATTTCAACGCTCTGACCCCCACCTTCCCTAACAAAATGTATAACTTGGAGACCAATCCGCATTACCTGTCGACACGTCTTATAAACTTGATCGCTCCTATAGGTCGAGGCCAGCGCGGACTAATTGTTTCACCACCTAAAGCTGGTAAAACTGTGCTTCTCAAGCATATAGCCAATGCCATAACCACCAATTATACCGACCCTCATCTCATGGTATGCCTTATCGGTGAAAGGCCGGAGGAAGTCACCGATATGAAGCGCTCGGTAAAGGCAGAAGTAGTGGCTGCCACCTTCGATGACCTGGCGGAAAATCAAACACGGGTCGCCGAACTGGCTTTGGAACGCGCCAAAAGGCTGGTGGAAATAGGTAAGGATGTAGTCATCCTGCTTGACGGCATTACCCGTCTCACCCGTGCTTACAATCTGGCCATGCCACCCAGCGGGCGCACCCTGTCAGGAGGTATTGATTCGGTAGCCCTCTATCCGCCAAAGCGCTTCCTGGGCGCCGCTCGGAATATGGAAGAGGGAGGCAGCCTGACAATCATCGCTACGTGCCTGGTCGATACTGGCAGCCGGATGGACGAGCTGATTTACGAAGAATTTAAAGGCACCGGTAATATGGAATTGCATCTCGATCGCCACCTGGCCGAAAAGAGAATCTTCCCAGCCCTGGATATATTACATAGCGGTACGCGGCGCGAGGAACTTTTACTTGATGAGACTGCGTTGAAGCAGGTATGGCTGCTGAGACGTATAGTAAATATGCTGGCCGAAGATTCGCCGAACAGCACTGAAGCTACCGAGAGACTTCTTGACCGACTGGCCAAAACTCAAACCAATGCTGAATTTCTGGCAACACTATCCAAAGACATGTAGAGAAGCCTGTGCCTGCCATAGCAGCGGGCTAGAGCTATCTATTGACTTTCATACATTTCGTGTTATGATAGCAGTCAAAACTGCTTGGAGGAAGCAATGAAAGTAGGAGCTACAGGTATAGCGCTCGCCATTCTGTTGCTCTCTGTTTGCCTGACACCACTTCCTGTTGGTGCGGATTCCATGACCCTAAGCACAGCACAAGGCCCCGTTGGCACGAATGTGACCATTCCTTCGGCGACTGGCTACGGCCTGGGTAATTACGAGCTTTATTGGGGCGAAACTGACGTGCTTATAGGCCAGGGAGAGATCACGCAATCTCTACTCTCGATAGCTTTTATTGTTCCGGAAGCTCCCAGAGGCAAACATAAAGTCACTTTGAAAATAGCCGGTAAATTCTTCACCAGCGACTTTAACGTCATTCCAGCTATTGGCATCAGCAGTACTCAGGGCACTGTAAGCTCAAATCTGACAATTGCCGGAAAGGGTTTCAATGCCAACGAATCGAATATACAGGTTCTCTTCGACTCCAATCCAGTACAAACCGGGATTGTGGCCGGCAGTAAAGGAAGCTGGCAAATCACTATAAAGGTTCCCGCTAGCAGTAAAGGCGAGCATATCATCGATGCCGGAGGCAATACACCAGCTTCGGAAGTTGAGGACAAAGAATTTACCGTAATCCCTGAAATCCAAATCAACCCATCATCCGGCTGGGTAAACACAGTCGTAGGCATTTACGGCAGTGGCTTTGGCGGTGGCGAAACCAACATCAAAGTAACCTACGATGGCGGAACGGTAAAAACAGATGTAGCTGCTGATGCCAAAGGTTCATGGCAATCCAGCTTCTCCATCCCGTCATCGTCTCGAGGCAGCCATGATATAAGGGCTTACGGGGCGCTTACTAACGAAGGTGATTTACAGTCGGTCAGCTTCTCAGTATCGCCAGGCATAAAAGTCGAACCGGTCTCCGGATACCTGGGCGGCGCCATTTATGCCGGCGATGGACTGTACGTCAGCGGTGTCGGCTTCGATGCTAACGAAACTGGCATCAAAGTCACTTATGACGGGTCTCTGGCTCTCAGCGATATCATGGCTGATGCCAAAGGCTCGTGGTCGGACAGATTAGATGTGCCTCCCTCCAGCAAAGGAGAGCACATCATTGATGCCTCAGGAGAAATTACTAAAGCCAGCGATATAGTCGACGCCATTGTAATTATCTCACCCAAAGTAGAGTTGTCCCCGACCTCAGGAGCTATAGGCAATGATATTACGGTTCATGGCACCGGTTTTGCTCCCAATCAGGTCATTACGATCAGCTACGATGGCACCAAGGTCGCCTCCGGCACGGCCACAGACGCTAAAGGCATTTTCACAACCAGCTTTAAAATCCCACAGAGCGAGGCTGGCGAGCACACCTTAACCGTTACTGACCCAACGGCCTCGGTATTCTCTATGAACCTCAGTGTAGAGTCAGAACCTCCACCAACACCCAATCTAATATCGCCGGAAGCAGGCAGTGAGTTTGGTTCCTTCGGCAAAACTTCCGTTACCTTCCATTGGTCGGCCGTGGACGATCCGAGCGGGGTCTACTATATACTGGAAATAAGCCCTAGTTCGGACTTTGCCGGTACAGTAATTCGAAAAGAAGGCTTAACCGGTACCGAATACACGCTGATCGGCAACGAGGCTCTCACCAAAGGGAACTATTATTGGAGAGTCAAAGCCGTAGACGGCGCCGGTAATCAGGGCGACTGGACAAACGGGCAGCTGTTTAAGATTGGCGGCTGGGATTGGTGGCTGATTGCGCTCATTGCCGTAGCTGTCATAGTAGTAATCGTCATCATCTACCGTTTCGCATCTGTCAAACGTGAGGACAAGTGGAAATAGAAGCCGCAAACTTGACAATGGGAGACGTAATAGAATAATATGAAACAAGTTAACCAATACGTTAACATAAAGTAAGGAGGTATCATGAGACTATTGGTTATCGGACTAGGACAATGTGGCTCCCGAGTCGCCGACCAGTTCGTCCGCTTGAATAAGCGGGCAGCGGCGCAGTGGGGCATCAATATAGTTACCGGAACTTTCGCCGTAAATACGGACCAGACCGACCTGACCGGCTTAAGCCACATCGGTACTGATTTTATGCACCGTATCCTCATTGGCGGCCGCAAGACCTGGGGGCACGGTGTCGGCAAGGTAAATGAGATGGGCGCCGAGTTGGCCAGAGAGGATGGCGATAAGGTAGTTGATGCCGTTAGAACCGCACCTAATTTCTATCAAACCCACGCTTTCATGCTTATCGCTGGTGCGGCCGGTGGCACTGGCTCGGGTGCGATTTCGGTAATCGCTCAGATGCTTAAAGAGCGATACGTAGGCAAACCAGTCTACGCTCTGGTTGTTCTTCCCTTCGAGCACGAGGAAATGGCAGAGCTTAGAAGCGTCTATAACACTGCTACCTGCTTGAAATCAATACAGTCAGTTGCCGATGGCGTCTTTCTGGCAGATAACCAGCGGTACGTCAGGAAAGATGCCAGCCTGGCAATGAACCTGGATAGGATAAACTCAACGATTGCTGAACCGTTTTACGATATGATGTGTGCCGGCGAGATAACCAGATTCAAATACGTCGGCGCTAAAGTCCTGGATGCCGGAGATATTATGCAGTCAATAGACGGCTGGACCGCAATTGGTGTTGGCCGAACCGGAATACCACGTGCCTTCCGTTTTCCCTGGGAACTGAATAAGGTCAGCTTCAAGGAAAAGAGCGATGAGAGCCTGAGGGCTATGCAAGCCATGGACGCCGCCTTTAGCGAGCTTTCCGTCGGCTGCAGCCCCGAAGATGCCGGCAGAGCCTTATATCTACTCTCGGCGCCGGCCAAAGATATGTCTATGGATATAGCCAAAGGCCTGGGTGACTATCTCAGAGAACTCGCCGAAAACGCCGTTATCAGAGCTGGCGACTTCCCCAGAGGCGGAGTCACCGTCGACGTCACCGTCATACTTTCTCAGCTTGCCTTCGTCCAGAAGATAAGAGATTATTACGATAGAGCCACTGCCTTCGCTCAGACCCAGAAGGAACGGATAAAAGAGACCACCGGCAGGCTCCGCGACATGGAAGAGGCGGCTAAGGGATTGCCCAGCCTTATCTAGTAACACATTAATTGGTACTAAGACGGACAGACCTCAAAATATGAGGTCTGTCCTTTTTTATTTCAAATCACAATTTCTAAATATCAAATCCTAAACAATATCAAAATTCAAATTTCACAAATCCGAAACTAGCCCCCTGGCCTTTCGCGGCACGGACTTATTAGCCGCTTGAACCACCATTGCCAGGCTAATCAAGTAGTCATCATGACCATCATTGCTATCGACAAAGAAGTTCAGGGTTTGACTCGGCCGGTATACGCTCCTGGCTTTCTGAAGCTCAAACATCAACTCCTTATAATCTTCCGAGCCATCCTGCCTGTAAAACTTGAGCCGGCCTGAGTTAATAGCAGCCAACAAATCGAAGCCAACTTCAGACTTGGATTTTTGGGTGAATTTAAACGGGATGACCTTGCTGCCCAATGATTTACGCAGGAAGCTGGTGATGGGCTCGCCTATACCTGTAGAATCAGTGACAATTCGACTGCAACGCCAGACGTTTTTCAGTATATCCACCATCTGAGGATAGAGCTCGGAATGCTTCTTGCCCACCCAAGCATAATGCTCAACCACATACACTCCGGGCTCCTTGGCTTGAATATCTGTACTGTCGTATCTCACCTCGGCAATGGTTATTACCGTGGCATCTCTACCGGGGAGGGTCAGGACATCGTCTTCGAGCTGCTCCGACTCGCCGGCGAAATCTATGCCAGCTACATAAACTTTGCTTTCCTCGGGCTGGCTCAGCCTGAAATGCTCGCCCTGAAGCTGGGCTATTTGCTGGTTTGTCAAAAATCCACCGCCACCCCGAATCGGCAGCAACGCGTATTGAGTCCGGAACAGAGGATGGTCTTCGCCGAGGCGCTGCCGTTCCGACTCGATAAAGGCTTTATAACTTTGATTATATTTGGACACTTCCTGCCAGTCGTAGCGAAAATGTCGCTTAATACCGTCCCTCTTCTCAAGTTCCAGGTTAGTCTGCTTTATCTCTTCCAGTAAGGTAGTATCGTCCCAGGTGGTGCCGTAGTGAACCGTGGTAGCATTTGAAGCTGAAACCATGGGCCGGAATTCCTTGGTGTATTTGTCCTTAGCTACGTCCTGGGATTCGTCTATCTCCAGCAGTATATCGGCGGTATGCCCCACCACTGAAGCTGATTCGTCAGCCGATAGAAATATCTGTCTGGCATTGCCCAGCCTGACCATATAGCCAGCCTCGGTAAACCAGATACCGCCAAAGCCGAAATCGTTTAGCCTTTCCTTGAGCCGGCTGATTGAGATAATCGTCTGCGGTTTAAAGGTTGGTGAACACTTGATGGCGTTGCCGCCGGCAGACATGAACATGGTCAGCAGTAAAACTTCCAGATGCACCGAAAGCTCATTCTTGCCGCCCTGGCGGGCGATTTCGACCGAAAAGGTCAAGCCTAAATTGCCTTGAATGCTCTCGATTATCGCCTTGGCTACTTCCGCTTGATAAGGTCTCAATTTCATATTAAACATCAAAGGTTAAAAAGCAAAATGACATATAAAAATTAAAAAGATCAGTTTCATTAGACTAAAGCATAATGGGTATTTAAAAATTTCATAGCTATGCCTTTATTATATTAGAACACGCTTTCCTCATATATGATAAAATTTGATGATGATTACTAATGACAAACATCCAAGCCCTGGTTTATGGCAAGTGTGGAAAGACGTTCTTGCAACCTATGCTACTATAGCTATAGTAATTGAGGGCATCGCTTGGATTCTCGGCAAACAGAGCTTCATCGTGGCATTTTTGGACCAAATTAAGTATCTTGTTCTGGTCAGCTTATTCATTCCTGTTATTCCAGCATATTTTATTCCACGTAAAACTACACAGTTGACTAAAAGTCATAGGCGTATATTAATAATTGCACTATTTGCATTAGCTTTAATCTCCGGTGTTGTTTGGTTAATATTATTCTCTAATAATCCTGTCTTATTTTCACCAATTGTATGGACGATATTCAGCATGATACCACTCATGTTTAGCACATCCGCTGTGAGTACGCTTTTATACCGGCAACTACATCATCACGAAGAATCTTTAAATAAAGTTAAAGATCAAGAGGATAATAAAGTACCCATAATTCAAAATAAAAAGATGATATTAATTGGTCTTTCCATATTATCTGTCATATTGATAGCCATTTTGTTAACAAGAAAAAACAAAAAGTGACAATATTATACGATGAAATATCGAAACCGTTTTCATCTAACCAAGGTCTTTATACCCAGAGGAATAGCTATCTCAGTCAGCACCTTTGTGATAGCCTCCTTAAGAGACTTTTTCTGTTCTTTGGTGATGCTATAGCGGGTTGTCACCAGCCGGGCAATAGCGGTAGCCAGTTTCAGATGCAGGTCTAATTTCTCCGGCGCGGCCACAATAAGTTCCCTGAGTTTGACGCGAAGTATAGCGATCTCCTCATCAATGCCCTCTACACCTCTGGCTTCCTCAAGCTCCAGCCTTTCGGCTTCATTAAGTGCCTGTCCGTAAAATACGTGCTTTTTGCTTTTTGCGGCGTTCTTTTTTACCATTTTCCATCGCCCTGACCAGTCCGTATACCAGCGCATAAGCAGCCAGGTCATATCTCTGACTATCTAAAGCCACCTTCAATAACTTCGCCATGTCATCAGCATAGTAGCACTAATGTTCTATTTAAACAAGCTTAAATTGTCACTATATTACCTGCAGAATCGGCGCCGGCTCCGATGCCATTGACGGCCTTTGGGTTAAATTAGCTGGTGTGCTATACTATGCGCCATCATGAAGCACAAGGTTATGGTTATCCTGTTTATTGGTACCCTGCTGCCCCTTTTAGCCTGCGCCGGTACGTCACAAAAAAATATGGAGCAGGCCGATACCTATCTTACACTGCAACAATGGAATGAAGCTGTAAGTGAATACAGCAAGGTGATTGAAAAGAATCCAGACCTGGCCTTAGCCTACAGCAAACGCGGCCAGGCGTATGCCGCCAAAGAAGATTGGACTGCGGCTATCAGCGACCTAAGCAAGGCTATAGAACTGGACCCGAAGTTGATTGAGGCTTACATCCATCGGGCTGCGGTTTATCATGCTCAAGAGCAATGGGACCTGGCCATCAGCGACCTGAATAAGGCTATAGAACTGGACCCGAACCTGGCCGAGGCATATAGCAGTCGAGGTTTTACCTACGCTTCAAAAGGAGAATCAGATTTAGCGCTGGCTGACTTGAACAAGGCTATTGAGTTAGACCCCAAGCTGGAAGAGGCATACTATAACAGAGGTCTCGTCTATAACAGTCAAAGCAAGTGGGATATGGGCATTGCCGATTTAAGCAAGGTCATTGAGCTTGACCCGTCTAATTTCACGGCCTACAACGACCGTGGCACTGCCTATACCAACATCCAGAAGCTCGACCTGGCGATTTACGACCTTAACAAGGCTATTGAGCTTAAACCCGACTATGCAGTCGCCTATTATAATCGCGGCCTGGTCTATGAAGAACAGGGACAATCGGAAAAAGCAATCGCAGATTTCAGCAAAGCCATGGAGCTCGAGCCCGGCCTGCCACTTGTCAGACATGCGCTAGCCGAACTCTACGCCGGCCGCGGTTATGACTACCGGATAGCCGGGGAATATGACCTGGCTGAAGTTGACCTTAAAAAGGCTGTAGAGCTCGATCCCAATCTGGCGGTAGCCTGGTTTCAACTGGGTTCGTTAAATAACGACAACGGCCAGTGGGACCTGGCTAATACCAACCTGAGCAAAGCCATAGAGTTGGCCCCCGATATCGCCAGCTATTACACCAATCGGGCTTATAGTTATCTAGGCTTGGGTGAACTTGACAAAGCTATTGCTGATTACAGCAAGGCAATCGATCTCGACTCCGGCTATACTTTAGCTTATTACAATCGTGGAATTGCCTACTATAACGCAGGAAAATCCGACCTGGCGATTGCCGACCTCAACAAAGTAATTCAGATATCGACCGATCCCGATCTTACTGCATTAGCCCAGGACCGCGTATCCGAAATCCAGAGTCAACATTAGTGCCTGGCTCACAGTGTCTGCTCAAAGAAGGCGGCTACTTTTTCCGCTAGTGTATTCTCATGCCCCCACCATACATGGTCGGCTCCGGAGATAAGCTCAAATTGTTTTGGCTCTGCCGCTTCACGATGCATAAGTCGCGCTTGCTCCAGAGGCACTACCGCATCATCGGTTCCACTGATTATCAGCTTCGGCTTGGCACATTTCTTCAATAGAGACATCTGTGCCGGACCGGGAGGCATCGAAACCAAGGCCACCGCTTTGACTCTGGCATCGGCACAAGCTACCGGCAGTGCCACAGCAGCACCAAAAGAATAACCAAATAAGCCGACTCTGTTGCCATCCGATTCAGGTTGGGAAGTAACCCAGCTTATAGCCGAGGCTGCATCTTCTTGTTCGGCAATTCCACCACCAAAGTTGCCCTGGCTGCCGCCAACACCGCGAAAGTTAAACATGAAGGCGATAAACGACTTTTTAACTAAAAACGAACTTACCGATAGGATAACGTTATTATCCATGGAGCCGCCGAAAAGCGGATGCGGATGGCACAAAACCACTGCAGGGAAAACTCCGTTTTTAGCAGGAAAATAACACAGGCCTTCAAGTGTGAGTTTGCCGGAGGGGGAAAATACCCGCTTCTGCCTCAGTCCTTCTTCTCCTGTTTGCCCCGCCACCAGGCTTCAATTCTGGCCGCTATCTCTTTTTCGTAGCCCTGGTCACTCGGCGAATAGTATTGTTTCCCTTTAAGCGTGTCCGGCAGATTCTGCTGCTCCACAAAGTGCCCCGGGTAATCATGTGCGTATTTGTAACCCTTTCCATAACCGCTATCCTGCATCAATTTGGTAACCGGATTGCGCAGATGAAGCGGCACCGGCTCGTTACGGCTATTTTCAACATCCTGCTGCACCTTGGAGTAGGCTTGGTACAGAGAATTGCTCTTCGGCGCTGTAGCCAGATAGGTAACTGCTTCAGCCAGAGCCAGATTGCCCTCAGGCATACCAATGAAATGGACGGCCTGCTGCGCCGCCACCGCCACCACCAGTGCCTGCGGGTCTGCCATACCCACGTCCTCGGAGGCGAAGCGTACCAGCCGCCGAACAATATATAACGGGTCTTCGCCCGCTTCCAGCATCCGTCCCAGCCAGTACAAGGCTGCATCCGCGTCTGAGCCACGCAGCGACTTATGAAGTGCCGAAATCAGGTCGTAATGCTGGTCACCAGCCTTATCATAGAGCAGAGCCCGGTGCTGCAATGCTTCCTCAATCGTTTTGAGGTTAAGCCGCCTGTGGTCGTGGGCATCCGGAGCCATGGCCTGCGTAGCCATTTCCAGAGCATTCAATGCCACTCTGGCATCGCCGTTGGACATAACCACAAGATGTCTTAAAGCATCTTCGTCAAGCTCCACATTGAACTTGCCCAACCCCCTACCTTCATCTTTAATAGCCCGCTCCACGATAAGCCGCACTTCGGCGTCGGTCAAGGAATTCAGACTGAACACGCGGCTTCTGGAAAGCAGCGCCGAGATAACTTCAAAGGACGGGTTTTCAGTGGTAGCGCCAATGAGAATTACTACGCCGTTTTCCACGTAGGGCAATATGACATCTTGCTGAGTTTTATTAAATCGGTGAATTTCATCAATGAACAGGATGGTACGCTGCCCTGTAAGCCGGCGTCTACGCCTGGCTTCATTTACAATACGTCGCAGGTCGGCAACGCCGGCATTAACGGCGCTTAAGGGACTGAAATGCGATTTGGTAACGTTAGCAATAACGTAACCTAAAGTAGTCTTGCCGCTGCCAGGCGGCCCCCACAGAATCATCGATGGCAGCTGGTCAGCCTCGATGGATTTTCTCAATACGCGCCCCTTGCCTACGATATGTTCTTGGCCTACGAACTCATCAAAATTACGCGGGCGTATTCTGGCGGCTAGAGGTAGATTGCCGGGCAATTCACCGAGAGACCCAACATCCGTTTCTTTCTTCTCTTCCTGCCCACCCAAATCGAAAAGAGTCATCTAACTCGTCTTTTTCTCCGCCTCCACCGCCGGGGCTAACCTGGCTGCCCTATCATAGAAACTCTTAATCCTGTCAAGATAAATCAATTCTGATACGAGCACGGTCACTTTAATATAATTTCTACCTGCGTAGAAATTACCATCTCTTATCTCGGCATTAGGCGCCAGCTCTCTCAGTCGATTACCCAGGGCTTTTATCATGTCGACATTGGCTTTTCCCGTCGGCACCGAAAGTAGAAACAAACCCTTACCGGCGTCTTCCAGTTTACAATCAACCGACAAACGCATCAGGGCTAAATCCATGGCTTCCATAGCTCTGAAAGTCTCCGAGCTTTTCTCCTCGAATCCCTGAGATTTTCTGAATGAAAATATGGAAGGTGCGAACTGTGTCTTGCCGACACCTAGCGCCGTCCAACCAAAAAGACTTTGCTGTATATCACCAGCGTCCAGCACTTTCCCGGCAACGCGATTCGAGCCGGATATCTCGCCGGCGCACAACAGGTCATAGAATGGTGTCACTAATTCTCTATTCAAACCGCCCATCTTCTGAGGTTGAGCCATGTTCCCCAGCATTCCCAGTCCGCCGTTATCTGCCAGAATTACCGCATCAGCTACTTTATCTATAGTCTTCAGACACATAGCGGTATTGTGAATACGCTGAGCGTCGTCCAGCTCAGAGTCAAACGGTAAAACCATGAGCGCGTAAACCGGTTTATCTATGTGTCGCTCTTTAAGCATCTGGATCATCACCGGAACACCGCCGGAACCAAGACTGCCGGCAGCGCCGGCAATGAACAGGAAGGCATCGGTATTAATAAAAGCACCGAGCCTCATCGCCAGCATAACTCGTTCGCTTTCCTGACGCATCAGCTTGGCTCCAGCTTCGGTCGACTTATTACCCGACCCCAGGGAGCCGCGTATGGGTACCGCCTTAAGCCAGTCCCAGCCTGATTTAGTCAATTCATTCAGAACAGCTGGCTCATTATTAACGGCATAGGCGCAGGTAATTATGTTAGCGTGCCATTCAGATCTCGCCGTCTTATTCAACTCGGCGAATTCTCGTGCCAGTCTACAGCCGCAGTCTCCAACACCGATAACCATCAATTTCATGGCATTTTATCTCCTAGTCAAAAAGTAGCAGATATTGACCGTTATGTCAAATAAATCTCTTCACCCTGAAACGATACAACCTGACAGGCTCGCCGGCAGATATGCCCGCTTTAGCCCGACAAATCTCTATTTGTTCTTCAACCTTATCTACGCCGGCAAGGTCCGGCAGTAACAGACCGCGCCGGTATCCGCATTCCACAATCACGCCGTATTTCTTAGCATCAAGCTGGGCGGCGCTCTGTACTGGTTCCGGTTCGGTAAGAACATCCACGCTGTATTCCAGGTCATCTAACTCATAAGCTTCCACAGGCATAAACCTTGGGTCTTGCGTAGCCGAGCTTATGGCATTGATTACGACTTCCTCGGCTACGTTCCTTCTTGACGGCACAAACGTACCGATACAGCCCCTTAATTCACCGTGCTTCTTAATCGACACAAAAACTCCAGCCCTCTGCTGCATCTCGGCCATTAACTTACGCGGCCTGAATATCTTGCCCTGCCGTATATACCTTTCCACCGCCTTTCGGGCTAATCCAACTATCTCCGAACCCGATTTAGCCATCTGACTGTGTTCTCTCCGGTTACTTAATCAATATCCCCGCATAACCGACTACACTGCTATAATCACCCGATGCATCGCCGCTAGTCTGGTACTTGACTAACTCTGCTTTTTTGGCGCCCATTTCCTTGGCCGCAGAGATAAGGCTGACCACCGGCGCATAGCCACACATCGATATGTCAAAATCAGTAACTCTTCTCAATAACTCATCCTCATCGAGATCCAATATAGCCTCAATCGCCTCGCTGTCCTTCTTCCTGGCTGATTCCTGAGGCTCGTAATGCGTCATGTCGCTGCTGGCCAGGATGGTGACTCGCTTCTTTGACCCCTTTATGGCACCGGCTAATTCCTTACCGATTTTCTTGTATATATTCCCCCGAGCGTGAGCCAGTATTACGGGCACTATCCTAACATCTGGCTTGAAATACTGCAAAAAGGGCACTTGAACCTCAAGGGAGTGCTCAAATTGGTGCGCCGCGGCATCTTTCTCCAGATAGCTAGAAGATGCCAAAATTCGGTTTCCTAGCTCCGAATCGACCTCAGTCTCACCCAGAGGGGTCACCCAGGTACCTTCGGTCATTATACTAAAGCTTTTTCCCCTCCCGGTGTGATTCGGGCCAAGCAGGACAAAGACATCACCCAATTTAATCTTAGATATGACGGCTCCGGCCACCATGCCGGAGTAGATATATCCGGCATGAGGTGAAATCAGCCCGATTACCTCTACCTTTCCCGGTTTATCATTTACCATGCTCTCAATCATCGCCCTCAGCCCTTTAGATGAACCGGGGTAGAACTGTCCGTCAGCAATCGGTTCCCTAATCATGCCTTCCTCCTCGAAGTAGATGAAAACTGACGGCTCCACCCGGCCGTTTTAATATTAAGCTCGGACCCGCAAAACCTACACTTGGAACCGTCAACACCGACGATATCGACCTGGTATCCAAACCTCTGAATCACTACGTTTCTGCAGCAGTAACACACAGTATTTTCCGCCTCGTGACCGGGCACATTACCCAGATATACAAAGCGCAGCCCGCTCTTCTTGCCGATATTATAAGCTTTTTCCAGAGTCGCTATCGATGTCGGCGGCAGATGCATCAGGTTATGCTGAGGATAAAACCGGGTCACGTGCCACGGTGTCAGCTCGCCCAGCTCATCGCTCATCCAGCCGGCAATACCTTTTAGCTGCGTGTCATCATCATTCATCGTCGGAATAATATTAGTCACCACCTCGACATGCATGCCCCACTCCTGTTGAGCCCTCTTGGTTACATCGAGTATGCCCGGCCACCTTGGAATTTTGGCCAGGTCCTTATACAGCTTATCGGTAAAGCCCTTGATATCCACACGCCAGGCATCGAGGTATGGGCCTATCATATCCAGTGCCTCGGTTGTCAGGTAACCGTTGGTCACATAACCTGTATAAAGCCCCTCCTTCTTAGCCAGCTTTGCCGAATCCAGCGTATATTCGAACCAGATGCTCGGCTCGTTATACGTCCAGGTGATACCGCCACAGCCGCGCTGCTTAGCCAATTTCACAGCTTCCTCCGGTGGCAAATAACGTGATTCATCCACCATCTCCGCTGGCTTTTCGATGCAGGAAATCTGCCAGTTCTGGCAATGCTTACAGTGAAAATTACATCCCCAGGTGCCCAGTGACAAAGCTGAGCTTCCCGGGAAAAAATGGAATAGCGGCTTCTTCTCGATTGGGTCGACAGCTACCGATGAGGCTTGAGCGTAGTTGAGGACATGAAGAATGCCATCATCGTTCCGTCGCACCCGGCAGACGCCGAACTTGCCCGGATTTATCTCACATCGCCACTGACAGACATTACAACGTACTCTGGATTCAGGCAGTTTCTCATAAAGATAGACTTCAACCATAGAACCGCCTCGCGTACCAATTATATCACTTCGATACGACCATTATAATAGCCTGATTGCACCCACTTATTGTAAATGCCTGGTCAGTATATAAAGGGTGATCGACCAACTAGACAATGACTAAAACTTAGTCTACAATTTCGTGATAAGAGCTAGAAGGAAATAGACATGATTCTGGAACTCAATGAGGCCCAAAAAATACTCCAGAAGAACGCCCGCGAGTTTATGGAACGCGAAATAATCCCCATCGCCGATGAGTATGACCGCAAATACCATCCGCTGCCTAAAGAAGTGGCTCTCAGCCTGTTAAAAAAACTGTTGCCGCTGGGCTACATAGGCTCGACGCTGCCACTAGAGTACGGCGGCCAGAGCCTGGACCTCGTCTCCTACGGCGTATTGGGTGAGGAACTGGCACGCGCCTATCTCAGCCTGGGCATGATTGTGCTGATACAGGACGGCAGCGTGCTTCCTGTTCTGGTCGCTCACGGTACACCCGAGCAAAAAGCAAAGTATATACCCAAAATAATGTCGCTGGAAAAGTTAACCTGCTTTTGCCTGACCGAACCCGATGTCGGCTCCGGCGCCCGCGACTTGAATACATCAGCCGTGCTTATCGGAGACCACTATGTGCTCAACGGTACCAAAACGTGGATAACCAACGGTGGCATCGCCGACCTGGCAGTCGTCTTCGCCTCTACTGATAAAAGCAAGGGTGCCAGAGGCATTTCCTGTTTCCTCGTCGATAGGGCTGAATCGCCATTTACCAGCCGGGAGCTGCCCAAACTGGGCTGCCGCTCCTGCCCGACCTCCGAGCTTAGCTTTGATGATTGCCGTGTGCCCAAAGGAAATCTGATCGGCACGCTAGGCAACGCCTATCTGCTGGCGCTGGGCGAGCTTTGTAAACTACGAGTTGCCGTCGGCATAGGCGCTATAGGCTTAGCTCAGGCTGCTTTGGACGCCGCCATCAAGTACGCCCGGGAAAGAAAGCAATTCGGCCGCCCCATCGGCGGCTTTCAGCTCGTCCAGGAGATGATTGCTGACATGGCTATACTGACCGATGCCGCTCGGTTCATTTGCTACCGGGCCCTATATCTGATAGGTAAAGGGCAAACCCCGTTCAAAGAAGCCTCCATGGCCAAAGCCTACAGCACCGAAACGGCCGTTGAGGTGACATCTAAGGCCATCCAGGTCCACGGCGCATACGGTATATCCGAGGAGTACCCGGTAGAGCGTTACTTCCGTGATGCCCGCACGCTCACTTTCCCCGATGGTGCTACACAAATACAGAAACTGGTCATCGGCCGAGAATTACTGGGCATATCAGCCTTCGTCTAAAGGCTCGTGAAAACCATGCTTGTCATCGGCATAACCGGAAACTTAGGTACCGGCAAGACCACAGTGTCACAGATGCTTGTCGAACTCGGTGCGGTACACATAAATGCCGATGAACTAGGGCATGAACTTTTACAAAACGACGACCGAACTCGCGAGGAAATAGTAACCGCCTTCGGTAAATCTATACTTGGTCCTGACGGCAACATAGATCGCGTCAAGCTGGGCAAGCTGGCTTTCGACGACGATACTGTGCTAAGACAGCTTGATAGGATGACGCATCCCCGCATACGCAAAATGGTCAAACAAAAAATAAAGGAATATCGCCAAGCAGGTGCCAGGGTCGTAGTCGTCGAAGCTGCCCTGCTTATAGAGGCCGGCTGGAAGTCGCAGGTTGACCAACTATGGGTAACTACGGCCCCCGAAGCCACCATCGTAGAACGGCTGATGAAGTCCAGAGGGCTGAGTAAAGAGCAAATCCTGGAGCGCCTCCGGGCTCAGATGCCTCAGGAAGAAAAGATAAGACAGGCCGACGTCGTCATCGACACTGACTGTTCCATGGACGAGCTTAAAGCCAGAGTAACTGAATTATGGCAAACCCTGCCTGCAGGAACGAATATTTAAACCTGGCTACCACGGCCATGCCAGCAGGAAAGCCACCACAATCCCCAAAATAGCGCCGGCAGCAACCTCGAACTTGGTATGCCCGATAAGTTCTCGCACGCGCTGCTGGAATTGGGGATTACCTTTAAAAAGCTCGTCTACGATTCTATTTAATATCGTAGATTGCGTACTGACAGTCTGTCTCACACCGGCAGCGTCGTACATCACCACTATGGCAAAAAAGGCGGAAATGGCAAAGAGGGCCGAGCCCACGCCGTAAACTACGGCTATGGTCGTAGCCAGCGCACATACCAGCGCGGCGTGTGAGCTGGGCATACCGCCCATGGTAGTCAGGTACGAAAAATTTAAGCGCCTGTCTTTTACCGACTCGATAACGACCTTCAATATCTGCGCCATACACCAGGCAACCACAGGTACCCATAACGCCTTATTGTTAAAAACCGAGTCCAAGACTATCTCCTTTACCGTTCACTATTTGCCGCTTAATTTATCTCAAAGAGATAAATTATACCATAGACATGGCTTATATAGGCACGAATTGTCTATGTGATAGAAGGGTCGCCTGTATAATTGTTGTCGGAGAAAGTTGTTCGGCTGGACCAATATAAGAGGAATTACAGTAAATAGAAGATACAAACGAAAATAACCAGAGATAAAAGTACATAACCGCTAAGAATAATTATAGGTTCCTTGTTCATTTTTCCCTTATCCTAAACTGTTTCTCTCCTCAGATAAGCGGAGACACTATTATCAGTATAATTATCGTGTGTTATCGCAACTTTGTCTCTGTGTAAAACTTACGTAAAATCAGAAAACGATGCGGCTAATAAGGAAGCCCAATTACGGCCGGTTACTTCCGGAGAATGTGTAGCAGCTTTATTGAAGCGACTTATAGACTTCCGGGCTTCCTATATCAAACCACCTATCGCTGAACGTATAAGCATTAACCCCGTCCACTTCCACCAGATAAGAGATAAAGTTACCCAGATTGTCCCTGCCCTCGGCACAGCATCGAAATAAGAGGGGAAATACGCGGGGCGGGAAAATATAGCAGGCAATAGCGACCAGGCTCGATTCGGGCTTCTTCGGCTTCTCTACAAGTTCGACAATCCTGCTTCCCTCCAGACTTACAACGCCGTACTGCCCGGCCTTACTTTTGTCACCGATATCGTAAACAGCTACCAGAGTGTGTTTTCTATTATAAGCCGCGATGAACTCACGCAGGTCGAACTCGAAGTAGTTATCGCTGGCTACGACCAATAAATCTTCAGTTATATTTTTAGCTTTTACCCAGTGGTCAATGGAGCCTATGGCACCAAAAGCCTGCTCTTCGGTTGAGATCGGCTCGACGCAGAGAGTCACTTTCCTATCCAGCTTACTCTGCCATTGGCGGAAATCAGCTTCAAATTTCTGGTTCACGTTAACCAGTATATCTATATCTTGAGGAATTTTATCGATTATGTGGTTTATTACTGGTTTGCCCTTGTATTCGAGCAGCGCCTTGGCTTTGTTTTGAGTCAGCGGATACAGCCTGGTACCAAAGCCGCTAGCCAGTATCAAACATTTCATTGCACTAAGCTTTAGCGGTGAGGATAGTTCACCCAGATTTATTTGACGCCCGAGGCTTCACCGTAGATACGCTCTTTCCAGCGTACTCCCAGGCCAACCACTTCCCGCCACAGACCGTATAGACCGGCGGAGAACCAGAATGAAAAGCCTATTGGATGTAAGAAGGTCGACAGAAGAGATTGCCTGAAGTGACGTTCTACCAGCCAGCGCATAAATAGTATCATCGCTACCTGAAAAGTAACGATGAACCGCCAATCGGTCGGAGCCGCTTCCGAAAGGAAGCCATTCCACAACCAGTAAAATGGGGCTAGATAAAAAACGAAGGCTGCAGCCAGCAGCCCAATCATCGCCACCGGTGTTATCGCCGCGATAGAATATATCCACTTGACAAACCCCTCCCACATTGCACCCACGGTCCGGTACATGCGACAATAGAATACCGTGGATAAATCGATGGCCACATGCCGTCCTCCCTGACGCACAGTTTCAACCCCAAGCCAAACGTCCTCGAGTATCCTGTCTTTTACTGCCATGTGACCGCCGATACGCCAGTATTCATCCTTGCGGAAGAGAAGAAATTGACCTATGGTTATTGACGGCCTACGCCCCAAAGAGCGATGCAGCCACCACAACGGCACCCAGGCCATAAGGAAGAAATACATTATGGGCAAGGCTATCTTCTCAGGAAGAGACTCAGCCATTTGTCGCGGGAAACCGGAGAGTAATGAAAGCTTGAGGTCAATGGCCACGGCCAGTGTGCTGCGCAGCATATGCATTTCACTTGTAGTATCGGCATCAATAAAAAGCAGCCATGAACCTTTGGCACTTTCAGCAAGCTGGTGGCAGGCAAAGGGCTTCCCTGCCCAACCTGGAGGCAGCACCCCACCCCTTATCAGCCTGATGCGCTTATCTTTGGCAGCAAGTCGTTCAACAATTTCAGCTGTTCGGTCTATGGAATTATCGTCCAGAACGATAATCTCGAAATTGGGATAGTCCTGTCTTTGCATTGACTTCAGGCACATCTCTATATTTTGCTCTTCGTTCCTGGCAGGAATCAGTACCGAAATAAGGGGCTCTGGTTTGGATATCCGGCTATTCCTGTCCGGCCTCCTCAGCGACCGTAGATTAAGCATAAGATTGATGGCGAAGACAACCATCAAAATAGCAATCACTGCCTGGTATAACATTAACTAAATCCTTCTATTGGCGGCTGACATGTGTCGCTCTCCTGGCCTGATACCAGGTAATAAGCTTCCCCCTTAATCTGGGCCTGGTAGTCCTCAGGTCTTCTTGCTGCTTGACAAGTAGTATGGCCATAATGCAAACGACAAACAGCGGCTCTAATGATAATCCCTTTGTTATAAGCAAGTAAATCAACATCGCTGTAAAGGCGAAGGTTACTCTCCAGGCATCAACGTCAATTAAAAGGAAGGCTAAAAGCATAAAGATAACAACGGAGATAAATAGTTCGTGCTGCGGCATTGCCAGCAGCACACCTCCCGTCACCGCCAGTGCCTTGCCCCCGTTAAACCTCAATATCGGTGTAAAGGCATGACCCAAAATGGCACCCAAACCCACAGCCATTACCATGGCATCGGGCAGCCCAAAGTAATAGTGCGCCAGAGCTACAAAAGGTATACCCTTCCCGATATCGAGGAACAAAACCAGAGCGAACGTCCAGCGGCCTCCGGCCCGCATCACATTGTAGGAACCAGGATTGCCATCTCCGTATTCCCTAACGTCCTTGCTTAATAACCACTTACCCACCCACACCGCAAAAGGACAGGCACCCAGCCCGAAAGCCAGTGCCAGGAGCACTAGAAAATAGACAATCTCCATCGTAAATATATCCTATAAACAGACCCAGCTGTACCTAGCAACGCAAGGTACAGCTTAGACTATACTTCCCGCTCTGTTAATGGGAGGCCTTATATAGAAGGCTAAAATTGCACTCCTGATATTTTCAATAGTATCATACGGGCGGTGCTTTTTCTACAGTGGAGCTCAATATAAGCGATTACCAATGATTAGAGGGCTTTACCGAACGGATGCAGACTGCATCTATGACATCATAAACTCAGCCGCCGTCGCCTATAGGGGCGTTATTCCTTACGACTGCTATCACGAGCCGTATATGCCACCGGAAGAGCTGGAGAAGGAAATGAAGGTCATGACTTTTTTCGGCTGGCAAGAAAAGCATAAATTGGTCGGCGTCATTGGGTTTCAGCCGGTTAAGGACGTAACTCTGATAAGACACGCATACGTTTCGCCCGGCAATCAAGGAAAAGGCATCGGTACCAGGCTTCTCAACCACCTGAAGCAGCTGACCGAGACAGGACAGTTGCTTGTGGGCACCTGGGCAGATGCTACTTGGGCAATAGAATTTTATAAAAAGCGTGGCTTTAAACTCATGCCCGATAAAGACAGGTTATTGATGACCTACTGGAATATCCCGCAGCGCCAGATTGAAACCTCGGTGGTTTTGGGTATAGAACTTTAAAAACCGGCTACTGGCTAGACCAACAACTGCTCGACAATCTCCGCCGCATCCCTGACAAATTTGGTACAAAGTGTATCGCGGAGCTTCTTATCTACAAAAGTTTTTTGGCCATCCGAAGTATTTAAATCGCAGTCAAGCAATTCGCGGCATACAATCGAGCCGTTGATTGCCTTAAACCTATTCACGAAGTCTCTGACCAGCCTGTTGGTCTTCTCGTGTGACTGTGTATCCTTAACCTCTGTTCTACCGTATTTAAGGCCTATGACCATAAAAGCTCCGGTGACCGCTCCACATATCTCACCCATCCGTCCCATTCCCCCACCAAAGGCAGCACTTACCCTCAAAGCACTATCGCGGTCCATGCCAAATTCACCGGCGTACGCTGAAAGTACCGCCTGTGAACACATAAAACCGTCTTTAAAGCGGGAAACAGCGTCTTCAATGCGGCTCATACTTAATCCCTCCTGCTATCGCCGCCGTGTCGGCCTTAGAACAGCCTGCAATTCGCCTCAGTCTCCACCAAATAGTCTCCGCGGATTTTCCACCATGAGAGCGTTAATCTTATCCTCGCTGACTCCAGCCTCTTTCAATGCTGGGATAATGTTATTAAACACATGCGTATAAGACCAGTTAGCCAGAAGTGGTTTAGTAGCCTCTGAAAATTCGAAGGGGCGCCCCAGCCAATATGCCCAACAATCTTGAGAAAGCATAACCCTATCAGCGTAGCCGATGCCAATCAGACCGATGAGGCAAGCCTTCCTCAATTTATCCGGAAAAAGAATGTCAATCCCTAACCGATCGAAGGCAATGTTCACCCCTTTTTCCAGAACAGAGACGTGATATCTCAGGTCAGCATTACCGCACATGTGCCCGATGACAATGCGTTTGGGGTCAGCGCCTTCGGAAATGAGCAGGTCAGCTTGTTCCGGTCCCATAGTCCCGGCTTCCGTGTGGGTTATTATGGGCACTCCAGTTTCTTTCTGTGCCCTGGCTGCCGCTCTAAGCACCTTCTCCTCGTAAGAACTTATCCTGGCATGCCCTGTGCTAACCTTGATGATGCCGGCTTTTACTCCAGTTTCTCCAATGCCTTGAGTAATCTCCTTAATCATTATCTCGGAGAGCTCACTTATTATGTCGTACATCTGGCTGCGAAACTTGAAATAGCCAGACTTGCCGTACTTTTCGGTGTAAAAACCCGTAGCGCAGATGATATTTATGCCCAGCTTCTCAGACACAATTTTCTGCAGCTCAATATCTCTGCCCATGTCAGTGGCAGTAGCATCAACCAGTGTCTTCAAACCGCAGCTCTTGGCTCCCCTCAAAACATCTACACAAGCCGCAGCGACTGCCTCTCGATCATAAGATGGGGCCAGCGCATCGCATTCCCAACCCAAATAAGCAAAAACCAGATGTTCATGCATCAGGGTCACGCCTAATTCGTCTGCCGACACCGGACCTAGCACTGTATTAACGTTTGCCATGAGACTACCTCTTTTTCTTGATTTGATCTAAAATAGCTGCTATATTCCGAATACTTGGACTGAATTATACAATAACCGGGTTAGCTTGACACGTTGACTTGAATTGCTTTAATCCAGAAGTTTTGGTAGCATAGTTATCGTAGGTAAACCTTTGCAGGCTCGTAGCCGTTATACAAAAATAGGAATACTCATTGATTTGGCGTATAATTTTAAAAAAGGGGGTGTACCAAAATGAGAATTTCCAGAGGTAGTCTAGTTGCAGTTGTGGCGGTTTTGGCTGTGGCCGCCATTTTGGGCAGCGCCTGCGCTGCTCCGGCACCACCGGTAGTAACACCGCCAGCTCCGCCACCTAACCAGTCGCCGGTAGTTTCAAGCGTAACCGCTAGTCCTGCACAAATAGTATCTGGAGATAGCACGACTATCACGGTTGCTGCTACCGACCCTGATGATGACCCAATAACCTATAGCTGGTCAGCAAGTGAGGGCACCATTACCGGCTCAGGCAGTCAAGTCGTCTGGGCGTCGCCGAAAAAAAGCGGCAGTTTCAATATAGGCGTAGCGGTCAAAGATAATCGGGGGGGACAAACAACAGGTAATGTGACGGTCACCGTTATAGAGCCTATAAAGACAGTAACCCTCAATGTAGTGCCTAGCGAAACCGGCACTGTAGACCAGAAAAATGCCACCGACTACACCAAGACTAGAGCGGGAGACGATGCTCTGAACATCGCCTATCGTGCTTTTTGGAGCTTCGATATTTCCAGCCTTGCTCTAAAAGACATACAGAGTGCCAAGTTGAAGTTTACCACCGGTACTATACTTGGTACCCCATTCGCCTACAACATGCCTCCAATAGGATTGGGCGGGCTATGGCTTTGGAAAGACACCTACGGCTCCAGCCTGCCAGCTTTCGGCTATGTGGGTTCCAAGATAGATGGTACTGGACTTATGTATGAGCCTCCTACAGAAGTAGATGTGACATTATATTTAAAGCAGCTTGCTGCATATGCTGTCCCACGGTTTCAAGCGGAAGCTCTATTCAACAAGGTAAGTAACGGTAATAATATTACCGATATGATTGAGTGGTCGTCGGTCGTGCTCGAGGTTACCTACGCGACCAAGTGACGCAATTGCTTTTTACGATATAGAAACCTAATTAGTTAGAAGCCGTTAACAAAACAGCTGCCCGCCGTAATGGCGGGCAGCTGGAAAAGTTAACACAAACCGCTTAACTACCACTGCACGAACATCGGCATGACAACGTGGATGTAGTTGTCTGAGCCGACGGGGCGGAGGACGCCGGGGCTGGAGGAGGTGGTAGTTTCCAGGGCTACCTGCTTCTCATCAAGTACAGATAGGACATCCGACAAATATTTGGCATTAAAAGCAATCTTGGCTGCCTCTCCATCAATTAAGGCGTCAATCTCACCCATATTATCTCCGACCTCTTCAGCGCGAGCTGAGATATTCATTTTACCCGGTGTGAGCTCCACACCAGGACTTACCACCAACCGGACAATGCCGCTGCCGTCACGGGCAAAAATGGATGCCATCTTGATAGCACGCAGGAACTCCGCCACATCTACAACCGCCCTGGTAACATAGCTCTGCGGTATGAGTTGCGAGTAGTTAGGGAATGCACCCTGTATAAGCTGTGAAACCATCTCGATGTTCTTCAGCTTGAACAAAATCTGGCTTTTTTGCTGGTTAACTGTAATTTCCACCGGTTCTTCCTGATCTGTGAGAAATCGGCCCAACTCGTTCAATGCCCGTGCCGGAACAATTATGGCGGTTTTATTCTTGACCGCCGATAGTAGTGACGTATTGTGTACGGCCAACCTGAAACCGTCGGCTGCTGCCATGGCCAGCTTATCGCCGTCAAATTCGAGCTGAATACCGGTAAGTACCGGCCGTGATTCTTCAGCAGCCGCGGCGAATGTAACCTGGTTAATCCCATCCCTCAGCGCCTCGATTTCAATTTTAGTAGCCAGACCATCGGCAACCTGCGGTATGGGCGGGAAATCCTGGGCATCCAGGCCGTTTATTCGAGCCTCAAAACGAGCACATTTAAGTTGGAGTGTGCGCTGGGTAAGTGCGATGTCAATTTTATCGTTGGGGAGAGAGCTGATGAATTCGGTTAAAAGTCGGGCGGGTATGGTAATAGCGCCTTCTTCTTCTATTTTGGCACCAAGCCAGCAGCTAACAGCTATCTCCAGATTGGTGGCGGCCAGCTTTAGACGCGACTGGTCGGTGGCTATCAAGACATTCTGAGTGATAGGTAGCGTACTTCTGGTGGCTACAGCCCGACTAACTATGCCTAAACCTTTACTCAGGTTTTCTTGAAGGCAGGAAAGTTTCATGTCACACCCCCCAACAGTTATAGTTTCAAAGTATACCCCGCGCGCTGGTTCAAGTCAACGGTTATAACACCTGGTTGGACTTAATATTATTGAATGGCTACGATCTGCAATTATTCAAGCTTCACGGTCCCGCTTTTACCACCGCTTTTCTTTACCAGACGGATGTTGCCCAGAGCCAGCGTCCGGTCTACTGTTTTGCACATATCATATATGGTCAGCCCGCTTATAGCGACAGCAGTTAAGGCTTCCATCTCAAAGCCCGTCTTGCCGCTGCCCTTCACCGTTGCCGTGATTTCCACCGCCGAGGTTTTATTATCCAATGAGAATTCAATATTTACGTCTTCGATAAGCAGCGGGTGGCACAGCGGTATAAACCGATAAGTTTCTTTAGCCGCCATGATGCCGGCAACTCGTGCCGCCGCCAGAACGTCACCTTTAGGTAGCCGCCCCTTCTTAAGCAAACTCAGCGTTTTAGGTTGCATTGATACATTCCCTCTGGCCACTGCCAGTCTGGAGGTAACCGGCTTGCCGCCGATATCCACCATCCGAATATTTGAAGACGAACTCATATTAACCCCCCACCTGTGACATTAAACGTTTTTTAGAAGCCGGGCCTTGGGTAAAGTCATATTTCTGCGGCTTCTCTCGAATAGCCTCAGTGATGACCTTTTTTAACTCGCCGGCTGTGGCCCCACCACGCAGTGGTTGGCGAAGGTCAATTTCTCGGTCACTGAGCAGGCAGGGGCGGAGCTTGCCCTCCGCTGTAAGGCGGAGTCGATTACAACTAAAGCAGAAGTGCTGGCTGACCGGCGCGATAAAGCCGATGGTGCCTCCAGCCCGCGGCAGGCGGAAATATCGGGCCGGGCCGTTTCCCGTTATAGGCAGGCTGGGTTCCAGCTTTCCCAACCTCTGGAGTCGCTCCTTAATTTCATTTGCCGAGACAAAGGCTGGATGAAGATTAGCTTTATCTCCTCTTGAATGTCCGTCCGGAGGGTTATCCGTAGCAAATGGCATTAACTCGATAAAACGAACATGCCAACCTTCGGTTATGGTTAATCTGGCAAAATCAATAACCTCATCATCGTTTATACCACGCATTACCACCACATTGACCTTGACCGGATTTAGTCCGCAGGCCTTGGCAGTTTCAATGCCCTGCAGCACGTCGCTCAGCCTATCCTGCCGGGTAATACGCTCGAACTTGTCCCGACTTAAAGAATCCAGGCTGACATTTACCCGTTTTAAGCCCGCTTCTTTCAGTTCAGCCGCCTGCTGCTTAAGCAGAACTCCGTTGGTGGTCAATGATATGTCATCGATGCCGCTAATTTCAGCCAGCATTGCCACCAATTCTTGCAGTCTGGCTCTGACTAGTGGCTCACCGCCGGTAAGCCTGACCTTATTAATGCCCAGTTCCGCCGCCAGTCCAGCAACTCTGGCAATCTCCTCGTAAGCCAAAACCTCTCCCTGAGGTAACAGGTCAATGCCCTCAGGTGGCAGACAGTAGACACAGCGCAGGTTGCAGCGGTCAGTTACCGAGATACGGAGGTAGTTTATAGGACGGTTGAAAGAGTCGGACGGACCGGTCATAGCTTCACTTCTTCGGCAAGCCGCCCAAGTATGCTATATGCTTCACGTGCGGCTTTGCCGCGATGGCTGATTTTATTTTTTAAATCCAAGGGCAACTCGGCCATGGTTTTCTTAAACTCGGCAAGATAAAAAACCGGGTCATAGCCGAACCCGTTTTCACCTCTGGGTTCTGAAGCAATCAAGCCCTGACATTCTCCATGACACAGCTCTACTATTCCCTTTAGGGTGGCTATGGCGATAACACATTTGAAACGGGTAGTGCGCTTCTCTAAAGGTACACCTTTAAGTCTAGCCAAAAGATGTTCAATCCTTTCTTTATCGCCAGCTGCTTCTCCGGCAGCGCGAGCTGAGCGGATGCCCGGCGCACCGCCAAGAGCATCAACTTCCAGCCCGGAATCATCGGCCAGCGTGATAAGGCCACTGGCTCTCGCGTACGCAATAGCTTTTATGCTGGCGTTATCCTCGTAGCTAGGATAGTCTTCCTTAACAGTTATATTTATTCCTAGTTCATCCGGTGTCACCAGTTCGAACGATAAGCCGTTTAATAAACTTCGATATTCACGGACTTTCCCGCGGTTTGTGGTCGCCAGTAGTAGCTTGGTCATATTCTTAAAATAACTTGTCCCTCTTCCTTGCGAGAGTAGTGAGGGGGTTACACTTCTAAATCTTCTGGAATCTCCCCTTTAGCTTCTTCATCACCTCAGGCATGGTGGTGTATTCCATCTCTTCCAGAGGCAAGCGGTGGGGTTCAAAAGGCCCGTGACGGCGCAAAATATCGGCAATGACATTGGCCTCAGCGCGGGCATTGTCGAAAGCCGGGTCATCGAACATATCGCGGGGTCCGACAAGCTTGCCTCCGGCAAGTTGAAAACCGGCGGCAATTACTCTAGGCGGCCCATCAAAGCGGGAGGGATTACTATCCCTGACAGCTACCGGCATCAACGGCCCATTGTGTGAACCTCTCATCCAGCCTTCCACGATGTGCGGGTGAGCGAAAGGCTCTAGTATCTCGCCTACGGCCGGGAAGTGCCCCTGGGAACGGCAGATGCACACAGGGTCATCCTTGCCCACATATCTGCCAGCCATACGGGAGAGTCTCTGTGTGGATGAGGCTGCTGCTATTTGGCCGCTCTCCCGGTGATATACATCTTTAACAGCAAAGCGGCTGGGTGCACCGATAAAGACCAGCATATCATAGATTTCCTCAGGGGCGTTGAAAACTATTTTTTTGCTCTCTTTAACGTCATGGACCTCGAAAGCAAAACCGCCGTGCATGTTGCTGGCGATGACCAGGCCGATGGTGTTAAACGGGTCGGCGAAGATCTCGTACAACGGCAGGTTCCAGGCGCCGGAGGCTGTCTTGTCCGCCATAAAAATGATAACAGTCTCGGCCGCTCGCTCCTCAATTTCCATCTCAGCCACTCCAGGCCCCATGCCCTTGACGTTGCCCGAGAAGGCGTCGGCCAGCATGTCTTGACCGGCACCATGCAGCTTAAGCTTCTTGGCTATTTTGGTGCAGTCAACAAAGGTGTTCCATGCCAGTTTATGAATTTTCTCGTCATTCATCCCGTGCTGGTGCGTCATTATCAACTGAAGGTCGTCACCGCAACGGGTAACATGATAGTCGATGAGGAGCCCGGACTTCTTAGCCGCTGCTATACATTTTTCGGCTTTATCCAGCACCTCCGGATGCGAGCTAGAATGACCGACATAACCGCCGATGTCGGCCTTGATTACGCTTAAAGTTAGCTTCATTTTGCCCCCTCTTTAATTAATTTAATTATCACAGAGTTCTACGTCATTTTGCATATTGATATTTGATTTTTGATTTACGTTCACACCAGCGCCGGCAGTCGGTATTCGCCGAAGACCTTTCGCAGCACGCCGCAGACTTCGCCCAGCGTTGCGTAGGCGCTCACGGCTTCAAGAATATAGGGCATTAAATTTTCACTGCCTCCGGCAGCCTGGCGTAACGCTTCCAGCTTAACTGAAACCCGCTCGTTATCCCGCTCCCTACGCACTCGACTAAGCCGCTCTAGCTGCCGCTTCTCACCCTCTTTATCCATTTCTAGAAGTGGAATTGTTATCGGCTCATTCGCAGCATACTCATTAACCCCAACAATAATTCGTTTCTTGCTGTCTATCTCCTGTTGGTAGCGATAAGCCGAGTCGGCGATTTCCTTGTGAAAGAAGCCGGCTTCGATGGCGGGTATAACGCCACCCAGTAAATCTATCTTGGCTAAATAATCATATACAGCCTTCTCAGTTTTATTAGTCAGGCATTCAATGAAATAGCTTCCGCCGAGCGGGTCAATAGTATTAGCTATTCCACTTTCATAAGCCACAATTTGCTGAGTGCGCAGAGCAATGGTCACCGCCTTCTCAGAAGGTAACGCCAGCGCTTCGTCCATAGAGTTGGTATGCAGCGATTGGGTACCGCCTAAGACAGCAGCCAGTGCCTGAATAGTAGTGCGGATAATATTGTTTTCCGGCTGCTGCGCGCTGAGTGAGCAGCCTGCCGTCTGGGTATGAAAACGAAGCCACTGGGAGCGCTCGCTTGCATTGAATCTCTCCTTCATTTCCCGGGCCCAGATACGACGGGCAGCACGGAACTTGGCTATCTCTTCAAAGAAATCATTATGGCAGTTGAAGAAGAAGCTCAGCCTGGGAGCGAAATCATCGACCTTTAATCCACGGTCGATGCCCGCCTGAACATAAGCCAGACCATCGGCTAAGGTGAAGGCCA